>SDBU01002780.1_pt1 | contig 22799 bp, 17 predicted proteins | sample 2277071 | NCBI WGS metagenome assembly SDBU01 (sample SAMN10397929, study PRJNA504765) | marine sediment metagenome | isolation source: marine sediment core GS08_GC12, 126 cmbsf | place: Arctic Ocean: Gakkel Ridge, Loki's castle | collected 2008 | reverse complement strand
GTATGATTGTCCCATCTTTCGAACCCGATGCCAACAGTTTTCCATCAGAACTAAAAGCAACCGAGTTGACAGCATCTTCATGTCCTTTAAGGGTGTCTATAATTTGCCATTTAGCATAAGAATTTTGCATGGCAATGGCTATAAGGCTTAGAATAATCATGAGCAATATATGTTTTTTATGTACTTGCATCATTCGCCGCCAAGGCGTAAAAGATTGCTTCGTTTCACTCGCAATGACTAAGACACAAATGTGTCATTGCGAGGAATGGTCGGAATGTTCCACATGAAATCTGGGTCCTTTGTCCTGCAACGAAACGGATTCTACAGTATCCCCTCATTGTTGAGTATTTCTTGTACCTCTTGCAAAAACTCGGCAAGTTTTACCTAGCGGCTTCCTTCGGGGCTAAAATCATGGCTATCGGGTTATTCGTATAGATGCCGATGCCAGCTTCCCCCGTCACAGTCTCGTCCATAGATTCTCGCGTTGCCTGCAATGAGCACAAAGTTGGTTAGGTTCTTCTTCACGTTACGGTAGACCTGAATAAAGCAAGTTCTTGACACTTCCAAGCGACTTTTAATCGTATTGGCAGTTTTGTCCAAAGTTGTTACTCGACGGATGAAGGAAAAGCCAGAGGCGATAGCCGTTATCTCTTGTTCGACCTGGTCAACAGTCATCCTCTACCTCCCTGAGTTCGTCACCAAAAGTCCGCAGGGAGGCAATTCCATCTACAGCCATATCCCAATCGTGGTAGTCACTTTCGGCTTCAAAGGAGTAGTTCAGTTTTTCCAGCATGTTATTTTGCTCGAACTCCTCAAGGCTCATCTGGTATTTTTGCCGCAAGCGTCGATTTATCATTTCATACTCCGCTAACCTGCTCTGGATATTCCATTCAATGATGCGCCTTAATTTCGTTTCAAGACTATCTCCCAACTCTATCTTATCAATAATTTCTGCTATCCTGTCCGAAATGCCAACAGCCATAAGCCCTTACCTCCTTTTCTAAATGGAATTCATCTGGGCATATATTGTAAAACTTAGAGTCGATAGTAAACAAAGGTTGGGCGTTTGAGTTCATGTCAGGATTTGTAAGGCCACTTGATTGATTAATCTTTTGGTGGATGCCAACCTACTTGAACCCACAATCTTCGTGCATCTACAATAATTTCATTATTTAAGCGTAAGGCTTCCACTGTTGCGCGTCCAGTTGCAGTTTTTCCAAGGATTCTTATCCCATTGTCACTCCATGCAAAATGTCTTTTCCACGCTTGTGTGCGCGGGTTGAAGAGTAGAACGCGTCGTCTGGTTTTCGGGTCAATTGCATGTGTTTGTATGCCTTTATATCTATTACAACGTCGGCAAGCAAGCCAGAGATTTTCTTCTCTCGTTGGTCCACCAGCCGATTCAGGAATGATATGCTCAATCTCCATTGGTATCCCAATAATACGCTGTGGGGTCAGGCAATAACCACATCTATATCGCGCTTGTTTGGAAACGCGCTTACGTAAACTCTGGGATATCCAGGTTTTTTTTACTCCATTTCCTCTAGTTCTTTTTGGGAAGGGATTGAATGCCCGCGCCATTTTAAGAGATTATAAGCATAAGCTCGCATTAACATGAGCCTATCAGCTTCAGTTTGAAGTGCTTCCAATTCTTGTTCTCCTTTGGGAGTGATGGTGCCTTGACTATTTTGACACAATAGACGCGCGTATTTTTTTTGTTGAGCGATGGATAGTTCCTTTTCCGTCAGTTCTACGAGTTCGTCATCGCTCATCGTCTCCAGTTCTCTCAATTCCCCTTTAAATGGAGATGTCATTTCATCCACCAATGGTGGCGTTCCGGTTGACAAGTGAGTAATCAAAACTTCTTCAATTGCTTTTTGGGTTGCTTCCGCAGCGCGTTTCGCATGATAGTAAACATTATCGGGTAATTGTAAAGTAATAGTTTGAGCCACTTAAATCTTTCCTCCCTTTAGCTTTCATGATTTGTAGTTCTCAGCAGCTTGAAATGACCAAAAGTGCAATATCGTAATATTATTCTATTTTCATGTCAACAAAATTTTACTTCCTGTTAAGTTTTCCGCGAAGAATCTACAAACCGATAGTCTTTCCCAAACTTTGTAAAGAACAACACTTTTTCTCGGATTTCTTCCCCCAGAATGTTCTCCGCGGCTTGGCAGTAATAGTCCAGTTGTTCTTTATAGCCATGTTCGGATATGGTCGCTTCGATCATTTTTTTAGACGGAATTCGGTCTGTTTTATAATCAACGATAACCCAGCCAGACAGTTCAGAGTCATAGTAGAGGAGGTCAATGGTTCCGTTGAGCGTTTCGTTATCGGTCTCGTATTCAAACTCTACCTCACGGTAGCAACGCTTCGGGTCAATGGCTTGCGCGTCTATCCATTTTCGTGTATTCAGCACCTCTTTTACGACGGTTTGGATGTTGCTCCCCGTCGGTGTCCAGCCTTCGAGGAACGCTTCCGCACGCGCTCTCTGTGACAGTTGGTCGATGGGAATATCTTTCTCCAACATACGATGAATCAGTATGCCGATTTCGCCAGCATGTAAACCGGAGTAGGATTGGCTGGACACAAACGCGTTTTCCAAATTTGGTTCATCGGAAACGCCTATCTTTTGGCTCACAGTTACTTCGGCTTTCATCGGGTCAATGAACACTGGATACAACAACTCCGGGTCGAATCCTACAGGTTGGGCGTCCATGGAGACATCGTCTTCTTTCCGAACGATGTCTTCGTTGTAGACTGTATCTTCGACAAATGCAAACGCTTTGTCTCCTTCAAAAATCGCCTGAATCCAGTCGCCCCAGCAGTTGGCTTTAGTTATTGGTTTCGGCTTGCTATCTTCCGCAATCTTTTGGCAGATTATCAAGTGCTCTTCAGCGCGGGTAAATGCGACATAGAGCAAACGTTTCTGCTCTGCTATCGTTCTCTTGCGGTTCTCTGCGCGCAAGATTTGCCGGATGGCAGTATCTGCTTCGTCACCGTCGAATTTGGTCATTTTGAGTCCGATTTCCGTCTGTCCTTCTATTTGTCCAATCAGCATGCCTTCGTCATATCGGAAATATGCGTTAGTGTCAGGCACTATCACCATCGGAAACTGCAACCCCTTCGCCTGATGCACAGTCATCAATTGCACACCGCCTCCTTCAGGTAGGTCTGCTTCGCTTTCTTCCTCTTCAGCGGTGATTTGAGCTTGTAAATAATCAGTGAAATCGGCGAGGGTGTACATTCCCTGTGACTCATACTTCCGCGCCAGGTCTATGAGCTTCTCCACGTTAGAAACTGCTTGCACACCATCACTGCCTCTTGCGAAGGTCATCATCGCTCCGGTGTCGCGCACAATGTGTACAATCAGTTCGGAAATCGACACACGGTCTTTCAACTGAAACCATTTCTCAAATAGTGCATACGCTTTCTTCAAAGCTTGTGTATCATGTTCTGAGAAACTGGTGGGAGGTGTTTCCTGTTTGCCGAATAGACTCCAAAGCTTCTGCCAGTATCCTTCCTCTTCCCGCTGTGATAGATTAAATAATCCGTTATCAGAACATCCTATGAGCGGCGAGCGCAGGACACCGACTAGCGCGATATCTTGTCGTGGGTCGGTGAGGAATCTCAACGCGTTGGCGATATCGAGAATTTCCTGCTGTTCATAGAAGCCGCGTCCTTTTGCCACCACGTAGGGCACATTGTAGGAGCGCAATGTTTCTTCGTAAAGCTTCTGCTTCGTTCGCCGACGGAACAGAATGCCGACTGCTTTCTCCCGATGATGTAACTTTTCGGCTAAGTCACCGTATTTCTCATTCATTTTGCCATTTGACCTTTCGTGGCAGTCCATAATAGCGCGCAGACGCGCGGCAATCATCATCGCTTCTTTCAGGTCGTCTCGGATGCCTTCTTCCTCGTCCCCATCAAGTTTTTGCCCACGCTTCGCGGTGTAGGTGATAAATCGCTCAATTGTACCTTGTTCGGGCATATCAATGGGCGCATCGGGAAAGATAAAGGCATCGCCCTTCTTGTAGGATAAGTCTTGCGGTTCAGCTTCGTATCGCTCCATTTTTGTCAACGCGTCCCGATTAAATTGGGAGGTGAATAGATGCGTAAAAAAGCGGTTGAAAAAATAGAGCAAATTCGGCTGAGAACGGAAGTTGACATCAAAGCCAATGATGCCGTTGTTTCCGTTAGAAGCGTTTTCAAGGTTACAAGCTAACAATTCCTCTTTTGCCAAGTCGCAGACTTCGACATCGCTGCCGCGGAAACTGTAAATCGACTGTTTCTCATCTCCGACGATGAATAGTTTATCCGCTGTGAATTGGTCAGTCTCCGGCTGCATTGCTAACTGTCTTATCATGTTCCACTGGAATTGATTTGTGTCTTGAAACTCATCGACCAGGATGTAGCGGAATTGGTTCTGAAGTGTTTGCAAAATGGACGGATTTTCGAGGAGTTGCGTTGCATACAATTCCAAATCATTGAAATCTAACACCCCACGCTCCATCTTAGCGTTTTGATACCGCTGAATTGCGTTGTCTGCAAGCGACGCCAGACCTTTCAATACGGCAATCGAATTGTCATCAACCTCCGCGTCGAAATGAATCTGAAGTTGGTCGCGGTATGGTAAAATCATGTTACCCAATTCGACGAAGTTCTTTCGAATTCGAGAAACGGTTTCTTTACCCCAAACTGCCTGAGAGCCCAATCTTCCTGTTCCGCGCACATTGCCTTGTGAGTCAAACAACTCCTCGACCAATTCAGGAATCGTATTTTCACTTCTAAATCCCCGAAGGACGACGCTCTGTCGTTTGTACGCGCTATCTTTTTCTGCCGATTTCTGAGGGATACATTCCTCTAATTCTGTTAGTACACTCTGAATGGCGGGCGTTTCTTTGAGTTTATTGAATACCGACTGTGAGTAGGACATCGCGAGTTGTTCTTGCTGTTCCTTCCGTTCTTGTTCTTCCGAAGAGTTAATTCTTTTAATCCACGAGTAAATTTCTCGGCGGCGGTTGACAAGTTCTTCGAGCATCCTCATCACGACGCGTTTATTTCGGTGAAACAGTACGTTGCGCAAATCAGCGCGCAATGCGTGTTCTTTATTTATAGCAATTTCGTCAAGGAGTGTTTCTATACTCTCATTGAGCAACATTCGCTGTTCATATCCCTCCAAAATTCCGAAATCCGGGTCGAGCCCTTCGATCTCTTGTGGAAATCGACGAATGACAGTCGCGCAGAAAGCGTGAATTGTGGAAATATAGTTCTTTAAAAATTGCTCGCGCATCCGCTCAAATTTCTCTTGTTCCGCGCCATCTGTAGTGTTCATCCGCTCCAAAATCGCGCGATATACCCGATGTTTAATTTCTCCTGCTGCTTTGTCCGTGTATGTAATCGCCAACACCTGATTGATATGATTGACCTGACTGAGAATCTTAATAATCCGTTGAATCAAAACTTCCGTTTTGCCCGTCCCAGCGCCGGCGGTAACAATGATATGTTGAGATAAGCTCAAAGCCTCCTGTTGAGTAGGGGTGAGTTGAATGTGGTTCATTTTTGCTCTCCATGTTTTTCGGACGTAAGGCAAGAAAAAATTTGCCATTTTGATAAAAATACCATAAACTACCATCTTGATATATTAACAGAAATGAGGTAGCTTATAGTATTAAACATCGAACAAGAAGATAACAGATTTCGAGTAATTACGCAAGATTTTTCTCTAGATTGGTTGCCTGATACTGTCGAAAACCGGAAAGTTTGTATTGTCTTCCTACGCTTGTTACAAGATTCAAATGGCAAACCTTTGTTTACGCTTCAAGAGCTTGCCTGTATTGTTTCAAGTGAAAATCGCCAAGCTGCCAGTCAGCATGTTGAGGATTTCCGCGCTAGCGGACAAGATTTCAAATCCCTTGTAAGCCGTCAGCGTAAGGTGGTTAAAAGAGTGTCTAAAGTGTAGCTAAAGTATAGCTAAAGTTGAGGGAAGGAATAGGGGAAGGGCACCTTCCCTTCTAATTCCCCCAATTCCTTCTCTCAATTTTATTGGGCATTCATCCCCTTCCTTCACTTCGTTCGAGGACAAGCTCTGAACGGATTGATTGCTTCACTGCGTTCGCAACGGCGTCTAAAGAACTTTCCCTCCTGGTGGACGGTAGGCGACCTTTTCAGACGCTTGCGAGGAATCGAAGCAAACAGGACTTCTGCGACAAAAAGAGTTAAAATCCGTGAGCATCCGTTATATCTGTGTAAATCCGTGTGCCATTTTTGAACGAAACTATGATTTTGGCAAATTGCATAAAATGGTCAATTTTAAATGTCAATCGCCACGCGGGATACAGCAATTTGTCAAGTTCGCCCCGATTTCATCGGGATAAACTGCGCAATCCCGACGGAGACGGGGATGAGCGCAGAGTCGCTATTTGACTGAATCTTTAGTCACGAAAGAAAGCTTTATTCCGAGCCCTTATAAATACAGGCTTCATTTCATGCAACGGTCTCCATTTTAGCTCTAAGCTCGTTCCCAAAAAATTCTTGACAGATGCCGTTTCCTTTTGTTATAATATTGTACTCAAATTGGAATTTAGATTTTGAAGGATAGAAATCATCATGTCACGTATTCAACTGCTCACCAACTTAATACCCCAGGCAAATCTATATGGAAACTTGTGCAGCTATCTCTATGCTTTGGGGTTGTTTGTTCAATGATGGTGGGCAGAACGTAATTATGATAAAAGGAATAGCACTTATAACTATTTTAAAAGCCCATCATCAAAATCAATGATGGGCTTTTTTGTTATGCTTCTAGGAGGTGATGAACATGGGGTTGGCGACTACCGAACCTCATTTACGTGACGCTGAAGGCGATTTGGCGACGCCTTTTTTAGATGAAATACAATCATTGCAATCTAACACAGAAAAGGAGAATACAAAAATGTCAGAACAAGTTTTCATATTCGACACAACTCTAAGAGATGGCGAGCAATCGCCCGGCGCGGCACTGAATATCGAGGAGAAAATGCAGATAGCTCAACAGCTAGCGCGGCTCAACGTTGATGTGATTGAAGCGGGATTCCCCATCTCATCACCTGAAGATTTTGAGTCTGTCAGCAGAATTGCCGCAGAAATTGAAGGACCAGAAATTTGTGGTCTTTCGCGTGTGCTGGAGCCAGATATCACGCGATGTTGGGAAGCTGTCAAACATGCCCAGAAACCGAGAATTCACACATTCGTAGGTACTTCGGACATTCACATTGAGGGAATACTTCGCAAAAATCGTGAAGAAACGCTCAAGATGGCGGTTAATGCTGTTACGCACGCGCGTTCTCTGTGTGAGACGGTGGAATTTTCCCCGATGGACGCTATCCGCACAGAACCATCGTATCTATACGAAGTGGTCGAAGCGACTATTGAGGCGGGCGCCAGCATCATCAACATTCCCGATACTGTGGGATATACAATATCGGAACAGTTCGGGCAGCTAATCCGTGATATTCGCGCCAATGTTCCGAATATCGACCAAGCCATACTCAGCGTTCATTGTCACGATGACCTGGGCATGTCAGTTGCTAACAGTCTTGCCGCGGTGAAAAATGGCGTTCGTCAGATAGAATGCACTATCAATGGACTTGGCGAACGCGCTGGCAATACCGCGCTAGAAGAGGTTGTCATGGCAATAAAAACGCGCGGAGAGTATTTTGATGGTGCCTATACCGAAGTCAACACAAAAGAAATCTATCCCACTAGCCGGCTGGTCAGCCGTTTGACGGGATTTGTGGTGCAGCCGAATAAAGCCATTGTTGGCGCCAATGCTTTTCGGCATAGTTCAGGCATCCACCAAGATGGCGTCATTAAAAGCCGCGATACCTTTGAAATAATGCTCCCAGAAGATGTGGGCATTCCAAAAACTGAGCAGATTATTCTCAGCCCACGCTCCGGGAGGAATGCTCTCAGGTACCGACTGTCGGAACTCGGATACGAAGTGACTGACGAACAACTCGATAAAGTTTATGAACGTTTTATCGCTGTCGCGGACAAGAAAAAAGAGGTGCATGACGCTGACCTCGAAGCGATTATACAGGATGAGATGCACCTTGTCCCTGATGTCTACGTTCTGGAATATATCCAAATCGACAGCGATACACGGCTTGTGCCGAATGCAACCGTCGGACTGAAGAAAAATGGCGAAATCTATCAGGAAGCATCCGACGGCGATGGTCCTGTCGATGCCTTATACAATGCCATCGATAAAATTACCGGCGTCAAAACCGAACTGACCGACTACAATATCCAAGCTGTCACACATGGCAAAGATGCTATCGGCGAAGCTACAGTGAAACTCAGCAGTAATGGTCAAACTGTCATCGGTCACGGCGCAAGCACTGATGTCATCGAAGCGAGCGCGAAGGCTTACATAAACGCCGTGAATAAGCTTATCTATGCAAAAAAGGAATAATTAGTACTACAACGAGACTTTGAACACTGGTGAATAGTGAATAGTCAGTGGAAACGTGAACTTTCGTGAGCCATGAACTTTCGTGAACCATGAAACGTGTTGCGTGTTACGTATATCGAACAAGAGAAACACGTAACACGCAATACGCAACACGAAACACGAACCCCCCTTGAACGGTTCCCCCTTTGAAAAGGGGGTTAGGGGGATTAAGGGGGGCAGGGGGGATTTTTCCCTTTTCTCTATTCGACTTCTCACATTAACTTGAGTAAAATCTCGTTGTAGTACTAATTACCTAATCTCCATAAATGATATGAGAATTTCGGGGGATAATCAGTGGTTTGGGACCATCCGCCGGGAACTGCGCTGCAAACTCTTGAGGGTCATAATCCCGCTTCACAAAGCAAGCATAATGGGATGGGGCGACCGTTTTTAATCCGATGCGTTGTGCCATCAAAATACCGCCTTCAAAAAACGGGAATTCTCCCTCCGTAGGGTGAATAGTCAAAAAACCGATGTCAGGTTTGAAAGCTGCCACAGCATTCACAAGCTCGTCATGGTCTGCGAATGTGTTGATGATATCTCCTGAAACGTAGAGCGTCACCTCGCCCGCTTCCAAGACAAATCCCAGATGCGTGACATCTGGAGGGCCAATCCCAGCCTTAGCATCTCCATCGGGCGGTTTTCCGTAAACCGCATGTACAGTCATCGTGCCAAGCTTGGCAGATTCGCCCGCTGCAACGGTTATCGTGTGGTCAGCGTCAATGTCCGTCTCCTTCAGGATTTTTGCAATGCTTTCCTTCGGACCAACATATTTGGCTTCAGGCCAGGCCCGATGAATCCTACTGAGCGTTTCTGAACAGGTGTGGTCACCGTGGGAATGCGTTACCAATACGTAATTTGTTGGTAGTTGCGCCTCGTCCAACGGTGGTTGGGCGTGGATAAACACGTCCGCCGGTCGCTTGTGAGGATAGTACGGGTCGATTTGTACAATAGTCCCGTGCGAATCCTTTATTGCATAAGAATTTTGCTCAAACCAATGGATGCCAACGGAACCTTCTGGGACAGTTAATTCTGCAAATGGATGCATGGTTGTTTCTCCTTTTCCAAATAATATAACCCAGATAATGAATAAAACGTGAAACATGAAATATGCGGGCAAAATTTAGCCCTTAACCTCCTTGAGCTTTGTTATTTTGGCGTTTCGTAGAAACCGAATGCCCAAAGTATTTTATCAAAGGAAATTACTACTGTCAACCAAAATTCTTGTTGATTTCGGGACTTTTTAGCCCCCTTGCCCCTGTATTTGGAGTTAGTATAGAGTTAATCATAGAATGCGCTATTGACATCAACGGATTGATAATCACTGGAAGGGGGAGAAAACCGCCTGGAGATTACAGAAGCTCATTTTTGGAGTTAGCAACCATTGGCATTGTCTCTCCTGAATTTGCCTCATCCTTGGCGCCGATGGCGCGGTTGCGCAATATGCTGGCGCATGAGTATGAGACGATGAACGATGAGGAAATCCATGCGAATATCCCAACTGTCCTCGACCTGTTCAGCCGATACCTTGAGGAAATCTTCTACTACATTGATGAGGAAATAATTTAACTTCGCTATCTGGGGATACAGATTCGGAAACAATCATTTTGACGCTGCTTGAGAACGTTCTGCTTTCCGTGGCAGAATGGATACTGCAATAAAGGGACCTCCTTTGAGCAAAAGTTCACCTGTTAATTCCATAATTTTATTTCGAATATAAGGAATATCCGCTTCATCAGCATATACCATTAGAAAGGCATCTTCCGTTTCTAATGGCTCCGTTCGATGAATAACAGCTTTGGAGTTTAATTTTTCAATTTCTCTGCAAACCTGGATGAGATAATGTTTGAGACTAGGCATAGCTGATAATCTCCTTAATTTTTTCTATCATTTCCTTGGCATGTGTGAAAATCTCTTCGGATTCAACTTTTGTTATCATATCCAATAAATAATCAGCTCTCCTCCGTGCATCATACGCTCCAATCAAGTATCTATAGAAATTCGCGGTGCAAAGTCCGCGTTTGTAATGAACTTCATAGTTGAAAGTAGTCCACAATCCTTGGTGTTGCCAACTTTCTGTCGGCGTTTTGGTAACGTATTCAACGGCTTCCCATGCAGCAAGAAACATGACGTAATAACTGCGCGAAACGCTAGCGTTATACAAACAATGGTTGTGGCATAATTCAGCAGCTTGAAGATTTTCAAGAGCTTTCATAAATCTTAAAGTGACCATTTTCTTTAACTTTCTTAAGCAGAAGTACACTTCGCGCGTGCGTGCGATGGGAACCATCGCGCACGCGCCATCATGAACTCAGCACCGAAAAGAAGCTCAATGCTTTATCTGTTTTGAGGGATGTCGCTGTCTTTCGCGTATTTCACGGTTATAATATGTGAATCCCGCGGCACCCTCAGGCTGTTTTAAAAGAAGCTTGTCGATGGTTTCGGCAATAGCGCGAACTTCTCTGCGTAGCTCATCACCCACAGGCTGAATCTCAACCACGATATTGTTGCGAATGAAGGCTATAGTTCCGAATGTATTTTTTTTCTTCACACCATTAGCAAAACAGATGTGACCTAACTTCAAAATGTCCGTTCGCCTGGCACGTTTCACACGCGCTCGAAATGGAGTGCTACAGTTAAAAAATCTATTAACTAGATATTCATGAGCTTCTTGACAGGATGCCGCTACAGCAATACGAATGTACAATTCATTCCCAGGAGAGACACGCCAACGGTACTTATGATGAACAACTACTATAGGTTTAAATATTTTATTGTAGTGTTTTCTGGCCCAAATCGTTTCACTATTGCGAAGGGCTGGAAACATTTGCTTATCCAGTTCCACTGGAACTCGCATCGGGGCATTTCTTCCCGGCCACTGTGCAAAATTGACTTGCGCCTTGAACTCCTCTATGGTCGGCACCTGTGCATCCTGTACCAGAATGTTATCCTGGGTTATACCAAATTGACATCCTGCTAGAATGATTACTAAAAAGATTATCCTTCCCATAAATTCTTGCGAAATCCCTCCTCGAACCTTGCCGACATTCAATGTTTTACTCTGGAGCAGGCAGGACAAGAATCTCCTTCTTCAAGATTGCAACAACATTATCCTCATCCGCAACTTCTATTTTGAGAATATGAACGCCCGGTGATTTCAACATCGGCGCTCTGAAAGCTCTTCTCTTGTTAAATTTCGGCCATCCGACACGATATTTTAGCTGTTGTCCCTTAGGACTTTGGGCAAAAATTTCAATGGGTATTGATTTATTGACATAGATAGGGGATTCCACTTTTACATCAAGAATACGCGGAGCGGGAATTTGACCTGCTTTTTTGACTTTCTCACTAGAAGAACGAATGACATCGAAAATGCCCCAGGTTATCTCTTCAAGGAGTTCTTTTTCAGCGAGCTTTTCTCCTTTTGATTGGATTTTCACTATAGAATTCATATAAGTAAAGAAAATCCCCCCCCAAGAAGATATCCAGCAGTTATCTCCGATTTCAGGCTTCTCCAGTTTTTGAAAGGCAACATTACAACTATCAAGGAATTCCGCTAACGTCTCTTCGGCATCCTTAATCGAAGGATAGACCCAAATCTCCCACTTGATAGGGTGTTGTTGAACTAAAGGTAAATTCTCGATAATGCGCCGGTCCATACCCTTGATGAATTGTTCATGTTTGACTACCTTGAACTGAAATTCCCGCCCGCAGGTAGAGCCTTTCACCACTCGAAATTTGGCTTCTTCTTGTGGGCTTGCCACCTGAATGAAAGAAAAGACGAGAAATAATAAACCCATAAGGGCGAAAAGGTAACGTTTCATCTTGCTGTCCTCCCCCCAAATACATAGATTTTGTCAATTCTGATGGCTTACCGAGAATTCACATTCCAAGAAAGCTCCATTTTTTTAACCTGTTTGCCTCGCAATTTTCTCATATGTGTGCTGGCAGTACATGCTTCCACTGATAACAGATGCTTCATAAATGCCTCCTATCGCGCATACGGGTCCTCCCCAAACACAGGCTCGTCGCGAATTAACAGTGGACGTTCATTGGAACCATCGGAATTAATTGTCCACAATTGTCCGTTACTTTCGTATACGATGCCGTTGCCGTTCGGCAGCCAGGCGGGTTTTTGTCCTCCGAATTGCGTCAGTTGCCTGAATTGCGGTTCGCTGTCGCTGTCGAGGACAACGAGCCATATTTGCCTGTGATTGTCTTCCGCCCGTGAGAATACAAGCATATCGGGGTTTGTCAGCGACCATGAGGGTTCTGCGTCATCCTCTGGACCGATAGATATGGGGTCAACGCGTTGTTCGATGTTGTCAAAGGAATAGATGTTGCGGCCGGTGATGCCTTCGGGTTCGTCTTTGTTTTCTATATTTCCCGCGGCGGCGAAGGCGAGGATTTCGCTTTTGGCATTCCATGCGGGCGTGTAGCAGTACAAGAACAGGGATGGAAGCGGTGTTTCTTCATCGCTGGGGAGATGTATCACGTAAATTTGACTTCGGTCACGGTTTCTCCGCACGAATGCTAAATATAACCCATCGGGAGAGATAACCGGGTCAGAAGCCATATCGCTGCGGTCAAGGATAATGGTACCGTTAGGATTGTCTGCGTCAATGAGGCGTACATTTTCGTCAATATCAATAATAGATAGATTGCTGCCATCAACTGTAGATGTGGGATATGAGCCTAAACCGAGTGGTTCTTGAGTGCCGTTGGGCGCTAATCCCCAGATGACATCGTCATACATATAATAAATGGCGGTATTGACCATTGTGTTTTGCTTACTATTCTGCATCATCTCCCCAGGATTAGCCGATAGTTTTTCTGCTTCAGCATCCGATTGCGCGTTGTTTTCCGCGCTGTTTTCATCGGCTACTTCTTGAGCTTTCGATTTGAATGTTTCGCTGTCTATGAGTTTCCAGCCTGGCCCAACAGACTCAAACGTGAAAGCTCTGCCCTGGGTCCAGTACCACCATTCTTCAATCAGGCGTCCAAATCGCTTGAATTGGTAAATATCTTCAGGCTCACCATATTGTTGTCGAAAATCCATCCGATGGGCATCGTCAATTTGCGCAATTCCACCCTGGTCGTCGACGTAAGTTGCGCGGATGTATATGTTGATGTAGGGTGTAATTCGGTTTTGGAATACGCTGACCTGCTGTGGTTTGCCGGTCATAGGCGCGCGGGTGCCATACATACCCACGCCGTCGCGGATGCCGGCGCGATTGTCGGCATCTACATCCACAATAGCCATCACATAATAATCTCCGGACGCCAGCGGGTACGCATATTTACCGTCTTCTCCAATTTCTATTGGCACGACCATCATAGGATTAGATAATTCCTCCGCAGAAGGTTCGCTATCTGGATTATTTGATGAATTTTCAGACGGTGTGGTATTCGGTGCAAAATACGGCGTTTCGGAGATTAGCAACAACACCTCGGTGAATTTCTGACCTTCCCAAATAATTTTGCCGGAGATGCCGCTGCCTTCAAAGGGCAGTTCCTCGTCTGTGAGGTTGAGGTCTGGAATAGCGCGCAATTGCCCCGACACGTCATATTTCCCGCTGATGAATATTTTCGCATTTTGACTTTCGCCCTCTTTTAGCGTGACTTTTGCAGGTGGTTTTTGGGTAATATCTGTTGTACCATAGCCACCGACGCCGTCTCCAGCGCTGTATTTATCATCATTGTTTGCATCAACATTAGCAACAATATAATACTCTCCGGGCGGGAGATTCACACTGAAACTACCGGCATCATCCACGCCCACTTGTTTTATCGGACGCGTCAATGTGTTATCTTTATAAATTTGCACAATACCATTTTTAACCGTATGTTCAGGCCAAATGATAGTGCCAGAGAGCTTGGCTGTTTCGGGCTCCGGAGCGAATTGAATTTCTTCACCATCCGGCAGGGAAATAATCCGTCCGTCCGCCTCCTGTTTGCCGACGATGGCAATCTCCACATTTTGGGTCAGTTGACGTTGCTCGACGAGAACGGGTTTTGGAAAAACTCCTTTACGCAAATTCGAAATCCCGTAAACTCCGAATTCATCGCTGGTGTCAAACTGGTTCGTGTTATTTTCATCGATGATAGCTAACAGATAATATTTCCCCTGTGGCACATTGAGTGTAAATGTGCCATCTTCATGGACTATCGCCTGTCCAGCGCGGTAATTCAAGGATAGGTCTGTATATGCCAGTACCAGCGCATTTGGCACAGAATGTTCCGACCACAGCACACGTCCTGAAATGCCTGTTGACATTTGCTCTAGTTCCAACTGGAAACTGGTAGCCTTTTGAACACCGACATCCTTCACTGATAAAATTTGGGGTACGCCGTCAATATTCATCATCTTGGCAGTAATAGGGATATCAATATGTCCCAATTGTTCTCGCGGAGCCGTTCTCACAGCTTTTTTCTGTTGTTTTTTATCATTCCAATCCGTTATGCCATAGATGCCCATGCCATCGCCTGCATCGAACTTTCCATTGTTATTTTCGTCTACAAACGCGACTAAGTAGTATGTGCCAGATTTCAGATAAATGTCGTATTCTCCTTGCCCTTTCAGCAAGATGCCCTTGCTATAAAGTTGCCTCAAACTTTTATCCGTATACACTTGAATAGTGGTGCGTGATAAATCGTGGCTATCCCAAATCACCCTGCCGGTGATGTGAGCCGCGTCTTCATCTATTTGCTCTGCTGGGGAGTTTTGCTCTGATGATTGAGACATCGCATCAAAAGCCGCAAAATAACATAGCACGCTAACGATGTAGATAATAAAACTGGTACGTGAAAATTTCCTAGATATTGTTTGCATCCTTTTGTTGACCTGGTTCTTTTTTTCCAAGTGTTTCTAACTGTTTCTACACTTTGTGAAAACCAGGTTTTCACCTTCCTTTCTTTAATATAAGTAAATGATCCGATTGAACTTGGTTAGTAACCTTGATTTTCGGTAACTGACAGGAAAATTAGAATCGTTCTTAGTTCTCAAAGTCATAACCTTTGCCTTGAGTGAACGAACGGAACCAATCACCCACCCTTTTGTTCGGTGTTTTGATTTGACCAAATCATAATGCCTAAATCCCATCCTTTCAGAGCATTGCTTAGTAGGATTTTCCTCCCAGACCTTTGTTCGCTTGGGCAGGATAGTATAGTCCAAGGAAGCGAGCGTTGGGCTGTAATTTCGACAAACCATCGCGATTGCGTCATTTACATGACTCTTTTGTAAGCCAAGATTCTTACGCCAGTGCGATGTCATCCAACCAACACACCTTTTGACATCAAGCCCAAGACGTAAAAGAAGTTCATAGATGTAGCTTTTTCCTTGCATTAAGTGCATCGGATACTTAAAAACTTTTGGCTTCTTGTGTAGTATCCACTCGCCTTTATGAAGAGACGAATGACAATCCTCACAGAGAGTCACACCATTTTGAGGAATATCAGTGCCGCCATCTATTTGGCGCAGGATATGATGAGCATTAAGTTTATCATTACCACCACAGCGAACACAAGTGTAATTATCACGCCACAAGACTTTAGCGCGGAAGTTTCTTCCCTGATACTCGCTTTCATTAAACTCAGAGCTTACCAACTTTCTACCTGCTACTTGAGAAGAGACATCAAATTGTCCCTGCTCAATAATAACTTGTCTGATATTCAAAACTTTCCTCAAATCATTAACCACACGCAAGATGGATTCTTTTCTTTGACGGATTGAAGGTTGCGGCTGAATATGTTTACGATTTAAAAACTTTGCTTTTCTGTGTCTACACTTACGGCTCCGGCGCGTCCTCCTGTAAGACGCTCTCTGTTTGATGCGACGTGAGACATCCTGACGTAATCGAATCGTACCGCAAAAGACAACTTCTTTGGTGGTTTCATTAACCACAGCAATGCCAACATATTTGGCACCATCATCTATACCAACAACGAAGGAACCAATTGGAGAATCAATAACTTTATCAAGTTGTATCGTAAAGGGAACTACTCTTGTTACTTTTGCTTTACCTTCCCGCAAAAGTTTCCGAGCTCTTGCCGGGTGGGTAGGTAGTAAAGGTTTTCTTTCTTTATCGATAACAAAGACTTTTGGTGTCATTTAAGACATCTCCCAGAGGGGATATTGTTATCCTCGTCAATGTGCGTCTGTTCTCTTGGCGCGGAAGGCGTTCGCTCTTTCGCGGAAGGTTTCGACGCTCGTCGATAACACCGCGTGCGAATCGTACCGCGCATTAAGTTGGATTGAACCTTCTCACCAAAGAATTCTTTCTAAGACTTTAGGGATTCAGCTTAATTCCCTGCTGAGACTCGAAGCCATGAACTACCGCTTCGCCCGACGCCTGGCGCTTCGCTGGGCTTACGGTAAAAAAGCACAAAAAAACTAAGAATTACTTAATTTTTTTGTAGCTGCTACAGAGCTCCTATTTCCAAGTGAATTACGAGTTACGAGTTACGAATTACGAATTAGAAAAACCTGATGGCTACTGACTTGTTTTTTGTCCCTTCGTTGCGCTCAAGGGCAGGCCAGTGTTGACGCAAAAAACAAAAAACTGCGTTTCTGCCATTCAAAAGCGCAAGAAATTTATTGATACCTACTTATTGCATTCTAAAATGTATTTAGACGTAATGTGTCATGACGGGATTATTTATAATCTCATGAATGCGGAAATTTTTGCGTGAAGAATTGACGGCGGATTGCGATTTAAACTAAATGGAAATATTTTCTTGATAGGCGGGTAACGCTGTGGTATAATTCCTTTTTGAATATAGATTGGACTTTGGACAAATTGAAATCCGCCTTAACTGGAAATGAATTCTTAACGGAGATTATAACATGGGACGCTGGGCGACAAGATGGCAAATAGTATAGATGTTGCCCTTGTGCGACGCGGTCTCCTCGCGCCTGAAGATGTTCGTCAAATGACGATTCGAGGAGTAGTGGATACAGGAGCAACGCGGCTGGTGATTCCCGCTAGCGTGGCAGAGCAATTGGGCGCTCGCGAAGTGGCTGAAACACGGGTACGCTATGCTGATAACCGCACGGTAACGCGTAAGCTGGTGGATGATGTTCAAGTGGAACTGCTGGGACGCCAGGGAACTTTCCGAGCCGCCGTTGAGCCTGACCGGGTTTCTGCTCTCATCGGCGCTATTGTCCTTGAGGATCTAGATTTTGTTGTGGATTGTACCACGCAGACACTGCATCCGCGTGACCCTAATCAGATTATCTCAGAGATTGAGACTCATGCGTAATGCGTAAAACGTAAACCGTAATTATTTACGTTTCACGTTTCACGGGAAAACTCTTTTACTTACCCCATAAATCCGCGTTTCCCTGATTCAAATCAACATAACGACATAGAGGTTTCAATTGGCGAAGAAGCAGAAGAAGAAAAAACGCAATAAAACCAAACCGGACAACGAACATAGTCCATCTCTCACAGCGCGATATAATGTCGTCATTGAAAAAGGGCGTGAGCTTGTGGGCAAATATGAGCAGAGAGGACGCGGTGACAATTGGCGGATTTATAATTATTATGCGCGACCGGATATTCAGCGGGCGATGTTTGAGTATTCCAAAAACCGAAAAATAACGGTTCTGCGGCATTTCCGGCCTCTGTATTCTGGCGTAGAGAAACCCGAGCACATTTTGTACATCGCGCTCTATCATGCTGAACATAATCGTGCTTGGCCGTCTCTACATGGACAAATTTCCCGTAAACTCGAAGGCGGTTTGTATCTCTGTGATTTTGTCGTCGAAATAGATTATAAAAAGGATTGGGAGACCTGTTTCCGCGCCACGCGGCCGATTATTGAGATGCTCCGTGATTTCGGGGTGCATGCGTGTGTCAAATTTAGCGGACACTGTAGCGCGCACGTCATTCTCCCCGGCGAAATTTTTCCCCCTGAAAAGGGAAGTCAGAAGCGTGTTCGGTCAGAATTGATGCAATTCGTTAGCGGCGTCGTCAAACAGGCTCAGAAACTCGACCGCTCATTTACGAATCCCGGGCATTTTTTGCGCCTTGCATATTCCATAAATGAAAGCACCGGTCTGGTCAGCCTGCCTATCCGGCTGGAAGAATTTGACAATTTCTTCTGGCAGGATGCGAAGATAGAAAATGTTAAAGTGGTCGAGGATTGGTGGGGCGTAGTTCCCGTGGATGCTCAAGAACGAATGGGAAAATTTCTGAAATTTGCATTGCATCAAAAAAGTTTCACTGCAAAAAAACGCGAAGCCGCCAAGCAATTCCGGAAAGTCGCGGTCAAACCGAAAGCAGAACCGCAACAACAAATGGTCGCGTTGCAACAACTCGCCCAACCGCTCACCGACCATCAATTGTACGACCATATCTTGGAGTCAGCAAAAGAAGCGTTGAATTGGTATGAAACACACCGGTCGGAACCCAGATTTATGGATGCAATCGAACAACTGAAACAGCAGGATGAACATCAAGCGGTTATGAGCCTGCGCGAGCATGCACTAAAATATGAAATTGAATTAAATGACCTGTGGTTGGCGTGGCGATGGGAACTCCGCAAACCCGATTTAGAATACTATGCACGCGCGGATATTCAGGAGGCGATGTATAATACCGCACAACGTCGGCGTGTTCAGGTCGGCAGCGATGGCCCATTTGTGAAACTACAGTCGCCAGAAGACATCTATTGGCTCGCGATTTTTCTCCATTCGCGTCTGGGGAGGAATGAACATCCCGCTTTTTACTGTTCTACTGCAAAATACGATGCCGATGACCGGTTCATGGTGGATTATGATATTGTATTAGAAACAGATGGCAGAGGCAGTCGTCAAAAATCCGCTGAGTTGATGGAATCTGTCTTGACCGTTCTGCAACAATTAGGTGTGACATTCACATTACAATTCACAGGCAGCGTGAATATGCAGGCGATTATCTCTTCGGCTGTCAAAACCGTCGAACCGGATGGCGACCCCATGTTGCCGCCTCAACAATCCACAATTGTTGAGAGCATTGGAAAACAGTTGGCGAACACACTACGCGAACCTGAATGGGTAAAAATTCTCAAACACGATGACTTGATACTTCTGATGTACTCCCTCAACGAATTTACGGGGGAACCATGTGTGCCTATTAAAATCCAGAAAGCCTGAATAGTTTACGAAATAAATCACTGAGCGAAACAAGCAGACCCACTCTATTTCTTGCCGTCAAGGATTTCCCTAGCCCATTCCTTGAGTTTGTCTTCTGGTATCTGACTGATAAAAGTATTGAAAATTTCAATACGTTGCTCTTCAGGTATATGGGGTAAAATCATATCAATAGTTCGGACACGTTGTTCCTCAGGAACTCGACTTAACATTTTATCGAAAGCCTCTGGAACATTGTCTGATGGCACTGATTCAATTGCCCTAATCATATCATCGGGAGTTAATTGAAAAAGCATCTTTTTCACCTCTTCATAATGGGGGTTTGTCTTTTGTGCAAACAAATCGCAGTAAAACTTCCACAGTTCTGGAATCTCTAATGTTGCTATCTTAGGAAAGAACTCCATGAATTTTTTCTTGTTACTGATAAAGGGGACAAATGGGAAGTAAATTTCTAAATTCTCATCCGTCAAATCGATATCATTCAAAATCAATATACGGACTGGGAAGAACCAATCATTTTTGTTCATGTAAATCCAGGGTTCTTCCTGCTTTGGAACAAGCTCGAATATTTCCCCGTTTAGAACATGGAAAAAAGACTCAGAACAGATGACTAATAAAACAACCTGGTCAAATGGTTTAATCTGGGTTGAGCTATTTAGAATCAGAGCTTCTCCCGGATATGTCTGCAAATGCTCCAGAGTGAAGCTATCTCCTATCGCTTTGATATGCAGTACATTGATAGTGCCCAATTCTTTCAATGCGCCACTCCTTGCTTGGCGCACTTGCTCTTTCGTGAGAAACAGTAAACAGTCGATTCTGACATCAGGCAGCGTGACTTCAAATTCGACATTGCGTTTTTTAGTGTCCTCAGAAAGCGCTGGCAAGTACAATGCTTCTGAGAGTGTAGTTAGCATTGCTCTGATAGAGATTTCTTTTTTGGCGATGAATTGTTTGTTATCTACCAATACAACACCTCTTCAATGCCTTTTTTTTAGTTTTATTCGACGACCAAATCCGGGGCTATTTCCAATAACTGCGTTTTCATCCGGTTGCTTCGCCGCGTTCGCAATGACATTCCCCTGAACTTTCTGGAGTTTCCCTTTGCTTTTTGCGACATCCTTACTGCCTTTCTGCACAAGTTGCCCGATGACTACATTTTTGCATTTCCCCCAAAAACCATATTTACAGATATTCTCTTCACGCGGTATTCCCAAACTCTACCTGTCAAAATGTTTTAAAGATTTCTTTATCTTTAAACACTTTCAGTTCTATCTGAGTTCCCTCACGATTTAAGATGATGCTTCCAGACTCAATCTTCAGCACGGTAAAATCCAATATGGTATCATCCACCCCTGCCAGATAACTCTTGTTATGCCTATCTACGAGGATGGCAAGAGGAGTTTGTTCATCGTAGATGACACCTGTTAAAATTAGGGATAGAGAAGGTGGCCCACTCTTTTTTTGAGGTGTTACTTTTGGATGATGAGGTTGAAAAATATCTCTCATCCCATCGTGATTAGGATAGACAAAATCAGCGCCGATGGGTTTAAATTGCTGTTCTCCTTCGCTTTGCTCGTCGGCAAGCTTTCTCTGAGGAACAACAAAAATAGTCGGATGTTTTTCTTTTTTCCGTACCTTTGTTATGGGTTTCCCAATCTTTGAAACCTTACACAACACTATGTCCATAATTTGTTCTTCAGGAGCGTTTCGCCGACTTGCTATGGAAAGATAATCAAGCTTCAGTGGGTATTGTGAGCGTTCAAGCCGGTTAATCAATCTCCCAAAGGAGTGGTAATCTCCGCGCAAGGTAAACTTCACGGGAGCATAATAATACAGTTCCACCTTGCGCTTTTTAAGATTTTCTACCCCTATAATCTCTGTCTTGGCAACTTTTGCCCCGATTCTCGGGATGTCGCTTTGCTCCACTTGCGCAGTCACCCATGAAACCAATTCTCCCGAAGAATTGGGAAATGCTTTCTCTTCTAGGAATGCGAGATGATATTCTTTTTCGCCGATTTCCTGACGCAAGGATTCCAATTGATGGTCAATGTCTGAGCGGGTAGAGGAATCTCTTATATCAGCGTTTAGACGCCACCATTTCACGCCTTGCCATAAACAAAAAACCATCAAACCGAATGATACTATCCATAAAACTGCTCGCCTTTGGTTCGGCGGTTTGCTTCGCGAACCACTTCTGCTCTTCGAAACAGCGAGCATTGCCCTACGCGGGAGATTTGTTCTGATTTTATCTTTTTTTGCCAAGAAGACCCCTTCCAAACTTTGTTTGGGAGGGGATGAATTGGCATTAGTTGAATTGTAATCCACTGTCATATTTAATCAACGCCACATTTTTAACATTTGAATTAACCACTTCGCCATTTTTTTGTTCTAACCTAACCCATTTTCCATAATTGAACATTCCCTTGACCTTACAAATCTGTCTATCATAGCACACGAGATTACCAGGTTGTAGTGGGTATCTCTGTTTCCTAATACTTCTTCCGTATCTTTTTCTGTTCGTCTGGATGCTTCTATTGTTTCGTCTTGTACAAATTACCTCAAAAGACTCTAACCTTTTTTGGTTTCTACCGCCTGCTATTACAAATGCATCATTGATGTGTGATTTTTGTAAATCTAACTTAATTCTATCGTGTTTTGTGATATAACCGTAAGTATGTTCGCATTCTAATTCATTAACTATTTTCCATCTTACCTGATTCATAAAAGCAGCTTCTTTTAGAGTTTCCTTTGCCTTTTTCTGTATATTAGGATAACCAAATTCCTCCGCTGTCTTATCTCCTTTTTCTTGATTGCACTTCTCACAGGCTATTGTTAAGTTATCAATTCTATTAGTTCCTCCTCTCTTAGGAGGAATTATATGCTCAATTTGAAGTGGAACACCTGTCTTCCCACAATATACACACTTTCGACCCCACTTCTCTAATAGATACTCTCTTACATGATAACCTTGCAATTCACCTTGCTGATACTCCACACCTTCTATCTCTGGATTTTGCATTTTTTGGGTATCAAAAGTAGCCACTTCTACTATTGTCTCCGTAACAGGTAACGACCTTTTAATCTTGTTTACCAATTTTACATGAGCATCTTTTTTGTGTCTGATAGACGGAGCTAACCAGCCATCCTCTCTCTTTCTATTATCAAATCTTG
>SDBU01002779.1_pt1 | contig 22801 bp, 20 predicted proteins | sample 2277071 | NCBI WGS metagenome assembly SDBU01 (sample SAMN10397929, study PRJNA504765) | marine sediment metagenome | isolation source: marine sediment core GS08_GC12, 126 cmbsf | place: Arctic Ocean: Gakkel Ridge, Loki's castle | collected 2008 | reverse complement strand
CTCTTACCGGGCGATCAAGCCGGTCATCAGGGTCCCTGCGGAGGCGGACCTGAGGTCGTACTGTTCAACGGTTGAGGACCAGGGCGCTTTGGGAAGCTGTACCGCCCAGGCCCTGGCGGGCAACCTCGAATTCCTGGACAACCGGCCGGACAACGTGTACACGGACGTCAGCCGGCTCTTCATCTATTACAACGAGCGGCTGCTCGAAGGCACGACAGACTACGACGCGGGCGCCTCGCTGCGCGACGGCATCAAGTCCCTGAAGAATTATGGGGCCTGCTGGGAGTCCTCATGGCCGTATGACATCCGGCGCTTCACGAAAAAGCCTCCCGCGCGCTGTTACCGGGAAGCGAAAAAGCGTCTCATCGCGTCCTACTACCGCATCGAGACCCTTTCGCAGATGCTGGCGTGCCTGGCGGACGGGTTCCCTTTTGTTTTCGGCTTCACGGTCTACGAGAGCTTTGAATCGCAAAAGGTCGCGCGCACCGGCAATGTCCCCATGCCCAAAAAAGACGAGAGCGTCCTGGGCGGCCACGCGGCCATGGCCGTCGGCTTCAACCGCCGCAAAAAGAAGTTCCTCGTCCGCAACTCCTGGGGCGCAGGCTGGGGCCTGTCCGGCTACTGCCTCATGCTCTTCGCGTACCTCGAGACCCTGGCCGGCGACTTCTGGACGATAAGGAAATAGTAAGGAGAACCATGGCTTTCATCGAAACCACCAAACGCTGTACCCGATGTATCCTGCCGGAGCAGTATCCGGACATCAAATTTGACGAAAACGGCGTGTGTCCTAATGGCTCGCCGAGCCATTAATAGTATGTAGCAGGGGTTACCATGGCCAAAACATTTGTGACGTATGAACCGGACAATTCCCTGAGAAAGGGCTATCTTAACCTCTTTCGGGAAGTTTGGAACGAGCTTCGCTGGAACAAGTGGCTGATATATCAGTTATTCCGCAGGGATTTCTTCGCTATGTACAAGCAGTCCTTTGTTGGCGTATTTTGGGCTTTTTTCATGCCTTTGTTGAGTGTCGGTACTTTCGTCGTGCTCAACGGCGCCGGTGTCTTCAATATGGGGGATGTCAAGATTCCTTATCCTTTATACGCGATTCTGGGGATGGCATTCTGGCAGATATTTTCCGCTGGCGTGACGGCGGCGGCGAACGCGCTTTCCGGCGCCGGCACGATGATCACTCGTATCAATTTTTCAAAGAAAGCCCTGGTCATAGCGTCTTTGGGGCGGCCCGCGGTGATTTTTTTAGTCCAGATGCTGATAGTAGCTGGTTTATTCGCGTTCTACAGGATTGTTCCGGCTAAAGGGGCACTTCTTCTTCCTATTGTCGTCCTCCCGCTGGTTTTATTCGTGCTGGGATGCGGGTTTATATTTTCCTTATTTAACGCGTTTGCGAAGGATGTCGGCAACGGCCTGCAGGTGTTGATGACGTTTTTGATGTTTCTGACTCCTGTTTTGTATGCACCGCCACAGAGCGGTTTTTTGGGCGCGATGACAAGATACAACCCCTTATATTATATGATTTCAGCAGGACGCGACCTTATGATTAAGGGATCCATTATAGAGGTAAAGGGGTTTCTCATTTCCTGTGCAGCTTGTTTAGCACTCTTTTGTTTATCACTAATATTTTTCCATCTGACAGAAACGCGTGTGACAGAAAGGATGTAGTTGTGGTTCAGGATATAGTTATTAATGTTGAAAAAGTCTCAAAAAAGTTCTGCAAGGATTTGAGAACATCCATGTTTTATGGGGTTGTGGATATCACTCGAAATATGCTGGGCTTGAGTTCCCGGCCCGGACAGCTCAGGAAGAAAGAGTTCTGGGCTGTTGACGATGTCTCTTTTGAGGTTCGGCGCGGTGAGACATTAGGATTGATCGGCCCCAATGGTTCAGGCAAGACGACGATATTGAAGATGATCAACGGGATTTTCTGGCCCGACAAAGGGAAGATTACCGTTCGCGGTAAAGTGGGCGCTTTGATCGCCGTGGGTGCCGGCTTTCATCAAGATCTGACGGGAAGGGAAAACATTTATCTCAATGGGGCCATCTTAGGGATGAATCGCCACGAAATGAGAAAGAAATTCGACGCCATCGTCGATTTCGCAGACATCGGCGACTTTCTTGACACGTCGGTAAAACACTATTCCAGCGGAATGTATGTAAGGTTGGGCTTTGCTATCGCTGTGCATTGTGAGCCGGAAGTGCTTCTGGTAGATGAGGTCCTTGCAGTAGGGGACATGAATTTTCAGCGGAAATGTTTGGAGAAGATTAGAGAACTTCGCGATAAAGGCATTACAATTATATTTGTCTCTCATAATCTTGTCCAGATGGAGTATGTCTGCAGCCGCTGCATATTTCTGTATCACGGCAAGATCATTAAGGCTGGCCCGACAAAAGACGTGATCGCGGGTTATGTTGATTTTGTGAATGAGAAGCAGGCTTTGGACAAGCGCTCAAAAACGGAAGTAGTATCTACGGGCGAAAAAGGAACAGGAGAAGTCTTGATCAAGAGTGTCAAGCTCATGAATTCTAAGGGTGAGGAAACAGACCGTTATCAGACCCATGATGAAGTCAGAATAGTTTTAGCATATGAAGCTTATCAGAGAATCGAGAGGCCAAATTTTATCTTCATCCTTAATTTTATGGGTAATTTTCGCGTTGTGCATATGAATTCAAAAGTTCAAAATACGAGTCCTGATTTCATTAAGGGGGGCGAGGGGACGGTAATGTGTACGATTAAAGCTCTACCTCTTCTGCCGAATGCGTATACTTTAGACGTATATATTCGGGATTATAAGAAAGGATTCTTTTTTGACCTGCGAAGAAATGCTTTAACGATGACAGTTTTGTCTCCGGAGGATTCGACTTTTGCTTATCGGGCTAGCGGAGATATGGGAATTGTTACGGTTGTTCCCGAGTGGAATTATCTTTGATCCATATGTGTGCTAAGGTTATATATAAATGCTTTTGTTAATTTCGCCAACTCTTATAAAATGAAAACGAAAAGATTATTTGAAGATGAAAAATTTTGGAATGATTATTGGAGGGATAATCCTTTTTTTGCACAAAAGATTCGTCTTTTTAAGGCTTTAATCCCCGATGATGTTAAGACGATTCTTGACGTTGGTTGTGGAGATGGGCAACTTTTGAAAAGGTTAGATGAATATGAAGCAATTGGGTGTGATGCAAGCGAAGTTGCAGTATCTTTGGCAGGTTCCTGCGCAGTCTGCGCTGATAGTTCGAATCTTCCTTTCAAGGATAAGCAGTTTGATCTGGTTATTTGTAGTCAAGTTTTGGAGCATTTGGATGATACAGGTTTTTTTAGAACAATTGAGGAGTTGAGGCGCGTTTCAAACCGATATTTAATCATAAGTGTTCCATACAACGAAAATCTCAAGCAGCATTTCACTCAATGCGGAGAGTGTGGACGCGCGTCTCACATTTCTGGTCATTTAAGAAGTTTTAAGGATTCAATAATTTTAGAAGAAATACTGGATGATTTTGTTCTTCGTTTTGATCTTATCTGTGGACCAAAGATGTGTTATCCCCCGAATTTCTATCGCATAATTAATCAGAGGTGTCTTAGGGGATGGTACCGGGATAAAAATTGGACTTGTCAATTTTGTGGAAGCAGGGTATCTGTCGCGCAGTCAATAATTCAGAAGAAGCTGGGAGTTTTTCTTCGTAAGATCCTCGAGAAATTACCTTGCTTTAGACATAGACATTGGTGGTTAATCCTATTGTTTGAGAGCAAAGAATAATCATTGAACTCAAGATAGAGATATCTGTACCTGATTTTGGGCTACGGAACTAGGGCGCACTTTTAATTTTTTACGGCTGTGGAAAAGATCCGATTTTAAGTATTTGTCGTATTGCCGCACGTGGGAAGCATTGGAGAGGGTCAAATATGATTGGGGGTGAGTACATTATATTCCATCGTTGTATTATTGGATCGTTGCGCATCAATTAGGGCAGAAGTTTTTATATTTTTTCCATAGCCGGAGCATTTTTATGAACACAACTGGTAAATATCAGCGGTTTTTGTTAAGCCGCAAAAACCGGAAGGCCTACTCTACAATACGAAGAGAGCCTTTTTATCAGATTGCAAAGAGATATTTGCCGGAGGGTAGCGAGAAAGTAATTTTAGATGTTGGGGCTGGAGATGGGTCATTTGTGACTAATTTGGGCCTCGAGAATAAATATAGAAAAGTTTATTTGTTAGATGGCAATTCTGATTCAGTTAATCTGCTTTTAAAAGGAGGTCTTAAGGGAGTTTTATATCGTGCCCCTGCTATTTTGCCTTTCGATGATTTGTCCGTTGATTTTATACATTGTAGTCATTTCATCGAACATTTAGATTTTCGAGAGGTGCACTCATTTTTGAAAGAAATTGATAGAGTTTTGAAAAGGGGAGGAGTCTTTGTGATAAGCGCTCCCCTAATGTGGGCTGATTTCTACGGAGATTTGAGCCACATAAAACCTTATAATCCGGAAGTGATCTTGAAATATATGGGAGGTAGCAGAATTAATCGAACCGCCCAATTAATTTCAGATAATTACCAAAATAAAGAACTTGTTTATCGAAATTTTTGTTCTGGGGTGCTTACTGACGTTCATTCGGACTTTTTGTTAGTCGATCTGTTACTGTCTATTTCCAGGAAGATTCTTAGCCTGTTGAGAATAAAGCGTTATCATCGAAATGGCTATACTCTTGTAATTGAAAAGATGGCTTCTCCAAATGTTTAACACCAGAGTTATTGAGAAAATAAAAAGAATTGGGAAGGTAAGGGTTTTATTTCTGGCACACGATTCTGGGATTGGGGGTGCTCAGAGTTCATTTTTAGACTTCTTAAAGAGGATTGATCGGGATTATTTCGAACCCCTTGTAATCTTGCCCGGTGGAGGAGCTATTGAGACAACTTTGAAAGAACTCAAGATAACTTATATTGTTGTCTGGTCAAGACTGTGGATTCCTTCGCCCTCCAAGAGGAATATGGCGTATTTAATAAGACTAATGTGGGAGCTGCCTGGTTCGTTACGACAGATTTTCGTTTTTTCAAGGAAATATAAACCTGATCTTGTATACACCAATACGATAGTTAAAATCGAAGGGGCATTGGTTGCATTATTCTTAGGTGTTCCACATGTTTGGCATGTCAGGGAGTGGTTGTTAGGTAATCGACAAATTGCGGCTTTTCTGCCGGCAGGGGTTGTCAGGCTTATTATCAGCACCCTATCGACTCACATCGTAGTCAATTCAAGATATATGCTGTCATATTTTAGAGATGTTGCAAAAGATAAGATTTCTTTCGTTTACAATGGGTTTGATGTAGAGGGGGCTAATATTGTAAGTTTAAGAGGCGGTGAATTGAAAGAAAGCTTTGGATTACCTAAAAATACAAAAATTGTGGGGATAATTGGGACATTACATTCAGGCAAGGGGCAAGATTTATTTATTGAAGCCGCAAGTCTAGTTAAAAAGACTTTTGATAATGTTACCTTTCTGATTGTAGGTGGTGGCGATTTTGTTGTTTATAATAAAAAGTTGGCACGACTGGTTGAAAATAATAACCTTCGAGAAGATGTCTATTTTTTAGGGTGGAGGCGAGATGTAGGGAGGATATATTCGTTATTAGATGTTTTAGTGTCGGCAAGCAATGTAGAACCATTTGGTCGAGTGGTTATGGAAGGAATGGCGTATGGTATTCCTGTTGTTTCGACAAAATCAGGCGGCCCACAGGAGATAATCCTTGATGGAATTACGGGAATTTTGGTTGACGAAAGATCTTCTGTTGCGCTGGCTGAAGGTATTATTAGTTTGCTATCCGATGTGGGTAGGGCGAAAGAGATGGGGGCAAGAGGAAAGGTGAGAGTCCGTGATGTTTTTGGTATCGATAAATATGTTAAAAATTTAGAGGACGTTCTATTTTCTACTTACGATAATTATCATGGTTGATTCAGCTCTTAAAATTCTCGCATTTTTCCTTCCTCAGTATCATCCTATTCCTGAAAATGATTCGTGGTGGGGAAGGGGTTTTACGGAATGGACCAATGTGGCAAGAGCCAGGCCCCTTTTCGGGGGGCATTATCAGCCCCACATACCCGCCGATCTTGGATTTTACGATTTACGTCTCCCGGAGGTGCGGCAGGCGCAGGCTGATTTAGCTCGTGAGCACGGAATTTATGGATTTTGTTATTATCACTACTGGTTTACAGGGAAGCGAGTTTTAGAAAGGCCGTTCAATGAGGTATTGTCGTCAGGGGAGCCGGACTTTCCTTTTTGTCTTTGTTGGGCTAATGAAAACTGGACGCGTGCCTGGGATGGAGGAGATCATCAATTATTACTGAGCCAGGTATATAGCAAGGAGGATGATGTCGCCCATATCAAGAGTTTGATCCCCGCATTTCGTGATAAACGCTACATTAAAATTGATGGCAAGCCCGTATTTCTGATTTATCGCACCGAGAAGATTCCAGATATTCTTAAAACAGTTGATATTTGGAGAAAAGAAATCAGTGATGCAGGTTTTCCTGGTCTTTATCTTATTCGCGTTGAAGGATTTGTTGAAAAAATTCTACCTCAGTCTATTGGTTTTGACGCTTCTGTTGAATTTGCTCCGGATTGGCGTACTCTTAAACAAACGCGCTATCATCATTGGTTTTATAATGCCCTTTCGAAGCTTGGTCTTTTTCCAGAAGTGTATATGAAAAACTGGATTGTTGATTATCAGGACATGGTGAATTATATGCTATCGAAGCCTGAGGTTGATTATTTACGGTTTAGGTGTGCGACGCCGTCTTTTGATAACAGCACTCGTCGATCGCGCAATGCGGCTATCTATATAAACTCGACCCCGGAAAAATATGGCGCTTGGCTTAGGGGAATTGTCAAACGTGCTATGAAAAACCACGAGAATGAGCAGATTGTCTTTATTAATGCTTGGAATGAATGGGGTGAAGGGAATCATTTAGAACCGGACCAGAAGTGGGGACGAGCATATCTAGAAGCGACACGTCAAGCGTTAGATTAGTGAAAAATTAAGAATAAGTTTTTCCGGATTTGGGAAAAAATTTTGATGCATAATCCAAAGATTTTCATAATAATTCTTAACTGGAATGGCTTAAATGACACGGTTGAGTGTTTGAATTTTGTTCTTAAAAATGGAAAATAGGCCCCTCGTTTCTATAGTGATTTTGACCAAGAACGGCGGAGAGACATTGCTTAGGTCGATTGAGAGCATTTTTTCACAGCGCTGTGATTTTAACTTTGAGGTTATTGCGGTAGATTCTGGAACAACGGAAAAAACTTTAGATATGCTTAAAAATTATCCCGTCAAAGTAGTTAAGATTAGGCTTGAAGATTTTTCTTTTGGACCGACCCGCGATTTTGCATTTTCTAAAACCAGTGGCGAATATATTGTTACTCTTTCGCAAGATGTTATCCCTGTTTCTGACCGGTGGCTTGAGTATTTAGTAACTCCCTTGACAGAGGATGTTGCGGATATCGTACAAGGGCATACTATTTTACCGCAGGGGGATAATTTTTTTCTTTGGGAGAGGAAAAAGCTATTCTATTTTACTCAAGAGGGCAGAGATTTCGTGGTTAAATATGGGGGCATTAGTCTTTCGTGTACGAACCTGGCAATGAAAAGGGGGGTTTGGGAAAAGATTAAATTTGGGAACGCGCCAATGAATGAAGATAAGGCCTTCCAGAAAAAGGCTTTTTTGGCCGGCCATAGAATTCTTGTTGCAAAAAAAGCAACAGCTTTTCATGGGCACCAATATTCATTGAAAAGCTTGATTAAGCGATGTGAAAATGAAGGCTTTGGATGGAAATATGTTGGGGTGCGGTACCCATTTTCTAAACTGGTGGCTGATTTGACCCAAAGGTGGATATACGGCGTGTGGATCAGGGCTCTTTTAAAGAGAGAAATAAAAAATTTCGCAGAATTCTTGTTTATATTTATAAGGCCCCTTTTTTTATTTAAGGGAAATATTTTTAACAGGTCCTACAAATTTTAATTCTATGCGCATTTCTGTTGTTATTTGTACATTTAATAGAAGTTGCCGGTTGGCGGATGCGTTGACGTCTTTATTGGCACAGCAGAATATCAACAGGATAGATTGTGAAATTATTGTTGTAGATAACAATTCAACAGATGGGACAGATGCTGTGGTCGGTCAGTTTATGCCTCGTTTCAATAATAGGTTAAGATATTATTTTGAGCCTACGCAGGGGCTCTCTGTGGCGAGGAATTCAGGGATACGGATTGCGACAGGGGAGATAATCGCTTTTATTGATGATGATGTGATTGTTGATGAGCAATGGTTGAATAATATTGGAAAATACTTTAAGAATAACGCTGATTTAGTGGCAATTGCAGGCAGGGTATTACCAAAATTCTTTGGGGAAAGGCCTTCCTGGCTCAAGTTTGATCAGCAGCATATCCTTCGGGGCCCCCTTAATTATTATGACCATGGGGATAAAGCCTTTTTGCTAAAGGGGGAGGGCGGGCAATTTATAGGGACAAACATGATCTTTCATAAACGTGTTTTTGAGCGCAACGGCTTGTTCGCCTGCGAGTTAAAGAAAATTAACGGTCGCTACCTTCTGACTGAGGATTCAGAATTTTTTCTTCGGTTAAGTAGGAGGGGCGAGGCTATTATGTACGCGCCCGATGTCATGCTTGAACACGTCTGCGATGAAAAGCGGCTGACGAAAGCCTACTTTAGAAAGTGGTATTATTATGCAGGAATCGCGAACAGGATGCTTGAATTGCAGATTTCGGGGTCCCCTAGATGGTCCTGGTGGCTGATTAGGGAATTCATCGAATATTATTTTTCTTGCGTTTGTTTTAGAATGCGGGGCAAAGATGCTGAATCCTTTTACTATTCGGCCCGCCTATCTTTTGACCTAGGAAGAGCGCGGGCAACCTTTTTCCCTCGAAGCTATTTGAAAGATATTGCCGATGAGGGTGTTTCAAGATGAAAATTCTTTTTGTTGCTTCAGAATCTTTTCCAGTTCCTCCTGTGCGTGGCGGTGCCGTTGAAACATGGATTTATGAGGTGGCGAAACGGCTTAAGCCGGATCGAGTAGTAGTTTTAAGTGTTGATGCCCCCGGGCTAAAGGATTTTACTTCTTCCCAGAATTTTATCTTAAGAATTTTTCGGCAAAATTTTTTGGCCAAATTAATGCTCTGTTCTTGGAAGCTGCCTTTTAAGAAGCTGAGGAGTTTTTTGTACTATTTGCCATTTTCGTTTTGGGCCGCGCTTCAGGCGCGAAAGGAAAAAGTGGATGTTATTCATCTTCATACACGGCCTCAATTCGTCCCAGTGCTGAGATTTCTGAATCCAGAAGCGAAAATCATTCTCCATCTCCATAATATAGCCACAGTGGAGCCTGAGGGACATCTTTGGCCGTCAAAATTTTTGAACAAGGTAGATTTGCTTGCTGCTTGTAGTGAATACTTGAGGATGGAGATCGTGAAGCGGTATCCTTTTTTTGACACAAAAAGTCTTGTTTTATACAACGGAGTAAGTGCAGAGGAGTTTTCCCCTTCTGAGCAAGCAAGGCGTGCTGTTCGGGAAGAACTGGGGATCGAAGAGGACGAGACGGTCATCCTTTATTCTGGAAGGCTTGTCGAATACAAGGGGGCCCATATCTTACTGGATGCCTTTAAGGAGATTGCTCCCAAATACCCCAAGGCCAGGCTTTTGGTATTGGGAGGCCTGACGTATAGCAATAATCAGGAGACCCCATATATTAGAGAATTAAAGAAGTCTTGTTCTGGCTTAGGGGAGCGGGTCAGGTTTCTGGGCTATCTGGACCATAAGAGGATGCCTTCTTACTTAAGCGCTGCAGATATTGTCGTCGTTCCCTCTCTCTGGGAAGAGCCTTTTGGGGTAGTGGTTATCGAAGGGATGGCGGCAGGTAAATGCGTCATCGCGTTTGAGAAGGGGGGTATTAAGGAGATTATCCAGGACGGCGATAATGGCCTTTTGTTAAAGAAGGATTCCTCTTTTGTGCTCGCAGAGGCTTTGGATAAGATGATCAATTCTACTTCAGAGCGGCAACGGTTGGGCGAAAATGCCAGGAGCTGGGTCAGCAACAATTTTACCTGGGAGAAGATTTCTCAAGACGTCTGCAATACATATGCTTCGTTGACTAATGTTTCCGTGAAGGGCAAGGGGAGTAAAAATTCGCTGAACTTAGAAGGTGCTCGCCATGTTACTTGATAAATATATTTCTTTTGTTATGAAAGAAAAGCTGCATAGTTCAAAAGGGAACCTTAGTTTTTATCTCGAGTATATATTTAGGGGTATAGATTTTAGCGGAAAAAGAGTTTTAGATATTGGTGGCGGTTCGGGTCTGCTGAGCACTTTTTGCGCCGTGAGCAAAGGGGCGAGCGAAGTCGTATGCCTTGAGCCTGAGATCGGCGGCACCCAGCTTGACGCGACCGAGAAGTTTATGGAAGCAAGATCGACCCTGGGGGTCAGCGATAAGGCGAGGCTTGAGAAAAGCACGTTACAGGCCTATGACGCGGGAAACCGGAAGTTCGACATCATCATATCCCATGATTCAATCAATCATTTGGATGAGGAGGCGTGTGTAAGGCTATCTCAAGACGAGTCTGCACGAAAACGGTATCATGCCCTTTTTCGAAAATTGCACGATATTACAAGCGATAGCGCGACCTTGATCATCGCTGATTGTTCCCGGTACAATTTTTTTGCGCTTTGTCACATGAAAAATCCCTTCGCGCCTTACATAGACTGGAAGAAACATCAATCCCCGTATTTATGGGCCTCACTCCTGTCTGATGCTGGATTCAGAACATTGGACATCCGGTGGTGGTCTTATAATTCTTTGCGTTCGCTTGGAAAATGGCTTTTGGGAAATAGGCTTGCTGCGTATTTTCTCTATAGCCACTTTTGTCTGACCATGAAAAAGAAATCGCCAAGGTCTAAGGCGCGGGGATAGAAGAACAATGCCTAAAGTCACCGTCGTGATCCCCACGTATAATTGTGCGAAGTATTTGGCCAGCGCCATCGATAGCGTCTTAGGACAGACCTTTCAGGATTTTGAGTTGATCATCGTAAACGACGGCTCGGTCGACAACACGGATTCAGTAGTCAAACCATACGTGGGAAAATACCCCGGTAAGATCAGATATTTATCTCAGGAGAATAAAGGCCTTGCCGCTACGCGGAACGTGGCTATTGATCATTCAAAGGGAGAATATATAGCCCTCCTTGATTCTGATGATTGTTTTCTGCCGAATAGACTGGAGAGCGGCGTTGAGATCCTATCGTCACGACCTGATATAGCCCTGACCCATGCCAATATCAGATATATCGACGAAGAAGGCAAGGATATGGGAATACCTGAAAGGGACCCAAGGCATCTGAGCGGGCGTATATTTAATGAGTTGTTGTTACTAAAAGCGCATATTTCCTTGCCGACCATTTTGGTTAGAAAGGAATGCTTTGAGCGGTATGGAAAGTTCGATGAGCATTTGTCGCGGTTGGGCTGTGAGGACCGGGAGATGTGGTTGAGAATAGCTAAAGATTGCAGATTCTTTTACCAGGATACAGTCCTGGCTTGTTATCGTATAAGACAGCAGAGCATGAGCAGAAATTTAGGTCGGATGAGGGAGGCCAGGACTTATGTTTTGGACAAATACTGTCCTGCGGTCGGCTTTGCGAATAAGTTAAAGCGGAGATCCTATTTTTTCCGTATCCATAAACAGATCGCCGGTACGGCATTTCAAAATGACGATTTTGATACAGCTGTCCGAGAAGTAAAGAACGCCCTTTGTGCATTTCCCCTTTCATTGACATGCTGGAAACTTTTAGTCAAGTGCTGGGTAAAGATTTTACTACAAAAAAAGCGGAGAGGAAGCCTCGATGAAGACAATATTGGCTCAAATTAAATATTTGCGCATGGATCTTAGGACGTGGCACTACAAACGGGTGTCGGAGTGCCTGTATTTATTATTAGAGGCAGGAGTTTGGGCGGCAATAATTTATAGGATCAGCCGGATTCTTTTTTTGATTCGCATTCCCATCCTGAAGATTTTTTGTCGCCTGCTTTGTCTGATTCTGTTCAAGTTTTCAGAAGCGATCTTAGGAGTCTCACTTCCGCCGGCAGTCCCTGTCGGACCAGGCTTGCATATCGGCCACACAGGCCTGATTGTTATCAATCATGGGGTCAAGATCGGAAAAAATCTGTCCATCGCACATGGCGTGACATTAGGAACGGCGGGCGTCGGAAAAACAGGGGCCCCAGTGATTGGAGATAATGTCTTTATCGGCGCAGGAGCCAAGATTATTGGGAATATTTCAGTAGGAAACAACGTTAAGATCGGCGCCAACGCGGTGGTCACGAAGGATGTTCCAGATAATGCCACGGCAGTTGGTATACCGGCGCGGGTGCTGTAAATGAATACAGGACTTATTGTTGTCATAAAATCCATGGCCCCACTGATTTTATATGGGGCATGGATAATTTTATGCTTGGTTGCTCTTTCTGGGAGAGTAAAGTACGGTTTGTTCTTTTTGCTTCCGTTGTTCCCGTTGCAGAACATCATTGAAAAGATGCACGCTTTTCCTTTGGGGCGGGATTTCAATGACATTTTGATTATTTGTATGATTTTTGGGTGGTTTATCAGGGCGGCCGTTAAGAAGGAGAGGCTTTTTGAGAAGACGAATTATACGCCACTGCTTATCTTGATGTTTTTGTTTACATATTTTTCTCTTTGGCGGGCGACATTCTATTTAGCGGCGCCTATTCCTGTCCACTTTAGTGACCCCCGGGTCCAGAGTTGGAAGAATTATGTTCTGTTCTTTTTTCTCTTCTGGCTCGTTTTGAACAACATTAAGAACTTAAAAGATTTAAAATTTCTCTTTTTCGCGATGATGTGCGCTATGTTCTTGGTCAGTTATTTTACATTCAATCAAGTCCGTTGGGGAGGGTCCATAGATTCGCGGGGAAGTTTTCTGGGAACGTTTGTCTGGTTGGGTTCTAATGAAGTCGGCGCGTTTTATGCAATGTATACTTTTGTGATGGTCGGCGTGTTCTGGTTCCTGAGCTTTAAGCAGAAGGCGGCAAAAGCGGGGTTGCTTTTCCTTATCCTTCAAAATGTTTACATAATTCTTTTTCTTTTTTCCCGTGGAGCCTACGCGGCTTTATTGGCCGGAGCTGTATTTTTTAGTTTTTTAAGGAAGAAGTGGCTTCTTATTCCGATTTTCCTTGCAGTTGTGTCATGGCAGACGATTCTGCCGGAACGGGTGGTCGAGCGGGTCCAGCAGACGACAACGGAGTATGGTCAATTAGATCCATCTAGTGCGAAAAGGCTGATTATGTGGGAGCAGAGTATCGAGCTCTTTAAACAGAGCCCGTTATTTGGCGTAGGTTTCAACATCTTCCCGTATGTAGGCTTTGAGCTCGGAGACACGCACAATATTTTCATTAAATTTCTTGCAGAGCAAGGGGTTATTGGTCTGTCGCTCCTTTTAATGCTTCTTGTAATGGCATTCCGCAGCGGCTTTCGTCTCTATCGTAGAGCGAAGGATCCATTCTTGAAAGGGCTAGGGTTTGGGTTTTCTTGTTGCGCGATCGCGTGTGTGGTGGCCAACATGTTTGGGGATCGATGGACGCATACCCCTGTCGGGGCGTGGTTTTGGGTATTTTTGGGCATGGTAGAGGTGGGGAATTTGATCGTCGCGAGAGGAGAGGAGTTCCCTTCCGAAGAGCAGAAAAAACCTCCTCCCAAGATGGGTAAATTAGGGTTGCGATATGGCAAAACTTAAGGTCGCTGTCGTCATCGATGTCTTCGAGGACATCAGGGCCGGTGCTGAACGGCAGGTCTACGAGTTTTTAAAGCGGTGCGACAGGGAGCGGTTTGAGGTCTTTCTGGCCGTTGTTCACCAGGAAGATATTCCTAAGGAGATACGGGATCTGGAGGTCCCGGCCCGGGCATTGGGGATCAAGAGGATATATGACCTGGGGGGGCTTTCAGCGGGGTGGGCATTCGCCGATTCCCTCAAGGGGAGACACATCGATGTGGTTTTGACGTACCATTTCTCTTCCGATATCTGGGGTACCGCTTTTGCCTGGCTGGCTCGGGTACCAGTGATTGTGTCGAGCCGCAGGGATATCGGGTTCTGGCGCAATAAGACGCATGTGGTAGCGTACAAGATGATCAATAGGTGTGTTACGAAGATCATAGCGGTATCCGGGGCCGTCAAAGATATGGTGGTGCGGGAAGAGGGGGTGGCGCCTTCCAGGGTAGTCGTAGTACACAATGGAGTGGAGCTATGTAATCCCGAAGTCGGAAGTCCGAAGGCCGAAGTCCGAAAAACCCTGAATATTGCAGAAGAGGATTATTTGATCGGGTGTGTGGCGAACTTCACGAGCAAGACCAAGGGGCATGAGGTGCTGATCGAAGCGATAGATAAGATCGTCCATGGTCCACAGTCCATGGTCCATGGATTGAAGGTGATATTGGTTGGCGATGGGCCGCTGCGGCCGCGGATCAATCTGCAAGTCGCGGGACACAGACTTGAGGGTAATATTTTGTTCGCCGGCAAGCGGAGCGATGTCCAAGAGATGCTGCAGGCATGCGACATGTGTGTTCTGCCGTCGCTCACTGAGGGTATGTCAAACGCGCTTTTGGAGTACATGGCAGCCGGCAAGCCGGTCGTCGCGACGGCAGTAGGAGGCAACCCGGAGGTCATCCGGGACCGTGAAAACGGCCTGCTTGTTCCAGCCGACGATGCTCAGGCGTTAGCCCAGGCGATGCTCGAGATTATGAAGGATCAGGCTCTGGCTCAGAGATTGGGCGCGGCGGCGCGCAAGACGGTCGAGGAGCGTTTTGACATCATGAAGCAGATCGAAGAGCTTCAGCGTGTCTTGGAGATGGTGCATAAGGAAGCCACGACATGAAAGTCGCACATGTCATCAGCAGTGGGGGACTCTTTGGGGCCGAGAAGGTGCTTCTTTCTTTGGCGCAGGGGATGGCACAGGATGGGGTCCTCCCATGGGTCGTTGCTCTCAAGAATTCGCATAACCCACACCTGGAGATCGTCGAGGAAGCAGCGCGGATGGGATTGAAGACGGCCGTCATCGACGTGCGAGGGCGGTTGGATCTGGGGGCCGTCTCCCGGTTGAGAGCGTTTATTGTGTCGGAGGGTATAGATATTATTCATGGCCATAACTACAAAGCGAATATGATAGCGGCCTTGGCCTCCCGTAAGACAGGGGTGCCTATGATGGCCACCAACCACGGGGTGATCAAGGGTGATTGGAAGTTGAGTCTCTACGAAGCCCTGGGTGGTCTTGTGTTGCGCCTACACGCGAAAAAGGTAGTCGTGGTCTCACAGGCCATAAAGACAGATTTGGTCGGTTTCGGGGTTCCGCCTAAAAAGATAGAGGTTGTCTTTAACGGCATTCGGACGCAGTTGCCGGAGGAAGAAGGGGTGGATTTAAGAGGGGAGCTCAAAATCGCTTCCGATGCCCTTGTTATTGGCGTTGTAGCACGTCTAAGCCCGGAAAAGGGACACTCATATTTTTTCAAAGCTGTGCGAGAGCTGCTTAAGGGCTATCCGGATGCCGTTGTTTTGCTGGTAGGTGAGGGTTCTCTGAAGGGACAGTTGGAAAAGTCGATAGAAGGGACGCCGCTTGAAAAGAGAGTGATCTTTACCGGTTACCGCTCGGATATGCCGGCTGTATACAAGACGCTCGATATTCTCGTTCAGTCCTCGTTGGGAGAGGGGTTGTCGATCACCCTGCTGGAGGCGATGCTGAGAGGGAAGGCCGTCATCGCGACGGATGTCGGCGCCAGCGCGGAGCTGGTTAAAGACCGGGAGACCGGGCTGTTGATCAGGCCGGGGTCTTCCAAAGAGCTCTATGAGGCGATGCGCCTCTTTGCAAAGGACCCGGACCTGCGGCGGCGATGCGGGGCGAACGCCGCAGAGCTTGTCCGGAGCCGGTTTACTGTGGAGCAAATGGTCGGTTCTTATCGAAAGCTTTATTCAGAAGTGATCCTCACTAGAAAAAAGAGTACAAAGATATAACATGGAAACGCCCTTAAAGACAAAGGTCAGGATATTTCTTGAGCGATTTTTCCCTAAGGGATTAGCTTTAGAGTTCAAAAAATATTATTACGGCCGTCTCCTCGTTCATCACGCCTGGGCTTCAGAGCCTGATCTAGAAATTGTTAGGTTATTGGTGAGTAAAGGCGCCTGTGCCGTTGATGTGGGTGCCAATATCGGTATCTATAGCCGGTATCTGTCGGACTTTGTAGGGTCGGTCGGTAAGGTATTCAGTATTGAGCCGATACCTGAAACATCTCAGATTTTAGACGCTAGCATCAGGAAGCTTCATCTTGGCAATGTCCGGATATTCACGAATGCCGTTTCCGACCGGGACGGCACAATTGAGATGACGTTGCCTTGCAGCAGGAGTGCGGGCTCGAATATTTATGGAGCACATATCGTTGGAAGGGATTCCGTTCCGAGCGACGGCCTAATATTCACTGTTCTGGCAAGGAGTCTCGATTCGCTTTTGACCCAGGAAAATCGGGTCGATTTCATCAAGTGCGATGTGGAAGGATACGAGTTTTCGGTGGTGACGGGGGCTGAGCAGACCAACAGGAAGTTCGGTCCAGCATGGCTGATCGAGATATGCAGCAATCCCGATTTACCGTCTTCGGACGCTTCCCGGATAATAGCCAGGCTAAGGGAACGGGGTTATGAGCCGTATATCTATGATGGACAGAAGCTGCGTAAGAGAAAATGTGGAGAGAAGTGCTTGAATTACTTTTTTCTTCAGGAGAAACATTTATCTTTGGTTGATGGGGTGCTGGAAAGATCATGAATATATTATTTGTCGCGCCCAGGATACCGTTCCCGCTCGATACCGGCGGCAAAATTCGGACGTTCAACCTGTTGAAGCAGGCGGCGATGGGGCATCGCGTGACGCTTTTGTCGTTTGCGTTTGGGAATGAGCACCCTGAATATGCGGATGTCTTCAGGGATCTTGGGGTGGAGGTATTGACTGTTGCCGGGCGAGATGCGATTTCCGCAAAGACCGCCCTGTCCGCGTTGTTGCGCAATTTGCCGCTCAGCGTCGCAAAGTACCGGTCCCGCGCCATGGGGCGTGCCATCATCCGCGCATTGCGCATGCGTCCGATCGATCTTGTCTATTTTGACCATATCCATATGGGGCAGTATATCCGGCTCCTTCCTGGGGTGCCGGCGATAGTGGATGAACATAATGTGGAGTGTCTGATTTTGAAGAGGCTGGCTCAGAACGAGCGCAATCCCTTGAGGAAAGTTTTGATCAGCTCTGAAGCGAAGAAAATGGCCGCCCTGGAGAAGCGCATCTGCTCAAAGGCTTTTCGTGTTTTCTTTGTTTCAGAGGAGGACAAGGAGAATTTTCGGAGGATCGGCGGAGATACCTCGCATGCGTGCGTGGTGCCCAATGGTGTCGATACGCTGTACTTTCGTCTGCATCCCGGCGACGTCTTTGAAGAGGACGCGCTCGTGTTTACGGGGTCGATGGATTGGCGGCCCAATAGCGATGCCGTGATGTTTTTTGTCCGAGAAGTCCTGCCGAAAATCTGGAAAGAGCAGAATGATGTCCGGTTCTATGTCGTGGGCAAGAATCCGCCTGAAACCCTGCGTCTCCTGGCCAAGAAATTCCCACAGATCGTCGTGACAGGCGGCGTTCCAGATGTACGTCCTTATGTGGCTAAGAGCAAGGTTTTTGTCGTGCCTCTGCGTATCGGCGGTGGGACACGGCTCAAGATCCTTGAGGCGATGTCCATGAACCGGGCGGTCTTGTCAACGACCATTGGCGCCGAAGGCATCGAGGCAAAAGAGGGGGTTCACCTCGAGCTCGCCGACCGGCCGGAGGATTTTGCGGCCAAAGCCTTGAGTCTGCTTCGGGATGATGCGCGACGCCGGGCGCTGGGAGAGGTCGGCCGGAGGTTCGTGCGCGAGCATTATGATTGGAAGATTATCGGGAGGAAGGCGGACGCGGTCTATGAGCAAATCGTCGCGATGGAGTAAGTTTGTCTTTACCTTGTTAGGGACGGTTTGCGGCTTGGCTGTGTTCTTGGCTCTGGGTGCCGTTGTCTTCTTGGGCCTCAGGGCAATATACAAGCAGACCCCGGCGAAGGTCGATCAGCCTGCCCTTGAATCAACCAAGGGCATCATTCTCCGCATTGATCCTAATAGAATATTAAGACCCGTCAATCCGTTCATTTACGGAAGCAATTTGATGGCTTTGACGGAATTCGAGATGGATGTGGTCAAATTTGCCAAAGATGCTGGGATTTCCAATTTCCGGTATCCCGGCAGCGCTTCAGAGGGGTACCATTGGGAAACGGGAAAATTTGATCATGGTGATAGGTATGATCGGGCCCCTATCAATCAGATAGATAATTTGATCAAATTTTGCCGGTTATCGAATACGGCGGCGGTTCTCCAGGTAAATATTGAGACCGGCACGCCCGACGAGGCGGCCCGGTGGGTCCGCGCGATGAACTTTGAAAAAGGTATGCGCGTGGACTACTGGGAGCTTGGTAACGAGACCTATGGCGATTGGGACCGTAATTACATGACGGCCGAGGAGTACGTTGAGGTGATAAAGAAGTATTCTGAAGCGATGAAGGCCGTGGATCCGGCCATCAAGATCGGACCCAACTTCGGCGGGCCGAACTTTCCTGACTTCGATGAGGCGCTGATCCGCGGGGCGGCGGATCATATTGACTTTGTTTCATACCACTGGTATCCGAATCATACTGGGCCCCACAATCCGGATGGCGACACGCCCCACCCCCGGGCTGAGGATATCATGGCCAACTCTTTGAATGTGGGATATATGGTCGAGCGTATGGAACGGCTTCTGGAGCGGTACGCGCCGCACCGTAAGGGAAAGATTGAGATCTGTTTTCTGGAGTGGGATACCTCTTGGGATGCCGTTCCATCCGATCTTCAATTCTCCTATAAGGGCATGATGTGGTCGTTGGCGAACGGGATCGCTTATGCGGATACGTTGGGACAATTTGCCAGGAATGGCATATCCGTCGCAAATCAATACAACTTCCAATCTGTCATGTTCGGCCTCATCCGCGGCTGGGACAAGGAGGCCGGTTGGGGCGGCAGCCGATGGGACGGTGTGACGATCCGGCCCAAGGGGTTGGCCTTGAAGATGTTCGCCCGCTACTTCGGCGACATCCTCCTTGACACACAGATCGAGGGTTCGCCGTGGTATGAGAAGCGGCAGGACTGGCGTGCGGATTCCTACACGGGCAAGATCCCTTATGTGAGCGCCTACGTGAGTAAGTTTGAAGAGGAGGATAAGCTCGCGATCGTCCTTATCAATAAGCACGCAGAGAAGAACTTCAAAGTTGAGATGTTATTTGAAGATATCCAGCCTGACAGTGAGGGCAGGGTGTGGGTGTTGAACGGGCCCTCCCTGGAGTCTCAGAACGACGGCTCCCCGCGGACAGTGACTCTCAAGGACTTTGCGATACGGGGATTCGGCGAGACGTCCACGTATACCGCCCCGGCCCACTCGGTCAGTCTGATACAGATAGGTTATGAACGAGAGAACAGTTGATGGCGCGTTCGAAAAAAGGCAAATTCACGTATTTTCGTACCGGCTTTGTGGTCGGGGCGCTCCTGGCTATCGGCCTCTCGGCCATGGTCTTTGCCGCCTTTAAGCATTATCGCAGCGGCGAAGGGCTTGGGCAGGCCAAGGCCATGGCCCGGCGGGTGCTCAAGGGCATGGGCGCCGAAGAGTGGCAGATGAAGCGGTTCAAGAAAGGCGGCTTGCCCGAGAAGTGGGAGGTCGTTAAAGAGCTCCTTGTCGTGCATCGGGACAACTTGCCCTGGAGAAAGAATGAACGGCGTTTTCCTCTGTGGATGGATGAAGGGTCGGCAGAGTACCGTATTGCGGTTGCGACGAGCCTCGACCGTGTCTTCCCGGACGGGATGGCCTTGGCGCCTCCTGTCGTGGGTGCGACCATAGACCTGGCCGCGGCAGGTAATGAGTATGAGGGATTTCAGATACTGGTAGCTGCCGGGGATGCGTTACTCTCGGATGTGTCGCTCGATATCTCGGAGTTTATGGACTCCCGCGGGAGGGTCGCGATCAGCGGGCGCTTTGTGGAGTGGCGTGTCGTAGGCTATGTCACCACCAAGAGGCCGTATTATCCGGTGAAGTTTGTCGGCGACTGGCCTGATCCGTTGCTTCTTGAGCGGACGGTCGACATCCAACCAGACTCAACACAGCCTTTCTGGGTGACGGTTTATGTGCCGGCGGGAACGCCCGCTGGGACGTACGAGGCACAGGTCGGCGTATACTCCGGCAAGAAACTTTTGGACAAGGTTCCGGTCGTCCTGAAGGTCTTTGATTTTGCGTTGCCGCGCGAGACAAAGCTCAAGACGGCCTTCGACTTTTACCCGGATACGACGCACTACCGGTATCCGCCGCTCGAGAACGAGGATGAGCGCCGGTACCGAGTCAGGATCGCCGAGCTTAATGAGCGCTATATCATCGACATGCTCCGGCATCGCCTCAACCCGATTCTCAACGCCGATGTCATCGATGAGGCGACGCTGGGCCGTCTCGAGTGGTACCGGCGGTTGGGGCTTAATAACTTCGCTATCGGCCGACGGGGCGGCACCTTTGGCAACAACTGGCCAGCCGAAGACAAAGAGATCGAGGCGTTCCGCGGACTCTATGAGCGGTATGGGACACGGCTTGCCATAGAGGGGCTCCTGCCGAACCACTATATTTATATGTGGGACGAGAGTAGCATGGGTGATCCGCGGGTGGCCAAGATCGCCGCGATGATCCATCGGGGAGACCCGCGGCTCAAGAACATGGTCTGCTACCACGGCTTTTGGGATCCCCAAAAGCACCCTGGATGGGGCGACGACATCGACATCTGGTGTTTTCAGATAGACAGCTTTGACCAGGAGAAGATGGATGAGCTCAAGCGCCGCGGGATGGAAATATGGATGTATGTTTCGAGCCCAGGCGGCAAGACGAGCCCGAACTTCGTCATCGACACGGATTCCATGGATTACCGGATCGTGCCGTGGCTGTGCTGGAAGTATGATATCAAGGGCCTGCTCTACTGGTGTGTCAACTGGTGGCCCTTCGTTGATCCCTTCGAGGACACGAACAATACGCAGTGGGGGCAGAACGGCAACGGTCTCCTCTATTACCCTGGTCCGGAGGGTCCCATTTCTTCCATCCGGCTGGAGGTCCTGCGTGACGGCCTGGAGGATTATGAATACCTGTATCTTCTCAAGGTCATCGTCAGGACGGTCAAGGCGATGGGGCTGGAGGCGCAGGCAGGGGATCTGTTGAAGGAAGCCGAAGAGTTGCTGGAGGTTGATGTGTCTATCGCGCGTTCGATGACGGACTTCACCAAAGACACGCGCGTCTTCCTTGAGCGCCGCAGGAAGATCGGTGAGGCGATAGAAGAGTTAGGCGCCATCATCAAGAAGAGCGGTCTGTGACGATGAAGAAGACGGTAAGCAGGATATTCGGGCTCGTGGCTTTCTCCGCGCTGCTTTCGCTGCTGGCGGGTTCCCTCTATTCTCTCTGTCTGCACCGAGATAGGCTGGAGGACATCGTCCGGGCGTATTACAAGCAGTACGTGCGTCAGTACGTCGGCCGGAAGTTCGCGGACGACGCCACCTATCGGGATGATGACGACGAAGCGACGGTCATTCGGGTTTTCGTCGACCCCTTGCGTAAGATCGCGCGCGTCAACCCCTTGCTCTTCGGCGTGAACCTCTCGCCGCTAATGGAGACGGGAAAGGATATTATTGACTTCACGCGCAAGACCGGCGTGACCTGTCTGCGTTTTCCGGGGAGGGAAGAGTTCGGTTACCATTGGGAGGACGGCACGTTCGACTTTACCGATAAGTTAGACAGTGTCCCTCTGCGCAACCTGGACCACTTTATCCGCTTCTGCCGCTCGACCGGCACCAAGTCAATTATCCGCGTCAACGTCGCGACCGGCACGCCGCAGGAGGCGGCGTCCTGGGTGGAGTATCTGAACAAGACGGCGGTCTTCCCGGCGGTCTACTGGGAGCTGGGTGACGAGGCCTACGGGGAGCGGGGCATAGGACGCATGACACCGGAGGCGTATGCGGATCTCATCGTCGCGTACGCCGGCGCGATGAAGGAGGTCGATCCGGATATCAAGATAGGCATGGTCTGGGCGCCGGCGTCGAATCCGTTTAATAATGTGAAGGTTATCAAGCGGGCCGGGAAACACGTCGATTTCGTCTCCGTCCACTGGTATCCGAATCGGATCAGCCCGGACAATATCCACAACGGCCAGATCCATCCGTTCCTCACGGAGGTGTTGGCTAACGCCGAGCAGGTTCCTGGCATCGTCAAGGAGATAGAGGAGCTTTTTGGAAAGCACGCGCCGGATCGCGCGCGGCCGGTCGAGGTCGGTTTCCTGGAGTGGGACGGCGCCCTCGATGGCCCCGCAACGGATGCCGCGCCGTACTCCAAGGGCATCGTCCAGTGGTCGCTGGCCAACGCGCTCTTCACCTTGGACTGCCTGGGGATGTTCGCCAGGACAGGCGTCGACATCTCGACCGGCAGCGATCTTCAGTCGACGGACTCCGGGTTCATCCGTGGCCGCGACAAAGATGTCGCGGGTGGCGGCGAGCATTGGGATGGTAAGATCGTCCGGCCCAAGGCGTTGGCCCTGAAGTTGTTTTCAGAGCATTTCGGCGACACGGTGGT
>SDBU01002778.1_pt1 | contig 22808 bp, 49 predicted proteins | sample 2277071 | NCBI WGS metagenome assembly SDBU01 (sample SAMN10397929, study PRJNA504765) | marine sediment metagenome | isolation source: marine sediment core GS08_GC12, 126 cmbsf | place: Arctic Ocean: Gakkel Ridge, Loki's castle | collected 2008 | reverse complement strand
ATAAGTTTAGAATAATCAAAGAACTCTCGCAATCAATTTCAGATGCTAAAAGCGAAAGACATAAAATAATTACTGAAAATATAAAAAATATTTACAACATTGTATTTAAAAATTTATGCTCAAAGAAAACTCCCACAGGATTTATTTGTGAAGATAATATATATTATGTTTCTAATACAGGAATTTCAAAAAAGCCAAATCAAAGTTATTCTATAAATGCTGAAAATATTAGTAGAGGTAGTTATTATTATGATGATAATAAATTCGCAAAGCAATTACACCTTGTTGGTTTAAATCAATCTCCATTCCTTAAGGTTTTATCAAAGCAAAAAAAAGACATTTTCAGAAAATTTATGAAAAATATTATTCTATTAAAAGAAGCAGAAAATTCTTCTATGAAATTAAAAGAAGAAATAGAATTTTCTGAATATATTAGAACAGATAAAGACAAACAATTTAATGTAGATAATCATAGACACCTACAAGAATTAAAAATTTTTAGAGATAAGAGTGATGTTGAATTAATCTGTAAGGAGATTATTATTAATCAATCTAAACAACAACATAGTTGGAGTAATGAAACTATCATAACAAATAATCAAGAATTAAAAGATTTCATTTTAATTGAACAATTATATACTCCAATTAAAAAATTATTAGAAATTGAATTAAAATTAAGGAATAAAGAATTAGAAAATACTAAAAAGTTTCTTGAATATCTTAATTTAAAATTTTCATCTTACTTGATGATTGATGAATTAACAAAAACAAGTTGATATTTAAAATGGTTTTAAATAAAATAGATTATACAAGTGAATATAAATACAAATTAAAAGAAGAAAAAAAACTCCCAAAGACACTTTTATATCAATTTAATATAGAAGCAAAAAAGTTGGGGTTGAAATATAGGATTAGAGAAATTAAGGTATGGAGTATTAGTAATGAAAAAAGATTAGGGTTAATCAAACCTAAGAATTTTCTACAAAGATGTTTTTCAAGGTTGTCGGTGATTTTTAGTATGGATTATTCAAATTATTTTTATATGTGTGAAATTATAGAAACCAAAGGAACATATACCCTTTCAGGAATACATATTAGATTATTAGATAAAATTAAACCAATTTTAATAAATCTCCCTTTCAATTTTGAAGTAGATATTAGTCAAGGAACAATTCCTAAAAATTATGCTATGTTAAATGAATTAGAAAAAAGTAAAGATGAGGATATAAAATAATGGGAGATAAAAATAATGGGAGATTATGATATTATAAGAATAAAATGTGGAAAGTGTGGGAAAAATATGGAAAGCCAAACAAAGATATTAGGGAATAATAATTTGACTATCTTTAAGGTTGGAAGTAAAATAACTAATAAAAAAATAGATAACCACTCAATTAAACTAAAAGAAAAATGTCTTTTTTGTGCGAAAGAGAACATCATAGTAATTGAAGATATGAAAATAACAATGGTGGTTAATTTTAAAACTAAAAATAAAAGTAATAGAGATAAAGAAATATTAAGAGAACTTGAAGGAAAGGCAATTACTGAAAGTATGTGGGGGGATTATTTTTAAAATGGATAAAGAAAAATTACAAATATTTGGAAATGCTATTCAGCAAATCATATTAGCACAAGAGATTTTAACCTCAAAAGAAAATGTATCAAAAGATGAATTAAGAAAAGCAAGTTTTGAATTAGGCTCGGCAGTAGGTATGCTACACTCAATAGAAATAGAAGAAATAAGAAATAATAAGGTTGTAGATGAATTGGAGAAAGAATAATGAATTTTTATATATCTGAAAATTGGGAAGATAATTTGACGACAGGAACAGATATTTTCGGACAAGCAAATGCCGAGTTAAAAAGAAAAGTTAAAGAAAGCAGAAGAATGTTAAAAGAATTGGAGAAAGAAAATGACGATAACTGAAATTAAAAAAAGCAAAAAATTTAAAGAAAAAGAAGCAAGAGAAAGAGAAATGAAAAAAGAAAGAAAAAGGACTTTACTTATGTTAAAATCATTTAACAAAGAAACAAATGAAAGAAAAATTAAATATAAAATTGATTTTTCAAGTGAAAATCACGCCCATCTTTATAAAATAGGTTTCAAAAAAAAGTTTTTTGGTATTTCTGCTTTCAATCAAGAAATAGAATTAATATATTATGATAAGGAAGAGGATAAATTTTCTTTTTGTAATGATATTTCAGCAGAAGTTTTTAATGATATCAAACAAGTTTTAGAAGCAATCCCTTTCAAATTTAAAATAGAAATAAAGGATGGGAAAATTCCAAGTGAATATGGTATGCTTAAAGAATTAGAAAAAGAAGATGAATATAAAGATGAAAATGAAGATAAGAATAATTGGATATGAATATGGAAATAATAAACAATTTAGAAAGGATAGTTGTAGGAGATTGGATTAAAATTTATAAAAAAGGATTTAGACATAGTGAAATATTTAAGATTGGAGAAATTATAAGAGTAAATATAAAGGTTATTCAATTTGAAACAAGGCAAGAAAGTAGTGGTTGGGATAAAATAGATATAACTTTTCCTGATGAAAGAGTAACCATCTCAAAAATTAAAGCCGAGCCATCAAAAAAAGAAAGTTAAAACACAAAATCAAAACATATAATAACGAGTATATTATCTTTAAGTTAAATGAAAAAGAAAAGAATAATTTAAGAAATGAAAATATGTTAAAGAGTTTAGAAAGTGAAAATGATTAAATTTGAAGATAGGAAAGAAGAAATAAGGGATTTCTTTGATAAAATACTTAGAAGTTTCTTTGAGAAAACAACTCCTATAAATAAATCAGAAAGAACAAATTATAGATATAAATATAAAACTTTTCTTATACGAGAAGTAATAAGATTATTAGAAAAGCAAGGAGATGCTGAAATATTTGAATTTGGAGATATTAAATTTACAAAGGCAGATATTTGGATATTAAATGAGATATTACAAAATGAAAATATGTTAAAAGAATTAGGAGAATAAAATGACAAAAACAATTAAATTTAAAATAGTTACACCAAGAGATTTGAATAAGGTTAAGAAAGAAGTAACTGAACTTAAAGAAACTATAAAAAAACTACAAAGAGATGTGATAAAGTTTCAAAATCCAAAATGCCCAAATTGTGAAAGTAGAGAAGTAATAAAGAGAGGAAAAAGATATAATCAAACAAATAAAATAGTTCAAAGATATGCTTGTAAGAATTGTGAATTTAAATTTAGTAGATATGATTTACTTGATTATCGTATGAGAAATAAAAGAGAAGATATTGAAAGGGCTTTAAAGTTGAGAAAACAAGGAAGAACACTCGCCCAAATTTCAAAAGAAATTGGTGGAGTAACAAGACAAACAATTCATAGATGGTTACAAAAATTCCAACCACCAACAGAAGAAAAAACTGCTATTGTTGAAACTAAAAATCAATATGGAAAATATAAAAGGGAGTTTAAGATAAAAGTTTAATCAAAAGTTAAAAAATGAAAATAATAATAAATAAATGCTATGGTGGATTTGGATTGAGTATGAAAGCAATAAGAGAATACTATAAACTTAAAGGAAAGGAAGTATTCTTTTATATCCAAACAGAATACGAAAATAAGAAATTAGGTAAAAAAGATGAATACAAAAAAATAGATATGAATAACGAAATCCTTGATGAATTAGAAGATAAAAAAGAAATATCCTTAAATCATTTTATAATATCTAAAAAAGATTATGGAAATACCACAGAAAAAATTGAAAATAAAAATTATATTTATTTAAGTGGATATGAAGATAAAGTAAGAATAGATAAAGATATGATAAAAGTAGTTAAAAAATTAGGAAGTAAAGAAGCAAGTGGAGAATTTGCTGAATTAAAGATTGTAGAAATCCCTGATGGAGTTAAATGGGAGATTGATGAATATGATGGAATTGAAAGTATAAATGAAGAACATAGGAGTTGGGGATAAAATGAAAAAAATATTAGAAACAGAATTTGATAAGATAAAAAATGGAGATTGGTTAATCGCCATAGATAAAGAAGATAACTCTCGTTATGATATTTATATGAATATAAGAATACTAAAAGATGAAAAATTTATATGTGATTTTACCCCAAATGTAAAAACCGAGGATAGTATTCAAAAACTGAGTAATTTTTTTAAAGATTTGGAACACGATAGATATGATTTTTTTATCCTAAACAAAGAAGAAATTAAAAAAAGAAAAGCAGAATTAATGTTAAGGGAGTTAAAAAAATGAACAAACAAAAAAAATATAAAGTAGTATCAATTAATTTTAGATATAATTGTGATAAAATTCCTCGTTGTAAAATGTGTTATGTTAAAGATAAAGATTGTGGGGAAGAAAAAGATATGAAATGGTTTTGTAACCTTATCCCTCACTTAAAAACTATTACTGAACAAATAGCACTTGGGGGAGGAGAGCCATTACTTTATCCTAATTTCATTAAAAAGTTTAGTAGTGCTTGTAAAAAAAATGGGTTGATTTGTAATATGACTACACGAGGGGCATCAATTATGAAAACCGATAAGAAAGTTTTTGATGATTTAGATATGGTTAGTATAAGTTTTAATAACGAATTGATTAAAACATCAAAAGATGTTAAAACTTTCAGAAGAAATGTTAGTTATCTAAAAAGAAATACTAAAGTTAAAATTGGTTGTAACTTATTAATCAATAAAGAAATGTTTAATTCTAATTCATCAAATTCTTTTAAAGAAATAATTGATTATCTTTTTTCTATTGGAGTTAATAATGTTTATGCTTTATATCCTAAAAATTGTAAGTTAGGAATAGATATAACAAGGCATAAGGCGATTTATCTTTATCTAACATTAAAATATGATGGGAAAAATGGAAAGGGACTATTTGTGGTTGATGATTTAACAAAAGAAATCTTAGAACAAGGATATAAAAATTGGAAAAACCCCTGCCATTTTGCTCGTGATATGGTTTCTATCTCTCCGAATGGTGAAGTCTATGGGTGCTCATTTGACCAAAAATCAATTCTAAAACTTAATAAACCTAAAGATATTCTTAAAATAAGTAAGATTAAAACTAAATTAAGATATGAATGTCCTTATTTAAAGATAAAATGAAAATTAAAACAAGTATATATAAAAAAATATGTAACAATTGTGGAGATTTATTCCCAACTAATAATGATGTTAGACATAAAGAAAAACTATGTGAAAAATGTTGGAAGAAAAGTAGAGAAAATTGCACGAAAGGAAGAAAAGGAAATAAGAAATATGGAAAAAAAGGAAATGAAGGGCAGAAATGGATAGATACTAATTCTCAATATATTGGCTCTTATTCAAAAAATGCAAGAAAAGCAATTATCTCAAGGAATGAAATAATAGAGGAATTAAGAGAAATAAATGATAGGTTAAGCAAAGAAAATATTAAATTAAAAGATGAAAAAAAAATATATAAATTAAAATGAAAAGACACATAATTAAGACAAAGGATAAGACAAAGAATATGAAAAGAAATAATAAGTTTGTTAAAAGATATGGAAGTTTAGAATATGATAATCTGTCAATGCTTCAATTTAAATTAATTTCAAATAGTGAAATAAGTAAAAGAATATATAAAGAAATAGAGAAGATATTAAATAAAGAGGGTTATGAATTATTAGATACATATAGATTAAATAGAAGTCAATGTCATAAAAAAGTAAAAAAATGAATAAAAAAGTAATAAAAATAATTAAAGAAGCAGTTTGGGAAGCAAGAATAAATGATTGGATAAGGCGAGAGCGAGGAAAAGAGTTTATAGAATTAGCAGATGTTGAAAAGATGATAGTAAAAATATTTGATAGTGAGGATATGAAAACCTATCTTACATTAGGAGAATTAGAATATACAAAGTAATTGTTCAAAAATAAGAAGATTTATAAACCTATATTGTTTCTAAATTTTATGAATAAAAATAAAGCATATATTTTAGGAGTAATATTTGGTGATGGATGTTTTAATAGATGGAAAGGGAAATGTTTAGGAATATCATTATTGGTTAAGGACAAGGACTTTGCTGAATATTTTTATAAAATAGCAAAAGAAGATGGGCATAATCCTAAATTTTATAAGATTAAGTGTAAAAAAAGAAAAATAAAATTAAATATTATAAATTCAACTTTATTTTATAAAGTAAATATTAATAACAGAAAGGTTGCTAAAGAGTATTTTAAAATAGTTAATAAAAGAAAAAATATACCTAAAGAAATTTTTAATTCAAGTATAGAATGTAAAAAACAATTCATAAAAGGAGTTATAGATAGTGAAGGGTGGATAGGCAAACATAAAAGAAAGGATTTAAAGAGAGGATATAATTACTCTATGGGTTTTGGTGTTAAAGATAATTTTGTATATGGATTAAATAAATTATTTAAAGAAGTTGGTATAAAAGTTAATAAGGTATTATTTAATAAAACAACAGAAATAAAATATTTTCATATAAATATGTGGAGTTATTATGATAGTAAAATTGGTTTTTCAATTAAAAGAAAACAAGATAGATTAGATGACTTTGGAAAAAATTTTAGTAGAAAAGTTGGATGCCCAAAAGGAGGAATATCTAATAAAAGATTAGATATAAAAAGTAAAAATATTGCTAAATTATATAAAAAGAAATCAGCAACAGAACTTTCAAAAATGTTTAATTGTTGTAACAATACAATTTATAATAGATTAAAAGAAAATAGATTAAAAAAATAAAATGGAAGAAATGATACATATGAGTAATTGTAGTGAATGTTCTATGAGATTAACAGGAACTATACAAGATATTAAAAATGAAGTTCTAAAAATGATTGATATAGTTATACAAGAAGATTATTCAAAACAAGATTATCCTAAAGGAATTTCAAAAACAAAGAAAAAGAAATTTGATGATATGAAAAAAAAGATTAAAGGAATAAAAAATTTATATGAATTTGAATTACTTGATAATGATGATTTTGATTTGACTTCAAGAGCTACACATTTTAAAGAAACAAACCAACATAATCTATTAGTTGGAACTTCTGATGAGTATGACTTTGAAAATAATTTAGATAATGCTCATTATCTTGGACAAGATGGATATTATGATATAAAAGGAAAAAATAAATACTTTATCACATTTGAAGATGATAAATATATTATAGCACAACAATTTGGTAAGAATGATAGGGTTAAAAAAACTATTTGTATTGATAAAACAAAGAAACTTAATTTAGATAAGGATTGGGATTGTTATGATGAAGAAAGGGAAGAAGATTTGCCTTGCTTTAAAATGTTTAAGATAAATGGAGAGTATCATATTAAAGATAAGACTACTAAAAGATTAATTAAAGTTAAAGAAGTAACAGATAAAAATATAGTTAAACAATTAGAAACTTTGATTAGTTTGGGTATGAAAAATAAGAATTAAACATTGAGGACATTCTAATAAAAGATTAGATATAAAGAGTAAAAATATTACTAAATTACATAAAAAGAAATCAATAACAGAACTTTCAAAAATGTTCAATTGTTGTAATAATACAATTTATAATAGATTAAAAGAAAATAGATTAAAAAAATAAAATGGAAAAAATGATACATATGAGTAACTGCTCAGAAACTGCCTTTCGATTAACAGGCAGTTTAGATGATATTAAAAACGAAGTTCTAAAAATGCTTGATATATGGGAAAATGAAGATACATATAAAGATAAGGATAGAAAAGAAGAACTAACAGAACTACGAAAAAGAATTGATGATATAAAAGAATTAGAAGAATTTGAAATACTCCAATTTGATTTTACTACAAATTATGAAACTTATTTTAAAGGAGATGATGGAGATTTATTAGTAGCGAGTTGTAATAATCACGATTGGGATGGGATAAATTCCGAATTTATGGATAGTGAGGAGTATTGGAATATTAGAGAGGGTGGGAGATATTACATAACATTTGAAGATGATAAATATGTTTTAGCACAGAAGAAAGATGATGATAAAGACAATAAGAACAATAAAAAAGTAACAGATACTATTTGTTTTGATAAGGAAGAAAAAGTTAAATTAGATATTGAAATAGATGAGTATGTTAGTGATGGAGAGCCATCAAATTCTTTTAGAATGTTTGAAAAAAATGGAGAACACTTTATTAGAGATGAAACAAGGGATAAAATAGTTAAGATTAAAGAAGTTAAGGATGATAAAATTATAAAACAAATTGAAACCTTAATAGAATTAAATAAGAATTAAAAATGGAAATAGGAAAAGAATACGAACAATATGTAAAGAAAGAATTAATCAAAGAATTTGAAAAAATGTGTAAGAAAAATAGTTTAGATTTTTATAGTTGTGGTTGTGTCCTTACTGCTCATTTATGTATGTCAACATTAATGAACAATAAAATAGGAATTTTAGATAAAAAAAAATTAAATCCTAAGATGGCTTGGGAACGAGCAATTAGTCAAACACCATATCATTCAGGAATGAGTGCTAATATGACTAAGCAAATGATTATTAGATATTCAAAAAGAGGAAAGGAATTTAAAGAGTGGTGTGATAATCCTGAAAAAATGGAAACTCTTTATGAGTTGGAGAAAGAAAATGGAAAATCTATTTAAAAAATTAAAGGTATGGGCTTTAAAGAAAGATAATGATGAAGAAGTAGCAATAGAAATAATAAAAAAGATTGGGAAAAAGAAAGCATATTTGGTGGCTATCTTTTGTGTAGGTATGGCTTGGGTAATCTCAAGTGGTATTTTTTCTATTCTTCCTAATGTTTATATCTTTGATAATATTATGGTAGTTAGTTATATGATTTTATTAGCACATTTATTCTTTTTTAAATTTGCTTATGAATTAATTATAAATGATAAAAAAAATAAAGATGAAGTTCCATTTAAATATAAGGGAATTAAATTAAAACTATGAAAATAACCTTTAAGCTAAATTCAGCAGGAACTTCGCACGATAGATGTAATGCTATTCAAGTATGTGGTTGTGAAAATATCTTCGATTATTGGGGGTGTGGAGTTTTCCAAGACAATAATGGAAATCCAAAAAAAGATATACAATTATTATTTAATAAAGAAACAAAGATTGGGGGAACTAAACATTTAAAATTAGGATTATCTGAACTTTGTCATAAATGTTTTTATCCAAAGAAAAAATGTATGTGTAAAGATTTAAGAATTAAAACAATAGATGAATTAACATTAGAGTATTTGATAAAGGAGGAAAGAAAATGATTTGGTTTACTGCTGATACACATTTTGGACATAAGAATATGATAAAACTTTGTAATCGCCCATTTAAAGACTTAGATGAAATGAATAATAAACTAATTCATAATTGGAATTCAAGAGTTAAAGAAGGAGATACAATATTCCATTTGGGAGATTTTTGTTTTAGAAATAGTAATGAAGAAAGAGGAGAAGGAATAAGAGTTAATGCTAAGTGGTGGTTATCTAAATTAAATGGAAACATAATTGTAATAAAAGGAAACCACGACAATAATAATTCTATGAATACTCCTATTGAGAGAATTGAAATAAAATATGGTGGAAAGAAGATTTTATTAATCCACAATTCAGATGATTATAAATACAAAAAAGGAGAATTTGATTTAATATTAAGTGGGCATATTCATCAGGCTTGGGAACAGAAAAAGTTAAAAGAAATTTCAGTAGTTAATGTTGGAGTAGATGTTTGGGATTATCGCCCTATTTCAATAGATAAAATATTAAGGAGAATAAAATGAGAAAATGTGAAATTTGTAAAAAAAATTGTGATAACATAATAAACATTAGTTTAGATGTTGGTTATCACTTTGAAGATACAGCGAATAATGAATGTTTTTTAACAATTCCATCAAAGTTAATGTCAATAAGTTCCTTTGTTATATGTCCTATTTGTCAATCAAAAATTATGAAAAATAAATTCTTTTCTTATAATAGTCAAATTGTAATGGAAGAATTAAAAAAATCAATCATCAAGAATTGGGATAATAATATAATGCTTGAAGAATTAAAAGATGAAATGGATAAAGAAAATGGAAACTGAATTAACCAAAGCAGAACAAACCCTCGCTGAACTTGGATTAAAGCCATACAGATTTACTTGTGCTAATAGGGATTGTAAATGTTTAACACAAGGAGTTGGATTATATTTTACAACAGAAGATATTGGAGAAGCTGAAAAGCACTCCCGAGAGAACAATAGCCCTATGTGGATTGAGGTGGTATCATAAAATGGAAACAATAAGTAATGAAGAACAAACCCTCGCCGAACTTGGAGATGAATTATGTCAAAAGAAAGTTATATGTGAAAAAGAAATTAATAGAATTGAAGATGAAATAGTAAAAGCACAAATTTTATATTCAGATGAATTTATAAAAAGTAATATAAAACATCAAATAGAAAAGAAAAAGAAAATTTTAGATAAACTTAAAAAATATAATAAATCATTAGAAGATGAAGAATGAAATTAACTAAAGACGAAGAAATATTAGCAGAACTTGGAGATGAATTATTTAAAAAAATAATTGAATGTAGAAAAGCTATTGAAGAAGCAGAAAAAGATTTAAGGAAAAAACAAAAAAAGAAATTAATGAAGAAAAAAAAGAAGTTTTATGAAAGACTTATACAATGGGAAAAACAACTAATAGGAGAAATGAGAATAATGAAAAATGAAACTAACTAAAGACGAAGAAATATTAGCAGAACTTGGAGATAAGTTATTGAATAAGATTAAAAGATTTAAAGATGTAAAGATGGAGTTAGAGAACTTGAGAGTTTTATAGAAGATACAAAAAAAAGTGATAGAAAATTTTATGAAAGCCAAAAGGAATTTTTTAAAGCATTCCTAATTAAATTTTATAAGAAGATGGACAACTTGGAGAAAGAATATGAAAACCGAAACAAAGCACAAAAAAATACAAAAACAAAGTAAAGAGATACTAAGCAAATTAGAAGATAAAAAGAAATACAGGGTAGAGTGGAGTGAAATAGTAACTTATGAAGCACTTGTTGAAGCAAAGGACGAAGAAGAAGCACAGGAAGAAGCAAGAGGAAATGGAAAAGAAATAGATATAGATTTTGTTGAAGGTAGCTTAAATATTAAAGAAACTCATTGGGATAAAAATGGTTACTAAAAAACAAAGTGAAGAAATGATGAAAGAATTAGAAGATTTTTATTGTATTGTTTGTGAAAAGTTTAATTGTGATTGTTCTTCATCAGATTGTTTTAAACTTTATAAAAGCACTATAATAAAACAAAAGCAAAAATTAAAGTTATTAATGAAACAAAATGACAACCAAGAAACTAAGTAATAAAAAAAACAAAGAAATCTTAGATAAACTTCAATTTGGATTTTCAATTCAAAAGAGAATTCATAAAGGTTATGAAGAATATGAAAATGCTATGAAAAAAATGGCTAATAAAACATATAAAGAAACAGGATTTAAATTAAGACAAATGTTTGGGAAGTATCAATATATTTTAAGAAGTGAGAAAGGAGAAATATCTGTTATTCAAATTAAAAAACTAAACTTTGGTAAAGGCAAGGATACTTGGGGTTGGGAAATGTATGCCTACGAAAATTCTAATTTATTTTCAGATACAATGACTTTTGAAACAAAGAAAAAAGCCTTTGAAGTTGCTAAAAGGTATCTAACATAAAGTTTATAAATAAGATTAGCTATTAATATTTGGGGAGGTTTTACTTAATCGTCTTCCTCCCCTCTTAATTTATATGATAAAACTATTAAAAAAACTCAAAAGAAATAAGGAAGTCAAAGATTGGAAAGCACGAGGAAAGACACCTCCAACCCCACAATTGATAAAGCAAAAAGCAGTTAGAAAATATGCTAACCTATATAATATAGACACATTAATTGAAACAGGAACTTATATGGGAGATATGATTGAGGCAGTCAAGGACACTTTTAAGGATATTTACTCTATTGAATTAAGTGAAGTCCTTTATGCGAAATGTAAAAAAAGGTTTAATATTATAGATATTGATGAAGAAAAAAATAGATTAAGTAATCAATTCAAAATGGATATTAATGATATTAAAGTTACTTCTTCTGAAATGAGAATTTTTAAAGGTGGAGAAGCATATATTTTTTTATCTTGTGGAGATAGTGCTAAAGAACTACCAAAAATCCTCGCAAATCTTCAGGCACAGTGCCCTTCTGGAAATTGCGAGAAAATTGGAATTCAAGCAGGACAGACATCTACATCTAAAAAAGTTCTCGCAAATGCAATGCATGCTAAATTGCGAGTGTTATTTTGGCTTGATGCTCACTATTCAGGTGGCGACACCGCGCATGCTAAAGATTGCGAAACTCCAATCAAAGAAGAACTAAAAACAATTCTAAATGACAATCCAAAACATATCATCTTAATTGATGATGCGAGATTATTTGTTGGGGAAAATGATTATCCTAAGCTGCTCACGATTGAGGGATTTGTGAAGGGATTTGGAAAGAAAATGGAAGTTAAAGACGATATAATTAGGATTACTTAGTAAGAAACTATATTCTACAAATACATAAAGTTTATAAAAGATGTATATTTTATAATTATAATCAAAATGACAAAACAAAAATTACAATTACAAGAAATCTCGGTTGATAATATTAAACCTAATCCTGAACAACCAAGAGAAAATTTTGATAGAGAATGATACCTGTTCCAAAGAAAAAAGGATATGTTCAAATAAAACCGATTATGAAAATTGGGATTTAAAAAAAGAAAGAACTATTGCTTCTATGGAACAAGTAAAAGGGAAAGCAAAGACTATCACAAAGGCTTTAAGGTTATTTTCCAATTACATAAAGTTTATAAAGAGGGTTTGATTAATAAAATAAGAGATGATAAATGATTAAAAATGAAAATAAAAATCAAAGACCTAAACCCTAATCCTTTCAAGAAAGAGATTAATAAAGGTAAACTTAATTCTGAAATAGTTAGAAAAATTCAAGCAAATATTAAAGAACTTGGATTGATGGGAGCCTTACCAGTAATTAAAAAAGATAAAAAGTTTCATTTAATCGCAGGACATCATAGAGTTGAAGCATTAAAACAAAGTTTTGGAAAAGACTATGAAGTTGAATGCACTTTACATAATTATTCTGAAGAAAATATTTTAAGAGGAATGGTTGTTGAAAACTTAACTCAAAGAGCAGATGAACTTGTAGAAGTTACAGAAAACTTAGGTGCTATTAGAAAATTTTTAAAAACTTCTGCTGTTCAGCAGCAAGACATCAGAGACTCTAAAGGAAGAAAATTACATAAAGGAAACATTGAAGAAGTAGGCTCGGTTCGTAATATTCACGATTGGCTTAATAAAAATGGAGAAGTAATGTCAATTAGTAAGATTTCTGGATATCTTAAAGTTCACGATAATTTAGATAAAAAATTATTAAATACTGCTGTAAATGCTTTAAGTGGAAAAGAAGAAGATAAAATTGGAATTGAAGAAGCAAAAATTTTAGCGAAGATAGATAGAAAAGACCAACACATTATAAAAAAAGCCCTAGATGAAACAGGATTAGATTATAAACATAAATCAGTATTAGTTACTGATTATAATAATGCAGATGCAAAAACACAAAAAGCAATAAAAAAAGGAGAAATTAATATTAAATTAGTTTCAATGATGAAAGGAACTTCAGAAGAAGTTAAACAAGCATTAATAAAAAACGAAATAACTATTGAACAGGCAGAAAGAATTTCAAAATTAGGAACTATTGAAGCGAGAAAACAAGCAATCGCAGAACATAAAAATATTGAAATGGTTGATAAGGGAATTGAAAGAAATATTATTAATCAAATGACGGTAAGGGAAAAAAGAGAATTTGATAAAAGATTAATTCAAATGGAGAATTGGCTTCTTTCATTTAGAAACTCTGTATCAGATAATAAAAATTCTTTAGAACAAGCATTTAAAAATTTATTAATATGCACAAAATTTATTCCTTTTATGGACGAGAAACAGATAGATAGATTAAATAATCAATTAAATAAATTTACAGAAGTATTAGAAAGAGGAGAAAATCTTTCTAAACAAATACAAAAAAAATTAGAGATTGATAACAAGAATTAAAATGGCAAAAGATTTTACCATACCCTTCGTAGCAAATATCCCCATTGAGGTAGAACAAGAATTAAATAAAAGAGTAGCGACAGATATATCTTATGTTAAATTAAAAGAAGATAAAATATCTAAAACTTATAATAGTAAAAGAAAAGTAACTATTATAAGAAAGGTAGGAGAAAATTTATTAAATAATTTTTCAAAAGAAGTATCTTATGAAAAACTCGCTGAAAAATTAAAGTCTACAGAACAAGTAGTAAAAATTGCTGTAGCCGATTTAAATTTTTGGAGTGAATATCCTTTACAAATGATACCTGTTCCAAATAAAAAAGGACATATTAAAAGTTGCTTAAAAGACCCTGAAGACACTGCGAAGTTTCTAAAAAAGAAATCAAGAACTATTGCTTCTATGGAACAAGTTTATACAAACACAGACACAAGAATTAAAATGAAAGAAAAACCACAAAAAAAGAAAATTGCTGTTGAAGTTAAACAAAAATCAAAAAATAAAATGGAGAGAAGCGAATAATGGATGAAAGAAATCAAGTATTAATTGGAATATTTCTAGGAATATTAGGAATATTACTATTTACAAGCATATGTGCTTTTGGTTATTATAAAAATAAAGAATTAAAAATTGCAAACTTTCAAAACACTATTTCAGATTTAAGTGATGAACAAAAATGTTTACATATATGTGGATTTGAATGGCAAGGCACAAATTATTTTGATAACTACAAGTATTGTGTAGAAAAATGCGATAGAATTTCAGAAAGAACTATGAATAATATAAATAATAATATTGGATAGGAAATAAAGGTAGGAAAATAAAATGACTAAAAAAATGATAAAAATAGAGAAAAGCACATTAGATAGAGCTGAATGTCATTTAACAATAATGGCTATTCTAATTGGATTATGTTGCCTTGCCCTTTTTATAACAGGAATGAGTTTTATCATAAATGCAATGGAGACTAATAGTGTAGCAAAGTTAGTTTTTGGAATATTCATATGGATAGCTTGTGTTGCTGTGGGCTATTGGGCATATAAAATTGGGAAAGTAGATTGTATGGTAGGCGATGCTAAATATAAAAGTGAGTAACAATAAATAATAAACAATGGCAGAAATAAAAGATTATAATAAAGAAAAAGCAAGGACTTGGTTTGTCCTATTAAAATTAATAGAGGTATTCTCAGCATTAAGACTTAAATCAGGATTAATAATTTCAATAGCAAAATGTATGTCTGCTAAAGAATTAGCAGAAACCCTTGAAGATGTAGCAGATAATTTAAGTAAATATGTTAAAGAAAGAAGAGAAGAAGAAAAATGACATCAATTATAAGAGAATATGCAAAAGTGAAAAAATATAATAAAGAAAAATGTAAATGGATTTTTGGTTTATTAAAACTAGGAGAACTATTTACAGTATTTTTATTTACTTTTGGAATTTATGGGTTAGGTATTTTTGTGAATAGCATAGTTGGAACTTGGTTAGGAAATCGTATGGGATTTTTCACAATAAATGTTGGAATTATTAATATTTGGGGTGGTGGATTTATGTTTTTATTCATAAGTATAATTTTTATTGTAATAAGTATATTCTTAATATGTTTAATTTATAAAATAATAGAAGCAATCTTTATTGGAAATTGGCATTGGGCTCAAAAATTAACTGAAAGCCCTGATGGTAAAGAAGAAAGATTAAAGGAAAACGAAAAATTAGATAAAGAATATAATGATAAGTTACGAAGTAAAAAAGGATTTGTGGTTGGAGATAGAGTTGAATATATTTGTAAAAGAGAAAAAGCTGAGAATAAATCTCGACTTGGACAAAAAGGAACTGTGTTATCAGTATGGAATGATGGCACAATAGGAATTAAATGGGATGATGGAACAAAGGGGAGTGCTAATGGGGGAAGTTATATTTTAAAAAGCAGTTTTGAGAATTTAGAATTGAAAAAGAAAAAAGAAAAATCAGAAGAAAAGAAGGTAAAGAAATAAATTAAGAGAATTAATGAAGAATGAAAGAAATCAACAAGAACATACTTAATGATATTAAAACAATCGCAATTTATGGTAATTGTGGTTCTGGAAAAACAGCACTCTCCTATCATTTAATTAACTTATTAAAAGATGATAAAAAAGTTTACTTTTTAAAACACCCTAAACCTGAATTAATTGAAGAACTTGGTTATTTTAATTTAGAAAGTTTAGAGATGATTGAAAAATTACAAGATTGTGTAATTTATTTAGACGAGCCACAATTAGTTTTATCAATACAAACAAAGAAATCTAATAAAATTATTTCTCAAATTTGTTCACTTGCAAGGCAATTAAATATAACTTTAATTATTTCAAGTAGTGATACTCGTGTTTTTTCAAAATCAAATGAAGCATACTTTGATTTATGGTGTATAAAGGATTTAGATTATGATATGGTTAAAAATGGGAGTAAGATTAAGAATATCTTAAGAAAAAATGCTAAGTTTGACCCCGCAGGATTAAGGCTTGATGATAATGAATACTTAACAGAGTGTCGAAGACATCCTGAAATAAACGGAAAGCACGTATTTGAATTGCCAATTTATTTTACAGAAGCACATAGTAAGCCATTCAGAACTGCGACAAAAAGCGAGACAAAAATTCCGAACGAGAATGCGCCTAAAAACAATTTAATTCCAAAAAAACCTTTACAAAATTGCGAAAGCCATATAGAAAAACCTTCGCAATTAGATTCCGGAGCTGTGCCCAGAGAAATTGCGACTGAAATTACACTTCAACAGAATAAATAAGTGCGAAAGTATGGTAATCTTTATAAACTTATAAATTAATTAAGTTTATGGTAAAGTATAAAGAAAAAAAAAGATTGTATGATATTAGATATAGAAAAAGAAACAGGGAAAAAATAATAAAAGAAAAAAAAGAATATTATAAAAAGAATAGTAAAAAAATATTAAAACACCATAAGAAATATTACTTAAAAAACAAAGAAGAAATAAATAGAAAGAATAAAGAATACCGAGAAAAAAATAAAGATAGAATAAAGAAAAGGAATAAAGAATACCGAGAAAAGAACAAAGATAAGATAAAAAAACATCATAAGAAATATTATCAAAACAATAAAGAAAAAATTAATGCTCGAACAAAAAAATATCACCAAGAAAATAGAGAAAAATTTACTAAACTAAATAGATTATGGGCAAACAAAAATAAAGATAAAATAAAAAAATATGAACAAAATTATAAAGATAAAAGAACAAAAGAAGAACTTAGTGAAATAAGAAATAAAAGATACCAAAAAAATAAAATAAAAGAATTAGCAAGGCAAAAAGCAAGACATTATATTAAAATACCAAAAAACCAATTATGTGAAGATTGTGGTATTGAATTGGCAACAGAACGACATCACGAAGATTATAGTAAGCCATTAGAAGTTGATTTATTATGTAAAAAATGTAATATGAAAAGGGAAAGAAAATATGACTAAACAACAAAGTTTATAACCTTGATATTCCATAACAAAGATTATGACATTAAGATGTAGATACTGCAATAAATTATTAACCTCAATAATTGGACACGAGTGTTTAAAAGGAATTAAAGGTAGAGAAATGTGGAAAACAAAAAGTAATCGGAGATGTAAAACTGAAATAAAAGCAAATCCTTATAGTAATAGATTAAGGAAAAGATTAAGGAAAAAAACAAAGGTAATAGATTAAGGAAAAGATTAAGGAAAAAAACAAAGGTAATAGATTAAGGAAAAAAACAAAGAAAAATAAGTTTTGCGACAATTTAAGGGATTAGATTACACACAGAATAAATAAATCAAGTCGTTTATTACCGATTATGCGACAGAAAAATTAAAATGAAAAATAAAAATAAACCACTAAAAGAAACATTACAAGAAAGTAATCAAATCATAGATGCTTTAGCAAGTAAGGATAAGAAAGAATTAAAGAAATGTGGTTATGTTGCTTATAATGATATTATTGAATTTCCAAAACCTGTTGCTTTTACTATTAAAAGATTAAAAGAAATAATTAAAGATGTTGAAAAAGCAAAACTTAAAGGGGATAATATGATGGTGGGCATAATGATTGAAATTCCTATTCCAAAAGAATTACAAAAGAAGGTTTCATCAAAGAGTAAATGTTATAAAACAAAAGCTATTAGGAAAAAGTATGGAGATTTAAAATGAAAACTAAACAATCAACAAAGAAAGAATTGAAAGAATTGAAAGAATATAAAAAACAATTAAAGAAGGAAGGAGAAAAAATAGTTTTAACCCCTGAAGACTTACATAATTTATATGATATGATGTATATGGTTGATAATGATATGATGGAAACTTTAAAATTAAATAATATGAATAAATGGTTTATGAAATTTCAAAATAAAATTGAGAGAATTGTTATCCCTGAATTATATGAAAATGACCATAAATGAAATAAATAGCATAGATGATGAAGTAATTTGTAAAAGAGAAATATGGGAAAATATTAGAAGGGTTAAAACTGGAGAACCATTAACAAAACCTCTTAAAACACTTAATCAATTTTGTGAATTTAAAAAAGAATGGGATGAACAATTTAATTTAGTTCACGAAGAAGAATTAAAAGAAGAAAAAAGAAGAAGGAAAAGAGAATATAGACAAAGACCAGAAGTTAAAGCAAGAATAAGAGAATATGAAAAAAGACCAGAAGTTAAAGCAAAAAGAAAAGAATATCAACAAAGACCAGAAGTTAAAGCAAGAATAAGAGAACATCGTCAAAGACCAGAAGTTAAAGCAAAAATAAAAGATTGGAGAGAAAATAATAAAGATAAAATAAAAGAATATAATCAAAGACCAGAAGTTAAATTAAGAAAAAAAGAATATGATAAAAGACATCAACAAAGACCAGAAGTTAAATTAAAAAGAAAAGAATATCAACAAAGACCAGAAGTTAAAGCAAAAAGAAAAGAATATTATCAAAAATTAGAAAACATAGAAAAAAAAGAAAAAAACAAAGAGACAAAAAAAGTCATAGATTATTCACACTCATCAATATTGGGAGGTGGGGTAAGTTGATGAGATTACAACTAGGTTGTCCTATGAGGACATCCCTTTTTTTCATCCCTGCCTTCCTTCATAAATTAATAAAATGATATCTGAAAAACAACTTAAAGAAAAAATAATTAAATTAGAAACTAAGCTAAAGATTTTAAAAGAAGTTTTAGAAACTCCGAAGGATGGCAAATTTGGAAGACCAAAAGGAAGCACTATATATTCTGATAAACAAATTAATTTTTTAAAAGAACATAAAAATACTTCAATGCCGATATTAATTGAATTATTTAATAAAGAATTTAATACTGATTTTAAAAAAGACAGCCGAGCTTTATATAATCTTATGGATAGGCAAGGTATGCTAGGTAAACAACCAACCAATAAATTGGTTGGCTTTTATTAATCCCTAACTACGGAGTTGAGATGTTGAGCGGGTTTACATTCGCTCTGTCGCTTATCCAATATAGGAGAAGCGAGATTTTGACTTGCATTCAAGTCAGCATTTAAGGAATAACCACAATGGATACAACAAAAAGAACTTTTGGAACGAGAACCAAGCTTTCCACATTTGGAACAGATTTGAGAAGTGAAGTTAGGAGCTACTCTAACAACTTTTATCCCCTTCATATTGGCTTTGTATTCAACAAAGGATTGCAGTTGGAAAAAACTCCAATTACTAATCCAATAGTTCATAGTTTTACCTTTATTTCTTTTTCGGATACCTTTGAGGTTTTCCATAACAATCTTGCTACCATCAAATTCATCAACAATCTTTTTGCTAATGTTATGATTAACCCAAGTCATAAACCGGGACTCTCTACCAGAGATTTTTTTAAGCAATCTCTTAGCAGACTTTGTGCCTTTGGCTTGAAGTTTACTTCGCAAGAATTTGAATTTCCTTTTAATTTGTTTAACCTTGGAAGATTTAAAGAATTGTTTATCGGATGTGACAGCGAGATTATTAATCCCCAAGTCCACTCCAAGAACTCTTCTTTGCAAGTCCAAGTTAGTTGGAGCTTCTTTGAGGAATGTAAAAGTAAAGTAATAATCACCTTTATAGTTTTTGGTCAAAAGGCTTTCTCTCATCTTCCAATCATTAAAATATTTCAAAGCATATTTAGGAATGTTGATAGGAATTTTAACTCTACCACAGATAGTTCCAATACTCAAAATATTATTCTTGAAAGAAAAAGAACGAGGAGTATTATATCTAACAGAAGTTTTATTAATAAATGGTTTAGACTTTGCTTTCTTGATTATCCCACACGCTTGTTTAATACAAGCAGCAGAAAGTTGAGCAGGAAGTCCAAGTTTTCTCAATTCAGAATAAACAAAAGGATGGAGTTGGACATTATTTCCAATTCCAAGTTCCCAACCGTTTTCAACACAATATTGAAGTCCTTGTTTGTAAAGGTCGATAGTATCAACTATGATATCATTAACTTTCAATTTAATAGGAACACTTACTTGAACTTGCATGATAATTATTCAGAGAATTCAAACTATTTAAACTTAATGGAGGACAGCGAGGTCGCAATTCCTCCCACCAATAAATTGGTGGGTCTCCTTGCTCCACACATACATGAATAAAATGAACATAAAACAATTATTAGGAGAGATTAATGGAAAAGATATTATAAATATTGGAGACATTGTAAATATTACCACATTAAAAGGACGACAGATTTATGGGAGATTAAATTTTTCAGATGGAAAAAAAATTAAGGTTGGAATGATTAGAATTAAAGTAGATAATATAATAAATATAGAAAAAGGGAAATAACAAAGTTTATAAAGTATAATAACTACAAATAATAGTCTTCGGACACCAATCTCAAGGTTGCTATCATCTTAAGTGTGTTGGCGATATTGAGGTTGGTCGGCTACCAAAGTTAAAAATGAAAAAGGAAAAAAACAACAAAGAATGAAAGTGCTTGATGAAAAATATTTAGGAGAAAAATTAATAAAATGATAAGCAAAGAAAAAAAAGAATATATGAAAAGATATAATCAAGAGAATAAAGATAAAATTCAAACACAACAGAAAATAAGAAATAAGAGATGGTATGAAAAAAACAAAGAAAAATCAATTAAAGATAATACGAAATGGAATAAAGAAAATAAAGATGAACGAAAAAAGATTGTAAATAAATATAATAATAAACCTTCTACTAAATTATATATAAAAAAATATAAGAATGAGCATAGAGATATATTAAACAAAAATAAAATGAAAAAATATTATAATGATATTAATTATAGATTGAATTTCCTTTTTAGTAATCATTTAAGGAAAGTTTTAAGTAAAAACGCACCTAATAAGAAATTTTGGAGCCACTTGGTTGGATATACTATCTCTGATTTAAAGAAGCATTTTGAAAGTCAATTTAGAGAAGGAATGACTTGGGAAAATCACGGAGTTGAGGGTTGGCATATAGACCACAAAATCTCTAAAATCAGATTTAAATTTAAATCTTATAAAGACCCACAATTTAAAGAATGTTGGAGTTTAAATAATTTACAACCACTATGGCAAAAAGAAAATCTAATGAAAGCAAAATAAAGAAACCTAAGAAAGAAAGAAGAATGGAAGTAATTAATAAAAAATATAAGCCTATGCCAATAGAAACCTTTAGAAAAGAATGGTTAAAGAAAGGTTACGAGCTTGTGGATATAACTCGATTATGCACTTTTAAATTAGGTTATTCTGGTTGGTGCAATAGTTGGAATAGCCCTGATGAAGAAATTTATCATCTTCAAGTGTTTTATAGAGATGAAAACATTGGAATTTTAAATGGTTTAAATCATATTAACTGGGATGAAAATTATATTGTATTTGAAGATGCTCTTGATAAAGAAGATTTTATAATTTTTAAAAAATGTAAGGTGTGTAAATGTGATGATAAATGTGAAACAAAAACAAAATGATTAAAGAAAAAAAACTAAAAATATATTCTATTGAAATGGCAGAAAACCCTGATAAGAAATATACTGGAGAAGAACTTTCTGAAATGGTGGGTTGGATTGAATATGATGAGGATAAAGACCTTTGGGATGTTACTATGGCTGATGGTTGTGGGTTTGAATGTGATGACCAAGATTCTGCTCAAATTCTTGCGAGTGTGGAAGAAGTGAAGGCTATGAATTTATTATTATTAGAAGGAGGTTTAAAAAAATGAATAAGAAAATATTATACGGATTAATTGTGCCTATGTTAGCTATATTAATTATTGGAGTTACAGCTGTTACTCTTTCATACTTCGGTGTGTTTAGTAATACCGTTATTGTTAATCAAGGATTGACTTTAGATGGAAATGATTGGGATGAAGAAATAAACAAAGCTCATTCAATGAATTCATTACAAAATTTAGTATTTATTTCAGGACATCAGTTAGAAAATACAGCTGATGTTGATGTAGAAGTTAATTTAGATTATACTTGTTTAGCAGATGAAACTGCTGATTGTGATGGTATAATTACAAAATACTATGAAACTAATTTATATGAAGGAACTTTAACACTTTCAAAGAAAAATAGTGGTTGGGATGAAATTACAATAGATAATGATGTAATTATTACTTACTCTACAAATAATGGAGATATTGTAATTGATAGTATTACAAGTGATGATGACCTAATTGATTATACTTTAATC
>SDBU01002777.1_pt1 | contig 22820 bp, 36 predicted proteins | sample 2277071 | NCBI WGS metagenome assembly SDBU01 (sample SAMN10397929, study PRJNA504765) | marine sediment metagenome | isolation source: marine sediment core GS08_GC12, 126 cmbsf | place: Arctic Ocean: Gakkel Ridge, Loki's castle | collected 2008 | reverse complement strand
TAATTCTGTTTCAGCAGTTGTTGTTTTAGCTGACAAATCTGATGTTCACCGTTCCAGGGTTGCTATCAGAGATATAAAAAAGATCAAATCTGACATTCATGACAGAGTTAACTATGCAACAAAATCCTCTCGCTTGGGCATTAATAAGAGGAGCAAACGAATCACTCTAAGTCTTAAAATTGATACTAATTTTGTGCCTTTAATGGAGTATTTTGAAATTTTTACCGAAAGAATGGTTTACTGTCGAAAAGCAGCATCATATTTGGGTTATAAATTTGGTTTGGTGGTTAATAGCATCAGACTATTATAAAATAATTGAGATTTAATCTCGATCAGCCAATCGCCATTAGGGCGGTTTTTCGGTAGAATAATAGTAACAATCTTTAACTTAAATGAATCATAATCCAAAAAAGAAATTTATTATTGCCCTGGGGGGTTCCGTTGCTTTTCCTGAAAAGATTGATACAATTTTTCTCCGCAAATTTTACTTATTTATAAAAAAAGAAATCCAAGAAGGAAATAAATTTATTATTGTCTGCGGGGGAGGATACATTACTAGGGAATATCAAAAAGCTGCAACAAAAATAACAAAAGTTTTAAATGAAGATAAAGATTGGATAGGAATTCATACTACTCGTTTAAATGCTCATTTCTTAAGAACAGTATTTAGAAAAGAAAGTCATGAAGTTGTTTTTGACAACCGTTTTAAAATTAAAGAATTCGGCAGACATTCAGTAATAATTGGCTCTGGCTGGCGACCTGGCTGGTCAACTGATTTTGTGGCTGTTCAAATTGCTGTTGATTTCAACATTAATCAGGTTGTTATTTTGGGAAAACCAGATTATGTCTATACTGCTGATTTTGAAAAGGATGATAAAGCAAGGCCAATTAAAAGGATATTTTGGAAAGATTATTTTAAGCTCGTCCCTTCTCGATGGACACCTGGTCTTCATGCTCCAATTGATCCCATTGCCGCCAAATTAGCTCAGAGAGAAAAAATTAAGGTTATTGTAGCCGATGGAAAGGATTTGAATAACCTTAAAAAGATTCTAAGAGACGAAGAATTTAAAGGAACGATTTTATCATAAATAACTAAAATTTAGCTCGTTGATTGGAGTCGGGCTTCAATTAATCTAGTCGCCGAAAAGGCGGTTTTTAGCAGGATAAACATTAATGCAGAAAAAAATATTTAACATTTTATTTATTGCTATCTTTACCTCAATGCTCGGTGCTGGCATCATTGTTCCCTTGCTGCCAATTTATGCAAAAAGCCTAGGAGCAACCGGTATCTGGTTAGGTATTATCTTTTCTGGTTTTGCTTTGGCCAGATTGATTTTCATGCCGATTATCGGCAAAATCTCTGATAGAAAGGGCAGAAAGAAATTTATTGTCTTTGGATTGTTGGGTTATTCCATCGCTTCCTTATTTTATCTCTTGGCCGGAGGCATTTATTCTTTAATAGCAGTTAGATTTATTCACGGTTTCGCTTCAGCCTTTATTGTGCCCATTGCCATGGCTTATGTCGCTGAGACCAGAGAAGATGGGAAAGAGGGTGTCTCGATGGGCACATTCAATATGGCATTATTCTTAGGCATAGGCATAGGTCCTGTCTTGGGTGGTTTGTTGAATGATGTATTTGGTCTGGCTTCTGCTTTCTATGCCATGGCTGGTCTGTCCTTGATGGCATTCTTTATTGCTCTATTTCTTTTACCTGATAAAATGACTCCCAGAAGAACAGAAAGTCCCGTTTCGTTTAGAGAGATATTCAAAAATAATATTGTTAAAGGGCTTGTTTTTTTCAGGATTAGCAGTGCAATGTGCCGAGCCGGGATGATGGTCTTTTTGCCGATTTTTGCCTCAAGCATCAATATAAGTGTGGCCCGGATCGGAATCTTGTTTTCCATTGATACTTTTTTTACTATCTTTTTGCTGAGACTATTTGGCAAGTTGGCAGATAGGTATAATAAATTTTATTTCATTATGATAGGTTCTATTCTTGGCGGTTTGGCTTTACTGTTGGTACCGTTTACCCATAACTTTAAAGAATTAATTTTTACCAGTTCTTTGATGGGCATTAGTGTGGCTATCGCCGGGCCTTCGGCGATAGCCACCACTGCCTTGCTGGGAAAAAACATGGGTATGGGCACTTTGATGAGCTTCTTGGTTACAGCTATGAGTGCTGGCATGGTCCTTTCCCCAGTAATATTAGGGGTAGTCATGGATTTTCTAGATATCAAATCTGCTTTCTACATAGCTGGTCTCATGGGATTTTTGGGCGCACTTACTTTTTATTACTTTGCTAGGAAAGAATCAAAAACTTATTAACAACAGAAGGGTCGTCAAGGGGGCGATTTTTTGGTAGAGTAAAAAATATGTCAAAGAGAATTTTAGTTTTTTCTGTCCATCCAGATGATTTAGATTTTGGTTGTGCTGGAACAGTAGCTAAATTGGTAAAACAGGGGAATAAAATTATCTATTGCATTATTAGCAATGGGGAAAAGGGGATTCATAAGATAAAATCTTCCAAGCAAGCGATAATTAGCATACGTAAGAAAGAGCAAAAAGGAGCTGCCAGTATAGTCGGGGTTAAGGATGTTATTTTTCTTAGCGAGAAGGACGGAGAAGTAGAAAACACCAGAGCATTAAGAAAGAAACTGGTTAGCGTTATCCGGAAGATAAAACCAGATATTGTTTTTAGTTTTGATCCAGCTAATTTTCTTTTCGACAATTTTTATCGCTATCATCGTGACCATCGTCAGGCGGCCGAAGCAGTTTTTGATGCCCTATACCCAGCATCGGGCAGTGAAGCTTTTTTCCAAGACTTAAAGAACAAACCACACACTATAAAAGAAGTTTGGTTTTTTGCCGCCAATCGTCCTAATCTTTGGATTGACATATCAAAGACTATTGATAAAAAGATAAAAGCTTTACTTTCTCATCGCAGCCAAATAATCAACGAAGAAGAATTTAAAAAAATGATATTTAAGAGAGTAAAAGAAACAGGGAGAAAAAAAGGAATGAAATACGCTGAAAGTTTCAGAAAGCTTATACTTGTAAGATAATTAAAGCTAAGCTTCGATTAATAAGAAATCGCCAGAAAGGCGATTTTTTGTTGCTTGTGGAAAAGCGACTCTTGAAACCATTTCTGTTTGCGATATCATTGATCTAATAATTTGTTTTTCAGGCGAGTGTTTGCTGTTGAAAAAGGAGGTAAAAAGTTGGATGGAAATGGATTTAATGCTCTCTGTCCGGAATGTGGCACTCATATGCAAATGACTTCACCAGCTAATGATTGGGGTTGCCACAACATATGTCCTCAGTGTGGTCATATAGAATCTTTAGAAGAATTGGAGATAAAAGAAAAAATAGAAGAAAAACAGCAGCACTTGCGATAGCCCAGATTTCATGAAAAAGAAACTCTGGGCTATTAAATTAAATCGAATAGCCATCCGGGTGGTTTTTTGGTAGAATAAAAAAATGGCAAGAGTAAAAAAGAAAAAAGTGGTTGTCGGTGGAACTTTTGATATATTACACCAGGGACATAAAGTATTGTTAAGAAAAGCTTTTGAAATGGGAGAAGTGACTATTGGTTTGACCTCTAATATTATGGCAAGGAAGATTAAAGGGAGAGAGGTTAAAGACTTTAAATACAGAAAAAAAGAATTAGAAGATTTTATTAGAAAGGAGTTTTCAGAAAAGCCAAAGATAATAAAAATTGAAGACAAATTTGGTCCCACCCTGAAAGAGGATTTTGACTACATTGTAGTTTCTCCGGCTACTTATTCAACGGCAATATCAATAAATCAAGAACGTCAGAAAAGAAAGAAAAAACTCATAAAAATTATCAAAATAGAGTTTATTTTGGCTAAGGATGGAAAACCTATTTCAGCTACTAAAATATTAAAAAATAACCGAAAATAAAATGGAGAGCAAAAAACATTTTACAACTGAAGAAGCTAAAAAAATCGGTGAGGCGTTAGAAACTGATTGGAGTAAGTTTGATGTAGAACAATTTAGAATGGGGATGGATGTAGAGTTGGAGCATGGATTAATAGATCCTCAGACTAATGTGACGAATGATGAGTCGCTTATGACTGGTAAAATCGCCTTGGCTCATTTAAATGAATTCCCAGATTATTACACCAGATTGAAAAAAATGGAAGAAGAAGCCGAAGAATATTGGGAGAAAAAAGTAGAATAATTGGAATATGAACAGCAAAATTTTAATAATCGTTCTGATCTTAATTATTGCTGGGTTGATTTATTATTTTAGTTTTTATCAAAAAGAAGTCTCAGAAGAAAAAAGCGAGCTTCCTAATCCAGCTGCAGTTTATTGTCAAGGGCAAGAAGGCACTTTGGAGTATCAAACGTTTGAAGGGGGAGTCAGGGGATTTTGTCTTTTTGCTGATGGTTCAAGGTGTTGGCAGTGGGATTTTTACAGGGACGATTGCGATAAAGGACAGCTAAAGATAGAAGTCTTGAAAGAGGGGACAGGTAAGTTAGCTGATGAGGGTGATACAGTATCTGTCCATTACACGGGGACTTTCTTTGAGAATAATGCGAAGTTCGATTCAAGCTTAGACAGAGGGGAGCCTTTTATCTTTCTTCTTGGAGTAGGTCGGGTGATAGCAGGTTGGGACCAGGGAGTTTTGGGAATGAAGGTTGGAGAGAAAAGGAAGTTGATAATTTCTTCAGAATTAGCTTACGGAGAAACTGGCATACCCAATGCCATACCTCCCAGAGCAACCTTAGTTTTTGAAGTTGAACTTTTGGAAATTCAATAATTAAAATAAATAGTTAGGGCTTCTCTGGTAGAGAAGCCCTTTACTGGTGTATCGTTGGAAAGATTGTCAGATGGGGACAGAAAATATCCACATTGGTATTTTGGGTAGATTATTTATTGCCCTCCTTGCCCTTCTTCTTACGTTTCGGTTCTCAGCTCCTTTTCGGCCCCGCAGCATTACTAGCCTGTCTATTATCATTTCCATTGCCGACCCCCTTAAAAAATTTAGTTTAATCTAAGATACAGCTTCTATAAATCCTGTCAATTGTGGATAAGTGATTTTTTGATAGGATAAATATACATGACTAAAGAATTTAATGTTTCAAGCAAAGATCGATATCAGTTAATTGATATTACTGATAAGGTAGAGGGAATAATTAGAGAAAATAAAGTTAAAAATGGTTTAATTTTGGTATTTGTACCTCATTCTACAGCTGGCATTGTTTTAACTGAAAATGAGTCTGGCTTAAAAGAAGATTGGATGCAAGTTTTAAAGAAGATAGTTTCTGGTTCTGATTTCCTTCATAACAGGATAGATAATAATGCTGATTCTCATATTCTTTCTGGTTTATTGGGCCAAGGAAAGACTTTGGCAATTGAAAATAGTAAACTAATTCTGGGGACTTGGCAGCAAATCTTTTTAGTTGAACTGGATGGTCCGAGAAGTCGCAGAGTAGTGGTCAAAATCATTAAGGACATCGCTTAATTAGTTATCCACTTGACAATATTTTTATTAGGAGCGAAAATTAAATAGGAATGATTACTAAAAAAGGGACAGAGAGAATTACATCTCAGAAAGAAATCATTTTAAATTATCTAAAGAGTGTTACTTGTCATCCTTCAGCTGAAGAGATCTATTTGGTAGTTAAGAAAAAATTACCAAGAATAAGCTTAGGAACTGTTTATCGGAATTTAAAAAACCTTAAAAGGAAGGGAGAGGTTCAAGAAATTCCTTATGGGGTAAGCCATTATGACGGTAACCTTTCTCCCCACGCCCATTTTATTTGTCAAAAATGCAGAAAGATCTTTGATGTTTTTGAGAAATGTAATATTTTAAAAAATAAAAAAACAAAGGTCGGCAAAATTAAAAATTATCAAATTTATTTCTATGGTTTTTGTAAAAATTGCCAAAAAAAGTAAAAACTATTGTCATGATTGCCAAAAAGAAATCAAGATTGAAGGCAAAGAGATTAAAAATGGAGTTTTACTTACTTACGAAGATAGTGGAGAAAAATTCACTGTTCTAAAATGTAATAACTGTTTTAAAACTAACCCTGGTTTAACAAATTACAGGCAATGTGAAGTCTATTCAAGAGTTGTTGGCTATTTGAGACCGGTCCAGCAATGGAATATAGGGAAAAAACGAGAGTTTGGAGAGAGAAAGGAATATAAATTATTATAAGAAATGTTACTAAGTTTAAAAATAAGCAGGTAAGAGGCATGAACAAGATAACAGTTTTTATGAGTGAGGATCATAAGGGGATAGACGGAATTTTTAGAAGATTTCAAAATGGAAAAAATAGTGATCGCAATAGGATAAAGAGATTATTTTCTGATTTTAAAATAAACCTTCAAAGGCATATTGTCTGGGAAGAAGAGATACTATTTCCATTATTTGAGAGTAGAACAGGAATGGCCAATAGTGGACCAACAGTTGTAATGAGAACGGAGCATAAACAAATTAAAAAACTTCTTGAGAAAATCCACGATAATATAAATAGAGATAAACAAACTTATGAATTAGAGAAAGATCTTATGGAAACTCTAACACTTCACAGCCACAAAGAAGAAAATATTCTTTATCCTTGGATTGATGGTTCTGTAAGTGAAAAAGAAAAAAAAGAGGCGATTACGAAGATGAAAGGTCGAAAGAAAAAAATTAACTAATTTATATTTTTTCTCATAAGTATGTCGTTTCAAGCTAATATCAAAGATTTAGCCAAGGAAAACACCTTTTTCCGTAAGGTAATTTATACTGGGAAATATAGCCAATTGGTCTTAATGAGTATTCCAAGTGGGGGCGAAATCGGGGAAGAGACTCATGAAACCGTTGACCAGACCCTTTTCTTTGTTAATGGTAATGGGGAGGCGGTACTGGAAGGAAAGTCAAAACCAATAGGGAAAGGAGATGTTGTTTTCGTTCCAGCCGGGGCCCTTCATAATTTTAAGAATACTGGCGATGATGATCTGAAATTATACACGATTTATTCGCCACCTAATCATCCAGACGGAACCATCCACAAAACTAAGGAAGAAGCTGAAGCCGCCGAGTATTAATAGGATATATGACGAAGCAAAAACAAATTTACAGATGTAATGTTTGTGGAAATATTGTTGAAGTTTTGCGTCCAGGAAAAGGTCAGCTGGTTTGCTGTGAACAACCAATGGAACTACTTATAGAGAAAACAAAAGATGAAGGCCTTGAAAAACACGTGCCAGTGATTGAAAAAACAGAGAGGGGGACAAGGGTAAAAGTCGGTTCGATTCCGCATCCAATGACTAAGGATCATTATATAGAATGGATTGAGATAATTGTTAATGGTGGATCTTATAGAAAATTTCTAAAGCCCGACAGCAAACCAGAGGCAGAGTTTGAGACAAAGACAGAGGTCACTGGGGCCAGAGAATATTGCAATATCCATGGACTCTGGAAGGTTGATTAAACTTTATTAAAGGTCTGACTGAGAATCGCCAAGAAGGCGGTTTTTTGGTAGAATAAAAAGTATGATTTTTATTTATTCAACTTTTCCAACCAGAAAAGAGGCAAAGGAAATAGGGGAGAGGTTAGTAAAAAAGAGGCTGGCAGCCTGTCTTAATATTTTTCCGATTGAATCAATATATTCCTGGAAAGGCAAAATTAGCAAAGACAAAGAATTTGCAGCTATTATTAAAACTGAAAAGAAGAATTTTAAAAAAGTCGAAAAGCTTATTATAAAAAGCCACAGTTACGACACCCCCTGTATTATTGAAATACCAATTGGCAGGGTTACTAAGAAATATTTAAAATGGTTAAAAGAAAAGGTCGGGAATTAATCCTTAAACAAAATTAAAATCATGGAACAATTTATAGCAGAAAATCAATGGCTTGTTTGGCTATTACTTCTCTGGGTTTTGCCCTGGAAGGGAGTAGCTCTTTGGAAAGCAGCCCAAAATAGTCATAAGAAATGGTTTGTAGCTATCCTCGTAGTTAATACAGTGGCCCTTTTGGAAATCGTTTATATTTTCTTCTTCAGCAAGAAAAAACAACAAGCAGAATAAATATATGGGCAGAAAGACTTTCATTGTCGGAATAATAATCATTATTCTTGGAGTAACTGTATTATATTTGTTTATTTCAAAACCTTCTTGCCTTTGGCCGACTGGCACAGCTAGCAATTTTGAAGAATGTGTTGCTCAGGGAAATCCAGTTATGGAATCTTGGCCTAGGCAGTGCAGGGCGGGTGATAAAACCTTTGTTGAAAATATTGGCAATGAATTAGAAAAAATAGACCTTATTCGAATTAATACACCTCGTCCCAATCAATTAGTAGAAAGTCCCCTTGAGATTGAAGGGGAAGCCAGGGGATACTGGTTTTTTGAGGCTGATTTTCCAGTGAAATTACTAGATGCTAATGATGAAGAATTAGGAACAGCGATTGCCAAGACCTCCTCAAATTGGATGACTGAAGATTTCGTCTCTTTTGAAGCTACCTTAGAATTTGAAACTCCTATAACCAAAAAAGGGACACTAATTTTAGAGAAAGACAATCCTTCCGGCCTGCCAGAAAACGCTGACGAATTGCGAATCCCAGTCCGTTTCTAATATTACGGACGTTGAAACCGCCAAGGGGCGGTTTTTTATTTTCTGTTCTTTTTATGTTGTGGGACGTTTAATTAAGGAGTGGACAAAAGAGCTGAAAAATGAGAAAATTAGAGTAGATTTTAAAGAAATGAATCTTGGTATTTTAATAAAATTTTACTTGTCAAAAACTTATTCAATGTTTTTTAATTTCTTTGCTGATATAATTAAAAAGTTATTACTGTTAACTGAGTTTTTTTTATTTCTGAGACTAATCTTAAAGTTTTTAGATGCTAATCCCAAAACTTTCGTTGTCAGCCTTATTTATCAATACAGCGATATTTTCCTTTCGCCTTTTCAATCTATTTTTCCTGATATTTATTGGCCCAGGGGTTATTCTATTGAAGTTACTACTATTGCAGCGATGATAGGATATGCCTTGGTTGTATTTGTTATTGTCCAAATATTACGATTTTTTTATCGAGATTAAATTAAGAAGATTGAGGTAATTTTTAAACATAGCTGAGAAAGTCAGAGCTCATATTTTTGTTTCAGGTAGGTTTCAGGGAGTCTTTTTTCGGGGCGGCAAATATGACATTATTGCGGCAAAGACGATTTATCGAAAGGGTTATTTTGTAGCAGTCGAGATTTACTATTGTAAATAGTTGTCGGGATAGCAAAAAGCCCAACAGTAGTACTTAAGACTGATGGGCTTTTTTTCATTATTTATTCTATGTTAAAATTTGCCCCATCACCGGTTTCTAAGCCGATTTTGTTTGTCGTTCCTCCGTTTAGTTCTAAAACGTATTTTGCTTTTTTATTAGGTTTAATCGTGGAACACTTATCATTTTTACAGGGTTGATTATTTTTACTTATGAAAACTACTTCTTTGTCTTCATTAAGCCATATTATATCCAAAGGAATTAAAGTGTTTTTCATCCAAAAACCGTATTCTTCTTCCATTGCAAAAACAAAAAGCATTCCTTTGTTTTTCCCCAAATAGTCTCTGAACATTAATCCTTGCTTTTTTTCTTCTGAAGTTAAAGCTAGCTCAACATCAAAACAATTATTCTCGAAACACAACTGAGTTTGTTTTTGGTTATTTTTGTCCATAAAAAATAATATATAAGTTAAACCGGCGGTGATAAGCAAAATTAATAAAAATACAATAATTAAAATAACCTTTTTGCCCATAACGTTTACTTTATTCTATCAAAAAAAGAATTTTTATTGCAATAAATTTGCCGAAAAATACAAAATAGTTCCACAACATAGATGGTTGGACAAACGGGCTTCTAGCGTCTATAAATTATATGGTATCATAAGGTTACTTTAAAAACCATGCGGAAAACGATTAAATAATATGCTGATTGACGACGTTAAAATTAGTGTGAAAGCTGGCGACGGCGGCAGAGGGGCCGTGGCTTTCAGCAAGGTTAAGATGACTCTCGGGCCGACTGGTGGGGACGGCGGTCGGGGAGGTGATGTTTATTTTGAAGGGGTTTCTGACTTAAGTGTTTTAAATCAATTTCGCTACAAAAAAGAACTGTTAGCTGAAAATGGGAAAAACGGCAAGGGGAGATTCAACGACGGCACAAATGGTAAAGACCTTTTCTTGAAGGTGCCTGTGGGCACGGTCATTCATAATTTGTCCTTGAAACAGGATTCAGAAATTGTTTCTGTGGGGCAGCGTTTATTGATGGCTGAAGGCGGCAAAGGAGGGCGGGGCAACTTTAAGTTTAGATCCTCTACTAATACGACTCCCAAGGAATTTGAAGAAGGTTCTTTGGGGCAGGAATATGAATTGAGGTTGGAATTGAAGATGATAGCTGATGTTGGATTCGTCGGATTGCCGAATGTCGGTAAGTCTAGTTTATTGAACGAGCTGACCAAGGCTAAAAGCAAAGTGGCCAATTATCCTTTTACGACTCTGAGTCCCAACTTGGGAGTTTATTACGGGCTCATTTTGGCCGACATCCCTGGCCTTATCGAAGGAGCTTCTTCAGGCAAGGGTTTGGGTGTTAAATTCCTGCGGCACATTGAAAGGACAAGAACTCTTTTTCATTTTATTTCGTCTGAATCCCAAAATCCTTTGGCAGACTACAAAACCATCAGGAATGAACTTGAGATTTACAACAAGAAGCTTTTATTAAAGCCGGAATACGTTTTTTTGACCAAAGCCGACTTACTGACCGAAAAAGACATTAAAAAGAAAGTAGCTCTTCTCAAAAAAACAGGAAAAGAAGTGCTAGCTATCTCTATAATAGATGAAAAGAGCCTGAAACTTGTTGAGAGAGTATTGCGGGAAATAATCAGACAAAAGCAGGTGCATTAAAAACATGTGTTGTTGTTTTGGTCGGTACGGTAACTTCTTACCGTTTTTTAGTTTACGTTCTGCAATCTATCGACGAGAAGTCAAGGTCCCTAAAAAACCTTGAATGCGTTAACATTACTGGATGAGGACTTAAGCCGGATAATTATAGGACAACAAAAAACCGCCCTTCGGCGGTTTTTTGGTTTAGATTAGCGTCCGAATCTTTGATTCCTTTGTTTGGCGTGACATTCTCTGCAATAGAGAGGTCTGTCGCCAGATGGTTCAAAGGGAAGTTCGGTAATCTCTGTTCCGCATTCGGAACATTTCCAGTTCCCTTGATACATCTTTCTAGGAAAATCTCTGTCGGACTCTGATTTGTTGAAGGCCATGAAATTAATTAAGTTATTAAATGTAAAAAGCGACCTTTTTAACTTCTAAGTCGCACTACTTATTTAGCTCTCGTTAATTTTTAGAATTACCAAAGACTTACTTTAAGATATCTCGACTTATAGCCTGACCTTATTATACTTGTTATTCCAAACATGTCAAGCAATAACTTCCGCTTATCGTAATTTTTCCTAAAAATGGAGCCAGGTTGAAAGTAGGGAAAACCCGAAGGTCGCCCAAAGGGCGGTTTTTTGTTTGACATAAAACATTAAAGAATTATGATAAAAACAGGAAGAGAGGCCTTGGCCAACTTGATCTTTCCAACATTGCGTAGGTGGTCGATTGCGCAAGAAGGAAAAGATGGCATTTTTCATATTTGAACGCTTTGTCAAGTCCAATTGTCAATACCCTTTTTGCCAATTCCTACCACATGTCTTAACCTCTCTTCCTGTTAGTCCTTTTAAGAGAGAACTGTTAGACCACCCTAACAGTTTTTCTTTTAGCATTGAGATATATCCTTGGTTCTCCATTATTATAATAAGCTTTGAACTGGGGAGCAAATTTCCGTTTTGTCGCTTAGGCGGTTTTTTGGTAGAATAAAAATATGAAAAGAAAATATTGGTCAGGATACGTGACGAAACACAGCAATGCTTTGGATTTGGATAGGGGAGTATTTACTTGGAAAGACCCGAAGCGTATTGCCAAATCATTGAAGAAATCGGCAGAATTAAGCTTGCGTCGTAAAGCAGATCCTTTCCAATCGGCAATGTCCATGCTTAACTTCTATGTCAATCGGGCAGGGAAGAGCTTATTGGCAAAACAGAAGAAACTTCTTGAGCAAGCAAAAATTGAGTTGCGGAAGTTATTCAAGAGAGACTCTTAATATTGTTAGACAAAAATAATTAAAATTTAGCCCAAAATTGAAGAATTAATTGATGAATAAAATTATGGACGGGCAAAGGAAGGAAAATGTAAAAATCGGTTCGGAAGTGGAAATTGTGCTTAAGAAAGATCAGAAAACAGGAAAGCTTACCCGTGGAATAGTGGCGGAAATTTTGACAAGTTCTACCACTCATCACCACGGGATTAAGGTGCGGTTAAGAGATGGGCAAGTCGGCAGAGTCCAAAAAATTTACCCTGTATTTCCCAAGATAAACGGGCAAGAATATCAAGAAGGTCTAATGTAGGGAAAATGGTGTCAAGCATGGTTCTTAGAAAAATAACTAAAATTTAGATCGAAAATGAAAAAGAAAATTTATATAATTTCATTCACATTTTTAGGGATTCTACTACAGTTTTTAATCCATGGTTTAGTTGAAACTTGGTATTTGGGATTTTTAATTAATGATTTTTCAAGATATAGTTTTGGTTTTTCTTGGTCTCAATGGTTTCTAATTCACCACATAGTGACTGTTATTCTTTTTATTGCTGGTGTTTTGTTTGGTTTTTGGCAGGGGAAATTTTGGTGGCGTAAAATTTACGAAAAAAATAATTAATCTTTAAATAATAACCATAACATGTATATTGAAAGACAGAATAAAAGATTGGAGAATTAATTAAAAAAAATGTAAGAATGGAGACTATTTATTTTAATAAAACAGGTAAAGAGAACACGGAAGAGACCTTAAAATTGGCCAAGCAGGTTGCTGGCCAAAAAGGTATTAAGGATCTTGTTTTAGCTTCAACGAGCGGCTACACTGCTGAAAGAGCCGTTGAAATTTGTCCAGGGTTAAAGTTAACAATGGTTGGTATTGGCAGAAGAACTTTTCCAGCGGAGCTCATTGAAAGTTTAGAAAAAGACGGGAATAAAGTTTATTTCAGCGATGAAGAGGAATACGATTATCCTGAAGACATGAAAAGAGCATTTAGAAGATTTTCCCAAGGGACTAAGGTCGCTATAGAGGTTGTTGTAATTGCGACAAAGAAAAATACTCTTGAGACTGGTAAGGAAGTAATTGCTATAGGCGGGACTCACAAAGGAGCAGACACTGCTTTAGTGATTAAGGCGGCTGAAGACTTTAATGGGGTCGTTATTGAAGAGCTAATTTGTAAACCTCGTCAAATTTAATAAGAATAAAGCCGTTAGAAGATAATCTGGCGGTGAAATTTTATATCACACTAAACTTTATTTGATTCACCCTAACTATTATAATTTCAGATCCTTTGTATTATAATAGATATGAATCAAGGAAGAAAATTTTTATTCTCAAGTCATTATGGTAACAAAAAAACCATTATCAGAAGCAGCTCAGTGGTTTTTGGAGGATCTTCAGAAAACCATAAATAACTTTAGTAGTGGGGCGGGTATTCAGGTTGTAGTGATTAATAGAGAGGGAAATCTAGTGAGTGGAGTAGAAGGAGTTCAAAGGGTTTGTAAGTTGATTTTAGCTACTGACGAAGGAAGAATAAGATGTCGTGACCATTTTAAAATGCCATCCTTTTTATTTAGGAGCCAAAAAAAACCTGTTTTTATTGAGTGTTATGCAGGTTTTGCTTCTCTTTGGGTGCCAATTATAGTTAGAAAAGGCCTAATAGGAGGGATTATTGGTTGTGGTAAGAGGTATGATTGGGAAGAAAACAGAGAAAAACTCAATAAAAAATTCTCAAAATTAGCTAGTGAGTTGGGAATTATGGATAAAGAAGATTTTATGAAAGCAGCCATAGATGAAGTAAGCCCAACCAGTAAAGCAGAAATGGAAGAACGTCTTGAAAAAGTAAAAAAACTTTTTAATATTTTATCTACAACAGCCATGACTCCCCTAAAAGAAGTTTTTGAATAACAGTTCTCAAAATTATAAAGAAGGAACTTCTTTTGTCGTTACGAGAAAAAAATAACTAAAATTTAGCAATGGAGGTCGAACATCCGTTTGTCGCCAATCAGACGGTTTTTTTATTGACAAACAATAATAAATATGTTATTTTAAAGACGTCAATGCAGTTAATAGATATATAGAACTACAATAATTATTAATTTTTGAAGTTGCTGCGATCTTCTTGTGTTGCGAGAAGATTTTTTATTAGATATGGAAGTAACTCCAAAAAGCGTAAGGTTAAGAAAGAAATATCTTACTGAAAATGACAGATCTAAAGCAAGGAGAGAATAAAATATATGGAAAATAAAAATCAAAAACGAGACATAACTTTTTATGGATTGGGCATAGCTCCAGGAATTCTTAATACATTAAGAAAGTTTCGCTATGTAACCCCGACTCCCATTCAACATCAGGCAATCGGTATCGCTATTGAGGGGAAAGACATAATCGGAGTGGCTCAAACGGGGACAGGTAAAACTTTAGCTTTTGGAATTCCTATGATTCAGAAATTAGTGAATACTAAGGGATTAGGTTTAATTCTTTTACCAACCAGAGAATTGGCTCTTCAAATAGATTCCCATCTTCATAAAATAGGGGACCCCTTCGGTTTGAAAACGGTAGTTTTAATAGGAGGCGTTCCTATAAGACCGCAGATATCTGCTATTCGTAGGAAGCCTGATATTATTATAGCTACACCCGGAAGGTTAAATGATCATTTACAACAAAAAACAGTTAGTTTAAAAAATGTAAACATTCTGGTTTTGGATGAAGCTGATCGTATGTTGGATATGGGATTTTTACCTCAGATAAAAAAGATATTAGAACAGCTTCCAAAAGAAAAACAAACAATGCTTTTTTCGGCTACTCTTTCTTCTGAAGTAATGAAAATAGCTTCAGTTAATATGAAGTTTCCTGTAAAAATTGAAATAGCTCCTACTGGAACTACGGTAGAAAATGTTTCACAGGATCTTTTTATTGTTTCCAAGGAAGGTAAAGTTAGTTTATTGCAGAAAATATTGCAGCAATATACGGGGTCTGCCATTGTTTTTACCAGAACCAAATACGGAGCTAAACGTTTGGCAAGAGATATTGGTCGGATGGGCTTTTCCTCAACAGAAATACATTCTAATCGTAGTTTTGCCCAAAGAAAAGCTGCTTTGGCAGGTTTTAAATCTGGGAGATACAGAGTGCTTGTTGCGACTGATATCGTTGCCAGAGGAATAGATGTAGTTGGGATAGAATTGGTTATTAATTATGATTTACCTTCTCAGGCAGAAGATTATGTTCATAGAATAGGAAGAACTGCCAGGGCGGGGAATAAAGGGCGTGCTATTTCCTTTGTTATGCGTTCTGAGCAAGGGGAAATAAAATCTATAGAATGGTTAATCAAAAAGAAGTTGAATGTGTCTACTATTTTTGGATTTCCGACAATGCAATTTGCAGAACCCAGGATGGTTTATAGGACCAGAAGAAGGAGATAAAAAAATCGCCGAGTAGGCGGTTTTTTAGTAGGACACTTGATTATTTAAAAGAATAAGTGTATAATAAAGATAGCGGCTTTGAGAGTTTTGAACTACAAATAGCTGTAAGGTTAACATTAAGGAAAATATTCAATAATACTATTTGCGACTCACCGCTATTGGGAGTTGCTTTTTTTTCCAAAATATGATTCCAAGATTAAAAAAGGTTAAAAAATTTATAGACCTACCTCTGAACAAAAGGCAGTTTTTAGAAGAACATAATAGATTATCTCCAGTAAACTTAAGAGCTACCATCTCTTTGCTTTCTCATTTTAGAATAGAAAAAAAATCACTTTTTAAAGATAATAATTGGTCTATAGATAAACTTCGGAAACCATTTATTTCGTGGCTTACAGCTACTGCTATAGAAAAAAAACATAAAACTACATGAAAAATAAAAAGAATAAAAATTATTGCAGAAATAGAACAAGACACAGGCGTTTTTTAAAAAAACATCGGTAGATACATTTTTTATTTTTAAATATTTTGCAAGACAAATTAGATAGATAAGGTAGATTATAAGACAAAAGAAAAACCAGCCAGTTTAGTCGGCTGATTTTTTGTCCTAAATAAATCTCTTATGACATTTACTCAGGATATTAGCGGGAAGGTAGAAATGCGTTGATTTCTTTACTACTCTATTGAGTCCCGCTACCTTTTTATTCCTTACTCATCATTTTAACAATCAGGTCTTTTGTCCAGCGTTTCCATCATCCAATCAATAGCTCGATTGAAAACATCTTCAGAACACTCTCCGTGTTTTTCGAAAGCAGTTAAATCTTCCTCACTAGTATTGAGTAATTTACTCAAATCGGTTAAGGAAAGACATTGTTTTTGTCGAATGAGCAAAAAATTTATTGCTGCTCGTCTTTTTTTATCTTTCTCTTTTTGAACTTGTTCTAAAACTTCTTCCCAATCTGTTTTAGAATTCATTTTTCCTCCTTTCGTTATAATCCGTATATTGCATGATATATATTTTAAATAGAAAGTCAAGATTGCCACCAAAAAAACCGCCTCTCTGGCAGTTTTTTTGGTGGCATAGTCTACCTTACCGGACAAAAAAGCTGCTAGGAGGGAGAATTTTATTCATTTGACTTTTCTTTTAAATAGCGTCAAATTAGAGTTAGAACAAAAATCAAAACAAAGGAGGATTCAATGACGGCAAAGAAAGCTAAGCCTGACATTATTGAATTGCTGGAAAAGAGCGGTATACCTTTCAAGATAGTGACGATCAAAATGGATCCCAAAATAGAAAAGGCAGTTCGTGATTACGTCATGAAAATCGAAGAAGCTCATAAAAGAGCCGCGAACAGCAAGCTCCATTTTGGAGTAAACAGCCCGATCAAACAGACCGGGCTGTTATTATTTTTACGTCACACTAGGTATAAAAACCGTCATTTTGGGCGGTTTTTTATTAATGTCTCACAACGCATCTTGTTAGACTTTAGCTTAATTATTTTGCTCCCGCGCTAAAATAAAAGAGATCGAACCTCCATCATTTTAAATCTTTTCAAAAATAAGCGGAGCTGCCTCTGTGGAAGCAGCTCCTTTTTGTTTCGGACGATTCTACTTTTTGGACGATTCTACTTATTAAGATCGAAATTCGGGTCCTGATACTCGAAGCCCGGACCGGTCACCTTGACGACCAAACGATAGGGCGTTCCGGTTTCCTTGACGAACTCATCCCTTTCCTTTTTGGCTGCTTCAGCGATTTCCAAACAGTTGAGCGCTTGCTTCTTTTTCTTTTCAGTGCCGAGAAGGATATGGATTATGGCGGTTTTCTCGTCAAGCATATTATATTCCGCGTCATCCAACCCCTTTACCTTTTTGGCCAGCAGTCGTTCGGTGAATTGTTCGGCCGTTTCTTCTATTTGCTTGGCGGCCTTCATTTTCTCGGCGACAAAAGCAATCGCTTCCTCTGACCTGTTCTGAATATCAAAGTTCTTCAGCAGCCGAAGCTCAGGAATCAATTCGACGGCTCCCAGACGGGTGCGCTGCTTTAAGAGGACAACCGCTATTTGCTCGGGTGCTCTCAGAATCCAGGGCGTCAGCTCTTCAAAGTTCCAGCTATGCTCGATTTGTTTTCGGAAAAGCTCTTCGATTGCTTTTTTCATCTCCGGAGCATAGTGGTCTTCGAGGTCGCGATAGACGCCGCAAACAAAAGAGAAACAGGAAGGTCCGTCTTTAAGCATAGCTCTCCGGTGGTCCGGGTCCCAAAAACTTTTGAATTGCCAACCCTTAATGATTTTCTCTAGTAACTTCATTCTAAACGGCTTGGCATTGTCGTGTCGGTCACTTTCCCAGAAGGCTCCCCACTTTTTCTTCTTGCACTCCTGATAGATGTGAATGAGGTGTTTTCTGAAAACGACGAGCTCGTCTTCGTCAGGAATGCCGATTTCTTCTTTGTGGAAGAGAAATTCCAGGGCAACAATCAATTGTTCGATCTCTTTTTCGCGGTAGAGATATCCTTGATTTTGAAAGAACTCAGTGAGCTTGGCAATCTTTTCTGGTACGAGTAAAGGGTCCAGCAGCTGGTCCAGAAAGGCAACCCTGGAATCTAATTCCGGGCCGATTCTGGTTGCTTCCATGACTCTTCTCATCAACCCCTCGTGTCCCTTCTTTCCTTTATTCATTTTGTCCTCCTTTTCCCCGACGGTGTCCGTCCGCAGGAATTCCATCTCCCTTGAGAGATGAACTGAACACATTCCGCTTCCGGAATATGGCCAACTGGCTTCCAAGGAGACGTCGTTTGTATGCCATATTCTACCAAAAAATTACAAAATGTCAATGATTGAAGTCTAGCAAGATGCGTTGTGAGACATTAATAAAAAACCGCCCAAAATGACGGTTTTTATACCTAGTGCGACGTAAAAGCCACCAAGCAGGCAGTTTTATGTTTTCCTTGATTTTTTTAAAAAATAAGGATATGATGAAAGCAGAACATGCTTCCAAGACTCAAAAAAGTTCAAAAAGCTATAAACCTGCGTCTCAAAAAAGAGCAGTTTCTAAAGGAGCATAACAAATTATCTCCTGCAAGCCTTAAAGCTACGATTCCTTTGCTTTCTCGTTTCAGAAAAGAAAAAGCCTCGCTTTTCAAGGATGACACTTGGTCCATAGATAAACTTAGAAGGCCATTTGTTTTCTGGCTTACCTCTTTAGATTTGGGGAAAAAAGAAAGCATAAATTAAACTCCGAACCCAGTTTGTAGAAGTCAAACCTGCACAAATCGCCAGAAAGGCGGTTTTTTGGTTCAATAAGGGGCATATATCCCCTTGACACACGTAATAGAAAATGATAGTATAAAAGTAGCTTGACTGAATTTGACAAGGATAGAGCTTTGTTAAATAATCCAACTATGAATTATACTATCAAACAATTCAAAGAGAAGTTTTTTAATGATGACGCTTGTTTAGATTATGTTTTTAAAGCCCGATTTGGTCGGGATTTTGTTTGCCCTAAATGTGGCAAGAAAGGATTTTATCGTATTAAAACCCGCAAGTGTTATGGTTGTAGTTGTGGTTATCAAATCTATCCATTGAAAGGCACTATTTTTAGCGGTTCAGCCACCAGTTTATCTAATTGGTTTTATGCTCTTTATAGGTATAGCACCGCCAAAAATGGCATATCAGCCAAAGAACTTCAAGGTGTTTTAGGCACTACATATAAAACAGCTTGGAGGATAGCTAAATTGATAAGAAGTTTAATGTCACAGGACAAAGAGAAACTTAATAAAGAGGTTGAGATAGACGAGTTTTATTATGGCGGTAAAAAACGAGGAGCTAAAGGTTTTGTAGGAAAAACACCAGTTGTCGGTATGGTTCAACGTGGTGGCCATATTAAAGCTAAAATAGTTGAGGAATTATGGACACCAGAGGTTCTTAAAATAATTATAGATAACGTAGAGAGGGGAACTTACCTTTTGACAGATGACGCCAGTTATTATCCTAAAACAAAACGACTTGGATACTTCCACAATTCTGTAAATCACTCAAAGAAAGAGTTTGTCAGAAAAGAAGTCCATACAAATACTATCGAGGGTTTTTGGTCGCAAATGAAGAGGTCAATTTATGGAACTTACCACGCTGTTAGTCCTAAGCATTTACAATCTTACGTTGATTTTTTCGTTTTCCAACGGAACCACCGCCTTTCTTCCGTTTCGGTTTTTGAAGCACTTCTTTTGCGTCTGTGTGAATTGCCTTATCAAGGAGGTCAAAAAATCTCTTTGGGAGTTCCTGTTTCTTCATAGTGGTTTTATTATATCGCCCTTATCCCGTTGACAAAAGGGCTTCTTTAGAATATAATTGTGTAATTTAAACAAAACTCCTTAGGGTTAAGCTAAGGATTTTGTATCGCCTTGGAGGGTCTAGAAATTGGCGATTCTAACTGTCTTTACAACAGCAACGTGAGTAGCGTTTGAGGGTTCGAATCCCTCACCCTCCTCGCAAAAAGTCATCATTTATTGGTGGCTTTTTGTTTTCTTGATTCATTATACATCTTGTCAAGAAATTAGCCTGTGGAAAACTTTAACACTTCCAAGGCATAATGTCAAGAACGTAGTCCTTAGCAAAAAATGATATAATTAAATTGTCAAAGGTCGGGTAAATTAAAAATAATTTTTTAATAAATATGCAAGAAATACTACCAGAAGTAAAAAGTTTTACAGCTCGTAAAATGATTTCTGGTCTTACAAATAAAGAAATGTTAAAGATAGAATTTAGGACAGGAGAAGATCCTCTTAAATCGCCCGTGATTGGAGCATTTGTGTTTACACCACAAGTATTAAGAGGATTTATTACTTTATTGTTTAAATTTGTGAAAGAAAATAAAGATTTCTTTGAGGATACGAATTTTGTTAAAGATTTGGGACATATATCCAAACCAGAAGATTTTCCTATAAAATAGCGATATATTTTCTGTTACCAATATAGGTTTTGAACTCTTTTTCTTTATTAACTTGTTTTTGAGCCGATTTTTCGGCTACGTGTTTCTGTGGCATACTTACGCAATAAGGTAGATTGACAATATCACAGAAATGTGGTATTGTTTTAATTAGACAAAATAGTTCTTTGGGAGGTAAAAATGGGAACAGAAAAGATGATGACTGTCAGAGGTATTTATGCCGGGATAATGCATCCTAATACCGGGAAACTTCTTCTGATGAGACGGGTCAAGCCGACTTCAATCATCCCGAATGTATCTTTCCGGGGAAACTGGGAACTTATCGGCGGAGCGGTTATGACCAGCGACGAAAAGAGCGTGCCGTACAACTATTGTCTCGGCGAGCTCTGTAGGATTGTAGAGATTAAGACGGGACTCGTAATAATAGGCCGAGGAATGCCAGCAATGTATTCAGTCCTTCTCAAGGGACCGAACGGATACGATGAAGCATCTGTTATACCTATTGTGTCCGACGCGCAACCGACATTCGGCGACACAACTTATGTGTCTCCTTCTGAGTTGCAAACCCTTGTCGAGGAGTTTGAACCGGCAGATGAAAAAACTGGAAAGTCTGGAAAGGGTCTATTAAGCGGCTACGGAAAGCGCATGCACTGCATGGCTTTGACCGCCTTGTCTCACGGTCCAAATCAGGATTTCGTCAGAGAAGCGGTAAGGATGCTTGATGAGATTACCACGACATGGATGTAGCATAATTACTTTGGCGCCCAAGAGCGGGGGAGAATCTTAACGATTCGTTTGTACCCCGCTTTTCTCGTTGGCGATTTTTGATTTTTTTGTCTTACAATCTACCTAGAAGAAAGGAAAGGTCGTTTAGCGCATATTTGCTTGACAAATCAGTATTTAATGTGTTATAATATTATAAGAACAAAAGAGTCAATTAATTTGACCACCTGATCAATGTTGACAGGTAAGTGAAACTAGAAAGGAGTAGTCTTATGATAGACATAACGGTAAGAGCAGCAGGCTCAGATCTGGACAAGGCTATACATCTCGCCCGGGAGGAAATCTATGACGATACCGATGAGGCTTTCGTCAAACAATTTCTTTCATCCACTTGTTATCCATTTTCCCAGGTCTTTGTAGCAGAAGACAGGGAAGGAGAAATTGTGGGAACCGTTACCTGGATGGTTCATGACGTCTTTGAAACACAGATAATCCTAGAGGTTCCGATAATAGCGGTGAAGGAAGAGTTGTGGAGACAGGGGATTGGGAAAAAACTTCTTCTTGATTCCCTAAAACAAGCAAAAGCCTTCTGGGCTCTTCAGGGCCTTCGAGTGGTTGGCTTTAAAGTTCACACCGAGGAAAAAAACAATGATGGTCCTATAGCCTTCTACGACGCTGTTCTCGCTCCGGTCACCAAAGTTCTCCTCCCCGATTTCTGGGAAGAAAAAGGGGGAACATATCTCTATCACAAGAGGATGTGGGAATAGAAAGAATCTATCATCTGCGCCACACTCGTTATAAGGCTAGAAATAAAACACTAGCCTTCCCACCTAAGCAAGTGTCATAAAGAGATTTACTTAGGGCAAGCAATCAGCTTTTATTAGCTGGTTTTTTGTTCGCATAATCTACCTTGTGCGACATTGTCTATATTATTAAATACGGCTATTTCTAGTATAATTTAATAATGAAAGTGTTTATAGATGAAAGTGGAAATTTTAATTTAAAAGATGAAAAGGCAGCTTCTGTCTTAGCTTCGGTAATTATACCGGAAAATAAAGAATATAAACTAAATAATTTTTTTAAAAAACTATATAAGCAAACTGAAAAATCTGAAAAAGACCACCAAGGGGAAATCAAAGGAAATTTGTTGTCTCATGAGAATATTAAATTAGTTTTTGATTTTTTATCAAAAAATTTAGACTTTAGAATTACTCTATTTACTTTAGTCCATAAATATAACAGCACTAGTGATGTAAAGTGGCACAGAAAGAAACAAGCTGATACGTTATTTGAATTTAACAATAACACTGTAATAGCACAACTCACTACTGCTGCCCAGGACAGCGAACTTGCGATGACTGAACTTCAGGATGGTTTACATGCTGATTGGGGCAATGCCTTTGAACAAAAGAAGCATGACGGCAATGTGGCAATCAACAAAGGCGCAGAAGGCGAGACTCCTGAATTTAAGGCACGGGTAGCCGAGAAGTACGGTAATGACCCAGACCTGACAAGGCTATTGGCCAATCTTGGCAAGGTTTACCGAGAAGCTGGTATTATTACCGCTACATCGATTCCAACGACATCTGATACGCAAGAGGAG
>SDBU01002776.1_pt1 | contig 22820 bp, 18 predicted proteins | sample 2277071 | NCBI WGS metagenome assembly SDBU01 (sample SAMN10397929, study PRJNA504765) | marine sediment metagenome | isolation source: marine sediment core GS08_GC12, 126 cmbsf | place: Arctic Ocean: Gakkel Ridge, Loki's castle | collected 2008 | reverse complement strand
CAACTACCGCCCTGGGCCCGGCAGCCACCTCGCCTTCGAGGAGATATTGCGCGCCGCCGACGACGAGGGCTTCCTGCTCAGCTTTGCGCTGCCGCACATGCTCTCCTACGAGTGGGAGGGCGAGGAACCCGAGAAGCGCAACGGCTACGAGCGGCACCTGGAGTGGTACGTCCGCTGTGCGCAGAACCGCCCCAGCGTGGTCATGTACAGCCAGCACCACAACTCCACCGCCTACAGGGACGACGAGAATCCCCTGCGCATCCCCCTGGTGCTCGACGCCATCCTGCCCCCGGGGCGGTGGGCCGAGCGGCTCCGCAAAGCCCAGTCCCTGGAACCCATTCTGAGGCAGTTCGACAAGACGAAGGTCCAATACAACCACTCCGGGGCCAGCCGGTCGATGTACACGATGAACTGCTACCTGAACTGGACGCCGATGCAGGAGCGCTCGGAGTGGTTCCAGCCCTGGAGCGAATACGGGGCGCGGCCGCTCTATCTGGTCGAGTACGGCGAGCCCCTATTCCAGAGCTACTCAACGAAGCGGCGCTGGCAAGGGTACCGCAGGCCCCGGCAGTGGCACTACGCGGAGTGGGGCGCGGCACTGCGGGGCGACGTCGCATTCGACTTGACCGAGTACGAGCAGGCGAGCTTGCGAATGGAGGCCCAGCAGTTCCGCGGGGGCGACGCGGACGCTGTGAGAGGCTACTCCCTGGCGGAGGGCACGCGAATGGACGTGCCCAACCTGACGGGCGTCCAGGCGGAGTTCATCAACGGCACGTGGCCCTACATCCGGACCCTCGGCGTGAGCGGCCTCAACATCTGGCGAGACTCGAACCTGTGCCACCCCCTGAAGGACGCGACGCCCCCGGGGCGCCAATACGACGTGGATTGGGACGGCCTCCAGCGCCCCGGCTTCAGCCCGGACTTCTGCGGGGCGGCGCGTATGGACTCCATGCCCTACTCCCTGGGTACGAAGCTGGAGGACTGGGAGCCGAACCTCCGAGGCATCGCCTTCCGCCGCGTCAACCAGCCCCTGCTCGCCTACATCGCCGGCAAGCCCGAACGCTTCACCGCGCGCGGTCACAACTACGCGTCCGGCCAGACGGTCGAGAAGCAGATCATTGTGATCAACGACTCGCGCGAGACCGTCGAGAGCACCTGCGAGTGGTCGGTCAATCTGCCTGGCCGACCCAGCGGCGTGAGCACCGTGCGCGTCAAGCCGGGCGAGAACGAGCGCGTCCTCGTGCGCCTCAAGCTGCCCAGGTTCAGGACGAACCGCACCTTCAAGATGAGGCTCAAGGCCGCCTTCAGCACCGGCGAGGTGCAGGAGGATGCCTTCACCCTCCACGTGCTGCCGCCGAGAGCGGCGCCGCAGGTGAAGGCCAAGATGGCCCTCTACGACCCGCACGGCCAGACGGCCAAGCTGCTGGACGAGCTGGGGCTTCGGTTCGACACCGTCCAGGCGGATGCGGACCTGAGCGGCTACGAGCTGCTGGTGGTCGGCAAGAAAGCGCTCACGGTTGACGGCCGTGCGCCAGACCTCTCGAAGGTGCCCGACGGGCTGAAGGTCGTGATGTTCGAGCAGGCCTCGGCCGTGCTGGAGCAGCGGCTGGGGTTCCGGGTGCAGGAGTTCGGCCTGCGGCGCGTCTTCTCGCGGGTCCCCGGGCATCCGATCCTGGAGGGCCTGACGGACGAGCACCTGCGCGACTGGCACGGCGAAGCCACGCTGATGCCGCCTTCGCTGCCGTTCAGTGCCGACTACGCCTACCCGAAGGTCAAGTGGTGCGGCTTCAACTCCCCGCGGGCGGGACGCGCGGGCAACTATGGCAACGTCTCCTCCGTGATGATCGAGAAGCCGGCCGCCGGGGACTTCCTGCCGCTGGTGGACGGCGGCTTTGCACTCCAGTACAGCCCGCTGATGCTCTACCGCGAGGGCAGAGGCATGGTGCTGTTCTGCCAGGTGGACGTAACGGGCCGCACCGAGGACGATCCGGCGGCTCGGCGACTTGCCGCCAACATCATGCAGTTCGCCGACCGCTGGGCGGCGCCGGCCCGGAGAAGCGCCGTCTACGCTGGCGAGGCCGCTGGCCTGGAGCACCTGAAGGCCTCGGGTGCCGTCCTAGCGCCCTTCGAGGGGAAGGAACTCGGCGGCGATGACGTGCTGATCCTGGGTCGGGGCGCGGCGGAGCAACTCGGTGACGGCGCCTCGGCCGTGGCCGACTGGGTCAAGGCCGGCGGGCACGTGCTGGCGCTGGCGCTTTCTCAGGACGAGGTGCAGGCGGCCGTGGGCCTGCCCGTCCAGATGGAGGTGCGGGAGTACATGTCGTCCTACTACGCCCCGGCGGGGCCCGACTCGGCCGTCGCGGGCGTGGGCTGCGGGGATTTCATGATCCGCGACCCGCGCGAGGTGCCGCTGGTAAGCGGCGGCGCGGAGGTGATGGGCGATGGCGTGCTGGCAGTGGCCGGGCAGGGCAACGTGGTGCTCTGCCAGCTTGCGCCGTGGCAGTTCGACTACGACGCGCTCTACAGCACGAAGCCCGCCTTCCGTCACCTGAGCTTCGCGGTCAGCCGCATGTTGGCCAACATGGGCGTGGGTTTCGAGACGCCGCTGCTGGGCGACCTGGCGCGTCCGGCCGGCCCGGAGGAGACACGCTGGCTCGACGGGCTCTACCTGGAAGAGCCGGTGATGGAGGACGACGATCCCTACCGCTTCCTCCGCTGGTAGGCGGCGGCTTGCTCGTGAAACACGGAGACACAACCGGTGGATCCATGGAACCTTAGAGGCGGCCAACTGAAAATCCTGGCCCAGAACGAGATCGAAGAGATCCATCAACGGGCCCTGGATGTTCTGCGCGAGGTCGGGTGCTACTTCGAACATGAGAAGGCGCTTGAGATCCTCAAGAACCACGGCGCCACAGTGGATTCCTCGACGGGCGTCGTCAAGTTTCCTCGGGACATGGTGGAAGAGGCACTGCGGGCATGCCCGCCGTCCATGCTGCTGGCCGCCCGCGACCCCAAGAAAGACATTCATGCCGAGGGCGACCGGGTCTACTTCGGTCCCGGCACACTGCCGGTCAAGGTCCGGGACCTGCACACCGGCGAGGTCCGGATGGGCACGCTCAAGGACGTGGAGGAGTTCGCCCGTCTGATAGATGCGCTGGAGTTCATCCATTTCTGGAAGGGGATGCTGACGCCGTGCGACGTCAATCAGAAGGTGGTCGAACTCTACACCGCCTGCGCCGCCTTCAACAACACGACGAAGCAGGTGAGCCAGACCCCCTTCTCCACCCAGGGGGCGATCGGCCTCTGCAGGATGGGCGTGGCGGTAGCCGGCGGCGAGGAGGCCTTCAGGCAGCGGCCGATGATTCTGGTCAATATGCTGGCTGTCTCACCCCTTCAATGGAGCCGTGAAAACGTCGGCGCCATCATCGCCCTGGCTGAGCGAGGATGCCCCATAATCGTCGGTTCCGAGCCTCAGGGCGGGACCACGGGCCCGACCCCTCTGGCAGGTCAACTGGTCCTCAACGTCGCAGAATCCCTGGCGGGGATCACCCTGACGCAACTGGTGCGCCCGAACACACCCGTCATGTGGGGCAACGTCGGATCCATCAGCGACATGCACACCGGGATGTTCGCCTCGGGCGCCGTGGAACTGGGGCTCATCAACGCGGCGATGAACCAGATAGCGAAGTTCTACCGTCTGCCCACCTATTCCACGGGCGGGATGTCCGACTCCAAGGTAAGTGACGCCCAGGCAGGAGTGGAGAAGTCGCTCCAGGTGTTGACCGTGGCGCTGGCCGGCGGCAACTACATTCACGACGCGGCCGGGATGCTCGAGACGTGCCTGTTATCCAGCTACGAGCAGTACGTGATTGACAACGAGATGCTTGGCATGGTGGCCCGTGTCCTGGATGGCATTCGGATCACGCCCGAAACGCTGTCCTTCGACGCCATCAGACAAGTCGGCCCGCGCGGCAACTTCATGGGCTTGCGGCACACGCTCGATCACATCCGGCCCGAGCACTACCTGCCGCGGCTCTTCGACCGGACGACGCGCGAGACGTGGGAGGCCAGCGGCGGCAAAGACATCCGAGAAGTGGCCCGCGAGAAGGCCAAAGAGATCCTGGCTACCCACCAGGTCAAGCCGCTGCCGCCGGAAGTGCAGGAGGAGCTGAAAGCCATAATCCAAGAGGCCGAAGAGACATACGGCAGATGAGGGAGGCAAGGGAGATGTCAGAGGCGCTCTTGACGGACTTGCGCGATGCGATCATCAATCTGGACGAGTCAAGAGCCAGAGAGCTTGCCAGCGGTGGCGTAGAGCAAGGAGTGGATCCGCTGGACATGATCCAGCACGCGATTCGGGCGGCGTTGGACCTGGTGGGCGAGCGTTTCAGCGCGGGCGCCGTTTTCCTGCCGGAGCTGATGCTGGCGGCGAAGGCAGCCGACGCAGCGGTTGCAGCGCTGGAGCCGGAGCTGCTCAAGAGGGGGACGCGGGGGAAGACATTGGGCAAAGTCCTCCTGGCCACGGTTGAAGGAGACCTCCATGACATCGGCAAGAACATCCTTGCGTTGCTCATGCGATCGGCCGGGTTCGAGATTGTGGACATTGGCGTAGACAAGACCAGCGAGCAGATCCTCGATGCGGCTCTCAAGAACGCGGTTGACCTGATCGGCCTGTCCGCCCTGCTGACCACGACCATGCCGCGGATGAGGGAATTCATCGAATCGCTGGAAGAGAGCGGCCTGAGAGACCGCGTTAAGGTCATCGTCGGCGGCGCGCCCATCACACAGGAGTTTGCCGATTCGATCGGCGCCGACGGTTACGGCGCCGACGGTGCCGCCGGGATCGCAGTCGCCAGGAGGTTGCTGGACACATGAAGCGCCGCTGCAGCCCGGGCATTGGCGCCGGGGAGACATACACCGACGTAGCTATCGCGGACTTCGCCACCGGCAGGATTCCCCGGCGTTACGGCGGAGACGTCCACCTGGAAACCGCGCTAACACTGAGGGCGACGGGGCGACCGACCGTGTGTGAACTGGCGTCAGCCAGCGGCCAGCCCCCACGCCATGGATAGGTTCTTGCTGCGCTCCGAGTGTACTGAGAGGATTTGAGATGGCTTACCGCTCCAGAGAACGCGTCGCTCGCATCCTGGCGCACGAAGAGGCCGACCGGGTGCCGTTTGATAGCTTCCGAGGCGCCGGCGTGCGTGCGCTGTTGGATACCATGGATCTCAGTCCGGATCAGCGAGAGTGCTACACGGAGGGGGACTTCAGGTACCTCCACTTCCGTCTGCCGGAGGACAGGACCCGCTTTGAGGCCTACCTCCCGGGGCTTCCGCCGGAGGCGACGCTCTCCCCGTGGGGTGTGGGAAGGGTCGCTGCGATCACAGCCGATGGCTACGCGGCCGGTTCAAAGCTCTACCATCCGCTCGCAGAGGTGAACACAATCGAGGAACTGGAACGGTTCCCCTTTCCCGACGTAACGGCTCCCGAGTGCCATGAGCATCTGCCGGACGCAGTGCAGGCGGCAAAGGAGGACCAATTCACCGTCCTGGGCCAGATGTCCCAGACGATCCTGGAGACCGCTTACGAGATGCGGGGCATGGAGCGGCTCTTCGTGGACATGTTCGAGAGGCCGGACTACGTGAGGACCCTGTTCGAGCGGATCGCCGAACGGCGGCGTTTTCAGGCTCGGTGCTTCGCGGAAGCCGGCGTGGACGTCCTTCGCATCGGCGACGACATTGCGACGCAAACGGGCCTCCTGGTGAGCCCTGAGACTTACCGGGAATGGATTAAGCCCCTGCACGCGGACACGGTCGCGGCGGCGCGCGAAGTCAACCCGGACATCCAGGTGCTCTACCACAGCGACGGGACCCTTACGGCGCTGCTGCCGGACCTCATCGAGGTCGGCGTCACGGCCATCAATCCGGCTCAGCCGGAGTGCATGCCGCCTGCCGAGATCAAGCGGGAGTTCGGCGATCGCCTGACCCTGTGGGGGTGCATTACCACGCAGAGCACCTATGCGCACGGCACAGCGGACCAGGTCGTCGAAGATCTGCGCATGCTCATGACCGACGCGGCCCCGGAAGGCGGACTGGTCATAAGTTTCATCAACGTGCTCCCGACCGAGCGGTTGATGGAGAACCTCCGGTGTTTCTACAGCGTCATGTACGACATCGTCCGTTATCGTTGAGCGGCAGCGGGTGGGAGCTACCTCCCGGTTGCCTCCTTCTCGCACTCGGCGTAAGTCTCGACCAGGTCGTCGTAGACGCGCGCCGCGTCGGCGTCCGGCTCAATCATCGAGCCCGCAACGGGGTCGGCGAAGCCGGCAACCACCTCCTCCCATGCCGGGGACTCTCCCGACTCCACAAGATACGCCTGCGCCGCACGCAGCGCCGCGCCGAGGACGGCGCTGTTGGACACCTCGAACCTGTAGACGGGACAGTTCTGCACGTCCGCCATGACTCGCAGTATCTCAGGGTTCTGGGACGCTCCCCCCGTGGCATGTATCCTGGAGGGGCGCACGCCCATCCAGGCCGAGTGCAGCCGCATGGACATCATCTGCGCCTCCACAACGGCACGGCAGTTTGCGTCCGCGTCATCCTCGTCGAGGTTGAACCGACGCACGCCGGGTTCGAGCACCTTCGGGACGATCTCCGGTTCGAAGTAGGGCAGCATGATCTTGCCGTGATTGCCGGGAGGCGTGCTGCGGAGCGCCGCGGAGAACCCGTCCCAGTCGAGTCCGCACGCGTCGCGCACCTTCTCGCGCGCAAGCGACCCGTTCTTGAAACAAATGAGCGTCATATAGTCCCCCGTGGGAGCCCCGAAGACGTGCCCCTCACCTTTGGGATCGGTGTGGCATTCCTTCATGAACCCGAAGTACGTGTCGCTGGTCCCGAGGCTTATGGCGACCATGCCCGGTTCGACAAGGCCTACGCCGATGACGCTGTTGGGGTTGTCGCCCGACCAGGCAAGTGCCCGGGCCTGGGCGTTCAGCCCGTACTTGTCGGCGAAGTAGGCGCAGACGGTGCCGATCACGCTTGCGGAAGGCACCAGAGCCGGAAGCCGCGCCCGCAGGTCCGGCGCCGTGGCCTGGAGGGCGGCGGAGTGCCAGGTCCTGGAGCGGATGTCCATCAGGTTCATCCCGGCCCCGTCGCCTTGATCTATGGGCGCGATCTTTCCGGCGATGATCGAAGCCATGAAAGAACTCACCAACGCCATGTGGGCGGTCTCCTGATACGCCTCCCGATCGGCCTTGGTGAACTTCCTTATCTGCGGCCCGGTGAAACGTTCGAACGTCGTGGAGCCCGTCGCCTCGGCGGTAGCCCTCAGCCCCCCGAGGGCCTCCATGATCTCCCGGCACTCCTCTGCCGTGGAAGAGTCCATCCATATCGGACTCGTATTCCTGGAGAAGATGCCGGACAGGTTCTCGGCAAGCGTCTTCCCGGGGTCCAGACCTTCCAGCGCCTCCGTCGCGCCGGCGTTCATGTAGACCGACCCGTGCTGCTGGCCCGACCCCGATATCGCCAGGACCGAACCCAGGTCCACGCCGGCGCCGCGCATCCTCTCGAAGACGAGGTCCAGGGCCTCCACCCACATCAGCGGGGGCGAGTGGACTATCTTCGGGTCGGGATTCCGGAGCACGCCGTTCTCCGTGCCGTAGGAGGGGAGCGCCTCGTCGAACACAATCGAATCCTCATAGACCACCTCTCTGGCGTCGTAGTCAACAACCATTGCAGAGAGGCTCTGAGTGCTGGAGTCGAGTCCAAGAAAGAGTCGTGCCATGGTCGACCTCATACCTGGCGGAACACGTTCTCCCACCGTTCTTGAGCAACGAGATGTTACGCAGATTCGCCGGAGTCGTCAAACTCCCCGCACCCCCCTGCCCTGCGCGACGTGTCGTTCGCCCGTTCCTCGCCGCGCCGGACTGCACCGGGCTCACCATGGACCGGGGCTTGACGGAGCCGTTGACGGCCGGGCTGTCCTCCAGCGCAGAATCCTTGACAGGCCACGAGAGCAGACCTACAATCGTGCACGTCGCTTCCACGCAGAAGGCCGACAGGAAAGGAGTCCAGCCGGGTGCCCGATATCGCCGACATCAAAGAGCGACTCAAGGAAGTGGATTCCGCCAAGATCTTCTTCAGCGATCTGAACGGCAGGCTGTTGAACCTGCCCGTGAACCCCGACGACGTGGGAGAACTCCTGCAGAAAGGGGTGGGTTTCGACGGCAGTTCGGTGGCGGGGATAGCGACGGTCGAGGACAGCGACCGGCTGCTCGTTCCCGTCCCCGAGAGCTTTCGGATCGTAGAGTTGGACGACGAAAAACTTGGCTGCCTTGTCGGCAGAATCGAGAACTGTCAGAGGGTGCGTTGCAGGTGCGATCCCCGGGCCGTGCTGGAAAATGTCCTCGACAGGGCAGAATCGGAGTATGGATGCAAGTTCCTGGCGGGACCCGAGCACGAGTTCTTCCTGTTTAGGGGGGACGAATTCAACAGCGATATCCGTTCCGACCTCGCCGGGAACTACCACTGCGCGCCTCATGACAAGGGCGAGTTCATCCGCAGCAAGATCACCAGCGTGCTTGGGGGCTGCGGCATACGGTTCGAGAAGGCCCATCACGAGGTCTCTCATTCGCAGCACGAGATCAACCTGGAATGCGCGCCCCCGCTGAGCGCCGCGGATCGGACGCTGCTGTTCAACTACGTGGTGCAGAGAGTGGCGGCCCAAAGCGGCTTCTCCGCCACGTTCATGCCCAAGCCTCTTGACGACCAGAATCGCAGTGCCTTCCACATCCACCTTTCCATGCAGGATCTGACGGGGAAGAACCTGTTCTATGAGGCCGATGCGGAACACGACCTCAGCCAGATGGCCCGGCACTTTATCGGCGGCGTTGTCAAGTACGCCAGAGAGACTTCCATAATCATGGCCTCAACCGTGAACTCGTACAAGGCCTACGTGGCGGATCGGGAAGCGCCCATCGTGCGGGGATGGGGCATGAAGAACCGAAGCTCGATGGTCAGGGTGCCATACGCCGCAAGCCCCGCCGCGACGAGGATCGAACTGCGCAGCCCCGATCCCCTTGGCAACGTGTACCTCCAGATCGCCGCCCTCATAGCCATGGGCCTCCAGGGCATCGAGGAAGGTCTCGACTGCGGCGAACCGGACGCCGGCAGCGTCTACAAGAGGGAGCAGACCTCCCGCGCGTGGGACGAACGCTTCCTGCCCAAGTGCATGTTCGAGGCGCTGGTCGAAGCCGAAAGGAGCCAGTTCCTCAAAGACCTGCTGGGAGAGCAGCTCTACGGCAACTACCTGCGGCTCAAGAGAGACGACTGGGAAGAGCACAGAACCCACGTGACACCCAGAGAACACCGCAAGTACCTGTTCTGACCGACCGACAACGACAGGAGTCAGCGACCGATGGCAGAGTGGCAGGAGCAACTCAGGAACCACGTCAACACACTGGGCGAGCTCAAGCAGTACATAAGCGTCAGCCCGGCTGAAGAGAAAGCCATAACGACCCTCAACACCAGATGGGGCACCACTCCCTACTTCGCGTCCCTGATGGACCGTGACGACCCCTCCTGTCCGATTCGCAGGCAGGTCATCCCCTCGATGATGGAAACAGAAAACCGTTACGGCATGCCCAACTACCTGGTGTGGAAGGAAAACCGTGCCACGGACGAAGCCCGGCCGGACAGCATCGCCCGGCAGTATTACGACCGCATCGCCTTCACCGTAACGGACGCCTGCGCCACGTACTGCCGGCATTGCTTCCGCAAAGAACTCGTGGTTGACCGCGATCTCAAGTTGCGCTTTGACCTGGACGAGGGCTTTGAGTGGATCGGCGAGCACAAAGAGATCCGAGACGTTCTGGTGACAGGAGGCGATCCGTTCATTCTGCCGGACGAGCAGATAGAGCACATCATTCGCAAGCTACGGGAGATACCCCACGTCGAGATGATCCGCTTCGGCACGCGCACGCTTATCGCCCTGCCTCAGAGGATCACCGACGGCCTGAAGAAAGTGCTCCGCCCCTACCACAGGGTGCCGATCTGGGTGAACACCCAGTGCAATCATCCGAAGGAAATCACGGAGGAGACGGCGCGCGCCGTCTACGACCTGCTGGCCTGCGGTGTGAACGTGGGCAACCAGGCGGTGCTGCTGAAAGGCATCAACGACGACGCCGACACCTTCCGTGAGCTCCACCAGAAGCTGCTGGCGGTCCGCATTCGACCGTACTACGTGTTCTACTGCGAGCCGGCCCCCGGCATAGATCATTTCCGCACGCCGGTCGAGAAAGGGGCGGAGCTGATTCGAGACGCCATCCGCGGCCACACCACGGGACTCGCCCAGCCCATGTACGTCGTCGCCACGAACATCGGCAAGATTCCCCTCATGCCCGACTACTCCATCGCTGAGAAGACGGACAAGGAATACAAGCTGAGGAACTACGAGGGAAATTACACCACGCTGCCGAACATCCCGGAGTAAGGGCCCGTAGACCTGGAGGTGGGAAAGCCCGGTCCGACCGCAAGGATCAGTCACCGGGCCTGCTGCCTGCGCAGGATCGCTTCGGCAAGGATCAGGTCCGCTTCGGTCGTTATCTTCAGGTTCTCGTAGGTGTCCTCGACGACGCGCCCCTCCTCGCCAAGCCGTTCCACAAGCTCCACATCGTCGGTGCCGCAGAAGCCCGCATCACGCGCGGCGTAGTGCGCTCGCAGTATCAGGTCTTTCCTGAAGCCCTGCGGCGTGCGAGCATAGTAGAGCCTGTCCCGGGACGGCGTGGCGACGATACTGCCTGAACCGTCCACTTCTTTGATCGTCTCGGTGGCGGGAACCGCCGCTATTGCAGCGCCGAAGCGTTGCGCCGCCTCCGCGACGCGACGGACAAGCTCGGGGTCCACCAGGGGGCGGACGGCATCGTGAATGAGGACGAGGTCAACGTCCTGCCGCACCATTTCCAGGCCCGCCAGTGCGCTCTCCTGGCGCGTGGGACCTCCGCACGCAAGTTCCGTGACCCCGAATTCCGCTCTGAGCTGCTCGGCCAGCGCTCCCTGTCGGTGTTCATCGGGATGAACGACCGGGATGATCTGCACACAGCCCCTGGCCCGGCGGAGCCTATCGAGCGTATGGGACAGGATCGTCCGTCCACATATCATCAGGTAGGGCTTCTTGCGACCCCCCATCCGAGCGCCCGTGCCCGCCGCCGTAACGACGACGGCGAAGGGGATCTCGTCCACGTGGTTCTGACCTGCATCGGGGGTGGCCATGGTAGGTCCATCCTTCGCCAGGGCGTTCGCCGCGCTGGCCCCCTGCCGCGTGCTACTCGTCCGCCGCTCTGGCAAAGATTATGCGGCCGGTGTCCTTGGTGAGCGTGTTCCGCACGATCACGTCCACTTCCTGGCCAACAAGGTGGGCGGCGGTCTCAACGATTACCATGGTACCGTCCGGAAGGTAGCCGATGCCCTGGCCGGGCTGCTCACCTCGCTTGAGGAGCTTGATTCTCAGTTTCTCGTCGGGAAGAGCGATGGGCTTAAGGGCATTGGCCAGCGCGTTCAGATTGACCACACTGACTCCTTCCACCGACGCCCGACGGTTCAGGTTGAAGTCGGTCGTCATCAGCCTGCCGTTCACCATCTTGGCAAGGCGCACGAGCTCTTCGTCAACGCTTCGGCTCTGATCCGCCGTCGTCTCCTGGATACGCACGTCCACATCCAGGCCGTCTCGGATATGATTGAGCACTTCCAGGCCAAGGCGGCCGCGCTCTCTCTTGAGCTTGTCACCCGAGTCGGCAAGCTTGTGCAATTCGTCCAACACGGCCTCCGGGATCAGCAGCGGGCCGTCCAGGATGCCAGTCTCGAGGATGTCGGCTATGCGCCCGTCAATAATGACACTGGTATCAATGACCACGGGCCCATCGCCCTTCTCCTGCCGACGGAACTCCACGTACGGAACGATCAGATTGAACTTGTCCCTGCTCTGATAGATGAACGCAATACCCAGGTAGCTGAACGCCACGATCAAGGCACCGGTCAGGTCATCGCGAATGACGTCCATGGTCTCCTTCTCAACGGCGAGGCCGACGACGGAGACCGTCAGCGTTGCGAAAAGCATGCCCAGCAGCGCGCCGAAAACAATGGACGAAATAAGGGCGATGGGGCCGCGGCTGACGAACCACTCGGCCACGATGACGGCGAAGCTGAGAAAGATCCCCCCCAACAGAAACACGAACGGACGACCCAGATCGTAGCCGATCGAATAGGTTGTGGCGGCAGATGCCAGCACAAAGAGCGCCCTGAACACCCACAGTCCCACGATCTCTCCCTCCGGCCGCTCGGCGCATCGCTGCCACGCAAGCCCAGGGACATCTCAGCCGATGCACGCGCGAACGATTTAGGTATTATAGCGCATCAAAGGGAAGCATCAAAGCCGCATTCGGAAGGTGGGGAGAGCCTGGAAGCGCGTGCCAGATGCCGCCCGTAACTGCGGACGGCGCCGCCACTTCGGACCGGGCAGTCAGGGCGTTATCTCGTACCGCTTCAGTTTCGCATACAGAGTGCTTCGGTCTATGCCCAGCAACTCAGCGGTCCGCTTCTTGTTGCCCTGCGTTTCGTGAAGCACATCCAGGATATGCCTCTTCTCCACTTCGGCCAGAGTCTCCAACTCGCACGGCGTTCCGTTCAGCGCAGCGGCCTTCAGATCGTTGGGAATAAGGTCCGTGCCGAGCACGGGGCCCTCCCCCAGTATGACCATGCGCTCGACGACGTTTTTCAGCTCGCGGACGTTCCCGGGCCAGCCGTAGGAGTCGAATACCTCCACGACTTCCGGAGCAAAAGCATCCCCGGGCCTCTTCAGAGAACCCCTCCATTCACTAAGGAAGTGCTCTGCCAGCATCTCGATGTCGCCGGGACGATCGCGCAAGGGAGGCAGGACAACACGAAGGCGATCGAGGCGATAGAACAGGTCCTCCCGCAGGCGACCTTCGGCCACCGCCTGCTCCAGATCCCGGTTAGTAGCCGCGATAACGCGCACGTCAACCAGGCGATCCTCAGTGTCGCCGACCTTGCGAACCTTCCCCTCCTCGATGACTCTGAGCAGCTTGACCTGGCACTCAGGGGACAGTTCTACGACTTCGTCCAGGAGCAACGTGCCGCCGTCGGCAAGCTCAAAGCGCCCCGGTCTGTCGGCAACCGCTCCGGTGAAGGCGCCCCGGACATGCCCGAAAAGCTCGCTCTCCATCAACGTCACCGGCATCGCGCCGCAGTTGACGATCTCGAGCGGACCGTCGCTGCGCCGACTGTGGAAGTGAATGGCACGCGCCACCATCTCTTTGCCCGTGCCGCTCTCGCCACAGATCATCACGCCGGCGTCGGTGGAGGCCACCTTCCGGATGAAGTCGAACACGTTCTTCAGCGCCTCGCTCTCCCCCACCATGTTGTATTGCTGCCCCAACTGCCGGCTCAGGCTCCGTGCTCGGCGGTCCACACGCTCACGGGACCGGATGTTCTCGATGGCGACCCCCATCAGCATGCCGACGGTGACGAGGTATGTCCGATCTTTCTTGAGGAACTCTCCCGGGGGATCCCCCCTCTCGCAGTAGAGGAATCCCAGGCAGCGCTCGCCGATGCGGATCGGAACACTGGCGATCTGAAGCACCGAATCCCCGTCCTGGTGGGTCGCGGCGACCACCTCGTGACGGCACTGTTCCACGACGGACGCATCAATGCCAAGTTCGTCCACAACGTCGCCAGACTTCCCCTTTGACCCGACATAAGGCCGAAGCGTACCGTCCTCCTCCTCGAGGACGGGGACGGCCCGCGCTCCTCCGATGGCAGTGGACAGACTCTGCGTAATGCCCTCGAAGAGCGCCGGAACAGCCGGCGCGGAGGCCGCCAGTTCGCCGATCACCAGCAAGGAGTTCAGCCGCACCCGATCCAGGACCGGTTCGCCCGGGCCGGCCAGGACCTCAGGCCCCATCCGTCGAAGGTCGTCTAGGCTGATGGTCTGGGTGATATCGGTCCGACCAATCTTGCGCGCCGGCGCTGCGACCGCAGCCCGGGGCTGGTCCTCCTCCAGGAAAGTCATCACCACGTTGCCAAGCTGGATCTCGTCGTAGTGCTTCAGACTCGAGGTCACGCTCTGCTGGCCATTGACCAATATGCCGTTGTTGCTGCCAAGGTCGCTTATGTGCCATCGGCTATCGCGCTCGAACAGGACGGCGTGGTACCGGGACACCGTGCGATCATCCAGTTGCAGATCGTTGTCCTGCGCCCGGCCGACGGACACACGGTCTTTGGCCAGTCCGAACGCCTCGCGTCGGACGGGGCCGTCCTGCACTTCCAGTCGCGGCATCAGGGCCTCTGATAAGGGTAGAAAAGCTGCACGTACTGGTCCTGGGCGTAGCGGTCCGTCATTCCGGCCACATAGTCGCAGACCGCCCGATGCAGGCCCGCTTCCTCCACCCAGCACTGCTGTTGCGGCGGCAGTTGGCGCGGATCGTTCACGTAGGCCTCGAATATGGACTGCACAAACCGTCGGGCGGCGTTCGTCGCCCGCACAACTCTGAAGTCTCTGTACAGCACTTTATGAAGGAAGTCTTCCAGCGCCGTCTTCGCAGGATCCAACTCCTCGCCGAACCGAATCACGTTAGTCCCCTGCTGGATCGCATCCCGCCAGGCTGCGATGCGATGGCCCTCGATCTGCGCCCGGCTGCACTCCACGACGCTCGTCACGAAACGGTCTATCAGATACCTGACCGCTTGCTTTTGGAGTTGAGATTCGGAGAGATCACCGTAACGTTCTCGCACGGTTCGCTCGGCCTCGCGCCAGAGCGCCACTTCCCGAAGCTGAGTGCAGTCCAGAATGCCGGCCTCCATGCCGTCCTGAAGGTCATGATTGTCGTAGGCTATGGAATCGGCGACCTCGACGACCTGGGCTTCCAGCAGGGGCGGACCATCGCGGAACCCCTCGGCGGAGGGCTCATCCCAGCGAGTGCGGTGCTTGGCTATGGACTCGCGCACCTCATAGGTCAAGTTCAGGCCCGGGAAGTCGGGATACTGACGCTCCAGCAGGTCCACCACCCGCAGACCGTGCCGATTGTGTTCGAAGCCGCCGTGATCGGCCATCACCTCCCGCAGGGCGTCCTCGCCGCTGTGACCGAACGGCGTGTGCCCGACGTCGTGGGCCAGGGCGATGGCCTCCGTCAGGTCTTCATTCAGTCCGAGCGCGCGCGAGATAGTGCGGCTGATCTGGGCTACTTCGATAGTATGGGTCAGGCGGGTTCGGTAGTGGTCCCCCTCGTGGTTGAGGAAGACTTGAGTCTTGTACTCCAGGCGGCGGAAGGCCTTGCAGTGAATGATGCGATCACGGTCGCGCTGGTAGCAGGTGCGGTAGACGGCCTCCGCTCCCTCGTGGCATCTGCCGGCCGACTCTGCGCTCCTCATTGCGTAGGAAGCCAGCGTCTCGATCTCTCTATGTTCCAGGTCCGTCCTCAACACGGCGCGCACCCCCTCGCCGCTAACCGCCTTGATCCACCTGACGGAGCAGTTCCCACAGGCTGTCCAGGGACTGGGGTATGACCTTTGTATCTGCAAGCACGGGCATGAAGTTCGTGTCGGCGTCCCAGCGAGGAACAATGTGCCAGTGCATGTGACTGGGAACCCCGGCGCCGGCCGCCTTTCCGAGGTTCAGGCCGATGTTGAACCCGCTCGGTTGCGCGGCTGCCGTCAGATTCTTCTTGCAGCGACGCAGCAAGTGAAGCTGCTCGACCAGCTCTTCCTCTGACAGATCGTCCAGGTCTCCCTTGTGGGCCAGGGGGGCGACCATCAAGTGGCCGTTGTTGTACGGCCAGCGATTCAGCAGACAGAAACTGTGCTCGCCCCGCCACAGGACCAACATTTCCCGGTCGCTCGTGCTGCCGGCCGCCTCACAAAGGAAACACCCGTCCCCCTTGTCAGGTTCGCTCACGTATTCAATGCGCCATGGCGCCCACAGCCGGTCCATCTTGTTCATCCCGCATCTTCGGACTTGCCCAGTACAACGGCCCTCGAGAGCGTCGCAGCACAGGCAGGCGCACCCGGGCTCGCCGATGCGTCGAAGGGGGCTCTTCCGCCTCAATCGCTGGAGCTACGACGGAAGGCGGAACACCCCCGTCCGTTGCATCGAAGAGATGGTCGCTACAGCATAAACTAAATTGCCAGGGGGAACCCGTAAGCCGAGTTCTGTGATCCCGCAAAGCGGGACGGCAGCCATTCATCTGGGAGTGCTGTCACCAGCACCCTCAAGCGGCCAACCCGGGAGTCCTAGCGAGGCGGGCCGCCTCATGCTCCCCTATTTGGCCTTGCTCCCGGCGGGGTTTACCCTGCCCCCGACGTCACCGCCGGGGCGGTGGGCTCTTACATTAAGCTCGCCAAGGCGAGCCCCACCATTTCACCCTTACCGCTGCAAGCACGCAGCGGCGGTATATTTTCTGTGGCACTTTCCCTGGGATTACTCCCGGTGGACGTTATCCACCGCCGTGCCCTGCGGAGCTCGGACTTTCCTCTACTGCCGCTTACTCCCTCGAGGGGGGGCAGCGCGGCTGCCTCTGGCCCCCCTGGCAGCTACAAAGGCCTATTCTAGCACATTCCCTTCCCACTTTGCAGAGGATATTATGCCCCACCGTGAGCAAGCTCATGGGATAGACGTACAATAGGGATGTGCATAAATGTGCAGGCCGCCGCCCCTGAAGGCAGCCATCGTTGCGCGGCCGGCGTCGCACAACTGCGGCCGAACCCCACCTCTGCCGTTGAGTTGGGCCGCGCGCTTCGATAGAATCCCCGTGCAGGCTGGCCGGTGATTCGTTGCTGCTGCCGGCAGCGATCGTTCCGTTCAGTCCCGGGGAGAAGATGGCCCTTAAGCGCATTGACCGCTACGTGAGCCGGTCGTTCCTGCAGTACTTCGTGGGTTCTGTGTTCCTGATCGCCGCCCTGTACACGACCTTCGACCTGCTCACGAGGCTGGATGATATCCAGGACGTCTCCCCGGGGCAGGCCCTGCTTGCACTGGCCCCCTACTACGGGCGTCTCGTGCCGGTTTTTCTGTTTGACATCGTACCGGCCCTCGTCCTGGTAGCAGCGGGAATGGTCCTGGTGCGCATGGCAAAAGCGCGCGAGCTACTGGCCCTGAAGGCAAGTGGCACGAGCGTCAGGCGTGTCATAGCTCCAATACTGCTGCTGACTCTACTGATAAGCGCAGGCGTGTTCGCCTTGCGCGAGACCCTCGGGCCGGACCTGCTCCGCGACGGACAACTGGCCGGCCGGCGCGTGGAGGACAAGGTCGAGAAGGAGCTTCTGCTCAGCGACAGCGGTTTCAAGGCTATCATCGGCGAATACGACTTCGAACACTCAACCATGACGGCCGTTTCTCTGCTGGAGTTCTACCCTGACGGCAAGCTCAAAAGGCTGACGGAGGCGGACTCGGGCGGCTGGCTTTCCGACGGCAGCATCTTTCTGGAAGGCTTGACGGTCCAGGAATTCGATCCGTCCGGCAACGCCATGGCCCCCGTAAGCTTTCCCAGCAGGAAGGTCGAGACCAATCTCACGCCATACGACATGATCCGGGCCGCCGAGGAGGGCAGCGATCCCAGCGTGTTGTTCCGGACTCTCCCGGATCTGTGGCGGCAGATAAAGCAAAGCCCGGGAATCCCTTACTTCCGCGTCGTATTCCACCAGAGGCTTGCCTCCTTGTTCAGTCCGATCATACTTCTGCTTGTGGGCCTCCCCTTTCTTATCGGTTTCGAACAGTCGGTCAACAGCCGCGCCGTTGGCGTTATCTTGAGCATCGTGGTGGCCAGCTCGCTGTACGCGTTGAGCTTCATCTTCAGCAGCATGGGCACCACCGACACCATCCATCCCGTTCTGGCCGGATGGATGCCCACAGCAATCGTCGGTAGCGTCGGTGTGTGGATGTACGGGTCCCTGCGGGCCTGAGCGGCCGGTGGCCGCCGCGCAGAATGCCGGGGTGGGACCTCTGCAGGCCTGTGAGTTCCCCTTGTCGATGTTCTGAAAGGACCGCCTGAAGATGGCCGAAACCATAAGATTGGCCTTGGTAGGAACCGGTGGAATCGCTCACGCGCATCTCAACAGACTCCGGGAGATACGGGAAGTCACCGTCTCAGCGTTGGTAGATCCCGACCAGGACCGGATTGCGGCCGTAAAGAGACATTTCCCCGAACTGGCGGACCGCTCGACGTACTCCAATCACAAGGAGATGCTGGAGAAGGAAGAGCTAGATGCCGTTCTGCTGGCCTCGCCGCATCACGTGCACTGCGAGCAGATCGTTGACAGCCTTCGAGCCGGGCTCCACGTGCTGACGGAGAAGCCCATGGTGTGCTCGATCGAGGATGCGCAGAAGGTCATCGAAGAGGAGAAGAAGGCCGGCAAGCTGCTCGCCATTTCCTATCAGAGACACGCCCAGGGCGAGTTCCAGTTCATCAGAAAATGCATCGAAAGCGGCCAGGCCGGCGAGGTGGAGTTCGTCAGCGCCTTCCAGGGCCAGAATTGGATGAAGGCAACAGCCGGCACGTGGCGCCAGGTGCCGGAGCTATCCTGCGGCGGACAGCTCAACGACTCGGGCAGCCATCTCATAGACATCATCCTCTGGATCACCGGCCTCCAGGCCAGGTCCGTCATGGCAGGGATTCGCCGTTTCGACCGCGACGTGGACATCAATAGCGCCATCGAGGTGGAGTTCACCAACGGCGCAGTGGGCAACATCTCGGTGGTCGGCAACTGCCCCGTGTGGTGGGAGGACATCACCATAGCCTGCTCCGATTGGACGTTCTTCCTGCGCCAAGAGAAGCTGACCTACTGCACGGGGATACGGGCGGAGATCCTGTCGCTGCAAGACACCCTCTACAGCAGCAAATCCCCGGACCACAATTTCATCGAAGCGATCCTGGGACGGGCGGAAGTTCTGGCGCCGAGCGTCTGCGGGCTGCGGACGATCGAACTGACCGAGGCGGCCTGGAGGTCGGGCCAGACCGGCCAGCCCGTTCATCTCTGAGCCCGCTGCGCCGCCGCGCGGCTTGCCCCGGCAGACCGGACCGATGCGCCGCGATGCGGCTCCGCCACCGCCGGCGGGAGTGCAACCGGCATTTTCTGTTGTCAAGAGGCGCTGAAACTGAGATACTGCCTGTCTGAGGCGTCACGCTCGGCGAGCAACGCGGTCGAGCGGAAACGGCCCCTTACAGAGGCAACCCAAGAAGGAGAAGAACGCAATGCTCGGGAACACGTTTGGCAGGATGTTCCGTGTGACCGCCTGTGGCGAATCTTACGGCGGCGGACTGGGTATTATCATTGACGGCATGCCCGCAGGGATACGGATCACGGAGGAAGACATCCAGCCCGACCTCGAGCGGCGGCGGCCGGGACGCAGCGAGATAGATTCGCCGCGCCAGGAGAAAGACAAGGTGCAGATCTTTGCGGGCATCGGTCAGGACGGCCATACGACGGGCGCTCCGCTGGGGCTGATCATCTACAACGTAGACACCGAAGCGCTCCACATCCAGGAGTACCGCGACTACCGCTGGCTGATGCGGCCGGGGCATGCCGAGTTCACCTACTACGTGAAGTACGGGGAGTATGCCGACTGGTGCGGGGCCGGCCGCGCGTCCGGACGAGAAACGGCGTGCCGTGTGGCGGCTGGCGGCGTGGCCAAGAAGATCCTCCAGAGGGAGGGCATCGAGGTCATCGCCTACGTGAAGCAACTGGCGGACATCCAATGTCCCGAGATGAGCTTCGAAGAGGTCAAGCAGGGCCTGAAAGAAAACCCCAGTCCCATCAACTGCCCACACAAGGAAACTGCCGAGAAGATGATGCAGTGCACCCTGAAAGCGAAGGACGAGGGCGACACGGTCGGTGGGATCCTGGAGTTCATCGCCCATGGCGTGCCGCCGGGGCTGGGCGAGCCCGTCTTCGACAAGATGGAAGGCACCATGAGCATGGGCCTGATGTCCATCCCGGCAGTCAAGGCCGTCGAGTTCGGTCTGGGCTTCGGCTTCGCCACCAAGAAGGGGTCCGAGAGCAACGACATCATGTACTACGACGACGAGGGCAAAGTCCGGTTCAGGACCAACTACGGCGGCGGATTCCTCGGCGGGGTGTCCTGCGGCGACGACATCGTGGGACGGGTCTGTGTCAAGCCCACCAGCACCATTTCCATCAAACAGGAAACGATCAACGTCAAGGAGCACAAGAACGTGATTCTGTCCCCCATCACGCGGCGCGACCCCACCATCTGCGGTCGCGTGGTGCCGGTGGTGGAGGCCATGGTCGCCATTTGCGTCGTAGACCACCTGATGATGGCGCGCGGCTACGAGGCCGTGCAGCGCGTCGAGAAGGAGTACACTATCTAGCCGGTCCGGCAGGCGGGCGCAGAGACAGGATGGTCGGCTGGAACCGTTGACAGGACGGCCAGCGCGTGGGTATGCTGGAAGATAGCAGGGGACAGGAATAACGAGGGGACCATGAAGTTTGTCTGCCCCAATTGCGACGAAGAATTCAACGCCCCCCGGCCTCCGCCGGGTCAACCGCCGAAGTGCCCGGCGTGCGGCCACTCGTTCACTGATGTGGACGAGACGGTTGTGGACTCACAGGCGCCCCTGGCCGCGGCAGACCTGGCTCCCGGGAAGATGCTCGAAGGGTTCCTGATTGAAGAGCAGATCGGGACGGGGGCCATGGGGCACGTCTACAAGGCGACACAACTGTCTCTGAAGCGTACCGTAGCTCTGAAGGTCCTTCCGCCCGCCTTTGTGGAGAAGCCCGCCTTCGTCGAGCGCTTCTATGAAGAGAGCATGGCCCTGTCGGCGTTGAACCACCCCAACGTCGTGACCATCATCGAGCGCGGCAACACCGGCGACATCTTCTACTTCGTGATGGAGTACGTGGACGGGCCCTCTCTGCTGAGCTTGATGTCCAAGGAGCCCTTCGAGATTGAGCAGTTCCTCAAGGTGGCCAAGGGGACGGCGGCCGCTCTGGCCTATGCGCACGACCAGGGAGTGGTGCACCGGGACGTGAAGCCCGCCAACATAATGCTCAACAGCCAGGGGCAGATCAAGATCGCTGACTTCGGCCTGGCCGGCCTGATCGAGCAAGAGAGGAAGGCCATTGAAAGCGGCAGCAAACAGCCCCGCCGCATGGGCACACCGGCCTACATGAGCCCCGAGCAGAAGGTGAGTCCCCTTGAAGTGGACGGACGCACTGACATCTACAGCGCGGGCGTGGTGTTCCACCAGATGCTCACCGCCACCAGGTCAACGGGGCGCCTGACAGAAATGCCCAGCGAGATTAACGAGGCGGCCGACCCGCGTCTGGACCCCATCATCGCCGGCTGCCTGCGCCAGAAACCGGACGAGCGCTACCAGACCGCCGCAGAGCTATTGGCGGATCTGGAGCGCTTCGAAGCAGAGCTGGCCAATGCGCCCAGATGCCCCGAGTGCGGCAAGCTGAGTCCGGTCCGATTCGAGAACTGCATGTACTGCGACCGAGACCTCGTCGAGTTCTTCGACGTCTGCCCCGACTGCGGCCAGAAGAACCGGCGCGAGGTCCGACGCTGCCTGCACTGCGGGGCGGATCTGGAGCGGGGACGCACTATCGTGCGTGAGAAGGTCTCGATGATGGTGGACCACGCGGACCGGCTCAGACTGGACGGCAAGTTCGACGAAGCGCTGGAGACGCTGAACGAAGTCCTGAAAACCGAAGGAAAGACGTTCGAACAACAGCGCCAGCGATCCAAAGAGCTGCACGAGAGGATCGTCAACGAGCGTCGCGCCGCGGCCAACCGCGCCTACGCCGAAGGCTACAGGATGATGCGAGAGCGGCGCTTCGGGGAGTCCATCCGGTTCTTCCAGCAAGTGCCCCGGGACATTAAAGACACAAGCAAGGACGTAAAGACCGTCAAGCAACTCCAGGCACGACTGGCAAGGGCAACGAGGTCACGAGCAACCACCAACCTGATTCTGATTATACTGGGGGTCGTAATGGTTGTGGGGGTGGCGTTGTTCTTCGTGTTGCGCTGACGCGCCGGCGGTGTCTGCTGCATCCGGCGCACCGGCAGTGTCTACTGCGTCCGCCGCGCCACATTCTCTATGATGCTTCTGTGGGCCGCGTTCAGGCCTCGGGGTCCGGCTCGCTGGGTGGGGACGGTTCGTATAGCGCCTGCACCAGCCGCATGTCAATGTTCATCACCATCAGTCTGACGATAACGATGATCGCCAGGACCAACCCGAGCACGTTGAAATAGCGCATAGCCTCCGCCTCTATCATACCACCCACGCCGATCATGAACGCACCGACATAGCCAAGACCTTCCAGGGAACGAAGCTTCCTGTCCTCACCCATGGCAATACCTCCCGCTGCTGAGAGAGCCAACAGCCGTGCCCGCCGTGTCGGGAAACGCCCCAGGCGTCCCGCGACGATCTCAATAGCGGCGTCCTACTAATACACCCCCAAGACCCCCAAAGTCAAATCGGTCGCCCCCACAGTAATGGCCGCTCAATGGGCCGAACAGATCTGTCCTACTCGGCCTCCCAAGGATAAGAGCCCGGGTATTCGGGCGAAGCACTCTCTCGCTGGCTGGCGCTGACGGAGCGTCGCTCGCGCTGCTGCCTGACGAACTTCTCCTCCTTGAACAGCACATCCTGATCGATTGATGGTGTCTGGCTTATGCCGCTTTCATTCATCTCGGATTTCACAGAGTTGAGCGTAATAAACATTCCGAAGCATCGGCAGTAGAGAATAAACCGGTGCCGAAGCTGAAATTCAATATACTATATTGCCATGTAT
>SDBU01002775.1_pt1 | contig 22823 bp, 16 predicted proteins | sample 2277071 | NCBI WGS metagenome assembly SDBU01 (sample SAMN10397929, study PRJNA504765) | marine sediment metagenome | isolation source: marine sediment core GS08_GC12, 126 cmbsf | place: Arctic Ocean: Gakkel Ridge, Loki's castle | collected 2008 | reverse complement strand
CTTCTTCGAGGATCAACATGAGACGCTTGATACGTAACCGTTAGGACGATACGGTGTAATCAAATGGTGTACGGGGTATCAAGTGTGTGTGAAGCCTGTGCGTCCAGTGTCAAGACCGGGAAAATTTAACTGACCGAGACAAAGGTAACAGTCAAGACCAAGGAACCAGTCCCCGCCACAGAGGGAACGTTGCTTTCCGTAAACGGTCAACCGAGGAAGACGAGAAGGACTAAACGCATACTTGTTGTCGTAAATCCGTATGCGACTACAGTTTCAGATAGGCTCAAGCATCTCGTTCTGTACGCACTGCGCTCGGATTACCGGGTTGAATCTGTGGAGACCGAACACCGGAATCACGCCGCAGAGCTAGCTCGGGATGCCGCCTCGGACGGGTTCGACATGGTTGTGGCCTTCGGCGGGGACGGAACAGTCAACGAGATGGTTAACGGGATCGTCGGGTCGGATGTGCCGCTTGCCGTTCTCCCCGGCGGTTCCACGAACGTATTTTGCCGAGCACTAGGCATTCCCAACGACATCGTTGCTGCAACCGAGCATCTGCTCAGCTTGGGCAGCAAAGGCTTGAAAAGCAAGGTTGACCTGGGATGCGTCAACGGACGATACTTCGTGTTCGGCTCAGGGATAGGCATCGATGCAGATGCAGTCAAGCGAGTTGACTCGCGTCCCAGGATAAAAGCCCGGTTCGGGGAGACCTTCTACGGTTTCCAGCTTCTGGCGGCATACGGTCGTCGCTTCCGAGGGAAGCCGCCGATGATCGAGGTCGAAGCAGATGGCTTTGAGCCGAAGAAGGCGGTGACAGTGGTCATACAGAACACAACACCGTACACGTACATCGGCAATCAAAAGATAGAAGTTTGCAGTGGGGCGTCGCTTGATTCGGGAACGCTCTCATATGGCGGGCTTCGTAGGGCCGCGTTCCGGGACCTTCCATCCATTGCTCTCAAGCTACTCACCAGCAAGTCGCCGGTCGAGCATAGGCATGCGATACATGGTGAAAATGTCCACCGTGTGGTTGTACGGTCTACGGTGCACGACCTGAATGGCGAGATTCAGCCGTTTCCACTTCACGTTGACGGCGACTATATCGGGGATTTCACGAAGGCCGAGTATTCTGTGCTGCCGAAAGCATTGACGGTTATTTCCTAACAGTCTGCATAAGCAGGCACTAGTCGCTAGTTGGTGTGACTCGATAGGCGTCGAAAACGCCCTCCACATTGCGCAGGCGCGTAACGCAGGTCTTCAACGTGGGCGTATCGCCGAGCTCGACAACGAACCAGTTTTTCACCATTGGCGCAACCACAGCGCAGCGTGCTTCGATGATATTTGCACCTGCCTCATTGATAGCTCTTGAGAGATCAGCCAGGAGGTGGGATCGGTCCCATCCGTCGACTCGTAATTCAACTCTGAACGAGACGTGGTTGGCCCCCTCCCAAACCACCTTCGTAAATCTATCCGCATTCTTCTTCAGGGACTTGACGTTGCCACAGTCCTTACGATGGATTGTTATACCGCGACCCAGCGATACATAGCCGACAATCTCATCGCCGGGTACGGGCCTGCAGCATTTGGCCAACCTGACATCGACCCGATCGACACCGTCGACTGTGATCCCGTACTGACTCGAATCTCTGGTCGACTTGTCAGTGTCTGCCTTGCCTTCGATCAACTCCTGGCTGGGCGGGCCTTCGGCCACCGCTTGGCCTGCCGTGAGCCTCTGGAGTATCTTGTTGACCGCAACCTTGGACGAGATCTTTGCCTGGCCCAGTGCGATATAGAAATCGTCAGCCTTTTTTTTGTACCCCATCTCCCTGATCACGTCTGCAAGTAGAGGTGAGCCCGTTATATTCCGGGCGGGGATGCTCTGCTTGCGCAACTCTTTACGAAGCATCTCGCGGCCTCGTTGTTCAGAGTCCTCCCTCCTCTCCTTCTTGAACCACGCCCTTATCTTGTTGCGTGCTCGTGTCGTCTTTACCTGCTCCAGCCAATCGCGCGAGGGACCGCGCTCCTGTTTCGCCGTTTGAATCTCGACGATGTCGCCCGATCGCAGCTTGTAGTGAAGCGGAACGATGTTTCCATTGACTTTGGCGCCGACGCAACGGTGGCCCACATCGGTGTGCACCGCGTAGGCAAAATCAAGTGGAGTTGCCCCTGCGGCCAGTGATTTGACCTCACCCTGAGGGGTGAAGACGAACACCTCATCTTCGAAGAGATCCACCTTCAGGGTCTCCATGAACTCCTTCGGGTCTGTCATGTCCTGCTGCCACTCGAGCAGGTGCTTGAGCCACGGCATCTTGCCGTCGCCCGCCGAGACACGTTCTCCTGTGTATTTGTCGGGGTCTTTGTATATCCAGTGTGCGGCTATCCCGAACTCCGCAAGCTTGTGCATCTCCTCGGTTCGGATCTGTATCTCCAACGGCCTTCCCTCGGGTCCAATTACCGTAGTATGCAGCGATTGGTACATGTTGGCCTTTGGCATCGCAATGAAGTCCTTAAACCGTCCCGGTAGGGGCTTCCAGAGCGAGTGAACGATTCCCACCGCTGCGTAACAGTTCTTTAACGAGTCAACCAGGACTCTCATTGCCGTGAGGTCGTAGATCTCGTTGAACTCCCTTCCCTTCTGTGTCATCTTCGCGTAGATCGAGTAGAAGTGTTTCGCTCTACCCGAAATGTCAGCATCGATCCCAACTTCTGCAAGCTCTCGCGACAGGTAGTCACCAGCTTTGTTCACGTAGTGTTCGCGTTCCTCCAGCTGCTGGTTGACCAGCGACTTGATTTCGCTGAACTTTCGCGGGTGAAGCGCGGCGAAGGCAAGGTCCTCAAGCTCCCACTTTATTGCGTGGATGCCCAGCCGATGCGCCAGCGGCGCATAGATCTCCAGGGTCTCCTTTGACTTGCCGATCTGCTTCTGGCTCGAAAGCGCGTCGAGGGTTCGCATGTTGTGCAGCCGATCGGCCATCTTGATCAGGATGACCCTTATATCGCTTGCCATCGCCACCATCATCTTGCGGTAGTTCTCGGCTTGGCGCTCGTCGCGGCTCTTGAACTGGATCCCCGCCAACTTGGTAACGCCGTCCACCAGTTGAGCCACGTCATCGCCGAACTCGTCTCTGACATCAGCGTGAGTCGTTGTCGTGTCCTCAACGGTGTCGTGCAGCAGGGCGGCACAGATTGTCTGCGTGTCGAGTCTCAGCCCCGCACAGATCTTTGCCACGCCGAGCGGATGCGTTATGAATTCCTCGCCACTTTTTCGCGTCTGGTTTACGTGTCTCTTGCAGGAAAACTCGAACGCGCGACTCACCTTGTCACGGTCAACCTTTTCGACCGCTTCATCCTCGTGCTCTGTGATAACCGCTATAAGATCAGCGAGCATCGTCTGCTCGCCATTATCTCGCTTTGGCTCGACTCCCTTTTCCGATGTGCTTGTTGTGTCCATTGCATTTTCAGGGGGTCATTTGTTATCCCCACTTTGATATTAGTGCGACTTTCAGGAAGCGCGAACTTTCCTGATAAAGCTTTCCGTACATTTCGAACGTTTTTGATCGTTCCAGGTCAGGTGCGGACGGGGCTTTCTCATTGAACGTGGAGGTAGCCGCGAGTCCGTCGCCCGTAACCTGAATCAGACCAAGTTCCGACAGAACCCTGAGGCAACGTCCTATAAGCCGCGGTGCTCTGGGGTGTGAACCACTCCCTTCGGTTATAACCATAAGCTCGGCCAGATCCAGGCTTCCAGCATGTTCCCTGACCTCGGAGTCGGCCAGGCATCTGTAGATAGCACCGGTTGGTGCACGCAGGCCCAGCTCCTGCTCAACGACACGCTCCGTAAACCGGACCTCGTCCGCCCCCCAGAGAAGGTGCGCGAACCCGTCCCCCGAACGTGAGCTCCCCGCACACAGAATGGCGTTGAGCCGGGTCTCGTTGTAGGGAGGGTCGAGCATCACGATGTGCTCGAATTGCTCCAGTACCTCCGGGGAGCTTTCGGCTACTTCATGGTCGATGAATGCGACAAGCCCGTCGCCTGGCTTACAATCGATCAATCTCTCCACGGCTGTCGGAGCGCATCGTTTTGTCGCAAGCGCAGATTCTCCAGCACCAAGGCGTCTCGCATCAAACCGATCTGCGATCGCCGACTTTCTTCTCGACACGTCGGCTGATAGTACGACTACGCCCTCTCCGGTGGAAGCAAGCTCGCTGACGACACCGAAGGGGCCATTCCCTCTTGAGTCGACGATATTCCGGCGCGGCGTAACGGACTTACCGGTTTTGCCCAGTTGCGGTTGGGTATCGAAACCCTCGCGTACGAGCCTCCACCACTCGTCTTCACGAGCCCGGCAGTCACAGTTGCGACACCCGGTTGTGTCGGACCGTACAGGCACGGGCGACAGCCCTTTGAGGATGATCTGAGGTTCAACCGACCCGTTCCATCGATTGACCTCCAGGTTGAAGGCGACGTCGTGAACGGCGTTCGGTTCCAGTGGAAGATTGCCGCCACATCCGAACGCAACTCCCTCGCTTCGCGAACCGGCTGATGTGACGCTGAATTTCACATGATCGCCATTGCCTATCGGCCTCACATCGCCTACTGCGGCTGCGGGAACCAGCAAATTGATCCCATCGTTGCCCTGCCCGAAGGGCTCCATCAGTCGCAACTCCTCTGCAAGGTCGAGGCCGAGCAAGTCTCCCGGAACGACGGCGTCGATTCTTTGAACCGGCACCAAATCCCCGGTGTTCAACTCTTCTCGTGCATGCGAGACGAGCAAATCGCGAAAAGCATCAACCATGTCCGGTTCTATCTCGAGCCCAGCGGCCATGCTGTGGCCACCGAATCGGACAAGATGCCGGCTACTTGCAGCAAGCGCTGCGTGTAGATCGAACCCTGGGATGCTTCTTCCGGAGCCCTTGCCCATGCCAGTGCCCGATTCTTCCGGTAATGAGATCAAGATACATGGCCTGTGGTATCGCCTGACCATGCGTGACGCGACAATTCCAACAACTCCCTGGTGCCAGCCGCGACCTGCCAGTACAAAGGCAGGCGGGTCTTCGCCAGACTTGATGATCCGTGAACGCTCAGACTCAGCTTGTCCGTGTACGACATGCTCTATGTCCCGTCGCTCCCGATTTGCCGATTCCAGCTCCTGTGCTATTTCTCGGGCACGAGAGTCATCCTCGGTCAACAGAAGCTCCACACCGGCATCGGCCCGGTAGAGACGGCCCACTGCATTAAGACGTGGGGCAAGCCGAAATGAGACATCCTGGGATGAAATCGAGTCTCTGTCGAGACCGGACGTTTCAAGTAGGGCCAGTAGGCCCGTGCGATTTGTGAAGCTGATCTTCGATAGACCGCGTCGAGCAAGCTCCCTGTTCTCGCCGATCAATGGAACCATGTCTGCGACGGTGGCGAGGGCAACGAGTTCGAGTTCGTCTTCAAGCTCTTTAACGTCACGATCGCGCCGGGAGAAAAGATGTTGCATCAGTTTGTACGTGACAGCGGTAGCGCAGAGATCGGGAAATGGATAGTCACCCAGATGTGGATGCACAATTGGGCAGTCCGGCAGGCGATCGTCCCACTTGTGATGATCACAGATAACGAACCGCATGCCCAGTTGCTTTGCCCTGTCGACAGCATTAGCATCGCTGATTCCGCAATCAACCGCGATGATGAGACCTGCACCCCGGTCCGACAACTTCTCCACATTCGAGACGGACACCCCGTACCCATCGTCAAACCTGCTTGGAATGAACCAGTTTACGTTCGCTCCGAGCCTTTTGAGTGATCGGACAGCGATCGAAGTCGAGCAGACGCCATCCGCGTCATAATCGCCGTGAACGGTGATTTTCTCACCGGTGTCGATGGCTGATTCAATGGCGGATGAAGCAGCGTCTACGTAATTCAACATTTCGGGCTTGTTCAGGTCTCCTCCGCGCAGAAACCCCCGGGCCTCTTGAGGAGACGCGTAGCCTCTGCGTGTGAGCACGGAAGCCAATGTCATGCTCACACCAAGCTCGCTTGCAAGGCGATGAGCGTCTGCATATCGATACGGCGAAGTTTTAAGTATTTTCGTCAGGGGTGAAGATGCCATTTCATCTTCAAGGTTAGGCTCACGACGCGACGGAAGCGATGACCCGATCCGTCATGATTGTGCAGTTTCCCTGCGAACCCCGATCTGGTAAGTGAAGTACATGCCGATCAGGGAGCCTGGGACAGAGATAAGTACGGTCATCAGATCTGCGTTGTCAGTACCCTGGCCGACGGCAAACTGGTATGTCAGGCCAATAACAAACGAGCCGATTACGGAGCCGATCAAAGCTCCAACCATTCCGCCAAAGAAGCGGTCTGGAACCAGGATCGCAAAGTGCCAGATCGCCAGCCCCATCGTGAATATCACGAGCACCGCCATACTCACTGCCTCCCGTGTTTTTTTCGTTTACGGATTCGTTTTGCTCGCTTCTTCTTTTGCCTTTTACTCTCAGCAGGGGAGGAGCCTTCTACATCATGCTCATCGATGGGTGCCTGCCCCGGTTCAAGTGGCTCAGGCGGGACTTCTTCCGGAATTTCTTCGGGCAGCGTCGCGGCCGTCCCGGGCGGAACAACATCATCGGTATCCGCAGCCATTTCCTCGACGACGCCTCCCACACTCTTTTCAGGCAGGTCGATCGCAGCAAAACCTGCCCCTGCTCCATCTGTCGCAAACGCGGGTATCTTGCCGCCGAACTGGGCAGCAATTTGCAATCTACGTCGCACGTATAGCGGTTCTCGCTCCTTCATCATGCCCAAGACCGGGCTCGCAATGAAGATCGATGAATAGGTGCCGGAGGCGATCCCTACGATCAGCGCAAAAGCGAAGTCCTTGAGGGTATCTCCCCCGAAAAGAAATAGAACCGTTACCGGGACCAGGGTTGAAAATGTAGTGTTGAGAGATCTGGTCAGCACTTCACTCATCGAGCGGTTGATGATCTGCGAGAAGGCGGCGCCCGGCATTCGGGGAATGTTCTCCCTAACACGGTCGAACACGATGACCGTGTCGTATAACGAGTAGCCCATGATCGTAAGCAGCGCAGCGACCGTTGCAGTCGTGACGGAGCGTCCAGACAGCGAGTAGACACCGAAGGCGATAAGCAAGTCGTGCACGAGAGCAATTAGTGCTGGAATTGCAAACTTGAACTGGAATCGCCAGGTCAGGTAGCCGACCACTGCAAGCAGGGACAAAATCAACGCGTAAATTGCGCTTGTCTTCACCTGTTTTCCGAAGGTTGGGCCGACGCTTTCACTGGAAAATCCGCCCGTAATAACCCCGAACTTGTCGTTCAAAGCATTCCGGATCTTGCTGACATCCTTTGTGGCAATCTCCTGAGTAGATATCTGAAACACGGTTTTGCCAAGCTTCGGGTCGTTGATCTTTTGAATCTTCAGGTCCCCGAGGCCCAATTTTTCGAGCGAGCTTCTTACCTGGTTTTCATCTGCAGTTTTCTTCAGGCTGGCGATTGCTCGGGAACCGCCCTGGAAGTCAAGGCCCGCGTTGATGCCCTTCGTAGCGAAGGAGATAGCTCCGATGACAAGGATCAGCCCCGAGAGCATGAACACCCACTTTGCAGCACCAACGAAGTTGAAGTGCCAGTGTACGCGTTGCTTGCCGGCGCCGAGAAGCGCTTTGTTGTTGAGCAGGCGAGAGTTACCGAGCGTGCCGAGGATTGCCTGGGTTGCCACCACTGCCGTGAACATCGACAGAATGATTCCAACACCAAGAATGAAGGCGAAGCCCTTTACGGCTGACGTTGCGAGAACGAACAGAATAAAGGCAGTAATAAAGGTGACCATGTTCCCGTCGACTACGGTCATCAAGCCCTTCTTGTACCCGGTAGCGATGCCCGCAAGAATCGAACGGCCCTGTCTGATCTCCTCCTTAATGCGCTCAAATATCACTATGTTCGCGTCGGCGGCTATTCCAATCGTGAGCACCAGACCGGCGATGCCCGGCAGGGTAAGGGTTATTGGGATGAGCTTTACCGCTGCGAAGAAAAACGTCGCATTGAGAAGTAGTGCGATGGCAGCGACCACTCCAAGTATTCTGTAGAAGGCGATCAGGTAGATCATGACGAGGAGCAATCCGACCATCCCCGCGATAAGCCCTTGGTCAAGCGCCTGCTTTCCAAGAGTCGCCGATACCTGCCGTTCGCTTATCAGCTTTAGGTTGATCGGCAGGGCACCGATTCTCAATAAATCGGCAAGATCCTGGGCGGTCTGAATGGTGAAGCCGCCTTGAATCTGGGCGCCGGTACGACCGTCGATGCCGTCCGGGTTCTGAGCGAAGTCGATGAAGGGGCGTGAAACGATCTCGCGGTCAAGAATGATCGCGAAGTGCTCGGCAGCCTCGACTGGACCTTCCCCCGGTAGCTGGTTCTGCTGTCCCCTCAGTGCGATTCGCCTCGTCACCGCATGAAACTTCTTTCGGCCATCACCTGTGAATTCGAACGACACGTTGGGCTGGCCGGATGCTCCCTGGTCGAATCCCTGTTGAGGATTCTTGATATCCGTGCCACCAAGCTCCGGGCGATCCTTGATGATGTACCAGCGGTCCGGCGCCTTGTCACTATTGTCCGGCTTTTCCTCGCGGACCACCTGTGTGCCACGTTGAACGGTCAGGATTTCGGTGCCCTTCGGTTGCTTTCCGTCGGATTCGGCAAGCAACTCCTTCTTGGAGCTGTCAGGGCCGGCATCGAGCTTCTTGCTCTTCTTGTCAAACAGGTAGTACTGCGTACCCGTGTTTCCGTACTTTTCCTTCTTGCGCTTGCTAGCTGTTTTTACGGCTTCGTAAAGTCCAATTACGGGTCGATCCGCGTTGCCGATGACGTTGCGCTGCCAGTCGTAGAAGTAAAGCTGTGCCGTCTTGCCAACCTGGTTCGTGGCTCTCTCTGCGTTCTTCACGTCGGGCAGGCTGACGGTTATCTGGTCAGATCCCGACCTGGCGATCTCCGGTTCGGCCACTCCCAACACGTCCACGCGCTTACGAATAATTTCTATTGATCGGTCTATTGCCTCCGGGGTTACCTCTGCCTGCGGAGTCGGCTGTCCCTGGTAGACAAGCTCCACCCCTCCCTTGAGGTCGAGGCCCAGCTTTGTCGTGTTGTTCATGATGATGTATACCGATAAAAGCAGCAGCACGAAGACAAAAGCCAGGACTAACAGGTTTCTTCTACGAGAAAGCATTAGAGCCATTGTATGGTGACACTGCCGGATGTGCGATGGGTCGGTTCAATCGCTGCAAATCGTCCTGCATGACCTGCGTCTCCTGACATCCTATGAAGCTGCCTGCATCATCCGGGCATTCTAAGAGCCGTAGAGCTTATCGATCTCATCGCTGTAACGCTCTTGGATCTTCGATCGCTTGACCTTGAATGTCGGTGTGATCTCATCGTTATCGATAGTGAAATCGTGTTCGAGAATCTTGAACTTCTTGATCTGCTCTACAGGACCAAAGCTCCGGTTCACCTCTTCCACATGATGGGAAACTGAGCGCTCGATATCCGAGGCCTCTCGCTCTTTTGTCTCATCCTCGTCGAGAGTTAAAAGCCCGACCAGATAAGGCCTTCTGTCGCCAATGACAACTGCCTGGGAGATGAACTGCGACTGTTTGAGCTTATCCTCGATCAGCGTGGGCGTGATGTTCTTGCCGCCTGCCGTGATTATCAGGTCCTTCTTTCGACCGGTGATCTTCAGATATCCGTCCTGATCGAACTCGCCAATGTCGCCCGAGTGGAACCATCCATCCTGCAGAACCTCAGCTGTCTTTTCTTTCTCACCGTAGTAACCCAAGAAGATGTTGTCCCCCTTCATCAGAACCTCACCGTCGTCGGCGATCTTGACCTCATTGATTATGAGTGGCTTACCGACCGTGCCGATCCTGTGTTCCGAAGGGGTGTTCATGCTAGAGGCGGGGGCAGTCTCGGTCAGGCCGTATCCTTCCAGCACGGTTATCCCGGCCGCGTTGAAGAAGTGTGCGACGTGCTCTGAAAGTGGGGCTCCACCTGTTACCGCGTGCCGTGCATTGCCACCCAATGCATCCCTGACCTTTGAATACACCAGTTTGTCTGCCAAGAGGTATGGAACCCGCAGGTGGAGCGGGATGCCTTTGCCCTCTTGCCTGGCCTTGCTGACCTGCTCGGCTATGCCATTGGCTATGGCAAAAACGGCTCTACCGATCGGGTTTTCCGATGCCTTTGACTGTACGCCGCTATACGCCTTTTCAAACATACGCGGTACGGATATGAAGAACGTAGGTTTGGAGCTCTTGAGTTCAGATGACAACTCTCTGATATTGCCGTAGTAGATCTGCATACCGCTGTCGATGCAAACGAACTGCACCATTCGTGCAAATCCGTGCGCAAGCGGCAAGAAGAGCAGGTTCGACTCGTTTTCATCGAACAGTCCCGGCATCTGCTTCATTACGGCATCGGCGCACGATTCGAAGTTCCTGTGGGTGATTATGCAGCCCTTGGGAGGACCGGTTGTCCCTGATGTGTAGATGTACGTGCATACATCACCCGGACCTACTGCCTCCAGTCGCTTGAATAGTTCATCCTTGTCAACGCTCTCGGCGCGCTTACAGAAATCTTTCATTGATTCGAGGCCTTCGCCATCTACACTCTCGCCGTCGATGCGAACGGACAGCTCGACATTTTTCAAGCCAGACTTGATTTGCTCCAATTTCTCCAGCTGTTCGGAGTCCTCGAAGAGGATCAGTCGTGTCCCACTGTTGTTGAGTATGTATTCGGCTTCATCCGGGCTCGATGTCTGGTAGATGGGGACCGATATTGCTCCGATGGAAAGCAGTGCGTAGTCACAAACAGTCCACTCGTAACGGGTGTGTGAAAGTATTGCGACTCTGTCTCCGGGCTCGACTCCGTACGAGATCAGCGCGCGTGCCAGTTCACCCACGTCATTCGCGAACTGACTCCACGTTATAGATCTCCAGCCAGAGCCGTCTCGAACATGCAGAAACTTACTGTCTCCACGCTGGCGAGCACGCTCCCACATGATTGCCGCAAGGCTCTTACGGTCGGCCGTGTCCGAAGTTGTATCTGAATTCTGGTCCTCAATCTTGCCGGCGGTCTGCATTTCAGCCACTTGTTTCTCCTCCTGGTAGATATAAGCCTTGGATCAACCCAATATACAGCACTGTCGATTCAGCATGGACAGTGAAGCAAATACTATTGATTAGCGGCTATTTTGGGATTAATTTGCCCGGGTTCATGACTCCGACGGGATCGAGCACTTCCTTAACCGATCTCAGGATCGCGACACCATTGTCTCCCAGTTCCCGCGTTATCCAGGGGCGGTGGTCAATGCCGACGGCGTGATGGTGGGTTATCGTGCCACCACCATTCGATATCGCTTCGGATGCCGCTCTTTTAACCGCAAGCCACTGCTCGATCTCTTTCTCGCGTTCCTGCGGGCTTAGAAATGTGAAGTAAAGCGAGGCTCCTGTCGGATAAAGATGAGATATATGGCACATCACAAGTGACGAGCTTCCTCTATCCGCAAGAGCACGCGTTATCGAATTCTTGACGTCCTGATAAAGGCTCATTAGGTTTGACCATGATGTAGCAGTTTCCAGCGTGTCGATGAATATCGACATATCCATCAGGTCATCACGCAGATACGGGCCTTCAAAGCGGTGCCTGAGCCACGACTTTCCCGGCGCGCCGCCCAGATGAAGCGCCCCCGACGAGCGAAGCGCTTTCGATGCGAGTTTTTTTCGAGCGTCAACTCTGTCCGGCTCTCCCTCGAAGCCAAAGATCGCCATGCACCCGCCTTCAAATCTGCGTAAACGAATGTAGCTGTCGGCGATTGTTTTGAGTTTGCTGTCCCCGGCCATGAGCATCATTGTCTGCGTCTCCGCTTCATCGGACAGTCTCACTACATCAGGAGCGATTTCGTCCTGAATAAGCTTACGCAGTGCCTTGACACCCTCTGGAAAGCTTTTGAACATCCATCCCTCGTAGAGACGTTTCTCGGGTGCTCTGTGCACGCGCATCGTTGTGTCCGTAATGATGCCCAGCACGCCTTCGGAGCCGACAACGAGATCTCGCAGTTGCGGGCCGGCCGCAGAAGCCGGGAAGGGCTTGAGATCGATATCACCTACTGGAGTGGCGCATCCAGCGCCAACGACCAGTTCCTCTATCTTGCCGTAGCCGGTCGATGCCTGGCCGGCGGATCGGGTTGCAACCCATCCTCCCAGTGTTGAGTACTCGTACGATTGTGGAAAGTGACCAAGGGTAAGGTCATGCTTACCAAGTGATGCTTCAACCTGAGGGCCAACCATTCCGGGCCCAAGCTGAGCGGTGAGCGACTCCTCGTCGATCCTGCCGAGTCGATCCATCTTCGACAGATCGAGCGTGAGCGCCGCCCTGAACCCTTCGCGGATCGGCTCCACGCCCCCAACGACACTCGTCCCGCCTCCGAAGGGGATGACCGCGATGCGTTCGTCCGAGCAAATCTTCAGCAGCCCCATGACCTGGTCGTGGCTCTGTGGGTAGGCAACGGCGTCGGGTGCGTGGGCGATCTTTCCCGACCTCATGCTCAACAGGTCTGGGTAGCTCTTTCCCGCGGAGTGAAGGATCCGGCACTTGCGATCTGAGAGCAGGCTGTCCGAGCCAACTATCTCCTCCAACATGGCCCCGATGCCGTCTGGAAGCTCCGGCTTGGGCAGCTCGACTCTCTCGAAGTCCACAACTTCATTCGGGGCAAGCTCACATTCGAGCATGCGACCCAGCTCGATCCTTGGCTTTTCAGGCATAGGTGGCCGCTTCTCCGGGCTGCCCCAGCCCCACCACTTCATCTGCTTACGAGCATCCATTTCCAAGGCAGCTTATCTATGCCAGCGCCAACTGGCGTACTCATTTATCGATATTTGCGCAAGATGTTGCTAGTTGTTTCTAGCCAGGCGGCAGAAATCCGACGTAATCCCCACTCGACCCGCCGCCCTTGTGCTTGCACGACCTGACCCCAGAAGGTAACGCTCTAGTGAGGGTCCGAGCCATCTCCCTGCGGAGAGCTTCCCTGGCCGCCCGACCCACCATCCTGACATTGGTGGGGATCGTGCTGACAATCGGGGTTTGTACCATCGCGTGGCGGTGGATCCTTGGTAGCGGGAGGAGGCTCTTGTGTCGGCGGCTCTTCTCCCTGCTGTGGCGGCTGTGGCGGCGGAGTACTTTCTTCTGGAGGCTTTTGCGTCTCACCGGGGAGCTTTTTGACTGGCTTTTTGCTCCCAGACCGCTTCTTGCCGCTTCCCTTGCGACTGGAGCTGCGTCCCGACCGTTTTCTTGAGCGCACCTTTCTATTACCGGCACGTCTGGGATTCTCGCCGATTGAATCATCGTCAAACGCGTCCGCCCCGGTGTAGGCAGCGGGCTCTGAGTCACGGCCCCCTTGCTCTAAGGATGGCGTGGCGGCGCTGCTCGTTGTATCCCCGTACTTCACCGGCCGGTCCATGGTGTCGTATGCGGCACCTTCTGTATTTTTGGCTTCTCCCGGGGTCACAGCTGACACAGCTGCTTTATCAGGCTTTACTACGTTTTGGACCTCCTCGGTGACCGCATAGCCGCCGCCGGCGATTATCCCGCCCGCAGCAACTATTGCAACGCCCTTCTGTGCGACGAGGCCGGTGCCGGCAAGCTTTGCAGCGATTCCGGTAGCTCCGACACTCGCGCTGCCCGCTGCCCCAGCCCCAGCGGCAACCGTGGATGCCTCCGCGACAGATGCTGAGCCAAAGATCTTTGCCAGTCCCGCAAGGGCGGATCCCGGTGCGAGCAGTGGCAGCCCGCCGGCCAATACGGCCTTCCTCTTCTTCATCGAGCCCTTGAACTCTCTGCATGCCTCGCATGACCGCATGTGACTGCGAAGTTCTCTTCTTCTGCCGGTGCGCCCATCACCCTGAGACATCTCAAATCGGACTTCCGCACACTCCATGCTTCTGCCCTCTACGCCAGCGTGTAGAGACCTGCGCGCCTCGAAGAGCAGCCTTTTCGCCTTGGACGCATCGACATCAAGGGCGTCAGCAATCGAGGCATGCGACATGCCTGCTGCCTCTCGCATCAGTAACGCCTGCCGCTGCTCGTCAGGTAGGTGCGAGACGTCTGACAGAACTTGCTTGACCTCTTCCTTGAGCTCAACCTTGCTGTCAACCGTCTCGTGCTCAGCGACAAGTTCATGCATGGCACCATCGCGGACTGTACGGCGCTCTATGACGTTGAGACAGTGGTTTCGGGCGCAGCGGTAAAGCCACGGCTTGATCTCGATATCCCTATCTGACCCTCCGAGGGTGCTGTGAGTCCGGATCATGACCTCGTGCAGAGCATCCTCGGCTTCGGTGTAGTCCTGCAACATGGAGACGCAGTAGGCGAACAGCGGCCCCTGATACCGCTGGTAGATAACGGTAAATGCCTCGTCGGACCCTGCTGCAATCAGCTTTACAAGCGATTTATCGCTTAGCGCGCGTAGCCAAAATGCTGCGCGCGGAACGCTTCCAGCGTTAATTGTCTCTGCGGCTGCTTCCATGCCTGCCGTTTCGTTAATTTGCTCTTCTTACAAAGTAACAGCTTATGGACGCAAAAGTTCTATCTTTTCTTGTTTATTACTTCTTCAATGCTTCGCTGCAGAAGATGCTGCTTTAGATTTGCCATCTCTGAGGCAAGGCTTTCAAGTGAGTCGCGAGCCTTCTTGCGCCGGGCCTCGTTTTTTGAACGAAGCGCAGGAGCGAGTATCTGTTCCAGCAATGCAGCCTCTTGATCTGTGGAGCGCTTCAATACCCTCAAGTTCTTCCCCGCTACTCCATACCGGGCTAGCTCAACTGCTGCTGAGATGATGTCACGATCCCATTCATCGTACACGCGGTCCCGATCATCTCGCTTGCGCTTGACGATTCCGTGTTCCTCAAGCTCACCAACGAGTCTGTGGGTTGCACCAGTTTGGTGAATTATCTGATCCAGTGTGAACGTGTTGCCACCGGCGTCGCCCCCGATTGCCTCAGCTCCCCCATTGTCTGACTTTTCCACCTTTATCTTTCCCGAGGCGAGCTTTTTTCGTATAACGCGCAGCGGCAGGAACATGTCACGCTGGGCACGGAGGACCGTTCGTAGCCTGCTCAGGTCATCCGTGGAGTACAGTCTGTAGCCACCGGGCGTTCTGCTCGGAGAGACAAGCTTCTGGTCTTCAAGGTAGCGAATCTTTGAAATTGAGATGTCAGAAAACTCCGATCTGAGCTCCCGGCAGACACTTCCGATGGTTAGCCGGCCAGCCGGTTCTTCCAGCTCCTGGCTCGTAGAAGATAGATCCTTGGAAGCCTTTTCAATATGTTCGCGTGCCACCGTGCTCACCTTTCCAGATAGGCCAGCTTGTATTTACCGATCTGCAGTTCGTCGCCATCGCACAATTTGCGTGACTCCACCCTAATTCGATTTACGTAGGTGCCATTCAGGGAACCGAGGTCATCCAGATATAGACCGTCGCGCCTGCGGACTATCAGCGCGTGATTGCGTGAAACTGTGACGTCATCAAGGAAAACATTGGCTTTCGGGCTGCGACCTATGGTGGAGCGTTCCCCGTCCAGCATGAAACTCTCCCCAACGCGGCCACCACCTGCGCGAACCACAACGACGGCTCCCTTTGAGTCGATCTCATGATCTATATCAACCGGCTTGATATCGCCAGCTTCGTCAATCTTGTATGTAGCTGTGGTCTGGTCGCTACTTTTTTCTTCAGCTACAAGGTAATCCCCGCATTTTTGGCAGTAATTTGCACCGTCGGGGTTAACGAATCCACAGTCTGGGCAATGCAAGGCCATTGACTTCCCAGCCTTGACTAGTCCTCATCGTCGGATCGCGGCATTCCTTTGCCGGCAAGGATGTCCGTAAGTTTCTTCACGTCCGCGCCCGTCACAAGCTGATCGCCACTCTCGTGCTTTTTTCGGAGCCTGTTTACAAGCTCTGCTCGAAGGATGTCGATCTTGCCGTGCAGGATCCTACGTCTGTAGGACACCTCTTGCTCTTCCTCCGTGAGCTTTTGAATCAGGTCCTTCAGTTCTTTGTCGTCCAATGACCCTAGGTTTGGAAATGTATCCATTTCTGCCATATTTCTATTCCTCCGTGCTGTCAAGATGGATTATAGGCCGAAATACCAAACCTTCAAGCTGAACTTTAGGGTGATCAAATACTTTTACCATGTCAAACAGTTTCGGTTGCGGCCCGTGTTTCCTGCAGCGAGCAACAAAAATCATCGGGCATCGAGCTGTTTCTTGCCGTCTATCAGGTACTTTGCTGTTGCGACCAGCGAAAGCGCGACTCCGGCTAAAAAGATCGCAGTTGACAGAATCGAGTCGTTTATCATCGCCAGCCCGGCTCCAGCAAAAATGAGCCAGATCGAGGTACGCCCTACCCAGTTGACCTCGATCCGCAATCCTCTGGACAGCGCATAGCGGGATACTGCGAGCATGAAAAGCTCTCGAGCCAGAAGGAGGGCTATCGCCCACCTGGGAAGTAGATCGAAGTACCACGTGACGATCATCGCTGCCACTACAAGCAGACGATCGATCAGCGGATCCAGCAGCACTCCCAGACGGCTGTGCTGGTTCAGCAGGCGCGCGAGCATTCCATCCAGCCAGTCGCTGATCGCCGCAATGCCGAATACCAGGATCGCGGTCGCGCTCACTTCAGATTTTGACTCCAGGGCAAGTACAAGAAAAATAGGTATGAGCGCAAGTCGGATCAGGCTGATCAGGTTGGGAACCGTAAATGGCCGCAAGCCCTCCGGTGGGCTTGGGCTTCTTGCCTCGCTCTCCCCCCTGCGCAGCCCGACTGCCCACAGCAGTGATTCGGTCTTGCTTCGCCCTTCAGTTTTCAAGAATCACTCGATACTGTCCAGCAGTTTTTCAAGTTCATCCGGCAACCCATCGATAGGTAACTGCTTGTCCTCGAGCCCGAGCCTGACCTGTGCCTCGATACTGCCTTCCTTGATCGTTCTCTTTCCCACTGTGAGACGAACCGGACAGCCAAGGAGTTCTGCATCCGCAAACTTTTCGCCCGCTCGGGCCGTGCGGTCGTCGTAGATCACATCGAACCCGCCCTCCTTCAGCTCCTCGTACAGCTTGTCTGCAAGCTTTCCTTCCTCGGATCCCTCCTTTCCCAACGCAACGATTTCAACCTCGAAGGGGGCTATCGACCTCGGCCAAGATATTCCCCGCTCGTCATGCCGCTGTTCAACGGCGGCAGCTGCGATTCTCGCGGGGCCGATTCCGTAGCTGCCCATAACGATTGGTTGTTCCTTCCCTTTGTCATCAAGGTATGTTGCATTCAGCGCTTTTGAGTAGCGCGTTCCGAGCTTGAAGATGTTGCCCACCTCGATTGCCTTCAATATCCGCAGAGTCTTACCGCAATTCGGGCATGCGTCTCCTTCCTCAACGGCCCGAATGTCTGCGATATCGGCCTCAAAGTCTCTTCCAGCCCTGACACCGCGCAGGTGATACCCATCGCGATTTGCCCCTACAACCATGTCAATGCCTTCGATTGAGGGATCGGCGATTATCTTGAGGTCGCCGTCAACATCTACAGGCCCGATGAAACCTGGCTGGGCACCGAATGCATGCTTGATCTCGTCGGCAGTAGCTGCACGTACAGGCTCGCCCACCACCCCTTGCAGCTTTATCTCGTTCAGGCTGCTGTCTCCTCGCACCAGCGCAAGCACCATATTGCCGGAATCACTTATCTGTGGCAAAGCCTTCACAAGGGCCGACGGATCGACGCCGAGCAGGCTTGATACCTCGTCGATGGTTCGTGCGTCAGGGGTCTCGACCTCGACCGGGCTGTCGCTTGGACTGTCCGGCTTCGCGCTTCCCGGCTCTCCTCTGGCCACCTCAACGTTGGCGGAGTACGAGCACGAACACAGTGCTATCTCGTTTTCGCCTGCATCACACGGTGCCATGTATTCATGCGCCCCGAGTCCGCCCATCATCCCCACGTCCGACTCGACTCGATAGCACTCGATGCCGCAGCGGTCGAATATCCTGTCGTATGCCTCGATATGCAAACGGTACGAGCGCTCAAGTCCCTCCTCGTCCCTGTCGAAGCTGTACGCATCCTTCATTGAAAACTCGCGTGTTCTCAAAATGCCGGCACGAGGCCTGGGCTCGTCCCTCTCCTTGATCTGAATTTGGTATACGGTGATGGGCAGATCGCGGTAAGAGCTGATCTCGTTGGACATATGGAAAGTGACGCTCTCCTCATTTGTCATCGCGAGCAGAAGGGCGCGTTGATTGCGATCCTCCAGTTTGAATAGCTCCGGGATGGTGTCACGGCCGGTTTTATGCCATAGATCGGCAGGCTGCAGCACAGTCATCAGCATCTCATGCGCACCGATCGCATCCATCTCCTCGCGGATGATTCGCTCTATATTTTTCAGAACCCGCAGTCCAGCGGGCAGATATGTCCATATTCCGGCGCCTAGCTGTCTGATAAGCCCCGCACGGACCATCAGCTTGTGCGATGCGGCCTCTGCGTCGGCAGGTGGGTCCTTGACGGTCGGCAACAGGTAGCTGGATAGGCGTGTCACAGTGGCAAGACTATACGGTGGTCTCCCGGACACACGCATTTGCTGGATATGAGGGTGTGTAGGACCAGTACACGGCATTACATCCAAAGTTCTCGCTAGCATCCGTTGCCGCCCGGCCGACGGGCCGGCGCGAAACAAAAACGCTAATCAAGGGTTAATTGCATCGGAACCTTTTTTTAAAGCATGAGGACGGGCAAATTGTTTACCGCAAATTCAAAACCAATGCCAAGCAGTACCGCAACCAGTCTGATCGCGGGTGTTCTTGCGATCGTGCTGCTTGCGCTGTGGCTGGTTCCGCCGGCATCGGCCAACTCACAACAGCTGACCATAGGAAGAGACGACAGGCAGCTCGTGTCGAGTGGTGATTGGGCACGAGAGACGACCTTGAACGATATGCAGGCGCTGGGCTTTGACGTGGTACAGGTATTGGTCAACTGGGATCAGTATGCACCTAACCCCACATCGAGAAGAAAGCCGAGATTCAATGACAAGAACGCGGCATCATACGGTACGCCGAAGTGGGGCGAGCTAGACGCAGCCATTCGAGGAATTGTCGCACGCGGCATGACGCCAATGCTCAACCCTGCGGGCCCGGCACCAAAGTGGGCCAGCACGAGGAAGAAAAGTCGTTTCTACGGCCGGCACCCGAAGCTGAGCCTATACTCGAACTTCGTAAAAGCCATCGCACGTCGATATAACGGCAGTGGCAACCTCCCGCGTGTCACGTGGTGGGGTGCGTGGAACGAACCGAATCTGGGAGGCTGGCTGCAACCGCAGTGGCGGTACAGCAAGGCGCTTGGTAAAAGGATTCCACGCTCTCCACATCTGTATCGCAGTATCTATAAAAGGACCGTCAGCCAGGTTCGCAGAGCTGGGATAAAAAGTGCAAAGTTTTTAGTAGGAGACACCGGGCCGCTTGGAAGCAAAAGGAAAACTGCAAGGAGCCCCGTATACCCCAAGACTTGGTGGCGGGAGTTCTTCTGCCTGGATGAAAAAAGCAGGACTCTAAAAGGTGTCCATAGGCGTGCCCGTGGCTGTCCGGCAAAGTTCAAGAAGTTAAAGGCAATCGGGGTCGCGCACCATCCATACGCCAGGGGGGGGGCGAAGACGCCTTACCTAAAAGGACCGAGCAAGCTTGATCTTCCACTGGCACAGACAAATGGTCTCGTTGCAATCTTGAATCGGGCGGGAAGCGCACGCCGCATAAGGAAAAAGGCGCCGATCTACTTCACTGAATATGGACTTCAGACGATGCCGCCGGACAAGTATCTTGCCGTAACCCTCGGCGAGCAGGCCAGCTGGATAAATGTGGCCGAGTATCTCGGATACAAAAACAGTCGCGTACGAAGTTACTCGCAGTACCCGTTCGTCGACGATCCGCTTGACCCCACATCTGCCAAGGGCTTCGGCGGCTTCCAGAGCGGCCTGAGGTTCAACGATTTCAGAGCGAAACCATCATTTTCATCGTTCCGACTGCCAATCTTCGTGACGAAGCGGTTTAAGGCCGGTACGTATAAGAACAAAGTGCTGGTCTGGGGATCAGTGAGGCCAAAGGTCCGTCCTGCGACCGTTCAGATTCAGTCAAAAACGGGCAGCAGCTTTAGAACTCGGGCGACTGTTACGCTGAGATCTTCGACCAGGTACTTCCGCAAGACGGTGAGGCTTACGGGCGCTTCTTCAAAGAAATGGAGGCTGCGGTGGGTCGATCCGAGCGGAGTAGAGTACTTCAGCCGTACGGCGCGAGCCAGCAAGAAGAGATAGTCAGTACCGCTTTGACGGTCGTGGTTCGATTGGATCGGCTTTGCGATCCGAAGTGGCGATTCTTTCCGGCGTAAGCTCCCCGGCGTTTTCCGTCTCGATCTCTTCGAGCCACCTCACCGCCTCGTCCTTCTCCTCTAACGCTACGCGGTCATCTGCCCCAGCAAACGACGCGTCTATCTCTTTGAAAAGCTCTTCGACCAGCCTGTCCTGGGAAACCTTGCGCAGCGGCTTACCGTGGGCGAAGACGAGCCCTGCACCCTTTCCACCCGTAATTCCGAAGTCGGCGCCGGCGGCCTCCCCCAGTCCGTTTACTGCGCAGCCAAGCACCGCTACAGAGAATGCCTGAGGGTATTTCTCGAGACGCGACTCTATTTCTGCGACGACGCTATCCATGTCAAACTGGAGGCGGCCGCAGGTCGGGCAAGCGATGAGCTCCGGTCCACGTTGTCTCAGCCCCAACGACTTAAGTATCTCCCATGCAACCCTGACCTCCTCCTCCGCTTGGAAGGTAGCCAGCGAGACACGAACAGTGTCGCCTATGCCGTCTGCCAGGAGCGCTCCCAAGCCAACGGCCGACTTTATCGATCCTGTCCACTTGGTTCCGGCCTCCGTTATGCCGAGGTGGAGCGGGTACTCGATTCGATCGGACAAAACACGGTTGGCCGCGATCGTGTTCGCGACGTTGGTTGACTTGATCGAGACCTTGAAGTCGTAGAAGTCGAGCCTCTCCATCAGCTCAACCGTCTCCAGTGCTGCCGCGACGAGAGCATCAACGGGGTTCTCCTTCTCCAGATCACGAAGATGTTTGGGCAGGGACCCGGAGTTGACGCCAACCCGAATTGGAATTTGAGCCCCTCGAGCTGCATCGATGACCTGCGCAACCTTGTCCTCGACGCCGATGTTCCCCGGATTTATCCTTATGCAGTGCGCTCCGGCATCGATCGCCTTGAGAGCAAGCGTATGGTTGAAGTGGATGTCGGCGATGATCGGAATAGGAGAGCGCTCAACGATCGTACGTAGCGCCTCCGCGTCCTTTTCCCGGGGCACCGCGCAGCGAGCGAGCTCACAGCCCGCTGCAACCATCCTGTTTATCTGGTCGAGAGTCGCATCAACGTCACTTGTGTCCGTCTTCGTCATCGACTGAACGACAACCGGCGCACTACCACCGATGGTTACGCCTCCGACCACTACCTGTCGTTTGGATGCCATATGCCTGTAAGTGAGTGTACTTATGCTGTTGGTTTCGGATGCAAAAAGGGTGCTTCTAGCGTATGTTGAAGCCCTCTCCGGTGAGCCTGCCTATGTCGTTTGTAAGGCCAATTACGAACAGAACAATTACGAGCATGAAGCCGAAAACCGACGCACGCTGCATCGTCTCGAAAGATATTGGCTTTCCTCGAACCTTTTCGGCGAGCGAGAAGAAAATGTGACCGCCGTCGAGAGGCAGAAATGGGAAGAGGTTTATGATCGCAAGCGAGAGGCTGATTACCGCCAGAACCCATAAGGCGTTCGTGAAGCTGAAGTCAAGCTGTTTTTTTGTGATCGTGTATCCGCCGACCACTCCCGACAGTTGCTTGCGTTGCTCGGGGTCGATTATCCGTGAAAGGACGGAAAACGTGCGTTCTGTAACGAACCAGGTCGTGTTGAGCGACTCCACGAAGGCACTCGGCAGGCTGCGGCCATCCTTTATTCGCTGGTACGAAAAGCCTATACGCATACCGAAAGGCCTTTGGCTCTTGTCGTAGCGCGGCCGAACAGAGATGTCCATTGGCTTGCCGTCCCTGACAATTGAAAGCTCAACAGGCTTTTCAGCAACGCATCCAGACCTACTCTTACCGGTGCACTTGTGAGAGCGTATTCGCTTGATATATGTCTCGAGCGAGCCCGGCTCTCCGTCAACTTTCACGATCTTGTCACCACGTTCGAGCACTTTCGAAGCCGGAGAGTCAGGCGTTGTCTTCTCAATCAAGGGCACATCTATCCACCTTGAGAACATGTTCAGAGCGGTAAAAATTACGATTGCGATCAGCAGGTTCATGGCGGGTCCACAGGCGATCACCAAAATTCGTTTCCAGACCGGCTGGTTGTAGTACGCTCTCGGCCGAACATCTTCCGGGATATCTTCCTCGGGGTTCATTCCGGTTATCTTCACGTAGCCGCCGAGCGGCAAGGCTCCAACCGCGTACTCGGTCTCACCGCGCTTGTGCCTTAGAAGAAGTGGAGGGAAGAAGAGCGAGAAACGCTCCACCCTCATCCCCACCCTCTTGGCCGCAAGGAAGTGGCCGAACTCGTGCATGATTATGAGAAAGACGAAGCCGGCGAATGCGAAAAAGAAGTTCAAGTCTTGGAGACTTAATGCGAAGAAGTAGTTCAAGGCTTGGCTCCGTTCGGACTTTTCGTGCTGCCACCGGCAAATGTGAATGCGAATGCTCGGGCCTCTTCATCGGCG
>SDBU01002774.1_pt1 | contig 22830 bp, 61 predicted proteins | sample 2277071 | NCBI WGS metagenome assembly SDBU01 (sample SAMN10397929, study PRJNA504765) | marine sediment metagenome | isolation source: marine sediment core GS08_GC12, 126 cmbsf | place: Arctic Ocean: Gakkel Ridge, Loki's castle | collected 2008 | reverse complement strand
AGGAGAGGAATAATGAAAAGGGAAATAACCTATCCGACTAATTGCTCCAAGTGTGGCAACACCTTCAAAAGAAAGCCTAACGAATCTATTACCTGTCCTAGGTGCAGGGAGAAAATAACTAGAAGGGAGGCAAAGTAACTGAGTGGGAAAAACAGTGCCAAGTGATAATAGATACCAATAAGAGTGACATTGAACATATAAGAGAGGAGAGAATGAGTATAAAAATACAGGTCAGAGCAGGCAATATAATTGATATTGAAACAGCGACAGGCAAGGTATTCCAAGTTACCGAATCAGGCGACTCGATAAAAATAGTCGGCAAGCAATACATGGGGGTAACAACCATACGAGATAAAAACAGAAGTGCTGAATTGTATTACGATACAGTCATATTAAAGCAATCATGAGCTTTAGCCTAACCACTAAGGGGGTAACACTTACTTCTTATTGATACAGTTTTCGCACTCCTCTTCTAGCTTCTTACGTGCCGCAATAATGTCCGCCTCCAACTCCACCATTTGCTGAATCATGTCGATGATACGTTTATAGAGCAGGATTAGAGTGCTAATCATAATACACCTTAAACAAGACAGAACCCCAGGCATTGCCGGGAGTTATCTAAAGCAATACCGCAAACTCGGATACCTGGAGGTCTGTAATTGGTGCCAGCTAGTAGCCGCTTACTCCTAGTATTGATGGGCGTACTCCCCACTTCTCTAGTTTCACCCTCTTTTTCAAGCCACGCTACGTTAACCCAGCTAGACACTACTCGGGGTCTCCTTTCGCCCTTTCGGGTAGCCAGCTATACTTAAAGCACCTTCGTGCTAGAAGCCGATTTATATTTCCCAAACTCATCTCTTGTCGCTTGGGCGTTGCGTCTCTTTCCTGCTTCACTTCGGTTAAGGTGTCCTTTATTTACAGCATCTTGCAAGTTATCTGCTTGTGTACCCAAAAAGAAATGTAGCGGACTAACACATTTTCTATTATCGCAAGTATGAAGCACTTGCATCCCACTTGGTATCTTGCCAAAACTCAATTCCCAAGATACCCTATGAGCAGGAACAATTTTCCCATTAAACCAGAACATCCCATAGCCGTCTCTTGTTGCTGCTTGCCACTCCCAGCAATTATCACCATCCTTGTTTACCTTATCCCAAAATCTATTACTCATATCTTATTATATAACGGCTGGCATAATATTGTCAAGTAGCTGGCAATAAACTTTAAGAGTATGGGCGGGGCGGGCCATTGCGACACCGCCCCGCCCTATTCAGTAATGGCCGAGTAGCTACGTCGGCCCCTTCGAAGGTATTTAAGGGATAGAATCCCCTTCATATATTCTACCATCAATCTCGTAGAAGTCAAGCCTTGCGGGGGTTAGGAGCGTCTGTTACGCATGAGTATACGCTTCCGGAAGTTTACGCTTCCGGTTATACAGCTTCAGTGCTTTGGCGATATATTCCCCCAGCGGAGTTCCTTCTCTCTCTGCGGACTCGATTGTCTCCGCTCTGATATGCGGATACTCTGCCGGTATTCTAAACTGCCACCTGTTATCTTCCATTATCTCTCTCCTTGAGCTTGTTCTTTATCCGCCTGGTTGCTTGCATACGAGTCTCTTTTGATAGTCCCTGCCACCAATCCCCATCATCGTGCTGGTATATGTCGTATCCTGTCCCTCTATAATAAATAGTTCCACTCCATCCCACGCAGTCAAACGCTTCGCCCTCAATATTTTTGTCTGGAGCAAAGTTTTCAATAGGGCAACTCCAAGTTTCTTCTCGTGGTGTCGTCCTTAACGGCATCCCTACCTGTTTCTCGACCTCCATCAAGTGATTCCATAGTCTTTCCTGTCTCTTCTTACCTATCATTTCCCCTCTCACTATCCTTCATGCCTGCAAGATAGGCGTTTTGCCAGATATAATAATCGTTATTCCGCACCTCTATTCCAGACACCTCGTCTGTTATCATAGGTTCGTATGGGTTATTCATTTCTCCTCCGCTTTAGCGAGTGGTAATCGACTTCGTTCCATTTCCTCACAAGCTGAGCAGCCCTCATGCTGTGGATTGAGCCTCACACACATGCGACAAATCTCTCTTAGGGCATCCTTTAATCCTTCATAGCAATCCGGAGCTGCTGCTATGAGGTGGGCGTTGGCTTCTTGGTTGATTGTGTATGTTTCAGCTATTGTGATATTCTTACAATGTATTATTCCTTGCCCTTGAATCATCATTGCCTTCCATTCACCCTTTGTATACTCCATTGATTAACCTCCCTATATCCTCTGGTTTATAATCCCGGCAGTAGGTCTCCATGATGTATCCTAGAAACTCATAGCGGTGTATGTTAGGATATGGTTTGAATACGAGCAGGTCATACTTCCCTGATCTCATCTTCCTTAGAAGTCTATCACCCTCTTTCATCATTCCCCCTTCTTATGGATTAGTATCTGACGGGCTACTACTACTTGCCTGCCGTCTTGTCTCCCAGAAGCTACCACTTCACGGTATTCTACTCTTCTTATCTGCTCTCCAAAGGCAGCAAATACGGCATCCTCTTTATTCACATAGACGTGATAGCCTTTATGGTAGCTGAACCCACCGCATTGCTTTGGAATCATCCCTTTAGCTTTATCCTTTAACCAAGTATTGTAATTGACTCTGCCGCCATAGTAGGCAAACTCTAGGTGGGACGATGCATCCGAGCGAAAGTATTTCCACCCAACTCCTGTCCCTTCCTGTGTTTCTTTATCCAGTGTAACTAAGCACATAATCTCACCTCACATTAATAGCCATGATAACAAGAATACCAATCCAGAATCCAAAGGCAAATAAACCACCACCGATTAACATATTACCTAAAACCTGTATCATGCTACCTTCTTAGTGACAGCGTGGGCTAACAGTGTCTCAAATAGAAAAGAAGCTTTTGCATAGTCCCCTCCGAATGGGATGGCAAGGATTACAGAGACCCCCTCCACCTTTACATTGGCTTCTAATCCTTGAAGCGCTTCTAACACTTGCCGATTGAGTATTACTTCCATCTCTCCTACTCCTCTATATTATATTCCTCACAGTAACAGAGCGTCAGACAATACGCAAGTCCAGTGTCAGACTATTACAGCCTGTTATCTATCATTTAAGGTGTCGGACATTGCTCAAGGTCGTTCTATCTCCCATTTCCCATTCGCCCAAATCTTTTTGTGAAGCTCGTGCATCACGAACGCCAGCCCGAGTTGTTCCATTGAGGTGTTTGTATACATTGAACAAGCGAATGTATACAACTTTTCCAATATTGGATACATACTATTATTATAGTCTTCTTTATGACTGACAGTTACCATCTTCTGTAACTGGGACTGAGTGGGGAGCCAGATAAGATTTTCCTTTGGGGTATCATCAAAACCTTTCCAAGAACACTCTGGGTAAAAAGCAATATCTTCAACATCGCCAACAATAGGATTGCCTGAATAACCCCTTTTATCTATCCCTAAAACAACTGTAACCTCGCCCACATCAACGCAAAGAACATAACCATCCCATTCCACCTTTTTCCTGACTACTACCCAATCACCCATAGCAGGCATCCAAATCCCCTGTATCTCAGGGCAATCACACTGTTTTATGTAAATGGTATCCATTATCCCTCTCCCTTTCTATGGTCTCTATAAGCCAGGTAACTACGCTCTTTTGGTTTACCAGATATATACCCTATTACCTTATCAATACGCCATGAGACAGCCCTTACCGAGCAACGGCCTATCCTAGCCAGTGTCTCGTCCGTCTCCCCCATGACATAAGAAATCTTGGTCATTATCCCATCGTTGCCGCACTCATTGAGTTTCTGCTCGATTATTCCAGCCATTCCTGACAAAACTTCAAATGGAGCATGATTCCCCTTCTGCTTTATAGGTGGAGTATGGTCTGGCTTTGGGTCCGGGGCTATCCCCTGCCTTAGTTCTAGTAAGTTTCTTATTATCCATATTACAGTCGTCCGGGAGTACGTGTAGTCATTCATACGTTTAGCTCCATCACACTTTGCGAACATCTTTTAGCCGCTATCTCGCAATACTTCTCCTCTATCTCTATGCCTATGCACTTACGGTTGAGTTTCTTGGCACAGTAGGCAGTTGTTCCTGAGCCGAGGAAAGGATCAAGGATTATCTTGGCATCTGGGAAAAATGAAAGACACCAATTCATAACTGCCATCGGTTTTTGAGTAGGATGCATGGCTCTGTTTCTCTCCCCATCTTTCATCGCACCCTGCCATAAATAATCAATCACCCTTATTGGCATATTTCTACTTGTCCAAGCTAACTCGGCATGCGAAAAATCAGTTCCTTCCATTCCACGAGCCTTAAACCAAACTAGCCACCCCCTAGATCGAGGCAGACTATCAGCATAGTTATTGGCTCCCCACCAAACTTGGTCTATGTCTTTGAATTGCTGGTAGATTTCACTAGCGTCAAAGTCCAAATTGCCCGTATCGCCAACAAGTATATCAGTGGCACAAAAAGTTCTATCCCCCCAAGAGGTTTTGGAATTATGTTTCTGTGGCTTATATCCTATCCCATACGGCGGGTCGGTCAGCACCAAGTTCACCTTCGGTAATTCAGGCAATATCTCTCTGCAATCCCCATGGTATATAGTTATTCCGCCTTCTTCATAGTACGGTTTAATCATCCTTCCTCCTCCAAGATACTACACGGGTTCCCGTTCTCCGCCCAGCACATTATATCCTCTAAGTCACAGTATCCATACGTCTCCTCCATGTCTATTGTTACTTTTCCCCGGTAATAAGGGCAGTCTTTATAGCTTTTCTCAGTCATCGGTAGCCTCCTCTTCTGTAGAATACCAGGCCTCAAACCAATTACTACCACACTGGGGGCAATTCAGTTGAATATCCCAAAGGGCTTCTGTCTCTCCAAAAGGAATTACCCGCAGCCATTTAATAGCACAATTTATACATTTTACTACCTGTCTCATTTCTCCTCCTCTATCAGATACTTAGAATTGAAAATAGGTATCCTGCGATATGTTCCTATAAAGTCCTTCCCCAAGGTTAAACGATACCACCAACAGAGCATTCTATAAGGCAATACAACCCTAGCAAGCCGATGTAGATACCTCATCCTTCAACCTCCTTAATCCGTTCCTTGTAATACTTCTTAAGTTCCTCTATATCAGATACGGTATATTTTTTAGGCGTTCTGGCTCGTATGGTTAGAGCATCAAACCTATCCTGCCCTAGTAACTCAAGAAAGAACTCTACCTTCTCAAGCGGGTTGCCATCTAGGAATCCATGACACCCCCGACAAAGTGGAGCTACGTTTTCAATATCCCACCGGGTAGATCGCCGACTCCTTGAGTGGAAGTGAGCGCAATCGAGATTCTTCACTCCCTTGTAAGCATTAGGTTTCTTTAGTAGCCAGCACCGCTTACAATATCCCCCCGACTGAAGCCTGACATACCGAGAGAAATCCTTATCAAGTGGATCAATCCTTATCTTCACTCTACCCTCTCTAATGACTCAGCTTCACACTGTTCACAATGCTTCCACACAGCTATATTGAACTCAACCTCATTACGAAACGGATACTCTCCTATCTGGTCTATCTCTGGACATTTCAAGGTGCCTGAACATTCCATCACTTCACCTCCTCTTTTATCCCCTCATATACAGTAATCAACCCTGCTTCGCCTTCTGACAAGCAACAGCATGTCTAAAAAAGATATTGTTTCCAGCTACCCATCGTCTACCGAGTTGCCGTCGCAAGTCTCCTTTTTTAACCCGATAATGAGTCGGGAATCGCCTCTCGCAGTACCCACAAACGAACTCACCACTTCTAAAGTCTATCTTATATTCTATCGCCTCACCCATCCTTCCCTCCTACTGTTCTTTTATCTGCTCCCCTCATATACAGTAATCAAGCTCACTCAACCCCGGCCTTTTTTAATTCGACTCTCCATCCAGCATCTAGCACTTTCCGTTTCTGCCAATACTCGTCATCAATCGGCTTCCGGCGTGCCTCTAGGTCATCAGCATGTTGTTTCAAATCTGCCTTACAATCCCGTTTAAGTTGCTCCATTCTTTCTTCGTAATCTTTTTGTATTTGTTCTTGTGTTTTCATCCTTCCCTCCTACTGTTCTTTTATCTTCTCCCACTCTGATACCGGGATGAAAAGGACAATTTGAGTCTCCTCTTCATACGGGTCTAATGCTCTTCTGTCGGTATAGAAGATATCACCTTTAGATTTTATCCCAACCCTATATTTATTCAGGTCTATCATGGGGCCTCCCCTTCTAATGACTCCCTTTCAACCTGCCTTCTAATTATGTATATTGCATCCAGTGGTTCGGATAAAAGTTTCTTAAGAGGCTTAGTATTACTATCAGGAATCCAGAGAACCCACCCTTCTCTCATAAGTTCTAGTAGGCCCATCACTCCCCCACTATATCTTTAACTGCTTGGAGGGCTTCATCGAATGCATACCAGCCTCCAACTACACCTACCCCTCTAGTGTGTGGATTCTCAATCCCCTCAATCTTCTTCTTGATGAGGGAGGCTGTCTTACCAACAAAGTAATTCTCGATAGAACAGAATACCTCAAACTCCTCCTCGGTAAGGTCTAGTTCCTTGCCCTCCCTACTATCCCTGATAGCCTGACGAAACTTATCTAAATCAAGCAATTTTGATAACTCAGGATTACTGGCTACCTCTGCGGTTGCCTTCCAATCATCCCTTTCATTTTTTAGTTGCTGGATTTCCTCTGGTATGTGCTGCTTGATGAGGGAGATGGCTATATCAGCCGCTTCAAGTTGGCTTTGGCACCTTCTGTGCTTTGCTACACTGCTTAGTGTTGGGGAAGAATCACAGTCACCGTTGTGCGAACAAGTCTTACAAGCTATCTCCTCTCTTACCTTATCAGCCTGATGCTGTCGGATTAGGGATGCTGCTTCTTCGAGTGTCATGTTTGAATCGTCAACTTCACCACCTTGACCTACAGCCTGACGTAAATCACCCTCACCAGCCTTACTATAATCAGTGTAAATCTCAGGGCGTGTCTCCCTGTATTCTGTATAGATTCTTGCCTCTGGTATGTGCTGTTGGATGATGGGATAAATAGCATCTAGGTATTTCTCTTTATCTCCTAGTAAGTTCCTATGATGTTTAGGTGTGGGCATCATCTTTTGACCTTCAGTGGTTCTAGCGTCTATCTTCCACCAAGCCCTCTCTATTTCCTCTCTCACCTTCCCCCAATCAATCATGCTTGACCTCCTCTATTTCACAGTCATAGTGCTTCTTCCATTCATAGCCATTTATACCCAAGCTATCTTCTTGAATTGTTTCCCACCATTCCCACCATAAGAACTTCGCTCTTCTCTGTAATTTATAACCATGGTGGGCAAAGAAGGTGTTGTAATATCTGAGGATTCTGTATTGGTTGTCTTTCATCTCTCCCTCCTTATATGGGGATGCTACTTAAATCTCCATTGCCGAGTCATGCCGACATCCCTCACATTCCCATACTTCTGTTTCATCATCATTTATCTCGGACTGGTAGGGGTCGGATTCTTTTATGACTGGGTTTTCTTTTGTATTGCCACAACCACATATTTCACACTTCATCTTTCTCTCCTTATCCATCTTATAAACTGCCATATCCCATAGACCGGAATAGAGTAAAGCATCACTATCTCAACGTAGAGTATCACCTTAATAGGCTCTACCCACCCACCGGCATAGTAGAGATACAGAATATCCAGCGGCAGAACCACCATCAGGGTAACTGCTATAACTTCTTTAAGTTTAGACATCCAACACCATCCAGTCCTTTTGTTTGGATACAACTATTGGTTTACCAGCCTTACACAACCTATAAGATCGACCACACCGACAAGTAACTGTTGTTATCCCTTTCTTAACCTGTCTCCGCGCTTGAATAGTTTTACCACAGACACATTTTATATTAGGTATCTTCATAACTTCTTTCATTTCAACCTTAAAGGCTCATAATATGCAGCCCGATATTCTTTCCCCCCATCTCTTCTCTTGAGTGCCCCCACCTCATCTAACCACTCATTGAAAAACCCAAAGATTTGCTGAACCATCTGGTGGTCAGATTCACGCTTAAACTTCGCATGAGGGAAAAGCACATAAAAGATTTTCTCTTTCAATTCCTGTTCTGTCATGTTGCCTCCCATTCTTTTTGCTTCTCTCGCCACTGGTTTTCATTCATGTCTAAAACAATACACCCCTTATCACCATCAAGCCGTTCCTCAAACTTGCAGTTATCAATACCAATAATTAAACCGCTTATAAACTCCACTACTTCCTTGATGCCTTCTTCGTAAATACACGCCCTACACTCACATTTAGGAACAGTATGTTCATGTGTATACTCCCCCACATTTTTAGCTTTCATTATTCCTCCATTCCCTCTATTCCCCATAATATGGGGTTATGTTGCGAAAGCTCGTTCCTTCATCATCATACTGAAATGTCCATTGCATATTTTTAGGATCAATTCTGGGGTCAGCATGTATCTTGGTGGAGACTATTTTAATTGAACCTGGATTCATAGCCACATATAGAGTAGCCTTCTTCAAGGTTTGCTCGCCACCGTATGCCGTATCACTATTCCTCTTTTTTTGCAAGCCGATTACCGCTACACAGTTCCCTAGTTGCTGTAGTTTCGTTTGTATCTTGGCAATTGCTGGGGCAATCATGTAAAACTCACCACTCTCAGGGACATCTATATAATCAATTACGTATAACGTATTCGCCTCTTTCATATAATCATGGAAGTTCTCAGTCTTCATCCACGTCTTAAAGGGCGGTGGCTTTGGTATTTCAATATCCATAGCATCAAACCGTCGTCTGAGTTGGTTTCTACCTCCCTCCATGTTTGACAGAAACACCGTATTAATCTTCTTCATATTCATGGCTACTGTTCTCATCATAAACCCTGTCTTCCCTGAGTCTTTTGAGCCAGTTACTATAATATGGGTCTCAGGGTCTATCCACGCATACTTTCGTAAATCAAATGGTAAATCAATTGGGAAATCTCTGTCAGAGTCTACATCCTGCCACTCTATCGGCTCTGGTAAGTCATCAACTCGCCTGTAAATCCCATCACCCCTGCCAACGCCTTCACAGATAGGCTTGGCTTGATGACAAAAGTCATGCATCACCTTCCTTAGATTCGTATCAAGCTCTGGAGTTAAAACAGACCTTAGCCCCAGAATGTCCTTATAATGAAACTCCCCTTCTGGCACATTCATAATCCAGCTCTCAATCTCAAATCGTGATATTTTTATCATATCCCCTCGTATTCTGTAACACTTGTAACATTGTAACAGACTGTAACAACAAACCCCTATTTTGGAACACCTGTAACACTTGTAACATTGTAGCTAAAAAGGCTCCTTTTAGGGCTTAAAACATCATTATTGTTACAAAAGTTTTGTAACACCCTAAGAGTACTAGTACAGTACTTAATAGTACTAGAGAATAGTATATTTCTCTTTATTACTACGATCTAACTTTGCCTTTAGGGAATCTATTTCTTTTAAGAGTTCAGCGTGTTTCTTTCTCCAAGAACGTACTTCGTTCCTTACCTGGTGCCATGCCATAGGTGGTAGTTCTTTAGGAATCTCTTTAGGGGGTTGAATGGACTGGGGAACCGGCATTGCCATCATCATCTCCTCCCGAAGCACAGAATTCATCCCCTCTAAGACATACATGGGATTGCTGCGGACTTCATGGTAATGGTCTTTCTCAAGAGAGCAATGCGGGATTTCCATTATTTGAACACCTCCTTCCAAAATATAAATGCAAGGGCTAGTGCTCCCATGGCAGCCGCGTGGTTTACAATAACATGCCATTCTAGAAAGATATACCCAAACCATAGAATGTTAAAGGTAATCGCTAGTAAGCCATAGGTAATTCGGTAAAACATCACTCATATCTCCTTTTACCTCCACTGATAGCCCTGTGGGTAGCTGGTGAGCCTAGTGCTACTGTATTTCCTTCGACTTGTGAACTTTGCCCCACCATTAAAAGAGCTTACCCTTTCACCCCCACAGAGCCTTGTTGTGCCCGAGCCTACTACTTTCAAGCATTGGTAGCTATTTCCGTTGCCAGTCCTGCCTCCCTTTCGTTTCCTCCCTCGGCTCAGGCTAGTGCCAGGGGATACTGCTCCAACCCTACTACGTATACGCAGGTACCTGCACGTCTCAGTGACAGTCCCCCGGCAAGTTGCTGGCTCGGAGGTTTTCGCCTGTTTACACCCGATAGTTTCCGCTGTCGGACACCAGCTAACTCCTATTTAGTTGTTGTATCCTCCTTTCCTTTAAGCAATACCTCCGCCATCTTTAAGAAGTAAAGAGCGTATTGGGGGTTATCCTTGTTAATAAACTGGGCTATTATCATCTTCCCGCACTCCTTCCACCAGAAAGCCTCCTCTATTTTATTTGACTTCCACTCCATGTTATCTCTTATAGTGGGGGCGGCAGGGGTAGGTTTTTTATCTGGTGGACTTTCATAGGGTATGGTAGGGGGTGGTAATTGCCCCGCCACAGATACAGCCTTAGCTACATATTCAGTTCCTTGAGTTGACATGGCAAAGGATAGCGTAACTGCCGTGTTGGGCTGGATCATTTTAAAGTGGGCAAGCCTCTTATTGGAGATTTTATACGCCTTACCCGATTTAACAGTGAATACCATATCCCCATAAGTATTACTTCCAACTGTGTCCACTACTACGTTGTCTGTTCTAACTATTACTATTTCTACCATTTATTCCTCCTCCCCTTTATTCTCTATTTCTTCTATAGCATGCACTCTCAGGTGAAAGGCTTCAGCAAAAACATCATCCGCATTATCCCCTCTGGCTTTTACCTTAAAGCCGTCAATACCCTTCAGTGCTGCTCTCTCGAATGAAACCTCATACTTACTATCCGGGTAAATGTGCCTGATTTCTTCTGTCATGCTTTCTCCTTTCATACTCTGGGGTCAGTATCATATTTACTAACCTCGTATTCCTTTAGTTCTATTTCTTCAATGGTAATATCGGTATTGGCTCTTCCAAAGGAACGGTAGTCTACCCTCATACCCTTTTTAAAATCATTCGCTATGGTTTGCTTGCCTTCGTCACTTCTTAGCCACTTCTCCATTTCCCCTTTACTCTCGTTGTCCTCAACTGTAAACTCCAACTCCCTTGTTAGTGATACTATGACTTTCCAAACTTGTTCTGTCATAACTCCTCCAACTCCTTTAAGAACAGTTTAGCGTATTTCTTGCGGGTGATTTTTGTTTTAGCATCCGCCCATTCTCTAAATGGCTTGGCACCAACAAAGCATTCCCCGTATTTCTTAAAGTAGGGGCAATCGGTGCAAGGGACGTATCCTTCCCCACGGCTTTTAAGGGCGAAATGGCATAGAGGACAGTCATTGTGCATCTCCCCATACCCATTATCTTCAAGCCATTCCTCTTTATTAGTTTCTCCCGTATCAGCTAAATGCCGCCACAGCTTCCTGGTGATTTCAATTGCTTTCTTTTTAGTGAGTTTCATTTTTCAACTCCTCTCCATCCGTCCCCATTACAGAAACAGCATTTGCCTTTCAATATATTTTTTATACCACAAAGGTATTTCACTTTCACTCTCAGCTTGCCTGTCCCCTTACAAGGGCGACACTGTTTAAGCCTTAATTTCATTACTTTAACTCCTCCTCACTACCCCTTTCGGTTGTTTCTCTCAATGTAGGTCAGTGATTGTGCTATGTCTATGAGAACTCTAAGGAATGGCCGGGTTAATTTCTTCCATACTCTAGATGAAAACATCTCTTGATTTTCATCAAACTCTGCCAGTATCTCGGCTGCTTTCTTATCGTTCATCTTAACCTCCTTATATGGGGATGCTACTTAGCTAATATCGCTCCAGCAATTATTAACAATGAGAATGTTACTTCATCAATACCCACTGCGTCTGTTCTAATGGCCGCTGAGAAAGCCGATACTATGAACAGCCAGCCGACAATCCTCCTGCCTATCTGATACATCCTCTCCTCCTCTACTATTACTTTATCCATTAAGCCCCCTCTATGGGCTTCTGAGAGCCTTAAAAGTGTATCCATCCCCGTTCCTCTGAAGGGATTGATGCACCGAAATAATCAAGGTCGGGACATTTCTGACACACTGCAAAGATTAACGGCTCACCCCGGGCTTGTCTTAGAGTATTGACTACCCCATCCTTTTTACTGCCCAACCAGTATCCTTTATGACAGTAGATTTTCTCGGAATCTAACCACCTTGCCTCACCACACTGAAAAAGACTAATCTTCTTTCTTGGCATTATTCTCCTCAAAAACTTTATAAATCACCCTGAATAGAGCATCGGCAAGGCAGAAGCCAATGTTTTCATATAACTTATCATCCACTGTCATCCCTAAATACCAACGCCCATCTATATCAGGTTGCAAGATAATCTGCTGTAGCCCTTTTAACTTCGGCACAGCATATTCAAATAGGTTATTGTTGTCTATGGGAGGTGGTTTATTCCCGTGGCCAGAACAGGCACATCCTTCTGGATCAAGCCACCACATACTCGATGATTTACCCTGCCTGAGTGCCCACTCAGGGGTAGTTTCCCTGTAAATAAGTCCGCACAGTTTCCAAAACTCTTCTCTTTGTTTACCTGTCGGTTCATTCATTTCTTATTATGCTTCCTCTTTCCCAGTTCGATACACCAGATTATCCAGGCGTTACGGCTCGGCTTTCTACTGGCTTTTACCGCCTCTTCCATCTCAGGGATTAGCGTATTCTTTATACGGATTGGGATGACTGTTGTGTCCCTATCTTTCATGGTTGTATTTCCTCTCCTTATGGTAATACCAGTTTAGCCCCTATCTCCAATATTCGGCAAGGTTGTTAATGGGCGTTGTCGTGGATTTAGGTCTATCATTCTATGCCATACCTCGCTTAAGCTAACTTTCTTGCAATCTTTAACCCTAAGAAATACCCCCTAAACACAAGAAAAAACCGCCCTGTTACGGACGGTTCGTGACCACAGTATTCAACTTAGCCTTCATAGCCCTAAAAATGTCTGTGAGAGCCTTACGTTATATTCTCAGAGGGGGTTAGTCTTCCAATTCTACTATACAGCATCTGGAATATCTCCTATCCTATTATAAACAATCTTATTCAAATCTATGGCTCTGTGCAGTTCCCTTCTGCATCCTTCACTGAACCCACCCATGAAAATGGCATCGCACTTCTCTACCCACGCCAATACATTACTTGCCCACCTCTCCTCATCCGGTGTCTCATCCCACCCGATATGCACATAATGATACAGTAGAGGATTGAAGACTTTATGCCCCATTAATATTAATTCTCGTTGCAGCCTAATTGAGTGAAGCACATTGATTTCAATCGTCTCATCTGATAAGCCTCGTACCCTTCCATACGGATGAGCTAAATAAATGAAAATCAGAAACCTCCCATACCCTGCATCTTCTCTTTACATCTCAAGATAGCTCTCTGGCATCCTTCCATATACATCTCATAGAAATCAAATCCCTTCATTGAGCAAAAGAGTTGCGTCATGGCAAGCTCATCCCCTATCGCCGTCTTGATGGTTATATTCCGCTCGGTCTCTTCATCCGGGTAATCATCTATCCTGGTCTGCTCTTTAAGTATATCAGCAGATTCATAAAGTATAACACTAGCTATCTTCAAAGGAGTTTCATTCCCGTAGGCTTTATGTGCCCAGTATTTTAATCTCTTATCAATTCTCATTTCTTCCTCTCCGGTTCCATTAATCCCGTAAGTAATGTATCCTATCCTAATATCTCCTTCTTTACTAGCCCTAGTAAGGAGCGAGCCTGGTTAATATTATCCTCATGCCGTATAATCTCCGACTCAAGGAACTTAATAAAGGCATGGGCTTCTGCCTCAGAGAGAGTGCTGACTATTACTTTGTGCTTTTCATTAAATATCATTTCTTTCTCCTCTCCGACTCAATTAACTTTGCAAACATCTCACAGTCTTTTCTTAGGGGTTTTATTATATAATACTTCTCATAGTGCTCCTCCAGTTTCTTAAAGGTCTTTTCAAACCACTTCGGTAAGGGTTGCTCATATAACTTCTTCATATAGCACTCTCTATTAACTGAACCTGCCTTTTACCTGTTACCTTGCATTTCTCCTCAGTTAAAACCCTACAACCTACCCTACAGCACTCAGGGCACACATCGCACTCTTCTGCGAAAGCTCTTGCCACCTCATCTCCCCTTTTATAAGTAGCCACCACAACCCCACCACAACAACAGCATTTATTATACTTCTTCATTTATCCCTCTACCCTGAAACGGTTACTTCATTATGTGTTGGCCTGATAGAAAACACAGGGCTACCAATTTGAGTGGGTGAGTAATCCTTCTTTTCTCCATAGCTTGCTCTTATCCCTTGAGAGTATGTTCTGAAGTAGCAACCAGCTACAGCCCCGACTCTTTCCCTATCTACTATCTTACCCCCTTCGACATCCAGATAAGGTAGTGAGTGGGTAATTAAATCGTGCATGTGACCCACAGCTGCTATCCTTGCTCTAGGATAAGTGTTCATAAACCGTTCCAACCTGTTCATCTTACTCCCCTTGGTAACTGCCCACCCTGCCCCATGAGAGAACACCGCTTGCATATCGTGTTTCTCTAAGCTATTCTTGCGCTGGAACTTAAAGATAACAAACGCTGTATTCCCAAGGTCAGTGACGTTAAGACTCTTACAGATATTCTTATGCACATCAACGTGGCTATGTATCCTCAGGGCATCTTCGTGATTGCCCCACAACAGACCGACACACTTACTGGTAATCGGTGCCACTATATCCTTATACCAAGTTGCCTCATCCTCTGCTATATTATCAGCGTGTACCCAGTCGCAGATAACGCCTGTATCCCAACGTGGGTCTGATGGCGTGATAAACTCTCCCTTATCCCCAAGGTCTATCCACCATCCATAAGGATCCTCCCTCACCTCTTTTACCTTGGCAATTATCTTCTTCTCAGCACAATGTTTAGTTCCTCCATGAAAGCAACTCCACGTGTATAAATGAACTGGAGTTCCTTGAACATAGGGTATAACAATTTCTTTAACTTCCATTTATCCCCCAATCTGTTTGGTATTACCCCTTAATCTTACCATGACTTTTTGCCCCTGTCAAGAAATCAAAAAAAAGAGACCAGCCTTTACAGCTGGTCTAATATAGATTCTTCTAATTATATGATGAACAGCCTATGTTTCTTTCGATGTTGAAACAGGTTGTTCGCTATGCTTCGGAGAAATAGCCACCTTTTTGAGTGCGTCAAGTACTAAGGTTCGGCTAGCACCTGGTTGATAGTCCTCTAGTTTCCTAACTTCCACCTGTTTAGATGACCTTTTCAATATACCTTGACCCCAAGACCTACCAATATCTTCTTTACGGTTTCAACCTCTGGTAGCCCCTCTAGTTTGACACCCTCACTTACCGCAAGTAAATCTATCCCTACAGGCTTTCCAGGGTTCATAGTGCAGTCAATAAGGCGATTGTCGTCAAGTTCCTCAGTATACCCAATAGGCTCATCGTTCAACTGAATGTAAACGGCATCCGCTGTTGGGTCACTTTCCACATGCAACATATTATCTTCCTTCCCTTATATTACCGATGAGTAAATACATCCTTTTACTAAAGTGCTATAATGCGGGTGCCCCCGTAACTCAGAAGGATAGAGGACTGTCTACCAAACAGTTGGTCGCGGGTTCAAGTCCCGTCGGGGGCACCCATCTTGACAAATTATAATTTGTGTCGTATAATAAGTATGTTTGGTAGACAGTTTGTGCTAACTTGTGAGTTAGTACCAACACAGGAGAGGTTGGAGATGTCTGCCCGGACATCTCCAACCTCTTTGTTTTTATATGTATATAGTATTAGTTATAATTTATTCTATTATACGTGCTTAAAAGGGAACATCACCTTATATAAAGTTATTTACCCACCAAGTAGTATCTGGAATGCTTGAGGTAAGTATTCAATTATCCTGCTGGCACCTGCGGTTCCGCCAGCTAACAGAGTTATAAATATGGCAATTATCGAGATAAACTTTCGCCTTGATACACAGCCAAAGACGGTTCCTGTTTTGCAGGGTAGATTAATCATGCTATTCTGATGGACAGCTATTGTCTTTGTATTAGCAGCTACGGAATTATTCATTTTCTCAAGATGGCGAACTGTCTCATTCCCCTGCATCACTGACATGACCAGTAAATCATGGTCGTTTTTTGCTCTTAGTTCTATTTCATCAGCCATGAGTCCTCCTATCCAAAGAATCTCAATAGTACAAGGATAAACCACAGTATTATAATGTAGCGAGCAATTCTCCCTGGCACATAGCCAATCATTGCTCCAGCGATGTCTTTCCAAGCCTGGTCAGCAGTGTGATGATCCTCGTTTCTTTGGTATGTGAGGAAGAGGTCATTACTCAGTAGCCCCAGGCCAATCAGAAACCCAGCAGGTATATGGAGTAAGACACGGATACCATAATCGCCTGCCTTGCCATCTTTAACCCTGTCTCTAGGGTGAGTGATTAGCTTATTTATCAGCTTTACTATCATCTGAATACCTCAATAATGAAACACTCTGTTTTAGACATGCGGCACAGAACTCCCACCGTTCACAGAATCTAACTACTACACCTCTATGCCTACAGCATAAGCATTTGCCCTGAATGTTAACCCTAATTGCCCCAATTTATCTCACCCCCATTAATGAATCATCTCAATCCCTTGCACAGCCAGTTCCATCGTTTCATTCAGACGGTTCAAGACATCGTCTTCCCAGACATCTACAATTGCCGTAAATCCCAAACTCAATAGTTGCTCTTTTTGAATCAGGTCTCTTCCTTGTTTAGCAATACCTTGATGCCAGTATTCTCCATGAACCCTTATACCTATATTTGACTCAATGAGAATAAAGTCAAGAACTGCACCGCCTAACTCGAAGAAGCCACCCATAAGAGAAGTCTGGAAGTCATACTTAAAATTATGACGGGCTAACCATCCCTTAACGATTGCTTCTGGTTGAGTCATTGGAGCTTGCATGACTTACCTCAATGTGCTATAATGAGAGCCTGGGTTTCTGCTGAAAAACCTGCGGGTCATCCAACTCCAGCACTGGAGAAAGGCAGAGATACAACAATCCAGTGCATATCAACCTTCAAATATCTGCTGCACGGTCACTGAGATACTTCCCCGTCTGGTTTGCTGTTCTGAAACTACAAACCGTAATGGCATCTGAGATAGCTTTACATTATAGGATGATTGAGCCGAATCCCCGGAAGGATAAAAGAGAACCAGGGTTTTAGTATCTCTCAAGGTTTCAAACGCTGCTATCTTCTCCTCAGCATCTTCTTCCAGAGCTAATATCTCGAAAGTCCAACTGCTGATAACGGCTGGAGTAGCAATATAGTAAAACACCAGGCTCTCTAGTTCAGGGCTGTTAGTATTCGTAGAGCCTCGTATCAGCTTAAAGGCTAACTGGATACGGTAGAACGCTGTCCCTAACCCACTATTAAAGGGCAATAAGGTAGGTCGTGGTGAGGTTTTAAATGCCCCCAACAACGTAGTAGGGGCAGCACCGTTAAGTCCGTAGTAAATATTAATGTAGTCGTCATTGTCGCAACTCTTGGTAATAGCAGCTACGCCTAGAGCCGTCTTACTAACCATTGCTAGTTTTCTCAGTATGGGTAGATTGGCGTTAGTCTCGTTATCAATCAGGGTAGCTCCATCAAAATAAGCACTGGTATTACCATCAACAATTTCTAAGTAACTTCGGAGATATGTTGGGGTTGCATCAACGGTTAAAGAAACGGTGAGCCATTCCCAACCTGCAACTCCAGTATGTAAAGTTGATGAAGCAGAGTCTTGGCCATCACCAAGTCCAATACCGGCTCTTGCGGCAACCGTGGCATATACCCAGCATCCAAGCGTAACCGTTTTACTGGCATAGCCAGCATAACCAGAATAACCTTGATAAATGTGGCAATCAGCTCCGTTACGAGTTAACAAGGCAGAATAAGTGCCTATTTTTGCTTGGGCGGAACTTCTGCTTACAGTTGCGCTACCACCAACAAGTGTCCAACTCGCAGGCGGGTCTCCTGCCTCAAAGCTGCCATTCTCAAGTAAGCTAGTATCACCATACTCATAGGTCGCAATCTGCTTTACGTTATGAGTCACGTCCGGGAACATCATGTATTTAATATCGGTATCTTCCCCAAACCACAGCCTGCCGTTAGTGTATTGAGATGACGGAGAATGGTGGATACAGGCAATCGGCTTATTAGTAGCACCTGTATAGACCTGGAGGTTGCCCCCCAGAGTAGCGTTTCTCTTTAGGATAGAACTCTTATCCGTAGACCCGCCATTGACACAGAATACCAGCCAGTTATTGACAGTATCCATATCGTAAACAGTTCCCTGATACCCGCTCGGCAAGCCGTCATCCTCATTAGGGCCAATATTGGTTGCTATACTAGGTGCAACCTTTAGGATGCCATACCCAGTCGCTATCCACACATTAGCGTTCCAGTAAAGCCCAGCATGACCAGCATAGGTTAGAGGTGGGTATTCTACCTCTTGCTTATATGCCTTTTCATTATTTACGTCAATAGTAAAGAGTCCTCGATTACTAAGGAAATAAAGGGCTGGTGAACCGTCTGATAATAGCTTCCCCTCGAACAGTTTGTAGACATTACCAAAGTCACCTGACAGTTCAAACTGCTGCTTCGCACCTATAGCTACTTCGTACACCTCCCAAGCCGTTGAACCGCCACCCCTGGTCAGTTGTATACTGACGGCTGTAATAGTCTCAAAGGCACTCAGAGTCACAGTTGTCCACGCATCTTCCGTCATAACACCGGTAGAGACTTGTGTCCAAGCACCTCTATAGAACGCCTTGATTGTTATAGTCTTATCACCACTCCCCCCATTAATGGCAGCAAAATAGCGTATGCGGTCGTAACGCCCGCTTGGAACAGTAAGGAAAAGGGTTCGGTTATTGCTGCTAGCCTCCGCAAAAGACTCATTTAAATCATCTCCAGTAATTTTATCATAAGCAAAAGCCTCATTAGTCCAAAGAGCGGCAGGGTCGTCAAATCCAGTTGGTGAAGTCCACTGGTCGTCAAAGTTATCGATATTATTTAACGCAGAATACTGGACAGTCTTACCGTCAGTGGAAATAAACCACAGTCTGCCGGCAAACGAAGCCATGTACCCACCGATTGCGTCAGTTAAGGTATTCCACGTAGTGCCATCCGTGCTGTAGATAGCTGCTGTAGCAGAAGAAACAATAAAGTATTCGTCTGTAGTATCGGTTACTACAAGAGCATCAATAGGAGCAGCCATACTGGTATCTTTACTGTCCCAAGCAGGAGTGCCTGCATTCCACTTCGCTATTAGACTGGCACCAATCGCATAGGTGTTGCCTTGAAAGTCTATTATCCTTACAGGGGCGACACCGAAAGAACCAGCCGTAGTGACTAGCGGCCCGAGAACCGCACTCCGGGGCGTAGAGAAGTCCACCCCTTCAGTCCAATGTAAACGGTTACTCTGGTCTGGTAAATCGCTCTCTAACCCAACACCGCCTCTAAGGTCGTGATACTCCTCGATATCCGCTTCCGAGAAATCAGAGAACTCACGGCTGCCACCAGAAAGAACCTTTGCCTTCCAGGGTGAGATTGCCCTCTGGATTACTTTAGTGTTGGATGCTAATTTATGATATACTCCGTTTATTAATATCTGTTCCATTAGTCAACTACCTTTTTTGCTCTTGGATTTGGCCAGCGGCGAGGCTTTCTTGCCGAAGCTAACACCGCAGCCTGGTATGTCTTATCCAAGGCATTGCTCTGTATCTTATTCTGAGGCAGGTGAGTAATAGCCTCTTGTACTAACCAATCAGGGGGTAAGTAACAAATACTGGCATCGCTGGTCAGTATGTCCTGCTTACCCTGCCCCTCGATCCTTAAATCCTTACCCGCCGAGATAGTGTAGTGGTTCTCATGGAGTTTTAGTTTTCTGGGAGATATCAATCTCCAAGACCTGTTATCAATAACAGCAGACTCTTCAAACACCCCGCTACCGGCTGATTTCTCTGTAATTATACGGTGAATGTGGGAGAATCCCACCGGCACAGTGTATTCAAAAACGTTAGCAACCAGGGTTATACTGACATCTACCTTATCTATCACATAGGTATCATCAGCTACACTCTCAATGGCTATGTTTATAGCCTTTCGGTAATCGTCCTCTGTAAAGATTCGGTGTAACTCAACCCATGAAGTAGCATCACAGGCATTGTCATAGGCAGAGTGAACTGTCGCCAGGAAGGTAGACAGAACCCAATCGGTTACCCTTTTGGTAACTCCGATGTTAGTGCCAAGGTAGACATAGGCTTCGTATTTATTGTTATTGTAATAGTCGTCAGGCTGCCATAAGAAGGGAGCGTATATCTTAGTTGTCGTAGCCCCTGTCGTCCCAGCTTGCCCGTAAATGAGGTCTCCAACAGAGTTCGATAGATAATGTCTCAAAACCTGTAAATTATTCTCGAACACAATTCCCCCTTAAGCTATAGTATCGACATTCCTGTTCGGAATTAAAGTAGCTTCGTTGGCCGATAACATATAACCTACTTTGGTAGTAGAGTCGCCTGTAGTGCTGGGTGCCGTTTCAGTATATTCCCCGTTATCAGTCCCTTCGGCTACATAGAGAGCACTACCAGCCGTCCCACCTGAGAGGCGAGAACCACTGATGTTGGTTTTCCCAAAGTAAACCTTTATACGCTGTCCTGATTCCCCATCCTCTCCGGCAACACAGCGCATGGCGATTATACTTGAGACCATACCAAGTGCTCTCTTCCACCCTGAACTCCAACCTAAACAATCCCCAATCTTTGCCGTTCCCGCCAACAGCACTATAGTCTCATCCTCTCCGTAATCAATTACAGCATTTTTTTGAGCATCTGCAAACGCCATACTATGCCTCCTCTAATATCTTCTTTCGTGGCTTAACTCTCTCCACGACTGTTCCCGTATATCGATACTCAGGAGTTATCCTTGTGAGCTGACAGCCATCATATACCTCGTTCAAATCAGGATGCTCTATAAGTATCTCAATAATATCTGGTCTCCAATAATCACTAGAGGAGAACCTGATACTGTGTATCTTGCCCCCCTCAAAGTCAAGCATGTGCAGGATTTCTTTTGCATCGACTAAAACGATTGCTGCATTTTTCTGTGAATCACCGAATGCCATAGCTTACCTCCTATCTTGTAACTTCTACCCTCTCTATCCTTTCGCATGGCTTGGTTGGTACCTCGTCGTGAAAACACCTCTCAAGAGATGTGAAGGCTATCTCCTCGTTATCTCTCCCCTCATTGATACTAACAGCCTTACCGGATATTTGTTTAGCATAGTCCATCAATGCCTGAGCATCACTTTCACTATCAAAACTCAAGTCTAGTCTCACCCTGTATTTCATAGTTAAACTCCAAATAGATGTCGTTCTTGGTTATAGAATCCTGCCATCTGTGCAGCGGTTAGTTTTGTGTTTAGAAGCAGTCTCGGCAATGCCCCGCTACCTTTAAGGTCAGCGTTAGTGGCAGCCGTCTTGCCCCGACCATAAAAAGTAATACTTGCACCGAAATCCTGGTTGAAGGTTACTGTCCCATCCGCAGTGCCGTTCAGGTAGAATGTTAAGTTATTTGTAGTTGCGGTACTGTCAAAGACAAAACCTGCCAATTGCCATTTATCAACTGTAAGTGCTGTGCTGGAGACAGGACTATCTGCTACATCGGTCTTTGAGATATACTGCGTACCTGTGTTGATTTGTGTTCGCCACAAAAAGCTTTGTGCTGCTCCACCAAAGATGGAATTACGTCTACCTGAGTAAGAACCAACATCAGGATTTACCCAGCATAATCCAGAGAAATCCTCAGTAGTTATAGAAATGCCAGTAAAAGCAACTTCATCATCAGTACCATCAAAGTCCAGATACCAAAGCCCACTGGGTAGTCTTGTCCAAACAGCACCTGTTATCGTGCCATCATTACCTTGCCCTGAGAAGTCCCTAATAGTAGAGCCAACAGGGGGAAAACCAGGGAGATATAGAACAGAGTTTACAGGCGGCGCAGGCCATACCCTGCCTTTACGATAGTATCTCGGTTTTGTTAGTGTGTAATTGTACATCTGCTCTCCTTAGCCAACAAAGGAATAGGTGACACCATCTCCACTCACAGCAGAATCAAGATACAAAGTGTAAAGGTCTATCTGATAGAGTGGCGGGAGAATCTCACCAGCGTAAAGTTGTACGCCCTCCTGGGACGTTGCAGTTACATCAACATTAGAGCCACCCACAGCTACAAGCCCCGTATTATCAGTCTCAGCCTGTATTATCACCATTTGCACAATATGGGTTGCCGACTCCAATCTCTCTGCCGTCCCTTCTGCCGTTACTACCTTTCTATCACTACTTAATCCTAATCCCATGTTTCACCTCCCTTATTTTCTTTATAATTCTCTTTATTAGATGATATGTTCTGTTAACTAAAAGACTCCTGCGCTCTATTAAGTATCTCAAAAGCCTCTTTTCCAGAAACACACACAACCGTCCATACTTCCCCGCGTTCTTCTCTTTAGCATGCGTCTGAAACAAAAGAATTAATATAATTATTACTAATAATAAATCTGTCATTTAGACTAATTCCCTCCAGGTTAAAGAACCCTCAACATCAATAGCACTAGAAC
>SDBU01002773.1_pt1 | contig 22837 bp, 14 predicted proteins | sample 2277071 | NCBI WGS metagenome assembly SDBU01 (sample SAMN10397929, study PRJNA504765) | marine sediment metagenome | isolation source: marine sediment core GS08_GC12, 126 cmbsf | place: Arctic Ocean: Gakkel Ridge, Loki's castle | collected 2008 | reverse complement strand
TCCTTTCCATAGTTTCCAGGCGATTGGCAACAGCAAACTATCTTGGAAAGGTGGCTCGGCATAGGTTAATTACTTATTCAAGCACTGAAATGTTCTCCTCACCAGAGAAAATTCGAATGCTCCCAAGTCGAATTGGTGGTGGGAAGATGCATTTTTTCGGAGTCTTGGATATTACAGATATTTATGGTACACTTCGTAGTGCTTTCCCACCTTTACGTTTTTACTTTTCAAATGAAATATAAGCTGTGAGGCAACAAACAGTTATCTGAGAGGCGTGTATCCCCTTTAGCGCCTAACCTTATATAGCTTTATAATTTATTACTCAGGATTTCTCGAAGATGACAAATCAATCCCTGATTTCAGTCTTTAGGCATTGCATCCCCTTAAAACTTGGATGTTCATGGACAGCAAACCCAATGGTTTGCTGTTTTTTTTATGTAGGATCAATCCACAATAAGGTTGGAGGTTCTCTATGAAAATACCTGTTTCATTTGTTGTAAATGGGATTGAACGTTCTCGGGAGGTTGACCCGCGCACCTTGCTGGTTCATTTTCTGCGCGACGACCTCGGTCTCACGGGAACGAACATTGGTTGTGACACCAGTCAATGCGGTGCATGCAATGTGATCCTTGATGGAGATGCTGTCAAGTCATGCACAGTTCTTGCAGTCCAAGCCGATGGCAGCCATGTAGAGACCATAGAAGGATTGTCCCAGAATGGTGCGCTCCACCCCATCCAAGAAGCGTTTTGGGAAAAGCACGGCCTGCAATGTGGTTTTTGCACACCCGGCATGATCATGACAGTTGTTGATATGCTTGACAAGAACCCTCACCCCTCCGAAGCTGAGATTCGTCACGGGCTAGAAGGAAACCTGTGCCGTTGCACGGGCTACCAGAATATCGTGGCTGCTGTCCAAGCGGCATCAGAAACGATGGGAGGTATATAGCGATGGCTAAAAATGTAGGTAAATCAATTAAACGTGTTGAAGACCCAAGATTTCTAAAAGGTCAGGGCCGCTACGTTGCCAATATTGACCTGCCTGGCATGGCGCATGTTGCCATCTTGCGCTCCCCTCATGCCCACGCCAATATCAAAAACATTCAGACAAATAAGGCAACTGCGCTGGAAGGCGTCATCGCTGTCTTCACCGGGAAGGATTTGGTCGACGCTGGTTTGGATCCGCTAATCAGCGGATTTAACGTGCCCGAACAAAAGGTTACCCCTTACTACCAGCTAGCCCTAGATAAGGTGCGGTACGTAGGCGACGGCGTGGCTGCGGTAGTGGCTGAAACGCCCTATATCGCTGACGACGCTTTAGAGCTAATCGAAGTAGACTATGAAGCTCTACCCGTCGTGGTGGATGCTAAGGCCGCAGTGGAGGATGGCGCTCCCCAACTTTTTGAGGATGCCCCAAATAACACTTGTTTTTACTGGCCATTGGGCGATAAGGATGCCATGGAAAAAGCCTTTGAGGAGGCCGACCATGTGGTTGAACTCGCGCTGGTGAACCAACGGTTGATTCCAAATGCGATGGAACCACGCGCTGCAGCTGCCCAATGGAACAATGCCACTGAAGAATTAACGCTGTGGACGACCAGCCAACATGTACATATCACCCGTGTGGTGATGAGCGCATTTACCCTAGGCATACCGGAGCACAAACTGCGGCTATTGGCCCCTGATGTGGGGGGCGGTTTTGGCAGCAAGCTTTGCCATTACGCAGAGGAGGACATTATTGCCTGGATCGCACGGGCGGTCGACCGGCCTGTCAAGTGGGTGTCTTCTCGTTCGGAGGCTTGCTTGACTGATCGGCAAGGCCGCGATCACCAAACAGAAGTCAGGCTTGCGTTGAAAAGCGACGGTACGATCACGGGGATCGGTGTCAAGACTTGGGCCAACCTGGGCGCTTATGTGGCGTTGGTTGGTACTCTGATTCCCACAGCCCTGTATTTGACCAGCATATCCGGCATGTATAAGGTGCCCGGCGTGTTCGGCGAAACATGGGGTGTTCTCACTAATACAGCACCCACAAGTGCTTATCGAGGCGCTGGACGTCCTGAATCACAATATTTGCTGGAACGAATTATCGACATGGCTGCCCGTGAGCTGGACATGGATCCGATCGAGCTGCGCCGTAAAAATTTCATTCCCGCGGATGAGTTCCCCTATCAGACCCCGGTTGCAGTAGTCTATGATAGCGGCGACTACGATAAAATCTTTGACAAACTCGTCGAGTTTTCTGACTATGATAAACTGCGCAAAGACCAAGAAAAGGCCCGCGAAAAAGGCCGTCTGGTTGGGGTTGGGGTAAGTGGTTGTTTGGAACTTTGCGGACTTTCCCCATCTGAGGTAACCGGCTCGCTTGGTTTTGCCGTGGGGCAATGGGAAGCCGCTGATATACGTGTTCATCCGACAGGCAAGGTAACCGTCCATACGGGCGTTCAGCCGCAGGGGCAGGGGCATGAAACTACCTTTGCTCAGGTGGCTGCAGACCAGTTGGGGGTTGAGGTCAGCGACGTTGACATCGTATACGGTGACACCGCTAAGGTTAGCCAAGGAAATGGCACCTACGGCAGCCGGAGTGCCGCTGTGGGCCTGCCCGCTATCGCCATGGCAGCAAACAAAATCCGTAATAAGGCTAAAAAATTGGCAGCCCATATGCTGGAAGCCTCAGAGGAGGATATCGTTTACGATCAGGATGAGGGTAAGCTGTATGTCAAGGGTTCGCCAGATAAGTCTTTGGGGATTGGCGAAGTTTCCTTCGCAGCCTACACAGCCCACAATTTGCCGGAAGACATGGAACCTGGTCTGGAAGCGCATGCCTACTTCAACCCGCCGAACTTCACATTTCCTTTTGCCGCCCACATCGCTCAGGTTGAAATAGACCGCGACACTGGCAAGGTGACCCTGCAACGCTATTTTGGCGTCGACGATGTTGGCAATATTATCAACCCCATGGTTGTCGAAGGACAGGTGATGGGAGGCATTGTCCAATCCATCGGTCAGGCTTTGTTGGAACACGCGGTTTACGATGAGAATGGACAGCTTTTAAGCGGCTCTCTGATGGATTATGTCCTACCGCGTGCCGATGAAATCCCCATGCTGGAACTTGGCTTCACCAAAACTACATCCCCGACCAATCCTTTAGGTGTGAAAGGGGTCGGCGAGATGGGTACAATAGTTGCCCTGCCAACGATCGTCAACGCGGTTATGGATGCTCTGGCTCCACTGGGGGTAAAACATATCGACACACCACTGACACCTGAGAAAGTTTGGCTCGCCATGCAGGCAAGCCAAAACGGAGGATAGGCCATGTACACATCACAATTTGACTATGTCCGTGTAACAACGCTTGACGAAGCCATCGCCTTACTCCAGGAAGACAAAGATGCCAAGTTACTTGCCGGTGGACACAGCCTGTTGCCTGCTATGAAACTGCGCTTTGCGCGTCCCGGAAAGCTGGTCGACATAGGTCGCATCGATGCGCTAAGTGGGATCGACAATTCCAAAGACTCGGTAAGCATTGGAGCGCTCACCACCCATGCTGTTGTCGCAGCGTCGGATCATGTGCCGTCTGCGCTCAGCGAAGCGGCAGCCGGAGTGGGCGACCCACAAGTTCGAAATCGTGGGACGATCGGTGGCAATATTGCCCACGCGGACCCCGGTTCAGACCTCCCGATCGTACTCGTCGCCCTGGGGGCAATCTTCCATGTCATGGGACCTGGCGGCCAACGCTCCATCGCTGCTGAAGATTTCTTTTTGGGATTATTTGAGACTGCATTGAGCCAAGAAGAAATCGTGACCTCCATCGAGATTCCGTCCTCAGGTTCAGGCAGCGGTTCAGCTTATGAAAAACTGGCAAACCCCGCCTCGCGATATGCCATGGTAGGAGCAGCCGTGACTCTTACGGTCAGCAAAGGCACATGTGATGATTGCAGCGTTGCTGTTGGTGGACTTACACACATGGCGATCAAAGCACCCTCAGTGGCGGTTGCTTTAGTGGGCAAAAAAGTCTCTGACGAAACCCTTGCCGAGGCCGCTCAAGCAGTTCAGAGTGATCTAGGCGATGACATTCTTGGCGATATCCACGCAAGCGAAGATTACCGCCGGGCGATGGCAGAGGTGATCGTGAAACGTGCACTCACCAAAGCCGCCACACGCGCGTAAGCCTAAATTTTTTCAATCACGAAAGGATTAGTATTAAATCTGGTGCCGGCGCAGAATATCGGCACCAGATAATTTCGTACCGACAGGAGTTCCGTCAAATTATCTTTTTAATTTATTCCTTCTCCCATAACACCCACGAGCAAGCTGTTGGGATGAATGTAAGGAACAGTAAAGCAAACCCGTGCCCGTGGGTAATACCCGTAATGCCCCGTTGCTTGCAACGGGGGCAAGGGTTTTGAGGGTTTGCTATTTACTAGATCACTATTATTGGGATTTGACCAGCTCACCATATTTCAATATCGAATTTGACTAGAATCAGCCAAAAAACCTGTACTCGAAAGGATGTTTAACCCATGCCCGGCAGATATGAAGAAGTCTATACTCAATCTCTCCAAGACCCGGAAGCATTTTGGGCAAAAGCCGCAGAGGACGTGACCTGGTATAAGAAGTGGGATCGTATATTTGATTCTTCAGAACAACCCCTCTTCCGTTGGTTTTCAGGGGGCGTTTTAAACACTTGCTATAACGCACTGGATGTTCATGTAGAAAATGGGCGCGGAGATCAACTCGCCCTTATTTATGACAGTCCAGTAACCGGGACTATAAAGACTTTCACCTATCGTGAACTGCTGGACGAAGTTGCCCGCTTTGCAGGCGTCCTGCGCAGCCAAGGGATCCACAAAGGGGATCGCGTTATTGTTTACATGCCGATGGTTCCTGAAGCCATTGTTGCAATACTGGCCTGCGCGCGGATCGGAGCTGTTCACTCCGTTGTGTTTGGGGGATTTGCCGCAAACGAACTGGCAATCCGTATTGATGATGCAAAACCAAAAATTATCGTTTCTGCATCTTGCGGTATCGAAGTGGACCGAGTCATCGAATATAAGCCCTTGTTGGATAAGGCCATTGATCTTGCAGAGACGAAACCTGAACATTGTATTATTCTTCAAAGACCACAAGCGCAAGCCACAATGATTGAGGGTCGAGATCTTGAGTGGGACAGTGTGATGGCATCCGCAATACCGGTTGACTGTGTTCCGGTAGCTGCAACAGATCCCCTATATATTCTTTACACTTCGGGAACCACAGGCGTTCCTAAGGGGGTTGTACGTGATAATGGCGGCCATCTTGTCGCTCTTAAATGGAGTATGAAAAACATCTACGGAGTTGAACCTGGAGAGGTGTATTGGGCTGCTTCAGATGTAGGCTGGATCGTAGGGCACTCTTACATCGTCTATGCCCCTTTATTTCACGGATGCACAACGTTGCTGTACGAAGGAAAACCTATCGGTACTCCCGACCCGGGCGCATTTTGGCGAGTAATCTCCCAACATGGTGTAAGTGTTCTGTTTACAGCACCCACGGCCTTCCGCGCGATTAAACGCGAAGACCCAGAGGGTGCATTCATCGAAAAATATGAGATGGAAAATTTCCGTTCCCTCTTCTTCGCAGGGGAACGATGCGATCCAGACACCCTTCTTTGGGCAAAAGAAAAGCTTAATGTATCGGTCATCGACCATTGGTGGCAAACCGAAACAGGTTGGCCTATAGGTGCAAACTGTATAGGGTTGGAGGTGTTTCCCGTCAAACCGGGATCTTGCACCAAAGCAGTTCCTGGTTATGATTTACGTATCATCAATGATGAGGGAAAAGAGGTTAAGGCAAATCAGATCGGCAATATTGTCGTCAAACTGCCACTTCCGCCTGGCTGCCTTCAAACACTCTGGAATAATGATTCCGGGTATCGAGAATCGTATCTCGACACCTTCCCAGGGTACTACAAAACCGCAGATGCCGGGTTTAAAGATGAGGATGACTACCTGTGGGTCATGAGCCGCACAGACGACATAATCAATGTGGCCGGGCACCGTTTATCCACTGGTGCGATTGAGGAGGTGCTGGCTTCTCATCCCGATGTGGCCGAATGCGCCGTTGTCGGAATCGCCGACGAAATCAAGGGTGAAATACCTGTTGGATTCCTTGTCCTAAACGCGGGAGTCAACCGCCCAGGCAAAGACATTAACCATGAGGTTATCCAAATGGTGCGCGACTTGATCGGCCCCGTAGCATCATTTAAGGTCGTGACTGTTGTCAAGCGACTGCCTAAAACACGTTCCGGCAAAATATTACGTGGAACGATTAAAAATATCGCCGAAGGAATCCCATACAAAATTCCGGCAACGATAGACGATCCAAGCATTCTAGATGATATTAAATCTGATCTTGCAAATTTAGGATATCCACAATAAACGGAGTTTCCGATAAGAACCTTGTTAAAAAAAATTGGGAACCGATGCATAATGAAACCGATTTGAAGGGGGATTCTGGAGTATTACTTACCTAGAAATTTAATTTTCGGATAGAGAATAAAAGGAGTAAATATGTGTGAACCAACCGGATACACTGCAGAAATCCGGATAGAGCGGATCAAAGGCCCGTAGAGGCGCGCTTATCTTCCCGAAACGCCTGATCCCATTCTTTATGGCGTACACTCTGAAATCGCTGAGCATTACAATGTCGACCCAAACCTCCACAACCCGCATGCTACAGCCCTCGATCACGTAATCGCTGCAACCGCTGGTTGACTATCGGGGACCTTTGGCGGCGCGCGGGAGGCGCACGGAATCCCGGCCGGTGAGGGGTACCCCACCTCTCAGACAAAAGGTGACTTTGGAAAGGATAACAGAGTGTTGATCATTCGCCGCATACATGTGACCTATTCGCTGAGACTTGCAGAAGAACATTGTGAAACCGCAGAGCGCCTCCACGGGTTTCACGCATAATACTGTCCGGTCGCCTGAACCATCAACGACTGCGTCGAGATTTCGACGGAATTGCGAATAGAGCCGGTTTAACAATATTCCCTTCGAGTACCCCAAGAAATCGAGATATTCTTCGGGGATCATTTTTTTAATTTTGCTAAATAAGTAGAAAGTGGAAAATAATCTAAAAGATGATTTTTTACTGACTAAAGGAGCAAACAATGATCTTCACCAACCCGCCATTGTACCCGCTCATTTAGGCAGATGTAGGTCATTTATCTAATATCCAATGTCCAATATCAAATTATTGGTTGGCGCCAAGTATTTACCCCAGCTCCCTGAGCTGCGCTTCTACTTTTTCCACATACCCGGCTGCGCCAATATCTGCAAATATTGCCAGGGCTTCTTCCAGTAGCTCTCTGGCGCGGGCATTATCTTCAGCCTCGCCGCGCGTCAGATGGGCTTCTGCCCATTGTTTGAAGGTGTCGGCCTTAAACCAGGGGTACTCCCGTAAAACCGGTACTTCAATGGTTTGACTATATTCAACCCAGGCCTCATCCCACTGCAGGTTAGCAGCCAGGAGTTGGGATTTTGTCAAGAATATCCAGTATTGAGCCCACGGGTCTGGGTTTTCTTGATAGGTTGCTTGCGCTTTTTTTAAGTAGTTCTGGGCTTCTTTGAATTTTTCTTTTTGAATGAACAGCGGCACAAATAGGGCCAGGTAGATGGTATGGTTCGGCTCGATCTCAATTGCGATTTGCAGTAAATCATGGGCATGATCGAGGTGCTCTGGCAGGCCCAATTCAATCAAAAGCCACGCGGCAGGACCGATCGTATTACTCACAGCTAATTTTCGTTCATTTTCATCGTAAATTTTTAGTGCTTGTAAATATTTTGGTAGAGCGGATTCCAGGTCTCCCAGGAATCGGTAAATATCGCCCTCAAGGTAACTAACACCTGCAATTAGTAATCCGAGATCAACGACCTTCTTCAATCTTTCTTTTATTTTCGGCAGCTCTTGTAAGCCGTAGCGCAGGTCCCCCATCCAGACTGCAAAGGAGATTGAACCCGTCCACATGCTGATCTCCTGATAGCTCAGGCCGATCATTCTGGCCAGCTCAATGGCCCGATCATAATGTTTTACCTGCAGCGCTCTATTATCATCATTACTACCCGCAAAATTATAATGGGCTCGCATGGCTTCGCGCCAGAGGTTATTCTGTTCAGCAAGATCGATGGCTTGCAGGTTGAGGGTTAATCCACCCTGGCGATCCTCCCTACTAACTGCAATACTGAGGGTGTTTAAGGCCTCGACTTGGACGGCGGGAATGTTGAACTTCTGAGCCATATCCAAGGCACGCTGGCCGAAGAGCAGTCCTTCTTCCATTTGTCCGCTGAATATGTAAGCTGAGGCAGTGCGTTCCAGGAGGTGGGCCAGGCCAGGGCCTTCCTGCAAACCTTCAACCGCCTTTAATCCTTCCTGGGCAAGTGCCAGGAAATCGGCCGGGTTGGACCGGACGGCCAACGCGTAGAGCTTGGCGACCTTATCCAGATCTTTTAATTCTTGGTAGATTGAGATTCCTTCCCGATAGGTCTCAATTGATTCCTTGGTGCGGTTGAGGCGGTTTAACACTCGGCCCAGATATTGATAAAGCTCAGCCCGCGTCTGAGGTTCTTCGACCAGGTCTAAGGCGTGGAGCAGCAGGTTTTCAGCATCCTGGTTAGCATAATTGCCAACTGCGCGCTGGGCAGCCAGGATGTAGAAATGGAGGGCCTTCTCAGCGCTGCCGCCTTCACCATAATGGTAAGCCAGTGCTTCGTAATTACCCGGCTGCCGGACCTCATACGCGGCAGCAGCTCCTCTGTGCAGTTTGCGCCGGCGCAGGGAACGGATGCTTGAGCGGATGGACTGAGGCACCAGAGCATGCACGAAAGCAAAAGCGATCGCACCCCGTCCCCCCAACTCCTGGATCATTTGAGCATCTTCGCCGGCTTCAAGAGCCTCGATCAGCGCGTCTTCATCGTATTCCAAGGCCTGGAGCAAAATAGCGAACTCAAATTCCCGGCCGAGCACAGCTGCCATGCGCAGGGTACCTTGCACTTGCTCCGCAAGTCTGTACAACCGGGACTCAATCGCCGCTTGAATTCCCTGGGGGATCTCGAGCTCTTCAATGCTGGGGCGCTGCCACTCCCCGTCTTCAAAGCGCAGCTTGCCGCTTTCCACCAATGCCCGGCAGATCTCTTCGATGAAGAATGGGTTGCCCTCGGTTTCTTGGTAAATCCCGGCCAGGAAATCATCAGTGATGTCACCCTGGAAGATGGCGGCCAGCATTTGGCGCGCCTGTTCCTTGTTCAGGCGACCCAGTTTGAGGCGCTCCCCGATGCGTTGGCGGTTGAGTTCGAGCAGGAGTTCCTTGAAGGGTTGGGCTTCACGCAGTTCGATCTCGCGGAAGGTGGCCAGGAACATGATCGGCTGGTCTTGGGTGCGGCGGATGAGGTGGTGAAACATGGTCAGAGTGCCGCTGTCAGCCCAATGGAGGTCGTCGAGCACGATCAGGAGGGGAGCATTACCACTGAGCACTTCAAAGAAAGTGACCATGTTCTCAAATAATAGCGCCTGCTCGGATTCAGGATCGAGGTGTGGGTTAGGCTCGATATCAGGATATTTATACTTCAGGGTCGGGGCTAGTTTGAGGATATCAGCCAGGACGGTTTGTGGCAGTTCCTGGGCAATGTTCGGGTTTCGTTTGAAGACCGTCCGGGTGATCTGGGCAAAGGCGCCGTATGGAGTGTTGGATTCGGCATAGGCTTCGCCAATATAAGCTTGCCCGCGACCCACCTCTGCCAGGGTGATCACTTCGCGCATCAGCCTGGTCTTGCCGATCCCCGGTTCACCTGAGATGAGTAGAGTTTGACCCCGACCTTTGGCTGCCTCCTTCCAGAGGGTACGTGCTTTTTCATATTCTGCCTGGCGACCGATGATCCGGCCGCGCACAATGCGATCTAAGCCGGTCAGTTCTTTGCTTTCCCGTAGGTCTGCACCCGCCTTCTGCGGGGCATCCAGCAGTTCCAGCACCACCGCCGCGCTCCGCGACCTTTTTTCGGGTTCTTTCTCCAGCAGATTCAGGATCAGATTGTTCAGGTAGCCAGGCAGATCCTCACGGTGAGCTTTGGGAGGTACAGGCGGCGCGTTCAGGTGCTGAGTGATGATGGCGAAAGGGTCGTCTGCCTGGAATGGCAGTTGACCGGTAGTTAACTCGTACAGCATCACACCCAGGGAATACAGATCTGTGCGACCATCTAACTCCTCGCCCATGGCCTGCTCGGGGGACATATACAGCACCGTTCCCACCAGCTGGCCCTCCTTGGTGAGCCGGGAGCTCACCGAGCGTGCCAGACCAAAATCCATCAGTTTGAGCGTCTCACCGGGAAGAATCATCACGTTTTCGGGTTTTAAATCTCGATGGATGATGTCCTTCTCATGTGCGTGCATCAGGGCCGCGCAGATTTGCTTGGCAATCTTGATCGTCTCTTCCAGGGAATCCGGTCTGTGAGCAGCGAGCGTTTGACCTGCCACGAATTCCATGACGATGTAAGTCTGGTCATTTGCTTCCCCGATGTCGAAGATGGTGACGATATTGGGATGGTTGAGCGATCCAGCAGCTCGAGCTTCCATCACCAAACGAGATCGCCCTTCTGTTCCCAGGTAACCAGAAGAAGCGACTTTGATCGCTACATCGCGTTCGATCAAGGTATCTTGGGCGCGATACACGACTCCCATGCCGCCTACTCCCAATACAGACTCGATTAGGTAGCGGTCGTTGAGTCGTTTGTTGATCAGATCGGTGTGGTCAGATGGGATCAAGCCAAATCTCCTTCAACCAGGTATTGAAAATTATAATGTACAAAGGACTCGCCTTTAATTAAATCTTTTAGAGCGCGCTGTTCAGAATGTGTCTCGAGGATAAATGAAGCTAATTTTTTCTCCGAGCCTTTGAGTGCAGCTTCGCAAAAAAAGGAGCCATTGGACGGAAAACGATTGACTCGGGGGTAAAAATATTTCCAGGAGCTTCGTATTTTAAGTGTCCCTAGGGCTTGTGAAAAAGAGCAGGCTCTTGGTTGGATGGCGTGAAAACAGGGCAGTGGTCTATTAAGCCATAGTTTAGCGAAATTCTACCTGTTTCGCTCCCCCGACGCCTGTTTAGTGCCAAGGGGAAACCAATGTGAATAACAGATGGGGGTTAATTCTTGTCAGGCATACGGTTTCTTTTATTATCTGTTTCGAGCAATAAAAAAATTGCAGTGCTCCCTCTTGGATCCTTCAAATATCCGATTCGAGCCTGGTTAGGGTCACAACTCGAACCGCTATTGGATAATCCTGACCCGCTCTTTGCATTAACTTGATTTGAACTGCGGAATAAACTCCAGACTCCGATTTAGAGGAGCGATTTTCTTCTTGACATAGTACATGAAATAAACCATAATGGTTCCAAAATGAAACCGCAGAGGAAGCAGTTATGTATTCTATAACCGTTAAGAATATTCCTATAGATATTTATGAAAGATTGAAACATTCCGCCAAAGTTAATCGGCGGAGTATTAACAGTGAAATCATTGTTATTATCGAAGAGGCTGTCCAAAGTAAAAAGATCTTACCCGAAGAATTTTTAGTGCGCGCGCGTCAAATAAGAGGGAAAACGGCAAATTTCAAGATAACGGATGATGAATTCAAGCAAGCAAAGGAAGCTGGTCGATAATGATTGTTGTCGACACAAATATCATCGGTTATTTATTCTTAACCAGCAGCAAATCAAGTCTGACTGAGCAGGCGTTGCAGAAAGATTCATTGTGGGCAGCACCCTTGCTATGGCGCAGTGAAATGAGAAATGTTCTCGCTCTTTACATCCGAAAAGGTTATCTCTCTTTGGAAGATGTGCAACAAATCATGAGAGAGGCAACCGCTCTTATGCGGGATCAGGAATATGAAGTAACCTCAAATCAGGTATTAGAGCTTGTCAATATCAGCACCTGCTCTGCCTATGATTGTGAGTTTGTGGCTTTGGCACGCGATTTGAATGTATCACTAGTATCTGTCGATCAACAAATTCTGAAGAATTTTCCAAATACTGCGATCTCTTTAGAAACATTCGTCCGGGCTAAATAACTATCAGATGTAACCCTCAATAAACACGGTAGTGACTTTGATTACTGCTTCGCATTCGATCAAGGTATCATGGGCGCGATACACCACCCCCATGCAGCCTTCTCCCAATGCAAACTTGATGAGATTGCGATCGTTTAGTCGTGTATTGATAAGATTGGAATGCTCGGATTGGGTCAAGCTGTAACTCCTACAACCAGATATTGGAAATTATAATGCAGAAAGGGCTAACCTTATTTTGCACCTCATCGAGTGCCTTGTTCACAAGGTGATCATTATTGTTATAATATTGTCGCATTAATAGCTTCACTTGAGGGGGGTATGTCGCCACACATCTGGCTTGCGCGCTTATCTGGCAAGAAACCCTTGGGCATGCCGGTTATGCTGGCATCTCAGACGGCTGATAGATAGAGGCAGTCAGGCAGGTAAAGATGGCTTTTCTCCCTTTTTGATGAACAGAAATTGAACCTGTTATGTGCCAACTTAAGATTGATATGTCTGATCTCGAAATCGCCTTTGATTATGGCGGAGGGATGGTCTCACATTACCTAGATACTGAAACTGGCGAGGTTATCAGTATCAGTGATGATGACAACTTCCAATTGGAAGCCATATACAAGACCTAGTACAACGAACAATCCGGTTCAGTAGATTGGGAATCGGCTTTCCAGGAGGAGCATGTTCCCGATTGGCAGCGCGAGATATTGCAAAATGCAGATCGAGTCAAGGCAGACAACAGCAACCGTTTCATAGCCATTCCATCCCAAAGTTCATATGATGGCTATCGCGACATGGAGGCCTTCATCGCCACCGTACGCATTCCGCGCTTACAAGAGCAGTTGGAACGCGCGATCAGCGGGGGTGGCGCTTTCCGGTATTTCAAAAATGTGCTGTTGGATTATCCCAAGAGCGGGAGCGGTGGTTCCAGTTCAAGCAGGATCGATTACGCCAACGGATGCTTGATTGGTTAGAGGTAGAAGGGTTTTCACCCTTGTAAAAACCTGATTCTTCCGCTTGCCTCTGGATGGCAATTTGCTATACTTATCAGATAGCAAGTACGTCATTTGACCAGCGTTCGCGCGGGTGCAAGATGGATCACTTTCAGCTATCGGAGAACGCTTGAAAAGCTGGCTGTCATTGCCCAGGCTCCGTTCTCCATATCACAGATTATCGAAAAACTGTAGGGATAAGCATGGCGAAGCAACCCACCCAAATCTACCAAATCAAAGTTACCCTGGATGACACCCACCCGCCTATCTGGCGGCGCATTTTGGTGCCAGGTAATACCACTTTGCTAAAGCTGCATGACATCTTGCAAATCGTGATGGGCTGGGAGGGTTCTCACCTGCATATGTACACGATGGAAGGAATAATCTACGGCGATCCGGCGGATGACGAGTATGGAGACCTGGGTACCGAAGATGAGGCAAATTACAAATTAAGCCAGGTGATTTATGGCGAGGGCCAAAGATTTACCTACCAATATGACTTTGGCGATAGCTGGGATCACACCCTGTTGGTGGAGAAGATCCTGCAGCCTGAAGAAAGCTTCCGCTACCCGCTTTGCCTGAAAGGTAAGCGCGCCTGTCCACCAGAGGATGTGGGCGGTGTTTGGGGCTATGTTAACTTCCTTGAAGCGATCCATGATACGAATCACTCCGATCACGAGGAGTATCTGGCGTGGACCGGCGGGGAATTCGATCCAGAAGCTTTTGACCTGGAAGAAATCAATACCAGGCTGCACCGCATGGGCCGCGGAAGAAGCAAGGAAGCATTGGATGCCTGGTATGTGGAAGAGGACGGGCTTGTGGAGAAGATGATCGACCTGGCTTTCTCCAAGCTGGAGATGCTTCCGGATGACCAGCAAGCTGTGGCGGAAAACCTGCCGCTGCGCCGGGATATGATCACCCTGCTTGCCTACCTGCGCGATAACAAGGTCACTGGTACCCGGTCCACCGGCAACCTGCCGCTCAAGGCAGTGCACGAGATCTGCGCCCAGTTTGTAAACCCACCAAAGCTGGAAGAAGCCGTCGGAGAGCATGGTTACCGCGTTCGCAGTGAAACCGAGGTCTGGCCGTTGTACTTCCGGCACGTGCTGGCGTCTGTTGGGGGGTTAGTCACGGGCGGCCTGGGCCGGCGTTGGAAACTGACTCCGCTCGGCGACCAATTCCTGGTTGCGCCTGCTCCGCTGCAAGTTTGGCTCTTGTTTACCACCTGGTGGACCCAAATCAATTGGTTGATTGCTTATCCGTTTAGCTTCGAAGATGGCTATTTGCCCGACGGGTTCGCGGAGCTTACCCTCATTAACCTGCTTGATCTACCAATGGTTGATCTGGTGCCTTTTGAACCATTCGCCGACCAGATGATAGAGGACATTGGGCTGGTCTGGCCAATTCAGGATCAGGACAGCGGCCGCCGCATCCTGCACGGAATTATTGAACGTGTTGTGATCGATCCACTGGTTGATTTTGGCATTTTACAAAACGAGTATGAGCCTCACAAGACGCTCGGTGAGGGATTCCGCGAACTTTCCACTTTTCGGATCATCCCCTTCGGCAGGGGGCTCCTGGAAGTGATAAACGAAGCGATGAGGTAAGAACAGCTATGAGCGAAAAGCAGTACCACGAATGGCAGACCGTTGACTGGGTGCTGACTTCTGAGGGGCAGGCTGCCGTCAATAATCTTCCAGCCATATCGCGGTTGGCTCCAACATGGAAGTAGTCCCTTGTCATTGGTGCGATTTTCGTCACGATCCCAAGCAGGTGTTGCTGGATTACTTTGAGGCCTACTTCAACCTGGCCAATTGGGGCAGTCCGCGTCTGATGTTCCGCTTCCCCAAAGGGTTGCTCGACCAAGCCGAGATTGAACCCTATTTCTTTTATCTTCTCGGCCAGCGCTGATCGATCGTTGGAAAAAACGCGGCTGAGTATAATTACCCAGAGATTTAGAACATGCCAGTCTCCTGGATCAAACCAACCTGGGAACATGCTGTATCACGCTTTATGTGCGTGACGCTCGGGGTGATCGATGTTCTACAAACCAATTTCCTAAACGAGATCGGCCTGGATAACGAGATCCCCGGTATCGATCGGGAAGCCGCGGCCGTGATCGTCGCCGAATCCCTGGAAGCCGACCGGGTTTGGAACCTGCCCCCAGACCAGCTGCTTGGCGGATTTAATCAAGGGCCGGAGAGCGATTTCAAAACAGCCGTCCTGGCTGAAATGCTGTTTACAGCTGACCAAGAAGCTCAACAACAAAATCGTCAGAATTCTCAAGCAGACTTTTGGGCCTTGGCAATGGCCAGCCTGGAGAAGATCGCCCTTACCCCTACGGCCAGCCCCTTGTTATGGTATGAAGATATTTATTGGGAACTGGCTCAAGATGCCGGGAAAGATGCTCCTGATGAAACGCTGGACTGGCTCAAGCGCGGCCTGGTGCATAATTTGCATTTTAATGCCGGTAATAATGGGATCCCAATTCTGCGCGATCTTGTTGACGTTTACATCGCTAACGGAGAGTTGGAACACGGCCTGAACATGCTCACCGCCCTGCTCCACCAGGCGCCAGACGATATCTGGACTTACAATCTGGTTGCAATCACATTCGACAAGTATGGTCTTGATGGACTTGGCATTCAGGCGACCCAACGCGGCTTGCAGCTGCTGGACGCCAAAGGCGACCCAGAAGATTTACGGCCGCAACTGGAAGACTGTCTGAAAGATATGCAGTCTAACCAAAGCCAAGACCGCGAAGCAGATATCCCTCCAGGGATCAAGGTGGCCTTTCGAACCGCATTGGAACTTGATTTTGATGCTGGCAAGCGAGGTCCGATTGCCGATCTTTGCCGTGAACTGGTCCCCGACCTGGATCGTATTATTGTCAAAACCCGGCTGAATCCAGCCCAAATCCCCTTACCTGACCGGGAGAAAATCATCCAGCACTTTATCTATGGTGCTGACGCAACACCGAAAAAGAAGACCCGCCGCGGCCGGCGAAAGCGCCGTCGCTGATATCGAAAAGGTAACCACCAAATATCCAATTCAAATCCGATTAAGGTCACAACTCAAACCGCTATTGGATAATCTTAAGCGGTTATTTGCATTAACTCGATTTTAGATGCGGAATAAACTCCAGACCCTTCCATAATTTGATTCTCACTCCAATCTGATATATACTGTGAAGTACACCACGAATACCCAATCACAGTATTCAGTTCTGGCGGGAGCCGGCATTGGTGTGCAAAGCCAAGATAATCATCGCGCTCTCATCCAACCGGTTATCGTTCCGTGGGCGGTTTACCTATCCAAAGGGAGGTCTAAAATGAGCCGAAAGCTCTCACTAATCATTTTATTTTTTACCTTAGCCTTGCTGGCTACGGCCAGCATAGTGCGGGCAGATGGGTTGGGAAAAGCCCAACCAGCAAGGAGATTAAGTTCATCTACCGGCACTGCATTTACCTACCAGGGAAATCTGAGCCAGGGAGGCAGCCCAGCAAATGGCTCGCATGACTTTCTTTTCAATTTATGGGACGATTCCAGCAAAACGACCTTAATCGGGAAATACCCGGCGATTGGCACTATCCCCATAAATGTGGTTGACGGAGCGTTTTTGATTAAGTTGGATTTTGGTGCGGATGCCTTCACAGGAGAGGCGCGTTGGCTGGAAATAATCGTCAATGGAAATGCGCTCGCACCTCTTCAGGAATTAACACCTACCCCGTATGCTTTGTATGCCATGGATGGCCCTTGGTCAGCCGGAGATGGGTTGGAATTGGTGGGGACGCAGTTCAAGGGCAAAGGCACTCCTTATCAAAACGTGGTTATCGTCGCTAAATCCGGTGGAGACTTTACTGCCATACAGTCTGCCGTCAACAGCATCAGCGACGCCTCCAAAAGCAATCCTTACCTGATCTGGGTGGCTCCTGGTGTGTACAGCGAGGCAGTGACATTGAAACCCAACCTTCATTTGCAGGGTTCCGGTCAGGGGGTGACAATCATTACCAGCACTGCAAGCAGCTCCTCAACACCCCCCACTCAGGCAAGCCTGGTTTTAGCGAGCAATGTCAGTCTGCGCGACCTGACGGTGCAAAACACGGGCACTGGCATGCATAATGTTGGCTTGATGGCCTCGAACGGAGCCAGCGATATTCTCGTAGCGGATGTTGAGGCAGGATCGCAAGGGAATGGCAGCTCAGGTTCCAACAACTATGCCATATATCTGACTGGGAATGGCACCCGCGTTACGCTGCAAAGTGTAAACGCCCTGGCTGAGAATGGTATTTTCGATGCCATTGGTTTGTACGTTGATTCTGGAGTCATGGTAACGTTGCTAAACGGCTCGTACACAGCCTCAAGCGGATCTGACCACTCGGCAGGTATTTCCAACCTTGGCACCTTAGAAGCCGAGCATATCACGGTTAGCGGAGCAGATTCTCCGCAATTGAATTACGGCATCTGGAACCATGGTAGCTCGGCGAAAGTTACGCTGCGAAGCGGGTCAGTTTCAGGTCGAGGTGGAACTGGAGCAATTGGTATTCTCAATACAAATGGTGGTCAGCTGACAACTGATGGAGTCACGGTCCTGGCAGAGGGTGGTACAGATTCAAACGACGGTCTCCGCAATGAGAGTGCAGCAATCTCTGTGGTCAGAGGTGGTTCATTTACCGGGAGTGGCGGTTCTGAAAATTATGGCATCCGCATAACCGGTGATGATAGTATTCTCGATGCAATTGGAATCGATGTTAAGGGTACTGGAGGTGGTGAGTTAGATTATCGTAATGCAGTGTACATCGGTAATAACGGAATAGGATTTATCTCCCAAAGCGAACTATGGGGTGACAGCGCTTCGGTTTATTGTGATTCCTGCAGTCTGGTAAACATTCACAATTCGCGCTTGATCGGTGGCCCTGTTGCTGGTCTCACTGCAAATATTAATTGTTTAGGAGTATCCTGGGGCGGCGCTTTCTATACTAATACTTGTCCACCATAAGGGATCATGATGAAGAAAATCTACCCAATAACAGTAAGGACACTTATCGCCGCGTCATTAATCGGGGCGCTGCTTGTGTTTGGCCTCGCCTTTACTGTCTATGCCGGGGTTCCAGACTTTGTTATAAATTGGTGGACGGTGGATGGCGGCGGGGGCCTCAGCCAGGGTGGGAATTACACACTTAACGGAACCATCGGGCAATCTGATGCGGGCGCAATGAGTGCAGGTGGCTTCACACTGCACGGTGGCTTCTGGCCTGGAGGAGTGCTGCTCGAACAGGTTGAACTTTACCTGCCGTTAGTCATGCAGTAGCCAGCAGGGTACCCGGACAAGTAATGTACGTTTGCTGGTGTGCCCTCAAATCCCATACTATAGAATTGGGATCGGTGATCGTAATAATCCCCATGCCCAGCATTGATATTGGTCAACATCCACGTGTCCACCGGACGGAAGTAATTTCATCTTCTTGAAATTGAAAGTCCTGTTTTTGTTGGGTAATACATAAACTACTTGGCTATCCAGCGCATAAAACGCTTTCAGATCTTATTATTTTAGCCCTTTGGTTGCAGTTCCCCCGGTTCCATCGGGGGGACCCCAATCGAGCTCTGCCGCGCACATTGCTTCCAATTGACCCGCTATTTGGCGGGGTTTTAGTTTAAAGCCCAAAAACAAGGGCGTCAATTTTGATCGATTTGAACTCCCCAGGTTTTTGCAGATATAAAATCACCGCCCATGTCACAAAACGCGCCTCTTCCCGGTCTTAATTAATAGAACTAGAAAAAATGTGAGGTGATAAATGAAACAGAAAACAACTCAAATCGTAATCCTCGGCGCGGGTTATGCTGGTCTGATGGCTGCCCTGCGCCTATCAGGAAAAACCCAAGGTCTGGATGTGCAGCTGACCCTGGTAGATGCCGCGCCTGTCTTCGTGCAGCGCCCACGCCTGCACCACGTAGCCGTGGATCAGCAGGTGCCACAAAGAGCGATCGAAGATCTCATTCGCGGCACGCGGATTGATTTCCTGGAAGGATGGGTTTCCGGGCTCGATCCGCTCGCCCACAAAGTCACAGTCGAGTGTGACAATGAACCCCATACTCTCCACTATGATTATCTCGTCTATGCCTTGGGCAGCCAGGTCGACCGCTCCAGCGTCCCGGGCGTCAGGCAGCACGCATACGCCCTGGATCCCAGCGGCCCCAATAATGCGATCGATTTGCGAGACAGGCTCACCTCGCTAAATGGGGCACAGAGACGAGTGGTCGTGGTTGGCGGGGGAGCCACCGGAATCGAAGTGTCCGCCGAGATCAAAGGCGTTTACCCCGCTCTCGATCTGACCATCATTACCGCAAGGGCCTTCGGCGCCTTCAAAGGACCCCGTGTCGAACGACATATCCGCCAATCATTCCAGCGGCAGGAGATTGAAGTGATCGAAAACAAGGAGGTCAGAAGGGTTCACCAGGAATCGATCGAACTAACAGACGGCACACACATTCCTGCCGATATCACCATCTGGGCCGGCGGCTTTCGGGCACCCGCGATGGCTGGGCAAGCCGGTTTCAAGGTCAATCCGCTGGGCCAGATCATCGTGGATCGATTTGGGCGCTCGCTCTCGCATGCGGATGTCTACGGGGCAGGCGACGCCTCCTACCCCCTTGAAGAACCTGGAAATCCGGTGCGCATGAGCCTGTTCACTGCTATCGTGCGCGGCGCCCACACCGCGGACAACCTGACCGCCCACTTAAAGGGAAAACGCCAAAAACCGCTCAGCTTTGCTTATTATGGACAGGGGATCGCCATGGGTCCAAAGGATGCGGTTGGTTTCTTGGGCTATCCCTCAGATAAACCAGTAGGCCCCATCCTGCGGGGTAAGCTGGCGGTATCTGTACGCAACTTCTTCGTCTGGTTAATATTTTACTTTCTGGTCATTGAACGCCGCTTCCCAGGCGCCTTCTTCTGGATGGGAAAGAACCGCTACAGAAAATCTCTTGCCTCCGACCAAAGGCGCGAGGTATTCGAGACTAAAATTTGAGTGATGTTATAGTTATTGGGAGCGGCGCCTGAACCCAGGCGTCGCTCCGGAAATAATTTCATGGATGAATTCGAACGTCACCGGTCCCTATTGTTTTCCATTGCCTATCGAATGCTCGGCAGCGTTCATGATGCGGAGGACATCCTGCAGGACGCCCATATCCGCTACCAGGCGGTCGATCCTGAGACAGTGGAGTCCCCGAAAGCCTTGCTCACGACCATCGTGACGCGCCTGTGCTTGAACGTGCTGGCTTCCTCCCGCATTAAAAGAGAAACGTACCTAGGACCCTGGCTGCCCGAGCCGCTCCTGGACGACTATGAACCTGTTATGTCAAATCCAACTGATCCCATAAACAATTACGATTCGATCTCGATGGCTTTCCTGGTGCTTCTGGAAAACCTTACCCCTCTGGAGCGGGCTGTCTTTATCCTGCGGGAGGTCTTCGATTACGAGTACAGCGAGATCGCCTCGATCCTGGAGCGCTCGGAATCTGCCTGCAGGAAACTGTTCAGCCGGGCAAAAGCCTATATCACCGCCAATAAATCGCGCTTCCAAGCTACACCTGCAGAACACCAGCGTATGCTCGAAATTTTCACCCACGCCATCGCCAACGGAGACCTGGGGGAGCTTGTAGACTTGCTCGCCGAGGATGTCGTCTTCTGGGCAGATGGTGGCGGTAAGGTGCGCGGCGCGGCCACCCAGCCAGTATCTGGTGCGGAAGCGGTCGCTCAATTTGTCATCTCCTCCACCAGGTTGGCTCCCTCTGGCAGTACCGCCAGCTTTGCTTTAGTGAATTCCCGCCCCGCTCTCATCTTGCGCGCACCCGATGAGAGCCCGGCGGTCATCGTTATGCTGGAAGTTGGAGAGGGTCGTATCCACCGCATCTGGTCGATTGCCAACCCCGATAAATTGCCAAGCGAGTAGATTCAGGCTTTTCCCGTATGTCCTCATAATTGCAATATTAACGATTCATTGGGCTGAACCCACCCCAGAAATGAATTACCTAGCTGATGCGCACACCTTGCTTCCGCAGCGCCGCCTGCAGGCGCTCGACATCCACGTCTCCACTATAAACCCCATCTTTGAGAGAAACCGCCGCGGCCACGCCGGCTCCCTGCCCGGTCACTGTGCAGCACATCATGCTGCGCAGCGCGGCGTGCGAGATCTTATCCCCGGAGACACAGCGCCCTGCAACCAGCAGGTTTTCCACCTTTTCGGGGACCGTTATGCGGTAAGGGATCTGGAAGTAGCGGCCGGTGGTTGGCAGCGCCAACACGCCATAGCCGTCTAAGAACTCCGGGAATATGCCAATTGAATCCTCGAAGCGGATCTGGTTGCGCACATCGTGCTCGGTCATGGAATACCTGCCCTTGATCACCCTGGTATCCCTGATGCCCAGCTTCATACCAAAATTGCTCAGGCTGGCTCCCTCAAAACCAGGTACATATTTCTTTAGAACCTCTACCGCCAGCACGGCCTGGTGGCGCCCATCCATCTCCCCCCGCGTCAAGTCCCAGACATCGCTGCCATCATAGCCAAACATATAGATCATATTGAGACCACTCGCTTCCCCCGCATCGGTCAACCTGCTCCAGGTGCCGCCGATGCTGGTCATCTCTGGAGGGATCATTCCCTCTTCACGCGCCCTATTGAAGGGTTCCTCCAGGTAGGGGCTGAACAAGTCATCCTCCTTACCCGTGGTTTTGATATTCCAGGTGCCTCCCCAATCCCCGAAGGTGGTGGGATTCTGACCAACATATTCCATGAAACGCTTGATATTCACCCCGGAACAGGAGAACATCACCGTTACACCCAGCATAGCATCCTTGGGGGTCTTATGATGGGGGACACCAGAAAGAACTGCCAGGTCGGCATCGCCAGAGGCATCAATTATCCGTTCAGCGAGGATCGCCTGGCGACCCGATTTGCTTTCGGTGATCACGCCTCGAATCTCCTCCTCTTCCATAATTGAATCCACGACATAACTATGCAGCAGGGGAGTGACATTTGCTTCCTGGACAAGTTGATCTGCCACGTATTTGAACATCTCGGTATCAAGCAGGTCGCTGCGCTCGAAGGGTGTCTTCTGTTTTCCGCTCAACGCATGCGCTCGTCTCTCGAACTCGATCCCAATCCCCTCCACATCTGTGGTGTCTTCATAGCGGTACCAGGCGATGCTGTTGACGCCTACCTGAGTGATATTGCCCCCGAAACAACCGTAGCGCTCCACCAGCATCGTCTTGACGCCCTCTCGGGCTGCCGAAATCGCTGCCGCCAGGCCTGCCGGTCCGCTGCCGACGACTAATACTTCCGTTTCAGCCATAACTTGAATCTTTCTGGGCGTTTCTTGGATATATTTCATGGTCATTTCTCTCACGGTGATCTAAACTCTCTCTTCACAAAATTGAGTCTAGACCAAAGTTTGCCCCTTGTCCAGTTGAGCAACTCCCCGGGTCATCCATCCGGGGTAATATCCTGCTCAAAAATCATGATAATCTATTGGTTGCATGTTCAAGCCCAGCGGCGCTCATTGCTAATGCCCGCCATTTCATCAGGGCAAGATAGCAATTGGTATCTGAATACAAATTTTAAGTTGGTTTCCTAGATTAAGCTCACACCCTACTTCGGAAACGTCACTTGCACGCGGCTGATCTCTACCTCTACTTGATTGAAATCTAAGAAAACAGAGACATTTGACTGGGCGGGGGTTGAAATTGATCTGAGTTACTC
>SDBU01002772.1_pt1 | contig 22845 bp, 22 predicted proteins | sample 2277071 | NCBI WGS metagenome assembly SDBU01 (sample SAMN10397929, study PRJNA504765) | marine sediment metagenome | isolation source: marine sediment core GS08_GC12, 126 cmbsf | place: Arctic Ocean: Gakkel Ridge, Loki's castle | collected 2008 | reverse complement strand
TTTAGGTCACACTTTTTTCACGTAATGCCTTGCGAAAAGTCCGCTCGGCTTAACGCAAAGAACCATCACAATGATCAAAAAAGCTACGACCGATTTAAATTCGATGGAAACGTAACCACCGAACAGATTCTCGATGATCCCGAGGATATAGGCCCCGATCACTGCACCGGGCAGAGAAGTCATGCCCCCCATGACTGCTGCGGCAAACCCTTTGAGCAAAGGGTCCCACATCATGAAAGGCTGCATGGCAACCGGCGCAATCAGCAGGCCTGCCGTACAGCCCACAAAAGAGGAAATCCCCCAGGTCACCATTAAGATGCGATTGGTCCGGATTCCCATCAGGCGCGCGGCCGTGCTGTTTTGCTGGGTGGCTTTCATTGCCAGACCCAGTTTGGAAAACCTGAAAAAAAGAAAAAGGGCCCCCGTTAAAAAAAGCACCACAACCAATGTCAGAACCTCCAGTGTGCTGATATAAATTTTTCCAAGAGCAATGCTGTCATAGGGTAAGATGGGAAATGCCATGGTTTTGGGGTCGGCGCCGAACTTCCAGGAGACCAGGCCCAGCAGGACCATCTCCATGCCAATGGTAATCACGATCATGCCGAGAATGTTCGGTTCTTTTGCTCTCCTCAAAACGGCGAACTCTAAGATGCACCCGAGTACTGCTGAAAATATCAAGGCGGCCGGAAATGCGACATAATAAGGCAGTCCATGATATTCAATCAACATGTATGCAAAATAGGTGGAAATCAGCGCCATTTCACCCTGGGCAAAATTGGGGACTTCAGACGTTTTGTAAATAATGACCATGGCAAGTCCCATCAGGGCATAAGAACTCCCGACCGCAATTCCGTTCACAACCATCTGTAAAAAATCGAGCATAAAAAAATGCTACCCCTTAAAGTTAAAAAGGCCAGGTTTTCCAGTATTTTTTAATTCGAATCCAGATACCGTAAATCCCTAACGGCTCAAACAGCATAATCATGATCATGATCGATCCGAACACAATGAACTGGATATTCGATATCCCGGTAGTTGAGAAATAGCTTCTGGAGAAGTTCTCCAGCCACTCACCCAGGTAAGGAATGCTCAAAATATTCCTCAGTTGTAAATCCATCCAGCTGAGCAGTCCCGCCCCCGCGATGGATCCCATAATCGAACCCAACCCTCCCACGACGATCATGGCAAGAAACATGATCGACATCATTAGGGTAAACATTTCCGGTTCGATAAAGCGGAGTACAAACGCATAAAGACCGCCGGCGATACCGGCGTAAAAAGCACTCAGCGCAAATGCCAGGGTTTTGTACAGCACCAGGTTGACACCCATGGTTTCGGCGGCGATATCCGCATCACGGATGGCAATGAATGCTCGGCCCACCTTGGTTTTGATCAGGTTGCGAGCGGCAACCGTCATCAGGACGGTAATGGTGATTAAGAGGTAATAAAAATGCCTGTCGGAGTTCAGGTGCCAGGGGCCAATGGTCAATTCAGGGGCATGCAGGCCGTCTCTGCCGCCAAAGAATTCCAATCTGCCGATAATCTGAGTGATGGTCAGCCCGAAGCCGAGCGTGGCAATGACGAGATACGGGCCTTTGAGCCTTAGCGCAGGCAGGCCGAGCAGAAAACCGAATAAAGACGCGATCAATCCGGATACGGGCAACGCGAGAAGAAAGGGGAGGCCGGCCCGGGTCATAAGGACGATCGTTCCATAGGCCCCGATGGCAAAAAAACCGGCATGGCCGAGAGATATCTGGCCCGTGTACCCGACAAGAATATTGAGACCCAGCGCCACAATGATGTTTATGGCCATAAAATTAGCGACATATACGTAGTAATTTTTAACCAGGAACGGAAAAACCGCCAGGAAGATAATGAGGACGGTAAACCAGAAAACGATAACACTCGAGCTGAAAAGTTGCAGATCCTCGTAATAATCCCTTTTCATGTCCATGGCAGGGCTTCTTTCCAGTTCGTATGTTATTGCGGCCGGCGCATCAACTTAGATTGGTGATGAATATTTCTATATCCGCGCTGTAAGACTTCGACGAGCTCAGTCGAGTCGCAGCGGGGAATTCAAATTTAAACCATACATGCATCAAGGGCGAAGCGTATCAACATTTATAACAACTTCGGCCTAATTTTCAATCTATTTTTCCGTTATGTATCGTGTGAATTAGCGTGTCCGTCCTATGCCGATTGTCTCGACAGCGTCACGAAAATTTCACATCCGCACTCCGCCCGGATTGCTTCCATACTTCTTAATAGCTTGTATTAGTGAAATGTTGCGTGCAAGTAATCAAAATGATTTTTCTCGTGGGGTATTGTCTGCAATTTCGACAGATAATCGCTCATATATCGATGGCGTCGACATATTAATGAAGAAATGGGTATCAGCCATGTTTAATAACACTTATACATCAAAAATAACTTTCGCTTCCCAGCCTTCAAGCCCTCTGCTGACCTGAATCTGATGGTAGGTTACCGCCTTGATTTCAATTTTGATCTCATGGCGGTCAGGATCAAAAGGATCGAGCTCGACCTTTGCAGATAACTCATTTTCAGAAAGGTCCAGAATATGTACTTGTTTTACCAACAGTTCTTTGCCGTTCCAGAAATACAACAGCTCCCTGAGCCAGTTTACCATCAGGTCCGGCCAGTCATCGCCGGTTACCCTGAGGTTTGTCGTCTCCAGATTCTCCAGCGAGTCGATTTCCGTAAGCATGTCAAATGTGGCAAAAGCGGCGTTGGCAAACAACTCCACCGGGTCGGCCCCAAACACATGTATGCCGAAATCGGCCGTATGGTCAATCAGTCGGTATCGCATCAACTTACAGGTATTATATCCACAGATTACGCTGATTGTTACAGATTATTAATTAACCTTATTAGGGTAATCCGTGCAATCTGTGTAATCCGTGGTTTTAAATTTCTATTATTGTTCCCGTTTTTTCGGTGCTGTAACCGCCCAAGGCTTCCACCCGTTTTCTAAACTCTGCGGAATTGATGGTTTCAAGCAGGATCTGGATGTTTTGCGATTCAAAATGCGCCTCAGGAATTACAAGATCGTACTGTTCGGTGACTACGGGAATAAAGTCCAGGTTCAAGGCCTTGGCCGCTGCATAGATCCCTAAACCCACATCAGCGGTACCGCTAAGCACACCCACGGCTACCGACATGTGGGTAAACTCTTCATTTTCATAACCTCTTATTTTGGCGGAATCTATGCTTAGCTGCTTCAACCTGTAATCGAGTAGAATTCTGGTGCCGGATCCGCCTTGACGGTTTATGAATGTGATATCTTCACGGGCAAGATCCCCAAGTCCTTTGATTGCCTGCGGGTTTCCGGGCAGAACCATCAAACCCTGATCCCGCAAAACAAGATGCACCAATCTTACCCTGATATCAGCAAGATACCGCTTTATATAGGAAATATTGTAAGTGCCGTCTTCAGCATCCAGAAGATGTGATCCCGCCAGATGGCACACCCCTTTTTTAATGGCCATCAGCCCGCCCATGCTGCCGACGTGGCTTGAAGAAAGGATAACGTTGCTGTGGGTAGCCCTGATGCGGTCAGCCAAAACATCCAGCGTGTTGTCGTGGCTGCCGACTGCAACAATGGTGTTGTGAACAGCCGCCAGGGGGCGCAGCAGTTCGGCCGTCACGGGCTGGTGAATTTCAAGACCCTCGAGATGGTTGGGTATCCGCACGATGCCATCGGCCTCGGTAAAGGTAGTGATACAGCCCGCCCCTCTGGGCAGAGGCGTTGCCACTATCTTGTTGTCGACAGCCCCCAGTTTTACCCTAAGGAATTCTTCAACACCAAGCTTGGATGCGATTTTTCTGGTGGGTTCAACTTGAACCAAAGGCCTTTGTTTTTCGGGCTGTCCCAGCATCCTGCAAATCAGCGGCCCGACAAACTGCTCAAAGGCGATGATGGCCGATACCGGGTATCCCGGGATTCCAAATACGGATTTGCTGTTAACGGCACCGATTAGAATCGGTTTTCCAGGCATGATCGTAACTCCGTGGACCAGTATCTCGCCAAGGTCTTCGATAACGCTCCTGGTATAATCTTCGGACCCTGCCGATGACCCGCCCAAAACCAGAACCATGTCAAAATCATTGCTAATCGCTCTGTCAATCGTCTGTTTAATTTGATCATGATCATCTATCAGCATTTCGTTGCGGACAAAATCTGCACCACACGATTCAATAAGTTTCCCCAGCACAAAAGAATTGGTCTCAAACACCTGGCCGGGTTCAAGCTCTTCGGAAGCGGTGCGTCGCCAGTCCACAAGTTCTGAACCTGTTGGAATAATGAGTATTTTAGGTTTTTTGCGAACTGAAACCTCAAAAACACCTCCGGAAAGCAGGGCGCCGACGCAATATGGAGTGATAACATGGTTCTGAGGAAATAAGAGTTCCGTAGCGACAATGTCTTCGCCCATTTTTCTGACGTTCTGCCATGGAAACGCCGGTGCCTCGATTTCAACACGGCTTTCGTCCAGGGTGTTGACATGTTCGATCATGATCACCGCATTGGTGCTTTCAGGCATTACATGACCGGTATTGACAAAGAATGCGTCCCTGGCAATCACAAGTTCTTTTGGTTTTGTTTCCGAGGCGCCAAAAGTAGTTTCAGCTTTTACGGCGATGCCGTCCATGGCCGCTGAGTGAAAATTGGGAGAAGAAAGCTCAGCGTATATTGGCTTTGCAAGTACCCGACCAACAGCGTCCGGCGCCGAAACCGCCTCGCTTAAAAGCACTCCGCTGGACGCAAACCTTTCAAAGAGGATTGCGCGAGCTTCTTGCAGGGTTTTCATCTGCAGATATATATTACGCTTATGCTTCATTTTTTTTCGTTTTCCATTTCCACTGCAAAGACGCAGAGGGCGCAAAGATTATAAAATTCATTTTTGACAGGATATTCAGGATTTACTTATAATTTTCACAGTTTCCTGCCTCCGGCTCCGCTTCCAGCCCGTAGGGCTTTACAGGCCGGAGGGTAGAGCCTACGCCTCGGAGAGATGAAACTGTAAAACCAAATAATCAAGTTTATCTTGTTAATCCTGTCTAAATAAAAATTGTCCATTGAGCGGTCCTACAAAAGGAAAACTTCAACCTCTGTGCCTTTATCCAAGCCTTCCGAGTTGATGCCGATTTCGATCAAGCCGTCGGCCTGTACCATTGTACGAATAAGGCCTGATTTGCCCAGAATCGGTTCCGCCCATAGCACACCCTCTTTTTCAACCAGTCGCACCCGAACATAATCAATGCGCCCTTGCGCCGAGGAGAGGTTCCTGCTGAGCAGAGCAGAAGGTTTTATAACTTTTTTGTGTTGCGCAGCAAGGCCGGCGATATGTTCAATAAACGGCCGCACAACAATTTCAAGAACGACCATGGCGGATACTACATGGCCGGGCAAACCCCAAATGGCCATGTGCTGCGATGTGGCTAAAATCGTGGGTTTGCCGGGACTGATCGATATGCCGTGGACCAGAATCTCGGCATCCGGCAGTGCCTCCAGCACCTCTATGGTAAAATCGCGGGTGCCTACGCTGCTTCCCCCTGAAAGCAGCACCATGTCTGCTTGAGCCAAAGCCGCTTTGCATATTTCGAAAAGATCATCAAAGCTGTCCCGCACAATCCCGAAAGAGACCGGCACACCTCCGGCGACACGCACCATGTTAGCCAGTGTATACGTGTTAATGTCCCGGATCTGGCCGGGTGCGGGACTCTCATTAACCGGCACGATCTCGTCCCCCGTGGAAATAACGGCAATAACCGGCTGGCGGTAAACACTGATGGTTCCTTTGCCCAAGGCTGCCAAAAGACCTATTTCCTGGGGCCGGAGTTTCCGGCCGCCGGCAAGGACAGTATCACCCTTGCGGACGTCTTCCCCTTTTTCCAGAACGTTCTGCCCCGGAGCAACGCTTTTATATACTTCTATAGTTGTATTGTCGATAACCTCGGTATGCTCTACCATAACAACACTGTCGGCGCCATGCGGCAACATACCGCCTGTAGATATTTTAGCGGCTTCCCCGGATGCGATTGAAAATGAAGGGGATGCTCCCATCTCTACAGTGCCTTTTATGACCATATAGCCGGGGTTTCCTTCGGTGGAGCCAAAAGTTGAGGCAGCCTTGACAGCGTACCCGTCCATTGTGGCTCGCATAAAATCGGGAAGATCAATGTTCGAAACTATGTTATTAGCCAGAACTCTTCCCGCGGCCTTTGCCAGCGAAACGTCTTCGGTTCCCACCCGGGGGAAATCAGATGCGTAAGCAAGGACCTGCTTTAAATCCGTAACCTTGAAAAATTTTTTCATAATATATAATCGCTCCGCGATTCTATATAACGCGGCTTCGCCGCTATAACAACCCGCAACTCGTAACCTGATCATCTGTTATCACAAAGGCCTTTGCAGTTCAAACGGCTGGACGGAATTTCACCCTTGGACGCCTTGGAGCTGGGGCATCCTCGACTTTCGCTCAATTGAGGTTATATTGTCAAGCATGATGCCGATATCGTTGCTTGCAAAATAACAGGAAAAGCGTATAATTATAAATATCATGTTAGACGCAACAGAATCACCAGAACCTGCTCACCGCCGGGATAAACCTAAATTTCTAACCCGAATCAGGTTCGACGAATTCGACCTTCCTCCAGAGGTTCTGGACGGCCTGATTGACGCCGGCCATACCTATTGTACCCCGATTCAGTCTCAAGTTCTTCCCGTCTCTTTGACCGGCCGTGATGTTGCCGGCCAAGCCCAGACCGGCACAGGTAAGACCGCCGCCTTTCTGGTTACTATTTTTACCAAGCTTTTGGCATTACCCTCAAAAAGATCTGAATTGCCGTCCGCTCTTATTGTCGCCCCCACCAGGGAACTGGCCCTCCAGATATATGAAGAAGCCCAAGATCTCGGCCGCCATACCGGTTTGACTTTTGCACAGGTATTGGGCGGAATAGACTATCGCAAGCAGGCCGCTATACTTCGCAAAGGTACCGACATCATTATCTGCACCCCGGGGCGTATAATCGATTATTTAAAGCAGGGCATCTTTAAAACCACAGGCATCAAAGCCGTGGTAGTTGATGAGGCCGACCGCCTTTTGGATCTCGGATTCTCCCAGGATATGCGCTATATCCTGCGCAAGCTTCCCCACTATGAGAAAAGACAATCCATGCTTTTTTCAGCCACCCTCTCCTACCGCGTGATGGAATTGACTTATGAGTACATGAACTTGCCGGAGTTTATAGCTGTTACGCCGGAGGAGGTGATTGTCGAGGGCATTGAGCAGTCTCTTTTTCACATTGGTAGTGATATGAAACTGCCCCTTCTTTTGGGTCTGCTGAAAAGGGAAGAATGGAGCCGGATTCTTATATTTGTCAACACCAAGGCCGGCGTAACATGGCTGACCCGCAAACTCAGCGGTAACGCATGGCCGGCCGAAGGTATCACCGGTGACTTGCCCCAGCGCAAACGCTTCAGGCTGATGGAATGGTTCAAAAACGGCAGGATTAAGATTCTGGTGGCCACGGATGTGGCTTCGCGAGGCATTCACGTTGAGGATATCAGCCATGTAATCAACTACGACCTTCCGCAGGATTCAGAAAACTATATCCACCGCATCGGCCGCACCGCCAGAGCAGGTAAAACCGGACGAGCGTTGTCACTGGCCTGTGAGAAATATGTTTTTCATCTCGAACCCCTCGAGGCCATGCTCGGTTACAAGATTCCGACAATTTGGCCCGAAGATGATTGGTTTATCAAAGACATATCCACGCGGGTACTGGGCAGGCATAAGGGGAGGGGGAGAAGACCCTCGCGGCGGCACGAACGCAGACGCAAGCAAAGCACAACGACTCCAGAAAAAACCCGGGCCGGCTCATACCCGGGCAGTCTTTTCGGTTTTGCCCCGGAATCAAAACCAGCGGCCGCAGATGGCCCCAAAAAGAAGAAAAAAAGGCGCCGCCGCTCCAAAAAGCGCCATACTCCCGCCAGCAGTGCTCCCGACAAGGCCGAAGGCCAAGCGCTTTCTTAAAAAATGTCTCTGGGCGATCAAGCTAGTGCCCATCCATAAATACAGTGGAGCGCTAAGTAGTTTCCAATTCATAAATGAGAAAGCCAAATCCGGACTACCCTCCAGCCGGCAAATATCCTTTATTTTTAATGCCTTAAAGCCCGATTAAATTCTTTCTGAGAAATTCTGTTAAGTATTTTTCACAAACAGCCGATAATAAATCCATTAACCCAGAAAATGTTTTCTGTGAATGTACCCGTACATTTTATAAACAATAAAATAGGGAGGCTATTAAATGTCTAAGTATTATATTGTTGGTGGGCTTTTATGCCTCGGCGGTTTGGTATTAGTTGGCTTTCAGGCTATATCGTCAATGATGACGCCTGGTGAGATCGTTTGGAAGAGTTTAAGCCTTGTTGACGTTCTTGATGCAGCATATCTTAAATGGATTGACAGTATCTCATGGCATAGCATCCAAAAAAACTTAAAACATATCACAACAATGCCTATGTATATTTTGTTGCTTGGCATGGGCGCCTTCTCCGTGATCGTTGGCGGTGTTGTTGACAAATAAAACTGGTGTTTATTGAGCGTCTTGCTCTTGATGCCACTTTTCAACCGGATCGCCTTCTATCCAGATGTTCACCCCCCTCCTCATTGCAGCCTTTGATTGCGATTTTAAACCACTTGACAGTGTAACAGCATGCATTTAATATAACCGGCAATACACCATATTGCTTCTGCTGGTTGTTGTTATGAACTAAACGCCACCCTTTGATCTTTACCCAGCCTAAGGAATTAAAACCATGAGCAAAACACAAACGCTAAGAAGAGTGGTCGTGACCGGTTTAGGATTGGTAACGCCGTTAGGTATAGATGTGCCTTCAACCTGGCAGGCCATGCTCGATTGCCGCTCGGGCATCGACTGGATTGCCAGTTGGGGCGATTTAGAAAAAATTAAAGCTAAGTATAAATTATCAGACGAATTTCCTTTTATCGCCGGGGAAGTTAAAGGCTTTAATATCAAAGATATCATCAAGCAAAGAAAGCCTGCTTTTTCTAGAGAGGATTTAAAACAGACAAAATATATGGATCCTTTTATAGAGTATGCCGATGCAGCGGCTTTAGAGGCGGTGGCTGATTCTGGCGCTCGTTTGGAGAATGGCGACATTGACCCTAATCGTGTCGGCGTTATTATCGGTTCGGGGCAAGGCGGCATTCAAACTTTGGAAAGAGAGCACCTGCGCCTTTTAGAAGGGAAAAAAGTGTCGCCATTTTTAATTCCACGTGAAATTCCGAATTTAGCGGCCGGTAATATCAGCATCTCCTTCAAAGCCAAAGGCATCAACGCCTGTATGTCTACAGCCTGTGCTTCCGGAGCGCACGCACTGGGGGAGGCGTTTCATCGCATTCAAATCGGCAAAGAAGATGCGATTCTCTGCGGGGGAGCGGAAGCTTCGATTACACCCCTTACGGTTGCAGGCTTTCATGCTCTCAGGGCGTTGTCATCTAAATACAAAACTCCGGAATCAGCCTTCCGCCCCTTTGATAAAGATCGCAACGGCTTTGTTATGGCAGAAGGAGCGGGGGTTCTAATCTTAGAAGAGCTGGAACATGCCCTGGCCAGGGGGGCCAAAATTTATGTCGAAATGACTGGCTGCGGTATGACCGGGGATGCCAGTCATATTACCGACCCTGATATTAACGGGGCGATCCGGTGTATGCGAATAGCCCTTAAAGATGCCGGCATCAGGCCGGAGGATGTCGATTTGATCAATCCCCATGCAACCTCCACCCCTAAAGGTGATATTAACGAAGCAAAAGCCCTAAAAGAGGTGTTTGGGGCCGGCAAAGAGAAGCCTTTCATTACCGCAAACAAATCTCAGTTAGGGCACTGCCTGGGGGCGATTGGAGCTATTGAGGCGGCTTTATGCGTATTGTCCATCCGGGATAATATCGTCCCCCCGATTCTGAATCTTGATCGTATTGACGAAGAATGCAAAGGTTTGAATTATGTCAGCGGTCAAGCCCTTAAAGCCCAAATTGATATTGCCCTTTCGAATTCGTTCGGCTTTGGGGGTACAAACGCCACTTTAATCTTCAAGCGCTATACCTAATACAAACCTTGTCATTCATCAGATAAAAATGAAAAAGGAAGCAAGAAAAAGCGCGTTTAGACAAGTCGACCTATACCCCGTTACCTGTGAACGGCTGTCCCGTGGAAGGTCCAATCTGGAGGTCTTAAAAGCGGTAATTCAGGGCGGCGCCAGGATCATTCAGCTGCGGGAAAAAGAATATTCCGGCAAAAAAATATACGACCTGGCTTTGAAGTTCAGGGAAATTACAACCAAGGCGGGAGTTCTGCTAATTATCAACGATCACGTGGATATTGCCATGGCTGTAGAGGCCGACGGTGTTCACCTCGGCCAGGACGACTTTCCTTTAAACGCCGCCAGGAAGATTGCGCCGGAACTGCTCATCGGCGCCTCCGCTCATTCCCTGCAGGAGGCGATCCAGGCCCAAAAAGAAGGCGCGGACTACATCAATATCGGTCCCATATTTTCCACCGGCACCAAGGAAGGGATAGAGCGCTTTTTGGGCCCGGAGGCTATCGCCGCTATCAGTCCTGAAATCGATGTGCCTTTTACAGTAATGGGCGGCATATCTGAGTCCAACATCGACCAGGTGCTTGCCAATGGCGCACGCTGCGTGGCTATGGTCACGGCCATCACCCAGGCCCCCGACATTACCGCTCAAGTAAGGTCTCTAAAAGAAAAAATAAGAAATTATCGTTGATGAATTCGTATTATCCATCAAAAAAGCAAGGCCCTGTGAAAGGCCTTGCTTTTATGTTCGGTTGAGCCTGAACCCATCTATTCGAGTACGGTGTCGCCCGAACGTTTGTACATATATTATCGGCACATTAAAACATTACTTTACACCTTTTTGTTCGAATTAAATCTGTTATCTGATTTTGCCTGCTTTACCTGTTCATCAACCTCGGCCAGCCAACCGGTTTTAACTTCGGTCTGGGCATCGAATTCCGGTACATACGGCTTTATGTCCAGCAGTGGCGTCCCGTCGACAATATCGACGTTCTCGATTTCAAGGATATCCCCCTCAACCGCATTAAGCTTAACTATCGACAAACCAATGGAATTTGGTCGTCGGGGCGCCCTGGTGGCAAAAACGCCTCGTGGCTGATCGTCTAGAAAAGGGGTTACCATTAGATCGTATTCTTTTGACAGATGAAAATGATAAATCAAAACAAGATGAGAAAAGCCTTCCAAATCCTTTAGTCCGCCTATATAGTCCTTTTTGATTTTGATAGTGCCTCGCACACCCTTGGCCCCGGATGGCTGAATCGGCATTCCTGCTTGCTTTTTAAAGGGAGTGCGTATACTTCCGATAGGTCTGTATGTAATGGGATTCATTTTATTGACTTTTCGTCTTTGGTTTTTTGTGCTTATTTACGAAAGTCTTTGGTTTTTTAGCAAGCTGTTCTATAAGTATCTATTTGAAACAAAACACTAAATACCAAGCTCTTGATGAATTCGACTTTTTGCGCATTCAACTATAGATGGCTAAATAAAAAGGTTCATATACCCCCGCCAAACCTCGGCGGGATAAAAATACTACAACGCAGTAGATGGGACTTTTTACGACGCCATCAACGCTGCATATCACAAAAATTATGTGTAGAGAAGTCTTATGAGCCTCCGTTATCGCTTTAATCGCCTGGAAATTGCCGGCTCCCTTGGAGATATAGGAACCCTGCTGCCCATGGCCATTGCAATGATCCTGGTCAATGGCTTAAGTCCCACGGGCATGTTCTTTTCCATTGGTATATTTTTTATTATTTCAGGTCTTTATTACGGCATTACGGTTCCGGTTCAGCCCATGAAGGTCATCGGCGCCTATGCCATTGCAACGGCTATGACGGCGTCCCAGATTCTGGCTTCGGCCGCTTTGATGGGCATTTTTCTTTTGATCATCGGCGGAACTAACGCAATTACGCCCATCGGCAAATATACGCCCAAAGCTGTGGTCAGGGGCGTACAACTTTCCACCGGCACCCTCCTGATGGCCCAGGGGGTTAAATTCATGTTAGGCACTTCCAAATTCCAACTGATACGGCAGGCGGCTGAACCCTATCTGACCCTGCAGTATCTGGGACCGTTGCCGACCAGTGTCCTCGTCGGCGTTGTCGGCGGCGCTTTAACACTTTTGCTGCTTGAAAACAAACGGTTTCCGGCCGGACTGGTGATCGTTTTGGGTGGCATGTTGCTGGGGCTGATTCTGGGCACCCACCAAGGATTCGGCAAGCTCAAACCGGGCCTTTATTTTCCGGACATACTGCCGTTCGGGTTTCCCACTCAAGCCGATTTTACCTTCGCGCTGTTTGCTTTAGCGCTTCCACAACTGCCCATGACCATAGGCAACGCCGTTATTGCCAACGCCGACTTATCCCAGGAGTATTTTGGTGATGATTCCAAAAAAGTTACCTATAGGGCCCTGACTATCAGCATGGCCCTGGCCAATTTTATGAGCTTCCTGGTAGGCGGCATGCCCCTTTGTCATGGTGCCGGCGGATTGGCCGCGCACTATCGCTTTGGAGCCCGGACCGCCGGTTCCAATCTGGTCATCGGCAGTTTTTTTCTGCTGATGGCACTCTTTTTAGGCATGCATGCGCTTGCGATAGTATATCTGGTGCCCATGGGTGTTTTGGGTGTTTTGCTGGTATTTGCCGGCAGCCAGTTGGCCTTAACCGTTATCGATATGCAAGAGCGCAAAGATCTTTTTGTCGTCCTGCTGATGCTGGGCATAACCCTGGCCTCCAATCTTGCGGTCGGATTCATGGTGGGATTCGCTGTTGCTTACGCGTTAAAGTCAGACAAGCTTCATGTATAAACCCAATTGAGTCCGACTCAATTGGGTGGTTGCGGGTTACGCGTTGCGTGTTGCGAGTTTTAAACGATGAACAATTTATAATCACCGCTGAGACGCAAAGGTCTCATTTATATGACCTGTACAAACGTCTGCCATTTTGGTAATACTATCTTGTATTTCTCAGCTCGCCTCCAGCGGGATTCATTTGCATAAAATATGGCAAAACAAACCATTGATTACCGAAAAAATCAACAGACAGAAACTCTTTTTCGCTGCATTGAGCGGTTTCCTGCTGACGCTCTCCTTCCCCAAGGCGGGGCTGTTCTGGCTGGCCTGGTTCGCCCTGGTTCCTCTGCTGGTCGCTTTAAGAAGCCTCTCCCCGAAAGACGGATTTATTCTGGGGTTCTGCGCCGGGCTGACCCACTATCTAACCCTGGTTTACTGGCTGGCGCATACTATGCAAACGTACGGACACCTTCCCATGTATTTAAGCCTCCCCGTCCTTATTCTCCTGTCCGCTTATCTTGCACTGTATGTAGCTGTATTTTCAATGTTTATAAGCCGCTTGTGCCCGACACCCTTCATGTTGTTTGCCACAACCCCGTTTTTGTGGGTTGCTTTAGAATATTTGCGCACATTTCTTTTCACAGGATTCCCCTGGGAGCTGCTTGGGTACTCTCAATTTAAAGTGCTGCCACTCATACAGATAGCCGATATTGTCGGAGTTTATGGTGTATCTTTTTGTATTGCATTGGGGAATGCCGCACTTTTTGTGCTATTTTTAGCTTTAACGAAACAAGACTGGCAGGCAAAGATGGTTACCAGGCGCCTGGCCACAGGATCGTTATTTGCTTTCGTCACAATCTTCGGCCTGGTCTGGTTGTATGGAACATGGCGCATTCAAGCTGTCGACGCCGTGTCATCCAATGCCCCTGTGGCCAGGATTGCAATTATCCAGGGGAATATAGACCAGGTTATCAAGTGGGACCCGGCTTTTCAGCAAGCTTCGACCCTGAAATATATTAATCTGTCCATGCAATCGAAAGCAGACAGGCCGGATCTTATTGTATGGCCGGAAACCGCCACACCTTTTTATTTTTTACACAATACCAAGCTTTCTCAATTGGTTACAAAAGGGGTTCAAGATACCGGGGTAGACTTGCTTTTCGGCAGCCCTTCATTTCGTCCCGGAAAAAACAGTGTCGAGTATTATAACAGCGCTTACCTGATCGGGCCCGGGCCAAAGGTATACGGGCGTTATGACAAAGCTCATCTGGTTCCATTTGGAGAATACGTTCCCCTGCATAAATGGCTGCCGTTTATAAATAAAATGGTGGAGGGGGTGGGAGATTTTCGCCCGGGCAAACAAGGCCAAACAATTGGGTGGAAAGATTACCGCATAGGGATACAGATCTGTTATGAAATAATTTTTCCCAAGCTTTCCAGGTTGATGGCCCAAAACAATGCAGCCCTGCTGGTAAATATCACCAATGACGCCTGGTATGGCAGATCGAGCGCTCCTTATCAGCATTTTTCCATGGCAATATTTCGGGCGGTGGAAAACCGGCGCTCCTTAATCAGAGCGGCCAATACAGGCATCAGTGGATTCATAGACCCTGCCGGCAGGGTCATCGCCTCCACCCGGCTGTTTGAGGATGCCTTTATAACCCGCCCGATGCCCATGCTGCACATATCAACCTGGTATTCCCGCGCCGGAGATCTGTTTGCCATGATCTGCCTGGCAGCAACTCTGGCAGCAGCAATATATTCCATTATTCGCCATCGCAACGCTTCCCGGCAAAGCAAAGAGATTAACCAATAAGCCCTAAGTCCAATACGGAAAAAGAAAATTTGGCACGCAAAGGCGCAAAGGCCCAAAGATGGTTTTGTAATAAAAACTTGGCGTCTTTGCGTCTTGGCGCCTTGGCGTGAAACAAACCTTCAACGAGGAACTATAAAATGAGGATCATCTCCAAAAGAGTTGGAGTGATCCAGAAATTAATGTTCGACTTTTGCTGGATAACATTACAAATTGGATATTATCCAGAAGCAAGATAAATGTAATATCAAAGAAAAAAAACCACTTAATCATTTGTTGACCACCGCAAGGTTGACAAAATCTTATCGATAGTGGTATTGTAATACCACAAGTTATCGATGGAGGTATTGTTATGCAAATAGTCACTGTATCACCTAAGTATCAAGTCGTTATTCCCAAAGCGGTAAGAGAGTCTTTAAAGCTTCGCCCAGGACAAAAAATGCAGGTTATTGAATATGATGGACGGATCGAGTTTATCCCGGAACGAGATATTAATGAGCTTCGAGGATTCCTCAAAGGAATAAATACTGAATTTGAACGGGAGGAAGATAGAGTATGAATATCGTCGATTCTTCCGGCTGGCTCGCATTTTTCGCGGACGAACCGAATGCGAAACACTTCCTCCTTCCTTTAAAAGATACAGCGTCGCTTGTTGTCCCAGCCGTAACGATCTATGAAGTATTTAAAGTCGTTCTTCGGGAATCCAGCGAGAATAAGGCGCTTCACGTAGCTGTAGCCATGCAAAAAGGAAAAGTTATAGATCTAACAGCCAAGCTCGCAATCGATGCTTCAAAGCTCAGTCTTCAGCATGGTCTCCCAATGACGGACAGTATAATTCTCGCAACAGCCCAGGTGTTCAACGCCACAATTTGGACTCAGGATTCGGATTTCAAAAACATCTCGGGAGTAAATTACTTTCCGAAGAAGTAGCAAATGGCCAACCCGACGGTGTACCAGACAGGAAGGATCGGCGGCTTTTTCATGTTTTAGTTTAATGCTATTCGTCATTTTTAAAATTATTCTTGATTAACCATTGCCGAGGCAAACGTTATGCAAAAAATAATTTTGAGAGAGTGTTAAAAATGTTTAAATCAATTCTTGCGGGCTATATTGACTGTGCATTGTCTCATGCCAAATATGACAAATTAGAAGATGGAACCTTTTCTGGCCGAATTCTTGGCTCCAAAGGAGTAATTACTTTCGGAAAATCATTACGTGAATGCGAGAATGACTTGCAGTCCACGCTTGAGGATTGGATTTTTGTTGGGCTTAAATTAGGCCATCAACTCCCTGTTATAGATGAATTTGATTTGAATAAGGAACCTACCCATGAATAATTGGCAGCCATGTAAAAGAAGGCTTTTTATCGAACGATTGCTAAAACTCGGTTTCGATCGACCATATTCAGGAATTCTTCATCAGTTCATGGTATACGGAAACCATCGTTTGAGTGTTCCGTCGAATTCTGAATATTCCGTTCCCCAATTGAAAATGATGATTAATGAAGTGGAATCAATAATTGATCGACCTCTCTCCGCTACTGTATGGAGTAGTTTGGCAGAGTAAATGGGGTCTACTGTTGACCCATGAATATATGTTACAAAAAGTAGACTTGACCCCTTTCCATTGCTCCCAATCGTATGGAGCTGAATATACGGCGGCGATTTGGGAAAATAGGCCCGAAATAGATGAAAACCAAATGCGATGAGCCCCATTGTCCCTTGTGCAGTAGTGAAGATTTAGATTCATTTTTCGAGGATAAAAAAAGGATCTACTTGCGCTGTTTTTATTGCAAGTTGGTCTTTGTCCCCAAGCGCTATTGGCTTAGCGCCGAAGATGAAAGGGCAACTTATAATTTGCATGAAAACGATGCACAGGATCAGGGCTATCGCCAATTCCTATCTCGATTAAGTACGCCGCTATTGGAGAAGCTGGATTCAAAACAAAAGGGATTGGATTTTGGTTGCGGCCCAGGTCCGACCCTGTCGGTCCTATTAGAAGAGCGAGGTCAGCAGGTGGATCTCTATGACCCACTTTATTACAACGATCCTTCGGTTTTTTATAAAAATTATGATTTCATATGTGCCGCTGAAGTAGTGGAACATCTGCACGATCCCAATAAGGATTTTGCAGCATTGTTTAAGATTTTAAAACGAGGCGGTTGGCTGGGTATTATGACTAAGCTGGTGATTGATGAACACGCTTTCAGTCAATGGCACTATATTCGCGATATGACACATATTTGCTTTTATAGTCGGAGTACCTTTGAATACCTCGCGCAGCGCTTCAATGCCGAACTCAACTTCGTCGCCAATGATGTGATATTGCTCAATAAGAAGTACTAAGGGAGGGGGACAGGCGATATGACTGTTGGTGATGATGAATATCTCGATATCCCGAAAGTAGAAGAAGTATTAAAATTATTTCGAAGCTTTCTGACAACATTGCCAAAAAATTAAAACTAATATTCGACTTTTGCTGAATAACATTTAGATTTTTCAATAAAGCACGTCAATCGGACACTTTCCAAATGGCACAATAGTTGCTATATGCTCATTTCAATTGGGGAATAGTATTGGAAGCGATTTGAACTTAGGGGATGTTCGTGCAGAACGTGCCTGCCTGATGCAATCTCTGCACGAACATCCCCTGTTTAATCTTTCTACGGCCGTGGGCATGGCCCTTTACGAGAGCCTGAGGAAGCCTATTTCCTATTCTTCTGTAATTCCGTAAACGTTTTTGGTCGGTGGAGCACCCCGTTTTTCAAGTGAAACCTTGACTTCCGTGTAATGGGGTCGTCCTTCTCGGTTAAACCCTATCAGTGCTTGCAGGGCCTCCCAACCGATTTCACCCCTCTCCGCCATTCTCGTTATCTCTTCGAGGGCTGTCCGATTATCGTATGAAATTTCACGGTATGGACGCTTAGAGATGAGTGCATCATAGACATCACTGACAGCAGTAATTTCTATCTGTCTGTCCTCGAGATGAATTCCGGTGGGATAGCCGGAACCATCCTTTCTTTCGTGATGATCCCGAGCCAGTTCGGCGGACAGGCAATCAGCATCTTTGAGATAATAACCCATAATGACATAGCCTGCTGCCACATGATGTTCGAGCATCGCCCGTTCGTTTCGAGTCAGAGGGGTTTCTTTCTTTAAAACAGACGATGGTGTACAATTTTTCCCAAAGTCGTGCGACGGTCCGGTTTTAGCTATGAGATATTGAGCCTCTTTATCTTCCAATAGGTCATTGTCCAATATGATGGATAGCGCATAAACAATGATTGAATGTCGATAGGTATATACGTCGCTATTTTGGAAATAGTCGAGATATTCCATAACCGGCAGAGGCAAACTCACCCGCTGCATTGTATCAAGGACTGTCTTTATCTGGGGATCTCCGAAGATTTTGTCATATGGGGGTTCCTTGAGAAACGACAGCGTATCTTTCGTCACGGAACCGTATCTGCCCAGATCAGATTCCGGGTATCGATCTCCACGGCTGGATTCGATTAGGGCGTTCAGTGTTTCGATATCGAGCATGCTTCCTTGGGCAAGCAGACAGTGATTATCTAACGTGTGTACCGGAAACTCAAGTTCAAGTAAAGCCATGGTGCCTCCCTGTTAACCGTCATTTCTAAATCCATTCAAAGATTTGTTTGTCAGAGCTTCACCGTGCCTCGGGTACTATTACTTAAAATTTCTTAGCATAATCTTACTATTACGACCTTACCCCATAGATATAAAAAAATCAAACCGATTTCTGTCGAAGACGCAAAGACGCAATATGGTTGACTAAAGGGACGGGGGTCATGGTGATACAATTTAACCTTTTATATTGCTCGGGCACAGCTATTGGGCCTTGGCGAAACCCTAATTGAGCGTAAACAAAATGAAAAAATAAATTATTGTTAAATATTTCAGGGTGTAATATGGTATCAAGCCAGCATGTTATTATCCGTGCATGGGGAATGCGGGACATAAGTTTATAAGTTCCCACCAGACTGGTTGTGGACAAGTACTTTTTATTGAGTCTTCTACTCCTTTCTGTTATTTGAAAATCGGTCCGATTTATGTGGAAATATTTCCGAACTTATAATCTTATGTACTTCCCCTAATCTTACAAGCTTAGAAAATTAGGAGGTGGCTGGATGGACGAAAAGGACAAACTGTCAGGAATCGCAAACTACCTCAAAGAGCTGTTTCCCGGATGTGTTATTGAGCACATGTGGGATTCCAAATCTCGTAGATATATGTTTAGTGTTGATGCACCCACTGGTCAAACTAAACATACTATAGGTATTTCCAGTGAATTCGTCAGCGATAACGAACTGGAGGATATCGTCATTTGTCTTAAATTATATAATATAAAGGGATATCTCGAAATATTCGGAAACAAAGAGATTTTGGTAACTAACGATGGCATAAATCCTGATAGGCCTGATTGAGGGGCATCCTTCCTGCTCCGAAACAAAGAGACCGCTTTGATTCAAGAATGATTTCTATGGACGGAAAATTTCGGATTAAGGCCTTGCCTCCGCAGCAAACGCGGATTATTATTGTTGCGTTGTGTATCAAATCGTGTAAAATATTAGAACGCAACCAATGAAAAATCGTTAAGCGATTTTATGATAGGAGGTAAACAATGAGCATCGAACTCAAAGAAAACATAAAGGGTCTTTTTCTGAAATTAGAACAGTTACGGGGCTATCTTTGACCTGGCCGGCAAAGAAAAACGACTTGAAGAAATTGAAAGCCTGATAGCTCAAAAAGGATTCTGGGATAATCCTGAAGAAACCAAAACTGTTTTGCAAGAACGCTCATTGATCTCCGGCCAGATCGAAAAGTTCAACAACCTTTACCATGATCTTGAAGACAATGACCTGCTGCTGGACCTCGCCCTCGAAGAATCTGATGAAGAAACTGTCGAAGAAGCCGCTCAGCAAGTTCACGCCCTTGAAGTAAAAATACAAAAACTTTCTTTCGACCTTATGCTTGATGGTGAGGATGACCGTAGTAACTGCATTGTTTCCATCAATGCCGGAGCCGGGGGAACCGATGCCCAGGATTGGGCTGAAATGCTTTTTAGAATGTATACGCGCTGGGTTGATCGCAAAGGTTTTAAAATCGATATCATCGATTTTCAACCCGGTGAAGAAGCAGGCATCAAAAGTGTTACCTTTACGGCCGGTGGAAACTATGCCTACGGCTATTTAAAAACAGAAGTCGGCGTCCATCGTCTGGTGCGCATTTCACCGTTTAATGCCAGCGGCAAGCGACACACCTCGTTTGCCTCGGTATTTGTTTATCCTGAATTAGGCAAAGATATAACGGTTGCGGTAGAAGATAAGGACCTGCGTATAGATGTTTACAGAGCCAGCGGCGCCGGCGGACAGCATGTAAATAAAACCAACAGTGCTGTTCGCATCACCCACCTGCCCAGCGGAATCGTTGTGCAGTGCCAGCAGGAAAAATCCCAGCACAGAAATAAAGACATGGCCTTAAAGGTGCTGAAAGCCCGGCTATACCAGCTTGAGAAGCAGAAGCAGGATGAAATGGTGCAGGCAATGCACGCCGGCAAGGACGACATCGCCTGGGGCAGCCAGATTCGGTCTTACGTCATGCATCCTTACCAGATGGTTAAGGATCATCGCATAAATCTCGATGTCGGCAATGTAAACGGTGTTCTGGACGGCGACCTTGATCCTTTCATTGAAGGGGTGTTACTAGCCGCCAAGTAAGAAAAAAATGTTTGCCACCAAGGCAAAAAGACACAAATGTAAGTGATCGGTTATCAGTAATCTGTTTTCTCTTACTGATCACTTCTCACTGATGACTGTTCACTCGTGACTGCCTTGGTGTCTTAGGGTTCGCGAGGAAATAAATTTACATTTTCAGGAGTCGAGGCGCCCGCATGGCAAGGCGCGAGGAGGGCGAATAGCTGGCTATTTAACCGACAAGGAACGCAGCCAGGCGGGATGGATCGGCGCATTAAAATGTGAAGTTATTTTTGAGCGAGCCCTTAGTGGCAATTAATAGTTTTTTCTAAAGAATCTTCAATAGTAAACATTCAATTTGGACTATGAATCCTGTTGATATTATTAGTGAATATTATAAGCCCGACTCCGAAGCATATGCCATGCTCCTCCAGCACGGAAAAAGTGTGGAACGCAAAGCCCTCGATGCCGCCGCAAAGGTTCCCAACCTTAATCCCGACATTACATTCATTCAAGAAGCCACCATGCTTCACGATATTGCTATTTTTATGACCGACGCGCCGGAACTGCACTGCACCGGGAAACACCCCTATATCTGCCATGGGTATCTGGGCAGAGAGCTTCTTGAAAGCAAAGGTCTTTTCAAGCATGCCATGGTATGTGAACGGCACGTGGGGGTTGGCATAACTGCCGAGGAGATAAGGCGCCATAATCTGCCGCTGCCCGCACGTGATATGGTTCCGATATCCATAGAGGAACAGGTAATATGCTTTGCGGATAAATTTTTTTCCAAAAACGGCCCTCCAATGGAAACTGAAAAACCTGTGGAAGAAATCCTTGGCAACCTTGCTCACTATGGCCCTGACAAAGTAAAGACGTTTGAGTCATGGTTAGATTTGTTTTCATAGCCTGTCGATTTTATCTTGACCTCTCAGTAGTTCTCAGATAAAGCGCAAAGAAATTTTATAAACACCTCGGCCTGGTTTTGAGAAGACACATCGTAACTTTTTACGAGATCATCAAAGTTTGGGATTGATGATTTAGCTATTCCCCTCCACTATCACCTTGTTCAATATTTTGCTTAACTCATTTTTACTGAATGGTTTATGCATAGCGCCTTTAAAACCGTAGGCCCTAAAGTCAGTCATCACGGGATCATCCGAATGGCCGCTACTCACGACTCCTTTAACTTCAGGGTCAATTTCAATAAGTTTTTTTATAGCATGCTTGCCTCCCATACCACCTCGAATGGTCAAGTCCAAAAGAACTGCATCAAAGGGCTCCCCTGATTCCTTTGCTTTTTTATAAATTTCAATCGCTTCAGCGCCTTCTTTTGAGGATACTGCTTCATATCCTAAGCGACTAACCATCTGATTCAGCACCTTTCTGATCATCTCTTCATCGTCCATAACAAGAATCTTGCCCTTGCCGGTTAGCGCTTTTTCTTCCAATTTTTTCTTAACCGGTACTGCTATTTCGGAAGCCGGCAGATAGATATTAATGGTTGTTCCAACACCGACCTCGGATTCTGCTGTAATCTTGCCATTATGTTTTTTTATGATGGAATAGGATGTCGCCAGGCCAAGACCCATTCCCTTTTGAGTTCCTCTTTCTTTGGATGAATAATATGGATCGAATATCATAGTAAGATCTTTGTCAGAAATGCCAACCCCTTGATCTCGAAACGATATTTTTACATATGTACCATCTTGCAGCGATAATATTTCAGAACCTTTATCCACACTAATCATAAAATTTTCTGCACACACCTCAATTGTTCCGCCTTGCGGCATAGCTTGAACTGCATTGATAACCACGTTGTTGATAACATGCCTTATCTGACCTTGATCAATCTCAGTTGCCCATAGATCATCAGGCATATTGAATTGACACCCTACATTTGAACCGGACAGGGCAAAATCAGTCGCTTTTTTTATTAGGTTTGAAATATAGCTTATTTTCTTAACCGGTGCTTCACCTTTAGAAAAGGTAATCAACTGTTTGGTCAAAGCTTGTGCCAGCAAGCTCGCTTCTTCGGCCTCATTCAGAAATTCAGTAACCCCATATTCAGGTTTAACATCATCTTTTATCATGGAAATATTGCCCATGATTATGGACAAAAGGTTGTTAAAATCGTGGGCTATACCACCTGCCAAAATGCCGACTGATTCCAGCTTTTGTGCTTGCTGCAGTTGGGCCTCAAGTCTCTTTTTTTCTTCCTCTGCTTTCTTAAGATCTGATATGTCTATAAAGCTCTCAAGAAAATATTTCTTGTCATCCATATCTAAAGAAGTTACTCTCTTGAGGATTGGTATCCTTTCGCCGTCTATGCTTAATAAAATACTTTCAGAGCTAACAACAGTTTGGCCAAGATCTGTGATGGGGCA
>SDBU01002771.1_pt1 | contig 22853 bp, 17 predicted proteins | sample 2277071 | NCBI WGS metagenome assembly SDBU01 (sample SAMN10397929, study PRJNA504765) | marine sediment metagenome | isolation source: marine sediment core GS08_GC12, 126 cmbsf | place: Arctic Ocean: Gakkel Ridge, Loki's castle | collected 2008 | reverse complement strand
GTGTGGCAAGTCTTTGCGATTTAGATACTAGAAATGATGCTTACTTGAATTATATAATAGGTACTTTAAAACAAAACAATGAAGACTCTGAAGCCATTAGACGAGCCATAACTTCTAAAATAGAAAGAAACATGTAACAAATCGTTCTACCTGATATCTTTCCGCTGCGCTCCAAAATGCATGTGGACTCAGTCGTTAAATGCTATTGATCTGCTCACATAAATAGTACCACTTGCTAAGTTGGAGTCTCTAATCTAACGGCCCTAATGCCAGGTTAAGATCAAACCAAACCTAAGCAATTACTTATCTTATTTCTTTATCACTATCACCATATCAAAAGCATACCTATTTGACAAAAACCCCGTTTTATGCTATACATACAACCTATAGAAAGGTTTTCTTAGATTGGCACTATGCTACAATGGAGTAGCTTATGGGCAATCAGCGTCAGACCTTAATTCCTTCCAAACTGAATTATATCACTCTACTTTCCCATCAGACTAAAAATACCGAACTTAAATCAATAGTAGCTTTTAATGCCTCTACTTATGATAATGGAATAGATTATCTTTGAGTTAGTATGACGTATCTTCTCGCGGTGAGGAAGTAGTAATGATATTGGACGCTAAACTAGCCCGAATAAGAAACTTATGTCTACTTAATGGGGAAGGATAGCATTTACAAGTCGTGACCTCTTGGTTGGGCTCCTATTGACGCGTGGGGCATTGATTTACGATTATGTCAGGAGCAGTAGTACCTCTCAAAAATGTATCCGGCTATGTCTTAGAAAAAGGAAGATAATCCTAAAATAATTGGCGGGGTAGTTAGGGTTGTGAAGAGTTTGTAGGTCCCGCAGTTATGACATGAGGGACTACCCGGGACGAGAAAAAACATACCTCAAAGGGAGGCAGGGAGTTATGTTTACGAAATCCGTAGCGGATTTAGAATTTTCTGATGTCGAATCGTTCTGTAAGAGATTCGGAGAGGGCGTAAGGGTTGAGTATAAGCAATCTATTCCGAAGAAAGGCATCCCCAGGACGATCTCCTCCTTTGCCAATACCCTTGGGGGAATATTGATTCTAGGCGTTAAGGCAAATGAGGATAACACGGCTATTCTCCCAATTGAGGGCATGGAAAAACAGGGAGGAATAGAAGACAGGATAACTGCCAGTTCCCTCCAAGGTATCTATCCAGCGGTTCTTCCAGAGATCAAGGTCATAAATATTCCCGAGACTAGCGACAAGATCGTTGTAGTAGTCAAGGTTCACGAGAGCATAGAAGCGCCCCATGCTATCGAGAATTCCACTCGAGTCTACATTCGTACGGGCAGTCAGAGCCGGCCGTATGAGTTAGCCGAAATAGATAGAATTGAATATATGCTGAAGAGGAGACAGAAGCCGCTAGAAAGAAAGCAGCGGATTGTATCAGCGGCAGAAAATAGATCCATTCTGCATCCGGAAACAGAGCAACAAACCACCCTTAAGTTATCTACTTTGCAGATTACAGTATGTGTGGCTTTTCCACATCAGCCTATTATGACCCTTGAGCAACTGAATCAATTTGTACGGAACATACCGCGGAGTGACCCAGTTGAATTTCTAACCGATTATGTCAAAAGAGTACACGAAGGTATTTGCTATCCCCTTCCTTGGAGGGACAGATTTGAATACCTTGAAATCAATCAATATGGCCTCATTTTCTCAAAAGGGGACGTGCGCAAAATCAAATCTGGTTGGAAGGAGGGCTCTCCGAAAGACGACCTTTTGTATGTCAATTTCCCCACTCTTGTATACGAAACCGGAAAAGTACTTCATTTGGCTGAGTTATTCTACACCGAGTGCGGTTATCTTGGGAACGTTGAGGTTAAGTTGATGATTGACAATGTACTAAATGAAAAACTGATTTTTGCTGACCCTGACGCACTTGGCTTTGAGGCGACCGACAATCAAACATCTGCCTTTGACACGTTCCTTGTAGAAGAAATGAAAACGGATCTTACCGCTATCGTCAGTAATCTCATGAAGAGTATTCTATGGATTTTCAATTATGATATTGCGCGTTTTGGAGTGATAAAAGAAAGAGTCAGAAAAGCGCTTTTTGCTAATCGTCTTATCAATGAGGGCTAGAGGCGTACCTGACAGGGAATGAGCATGCGATTCTTCGGCTAGTTATTCCCGACCAGAGGAGAATTGATAGGTCGAAGGCAAAAGTGACGAAGCATGTGCTATGTCCGTGCCTTCACCTCATGCGATTCCGGGAGGAGTATTGCGAGAAGCCAGCAGACGAACAAAGCGAGTAGAAGGTTGGGAGGACGATTATTATTGAGGAGGCGTTAGAATGTCAATCAATTATGAGACGGTCAAACGAATAATGAAAGAGTTAGCAGATGTTTATCCTGAACATATTGCTAGAGGAGCATTGGCGAAAAAGATAGGTAAGCAAGACGCGAGAGCAGAATTGGCATACTGCAGCGACAAAGTGTGGGTCGAGAAAAGGATGGACGGTGATGTATGGCGTGCCACAGCGAAAGGTATAGATGCTTCAGAGATCATGGAAACGAAGAAGATGCCGTGTACTGAGATACCTGGTTAGCTCAATTTCTTTGTCTGCTCGAACTGCTTTATCTTAATAGATAGTTCAAGCCTAGGTAGAAGGATATTAGAAACTATGCACATTGCCAGCGATTTAGATGGGATTGTGATGGAGGGAGACAAATATGAGTTCGTCCAATGAATTTTTTCTTGCCGATGCGACCTTGTATGCTTCTCACGCTAATTACGAGGACATGGTTAAACAGATATATGGTTATGTGAATATATATGGCCCGGTCAAATATGCTCCACACAATAATATGTTAGCTGTAGGATAAAAATGAAAGCATACAAATACATATTGACAAAACAAATCCAATGGGCTCTAAATCAAAAATTTGTTCTTATCGGAAGTAAGGGTAATCGGGGTCGCCCATCTTACACAAGAGAACTTGAGAATAATCTATATCAACCGCTCTTACCGAGAACACGACAAGAGTTTGAATCTGGCGATGGTCGTGAAATACTTGACAGCTCTAGTGGCCCAGCAAAAATGAAAGCTGTACATTCGTCGTCAGCGCTAGGTGTAAATGTTTTTCAATACTGGCGAAAGATCAAGCAGGTCTCTTCTATTGCTTCATTATGTGGTCTATGTAATAAGAACAATACATATCCTGAAGATATTTCATTTGAGCAAAAATATCCAATAGACGAATCGTTTCAATTCCATCCCAATATCGATGTAATTATCAAAAATAAGAAAGGATCAAGGTATAAGATATATGCAATTGAATGTAAATTCTCGGAGGCATATTCTGCACGACGTCATGCTGGCATAAAGCAAAAATATATGGCTCTAAAGGATATTTGGCAGGATATTCCAAATCTATGTAAACTGGCAAGATCAATCAGCCCGATTGATAATTTGTACAACCACCTTCACCCAGCCCAGCTAATAAAACATATATTAGGATTGAAGAAGGAATATGGGAAGACAGGCTTTCGACTTCTTTATCTTTGGTATGATACATTGGGATATGAAGGCTTTAGCCACCGCAAAGAAATAGAAAGCTTCCAAAAACTATCAGAAGCGGACAATATCCGTTTCTATGCAATAAGCTATCAGGAACTAATAATAAGATTATCAATTAATTATCGTGATAATCATAAAGATTATGTCGAGTACCTTACGAGTAGGTATTTGTGAAAACTAATGGAAACACGTTACCTTTATGCTGTGGTCGCAACTCAACATGTGAGTTTGAATTAGTAAGACCCTTAGTTAGTGTGTGACCGTGACAGGAGCCGAGGCACCATATTAATGAGCTAGCTCGGTCTCGACACTGAGCAGACACGCTGGATTCAAAATCCAAAATGGCAAATCCCCAAAGAAGCCTAGAAACAAGAAAAACAAGCCCTAGCCAGTTTTTCCTCACGGTTTTCATCCCCACCAATCTGTACCAATCTGTATGAATCTGTACCTCTCCTGGTCACAATTTGGTCACAAAATCTAGTCATTCTTTGTGGGCGAAAACATCAAAGCAGGTGGGTTTGGTTCGAGTCCTGCCCGGCTCCCCGAAGCCAACATAATACGAAACTGCTAGAAATCATTGTGAAAGGTGCTGCAATCAGTCTATTAACGCATTCCACCTTGATTCGCCGAGAGATTAAACATCCTACAGAGAAAGAGAGTTGTCGAAGAGCCTATTGGTAATAGGGCTGTCGTTCAATTGATTCTAACCTAACAAGTGGTACTATTAGGTCATCTGTTTTGGTGAGTATGTGTGTAGTACTCACCCAGAATAGAGAATCTTTCTTTTTCCAACTTTGCCATAAAGTATCTTCCTTGTAGTTCCCTGAAGTACTCATTTCTAGAGTGTATATCCATTTCTCTTCCCCCTGGTGCTATGACTTATCAGGGATTATTGTATCAGAATTAGGTTAGATCTTTTGTGATTTAACAAGTACCCCTTCCGCTAGATTCTGGATGATTTAATTCGCAGTCTTTCCGGTCGTCTGTTCCGTTGCTATAGTCAAGACAGAGTTCTCGTAATTCAGATTTTGTAAGGGGAAAGCTATGAAATGCGGACTGTGCCTTCAGGAGCGCAGATTATGTGATTCTCACATAATACCGGAGTTCATGTATAGAGGAGCCGGCATGTATGATGGTAAAGGACAGTTCGTTATCGTGAAGAAAAATGAGGGCGTAACAAAATATAATCTCAGGCAGAAAGGACTCAAAGAAAAACTCCTTTGTGAGCAATGTGAGACTAAACTGAGTAAGTGGGAACGATATTCCCAGCGAATTCTGTTCAGATCAGAAAGAAAACCTCTAAAGAAGTCCAACGAGATTTTGGTATTTGAGAATGTTGACTACAAGAAATTCAAGCTCTTTTTGATGTCTGTTCTATGGCGTATGAGCGTTTCTCAACTAGAGGAGCTCAGTCAAGTTCGTCTAGGTTCGCTTCATACAGAGAGAATCAGAAATATGCTTTTGATGGAGGATGCGGGCGAAGAGGATGATTACGGATGCTTTATCACGTCAATCATATTCGATACTGTTGACCTTGAAACAAATGAGAACCTGAGGAAGTTTATGACTAATCCTGAGGCATTCAAAGCGCAAGGCCATAACTGCTACAGAATCTTTATTGGTGGTTTTCTCTATTGCTTTAGCATTTCCAAGCACAATATCCCTGCTAGGATACGGCAACTATTTCTGAATAAGTCAAATCAGTTGTCGGTGCTCGTTCGAGGAGAAGAGAGTGTCTCATTCGTAACTGACATGCTTCTGGACCATTATCCAGACTTGAAAAAATGGGAAAGCAAGCGATGGCGTTTATCACCTTGACTTGGTGGCTCTTGATCGATTGCAGTGCTGCAATTAGCTTAATAAGGAAAACAAGAATTATGCACTCTGGCTCAAAGCGTGAAGGGATGCCTTCCCGGATGATTTTTGTTCCCCCCTTCTTGGTCACATTCTAGCACAATAACTGGACCGATTCTAGGGGAGCAGGTGACCCAAGGCTCGCCTAACAGCTTCTATTGAGATAATACAAGGGATTCCGTATTGTGCAGCCAATTGCAGGACCCCTCTCTCATCGCGACCATTATATTTGCTACCGGGCTCTTCGCGGGTGTTGACAAGAAGGCCGACCTTCCTATTCTTGATCGCGTCAATAACATTTGGCCTGCCTTCATGAATCTTCTTAATTCTAGCGTTACCGATATTGCGTTCTTTCAAGAAGCGGCTGGTGCCCAAGGTGGCATAGATATTGAACCCCAGTTTTTCAATTCGCTTAGCTAAGCGAATTAGGTCTTGTTTATCTTTGTCCGCTACGGACAGCAAAACATTTCGTCCGATGAGAGATTTCTTAATCGAGGATATTCCGGGTGCCACAGAAGAAAAATCCGATTGCTTCTTCCGAGGCAGTCCTCTGGATGGATATCCAACGGTTTCCTCTTGCTGCTGTGCCAAGCAATTCAGCAGATACCCCACCTCCTCAGGGAGTTCGCAAACATTTCCTACGGCAATCCATACGGTGGATTTAGGAATTCTATCTTCCTTGAGGAGTCTAAGCAATAACTTGTTTCTTATATCCGCGCGGAGGCTGTCGAAGCGCTGGGATACAATCGATGCAACATCCAGAATAGCAATGTCTCTTTCCGAAAGCTTGAGCAACAGCTCATTTCTCACGTCTTCAGGAAAAATACTCCAGTTCTCCGATAGAGCGCCTGCTACTGCTGGTGCAGCCTCGTTTTTTTTTGAGAGCTCAACCAGCCAATCGGCTGCCTGTTTAGGGTACTCAGGAAAATTCCCTATCACAGCCAATACCACACTCGCGATAACCTCGTCTCTTTCAGAGAGCTTGAGTAAAAGCTCATTTCTCACCTCCTCCGGAAAGCTAGCCCAGTTCTCTGCTAGAGTGTCAGCGACGGCTCGTGCAGCTTCGTTTTTTTTGGAAAGCTTAAGTAGAAGCTTTCCAAAAATCCTTTTGTTAATCTCTGTAGCGTATCCGTTTTCGACAAGGAGATACCGTATGGCCTGTGAATATGAGGGATGAGAGAATTCTAGACGTCCGTAGTCGGTTGTTTTGACCTTGTCATCCTTGAACCATTCTAGAACGTGGGTGAAATCCCAAGCCTGTCTTAACTTCAACTCCTCAACGAGTTCTCGATAAACTGGTTCGACAAAACTATCGTAAAAGGAATCAGAAATAAAGAGGAATGATAGGAAAAGTATTTTGTCGTCACTCATGTTCTTTATTTCTCTTGCAAACGCCTTCTCTGTTTCTTTTGATTTATCCAGTATTTGTTGGGTTAGACCATTTTCTGTTTCCAAGCTAACGGTTTCTACTGCAAAGTTCCTGATGCTCAAAGGTGTCGGTAAGGCACCCTCTTTCTCTATTGCCGTCAGGACTAAGGTTCTTAATGCGTCTTCTCGAAGCCAGCGACAATTCTGTGCCTCAGCCCACTGCACAATCATCTCTTTCCTTTTTTCATAATCGTAAGACGGCTTCTTTAAGTTAAGTTTATTCTCAAACCATCTAAGCTCTTTCTCGGAGAGTTTTTCCTTCTCAAATTCCTTAAAGACCTCCTCCCTTGAGGTTATCACCACGTAAGTATTGTCGGCTTGCTGAGCAACAGTTAGGAGGACTCCGATATCTCTTTCCAGGGTTTCTCTGTGTTCATACCGTGTTTTTCCGAAAGGATCCTCGAAGTAGATGATGTGTCCGGATTCCAACTCTTCTCCTATGTTTTCTAGCTTTGCTCTGGCTCTTATCCTGTCACTCTCCTCACCTCCCTCAATCCATTTCGGTGCATATCCGCGACAGAAGTATTCCCACATGAGCCTAACAGCAGTGTACGTTTTCCCGTATTGTTGAGTGCCGGTGATAAAGACAATTCTTTTCTCTTCAAGAGTTTTCTTTATTTCTTGATATTCTGACGGAGGCGTATACACGAAATCGATCCTATGATACCATCGACTACCTTGATGCCCTATTCTTCTGAGGAATTCGAACATTTTGCCTCTCCGTTGGATTGTTTCCACGTCGGCAATGAAGAACGCAAGTGGTTTTCCGTGGTACTCGTAGCCAGTTCTTCGGCACATTTTTCTATCCAAAGTATCCAGTTGTTGATATGCTGATTCTGTCAGTATGGTAAACGTGGACTTTACCCTCTGACCGCTATGATGAGCCTCATACCATTTATGATAATAGTGGACAATATTCGACTTTAGGAATTGGATTGTAGCCTTGTTAACAATAAGCTTCTCTTCTTCAAGGCTTGCCCATTTGTCGAATTCTCCCGTCCCCACAGCGATCTCCAGCGGTACTCTCTCGTATCCTTCATACATTGTGTTGTGGTCCAAAACTCCAAGTATACTCTCGAATACCTTGTCAAGATCATCCGCAACCAGGACCCAGTCATCTCTTCCACGATGCTTACCTACGATCAGACTTTTGGCTTCAATTGCCTCTACTCTTTCTTCTATCACGTTAAGAAATTGTTCCCTCACTAATTCTGGGCCGAGACCTTTTTGCGAGCCTATTTCATTAGCCAGTTCTTCAAATCCCAAAAGATCCAGCCAAATCAAATACTTCTTTTCGTCCATGTTATCTTTCACTTTCGTACTACGCCATTTTCATCTATTGCTCATCTGGAACATACATGAGTGGATCCTTGACAGGGCAACCTGAAGTCTTACAGAGTCTTTCGAAAACTCTGTGAGTCATCTATTTGGCACCGGTAGCCTGTCGCCACTGATAGTACCACTTGTTGAATTAGAATCAACGAAACAATAGCCTCGGGAGCAGGTGTTTAAGATTCGCGCCAAATATTATCCGTGACACATCAGATCTGATGATTACTGACTTTGCACTTCAAGTTTTGAAATCAAGTGTTGTTTAATTGCCTTCTCTCTTTCAATTACGAAATTATCAAAATGGTCTTCTTTCATATATTCAAAGGCTCTTTCAGTTATCAAGTGCCTTTTTAAAATCGATTTAACTTCATCATCATTTCCATATTTGTCCGTCATTTCCGCTATATATTGAGAAGGTTTTTTGCTCTTAATTCTATTATTTGTTTCGTCTAGGAGTAAAGTCCTATTTACAACGGAATCCCTGATGTCGTTGAATGTTTTAGTTTTTTCTGGGTCCAGTCCCTTAACTTGTTTTGGGAAAATATGATGGTCGTTAATTTTCTCATTTGAATAATCTCCCGTTCCAACTATTCGTCCCTTATAGAAATCCTTAGCGTCATTGAGTGCTAAAATACAAATGATTGCATTATATTGAGCCGATCCCTTCTTTACACTCTTCAAATCCAATCCATCGACAAATTCTTGATTTATCCTATTTATTCTTTCAATACCTTTCCCATTATTAATCCACTCTTTCCAATCTCGAAAATCCTTTGCCATTACGCTATCAGAAGAACCACTGTAATCTTCAGAAAGCACGGCTGACCAATACCATTTTTTCAAATTATCTTTGAAATTGGTATCATCAGGATCACCTTTATATTCCCACAGTATTGCTCCTAAGACAGGAACTATTGTGGTATTTGGTATATAATCCGTTTTAATAGCTCCGAAATCTGCATCTCCTGTGTTCATAATTATTTCTCTGGACTTCTCAGCATATTTACAGGCATCTTTCCATAAATTCTTAAATTCTTCACCATCTTTTACAAGTATTTCTTCATATTTCTTTCCGTATTTGTCTTTCCGTATTGTTTTTTCGCCAGGGATCAGATTATATATGTATTTTGAAGAGCAATAGTTCTGTTTAGCGAGGGAGATAAGCTTAAGTAAGTATTCATTCATATTCGTATCAATATCCTTGAGAAGTTCATTATATAAGTTCTCCCATAGTTCTTTTCTTAATTTAACTCCTTTTGGATAGAGAAAGGCATTCATTAAATCAAAAGTGGATAATTTCATCCCCTTCGCATTAACTCTTGCGAATATGTTACAAATATCAGGTGAACTCCTATCACTACTTAGCGGATAAAAAACAAAATTGTAGTTCAAGATTCCATTAAACACTTTATACACTTTATGCGTTGTTATTCCTTCAGGCAACTTATCTCTGTTCTTATCAAGGTATCCGTTCAGCCAATTCTCAAATTCCGTCGAATCTATGTATTTTTGATTAGGATTAGCAGGGTCTTTTGCAGAGAGTATTGAGACTGGAATTATTCCTGTTTTTGCCCAATTGTCCTTGTCTTTTCTTATTTGTTCCCAAGATTGATGAGTCGAATAATATATATAAGTTATTGTCTCTTCATAATCTTCATTTAGGACTTTATTTAAACTCAGGAAAAACACATAATATGATTGTCTATTTGGGAATGGTTTCTTAGGATTATAAATCGCATAATATAATGAAGCCAATCTCTGTTGACCATCAAGTATCGCTTTATCAGGGGTACCTTTCAACTCCGCTCCCCAAACAGGGTCCCATTCCTCGTTCTGAGCTTCTTCCGAATTTAGATCCCATAGAAGAATAAGTCCAGCATAGTAGTTCTGTAATGTTGATTCAATCAAATCACAGACCATCCTGGGTTGCCATTCAAATCCTCTTTGAAAATACGGAATCACATAAGAACCACCGTGTACATTTTTCAGTAAATCTTCCACCTTATCAGTTCCGGGATTTTCAGCCATTTTGTATTACCTCCTTTTTCGTACCTGCAAACTCAGTGTTGAATAACGTCCAAGCCCAGTGACCGAGGCCGCATCAGCGGTCACGGTTCGCTGAAGCGCATGGTTGGATGGTGCACTATTATATATCGATCTCATTACAGATAGCTTCAAATTCATCCCCGAAATAGCCTTCGAGAATAGAAGAGGAGTGACTCCTTCCATTCTCTTTTGCCCAAGAACGGAAATCCTGTCCCCCGTCAGGCCCTCCGCAGTACATAATTCTACAGCCGCTTTTTTGGATCGGTCTCCAAATGTGGGTGTCAACTGAGCGGACTCCAACCCCGATAATTGCTAACCTTGAAGCGGAATGGACCAGCTCTCCCCAACGGTTTCTCTGACCAGCTACAAAACTTACACCGGTACTTGTGCGTTTTGAAGGTTCAAAGTAGCTCATCACAGGTGGGAAGGCATCATTCTGGATCCTTGAGTTGAATTGCGTGGTATCCGAGACAACGCTCACAAGCCCATCCGTTGATACGTCAACCCCGGAGAAAGAAACGCCGGAGGAGTTTCCTTTGACTGCATCACAAAATATGTGGCAACAACCATGAGGCAGTATCAACTCGACTTCATTATTTCCCTCGGCCTCCCTTCCAATCACAGGACGTATGCCTGAATGTCCCAAACAAAGCTCAAATAAGCGTTCATAGTTGAGAGAAACAAAAGCGCCATCCCAGGAACGCCCTACGAGTCTTTGCGCTAGTCTTAAATATAGGCTATTTGTGGTTGGTCTGTAGTTAAAGAAGTACGCAGCCATGGCTCTTTGGAGAATAGGCATCCAATGAGAGTTGAAATCTGCCACTCTTGACATGCCTTCCTCGAAATCTTTTCGGAAAATCACCGCTAATTCATCAGGGAGGACCCCCCAGCCTGAGGGGTTGAATCGGCACAACTCCTCGAATAGATCACAGCCTAGTGGAGGAGTACCACTCCGGTCTGAACCGTAGCTTGCTCCCGCACCGAATAGAATCAAATTCTCTGCCAAATACCTCTCCAGGTATTTACGTCTAACATATACTAATAGGGACAGCGACCATTTATTGATTCTTACTTGTGGAATAATATACCCATATTTTCAAGAAGTTTATTCGAGTGTAATCTCTAGGACATCCCAGACGTTGCCTTAAACCGTCTTTATCTTCGGAAACACATTTCTGACAGTTTCCCCTTTAAGCAGGATGATGAGGAAAACCCATTGCCACAACTCTTGATATGCGTGGCATGCCAAAAGCTTATATACAACGACTCAATCTGTCAGTAATAATAGGCGCTGTTCCTATTCATCTCTTGATAATGAGTATTTAAGTTTTCTTTGATAGATTCTAAAATATCGGACTTTGGTTTTTCTGATAAGTAACGAATAGAATAATTGAGATCATCTTCTACTTTGTTAACAGATTTTATGAACCAATTTATGCAAGTCTGTATTGTACTTACAGGCATTAGACCTTTCTTTGCATATGAAATTTTGAATTATTCATTTTGTTCTTTGAGTCTTTTAAAATCCAAAGGATAGTCACAAGCCAGAAAAGATATACCATTGTTACGTTGTTTTACGTGCCAGATAGAAGTTCCCCAGTCGTTCTCTATTCCGACATCAATAAAAGGTGGAAGCCATATAATACCAATGGCTCCGTCACCTTCCCAGCCGTATTCTGAAAATCTTTCTTTTACGAGGTGAATAGCATTATCAATCTCCTCTTTAGGTTCGAGTTTGAAATAATTGCGGGGGTTCTTTATATATGATAAATCGTCCAGAAAAGTATATGTGTAAACATTGTAACCTTTAATTGTCTCTTTTGTTGGTAACATAGGATTCTCCTTTCAAGGCTTAACAAGCGTCATACGGAAATCCCTACAACACCTATTCTACCACAAACTTAGTTATTTTCAGTTTTCATCACTTCCCATGCAGCCTAATGACCTGCCCGCATTAATAGTACCACTTGTTAAGTTAGAGTCAATGGAACAATAGCCTCGGGAGCAGGTGGTCTGTAATTCAAGGCACTGTGCGGCCTTACTTGATTGTAGTCTTTGCGCCATCATACAATTCTTTTTCTCATCTTCGATTGGATGCCTAATGTAATTTGGACAACCTTACACATCACATTCTAGTCAGTTATTTCGTACTCAATCGTTGAGGTATACCTCAAATTTAATGGGCATTCAATATGGACATGCTATCCAGTCAGTATCCACTAAATGTCCAAATGGACAGATCCGGATGGGCCGGATATAGTGCTTGAACTCAATTGCCCCCTTTTGTAAGTCCGCCCAAATAGGACAACGATAGTAAGATACTGACGTGCTTGTCTGGAGTCGAGTCGTCTCAAAACATTAGGGACTCAAGACTCACTCATATCGATCTCTTTCCCAATCTTTCTATGAGGGAGACGCATTTTCTCTGCGGTTTCCAAACCCTTTTGACTTTTTCCTTTTAAGTCCCATGGAAGTCATAACCTTTTTTGGCTCAGTTGTTTGTAGATAATCTCGTATAGATTATACAGCACATAATCTTCTCCTCTAGACTCTCATAAGTTTAAAAGCTTCCGAAAATTGGAGAGAGCCATCTATTAACTGCTTCATGTAATTATCGTAATCTTGAGGTGACGGCATGCCCTCTAATCTGATTTTCGCATTAAATTTCATTCCTTTTCCAACTATTTTAAGACTCTCATTCAGTTTATGAAGTATATATTCTCTTAGAATAGCTTTAGTTTTCTCAAATTTCAAAAGCCTGTATATTTGATAGATCTCCAAGGATCGTTCAGAAAAACTCTGTCTCGCCGTCCAACCTAAATGCCGGGTCATTCTTGCCAAGAATGTTTCCTGGTTTGCCCTATATATCGAAAAGTCATATCCCTTTGTTTGCTGTTTGACGGCCATATCTTTCCTGGCAAAACCAGGAATAATACACGCACTTAACCACTGAAGTTCGGACAGCATTCTTTTGAACTTTCTATTACCACCCAATACTCTCGGAATAGACAGAACTAGGAGGTCTTCTTTGGGGAGCCAAATGAATCTTTTTGCAGTTTCTTCTTTCTCTTCCAAAACTTCTCTCGGAATAAATTGCCAGCAAAAGCCAAATGTGTCCTTTATAGTACTGTTGGCAATCTTCTCAATCATAAAGCTTTCTATTTCGTTCTTACTGCCGTCAGCATAGCAATAGACTACCTCGTAGTATGCCTTGCCATAATACGCAAGTGTATGTAACGCCTCACTTATGAAATCGCAGACTGCTTCTGTCAAACTAGACGGTTTCCCATAACGGGTGGGTAAAGATGACTTGATGAGTTCTTCAACTTTCTTACAGGGAGGATCTATCCTAACTACAAAATTGGGATTCTCCGATCTTCCACCAATGGGCATCACGCCAAGGTACATATCTTCTATGAACATGCGAGTGTAGGAGGAGGCATATAAATCACGGCCACGCGTTTTCCCAGGCAAATAGTATTTAACTGACTTTCTCATATGTATTTTTTGAGTATAAGGATCTGTTCTCGGCACTAGATATCTCCTTTACCACCATCTTGCTCTCGTTCGATTGCTCCAGATAGGCCCCATATATCTTTGAACTCTATCCCCTGAGATTCTGGCCGTTTCAACAAGTAAGTCATGATGAATACTTCTGCTGCTGAAGCATGAGGCTCGTATCTACCTCTGCACAGAGCTCTAATCAAGGAACTTTTATGCTTAGGTTTCATGTCTCTGTCCCGTGGATATCGAGAAGAAGAGAATATATCATCGATTAAGCTCATTTCTTGCAATTTATTATTGAAACTTATTTTCCAATTTGTTCGCAAAATATCTCTCGCAGATATTTGGAAGAGTCCTTTACGATACTTATACAATTCTATTAGAGATTTCACCGCATTAGTTGAGTGACTGTGCGAGTCAAAATATTTGTTCCAGGTTGCTTCGCATACATTCCAGATTTCCGAAATGTCAAACAATTCCGAATAAACTTTAGCATAACCACTAAGTTCCATAATATCTACCAGTGGTTCTGATGCAATAGTTAAAAGGGGTTCAGATTGCCAGTCTTTAAGTTTTTTCCTCAACTTTTCGTGTGCTGTTAAAGATCCAAGAAATAATAAGGGGAAAAGATTCTCAAATTTATTAGTTTTCCTTAGAATCATTGATTCATAACAGTCTTGGCAAACGGTGTTGTAGGTCTGCCCAAAAAAGTCTGGAAAATCATCTCTGTGTTCACTCGACGAAAGCATTGGAATACATTTAGCCAAATTCTCAACTAGTGTGTCATGTGATCTATTTACCCTGTCTTCTATTTCGTTCCAATCCCACTCGGGCCAAAAGAGGTCTTTGTTAATTGCCATCTCTTCCAGTTCTTTCACCAGGGTTTTCAAAGAAGGAACATGAGCCGTCATTTTATTACACATCTCAATTCCTCTTTGAGAATGATGAGCAGCTAAGATGAAGGACTCTTTGGATAGAAGAGTTCCACTCTTAGAGACAAAAAACTGTTCCAGAGAGGAGAGCAATTCACCAGTTGTCTCCTGAAATAGTTTAAGATAACGAACAATAATCAGTTGTTTTATATACCAACTTGGACTCACCACTTTTCCTTCCACCGTCCACTCAAATTTTAATCTTCTTTGAACAAATTCCAATCTTTGTAATAAAAGGGGAGGGAGATCTGCTTCATATAGACTTTTCTCATTTTTCCAATTAATAGAATCTATTTTTTCTGAGACAGATTGAACACTTAAACTTGCGATTAACTTGTAAAATCCTAAAGCCAGTGAGAGTACGGTCAAACCATAAGTGTCAAATAAGGCAAACTCCATTTCGCGATCACGCTGATGCGTACCTAAAGGTTTGTCTTCGAAGTATTTTTCAATAGGTATGCAAATCTTATTGATAATTTCTTTGCCTTTTTTCAATTCCAAATTTGAACCAAGAGTCCGTAGGTACATATTAAGCACATTTAGTGTCGTATATACTGGCTCAAGATTATTTTTTTGGAGAAGTCGTTCGACAGCAGAAGACAATATTTCGGTAAATTCATTTTCTAACCAATAAGGATTAGGGACCATTTCAGGTAGGATTGCAGTTTGAGTTTCTAAAGCTATTTCCAAAGTAGAAAAATCGGTAAGAAACCAATCTTTGTACCGAGGTACACGGGTATACCAACGACTGTCAGAAGGAATATAGGATCGTTGTCGTCCATAATCTCTCATAGAGAGGACTGTTCTTTGCAAGACAGCGGGAAGAGATGCTTTCTCCAAATCGGTTCGTTTCAAACAAATTCTCATGAGATCGCTTAACGTCGAGACGTTTCTGCCTGCAAGTCTTTGATAATGAGCTTGGAAATTGGCATCTGCCCATCTCAGGCCATTTATGGTAGATAATCTTATATTGCTCTTAAGTTCATAGAAAATAGTATTGCTTAACTGCGTCGGATCGAAGAAGTAAAAAGCTCTCAATCCCAATACAACAAAGCAAAAAATTCCGAAACATCCTAATACGATGACAAATAGAGAAGTAAAAACCCCCGGGTATCCACCAAACACCCTATATCCAAGGAGAATTATACACACTGATGTGAGTATGGCCAAGGTCTTAATATATCTATTTCCAAATTTTTCCTTCAATAATAGATCTCTTACACTACCTGGTACTCGAGCGAAGACTGAACTTGCAACGACACTAATAGCGGTAAAATAAAGTCCAAGGAAAATGCCTGAGATAGAAGCAACTACAGAAAGCAAGACTTCAAGAGAGGTTACAGATATAATTATTTGATTATGCAGGACTAAAAGATAATCGAAGAAGCTTCTGATAAATAACGGCCCTGAATTGGAAATAAAATTCAATAAAGTATATTCAATTACCTCTAGTAAACCAACTATTAAGAAGCTAACGAGAAAAGAAGAAGCAGTGGTCTTAATTAACTCTTTAATAATATAGACGCTTTCTTGAGCTTGTTTCCCTTTTTCCTTCAGTTGAAAAAAGACCTTATTGATATGAAATACGCTAGAGCTGAGATAATACCGCAATTTCCAGAACCATAAATTTCTTTGGTACTTAAACAACGAGAACATTACATCGTCCTTTTTTGAACTTAGCCCACCTATTATTTTCTTCGCTCTCAAACCTCCATTGCCTACCTGTTTAATAAGCAGGTATTTTACCGACCTGAACCATCTTGTAGATAGAAGCTGCACTCATCTGTGGGTGATCAGCAATCTGTTCAAGGGTCAGCCATTTATCCACAGTCCTTTTTTCCCTTCATGCAGGGCAAACTACCCCCACCTCGTGACAACAAACTCCTTTAGTGACCTGCCATAATGTTAGAATGTGGACCGGAGAAAGGGGGTATTTACATGGTTAGGAGAAGCTACGGACCAGAGCAAATCATCAATAAGGTCCGGGAAGCAGAAGTTATTCTCTGTCAAGGAACGACGGCAGGTGAAGCTGCGACGAAGATAGACCAACGGAGCAAGTCTACCCTCTAGGGTAAAGCCGCAGGAGAACAGGTCTGAAAAGCTAGCTTGGACAAGCCCGCCAGCCATCTTCACAGCCTCTTTGGATTCCTTTGATAGCATTGTCTTCTACGGACTATCACCCGCTCGATAACTATCTTCATCTGTTGTTGAATGATCATCTTTGTCTTTCTTGCCAAAACACTTTTTCCAGAAAGAATAAAAGTAGGCAGCGGTTCCTTCTTCAGACATTTTTTCGAAGAGATCCATGAGCATACCTCCTTCAGTTAGAATCCTTCTCTTTTCGTTTACAACAGGGCTCCTTTTCTCCAGTTTCTTCGTAATAATGCCAAGACCTTGAGCCTAAAGAGAAAGCTCATACTCTTCTTTCATAGGCCTCTTTGACCTGTTCTGGCGCAAGTTCCGAGTAAATTTGAGTGGTGGCAAGGTTTTTGTGTCCCACCTGTTTTTGGACTGCACTTAAGGGGACCTTGTCTAAGAGAGCATGGACAATATGAGAGTGCCTTAGGGTGTGAGGACGAGCTTTGACTCCGGCTTTCTTAGAGTATTTTTCCAGGAGCTGCTCAATGCGTCTTACTGAAATATGAAACAGGCTTCCGCTCTTTTTCTTGACAAATTTCAGGTATCCTTTGATATTATTGAGAATTTCCTCTGGAACGTAAACAGTTCGGCCAATCCTAGTTTTTGTATTTTGCCCGGCAATGCGTATGAATGCTGATTCAAAATCTATGTCCTCAATCCTTATTTTTGAAAGCTCTCCCACTCTCATCCCCGTCTCATAGAGAAGCTCAATGAGAACTTTGTCCCGGAAGTTGTCAATTGAGCCTCTAAGCTTTTGCCATTCCTCCCGGGTGAGGTACTTGATCTCCCGATAATTTCGCTTTTGCTTTTTGAGAAGATTCTTCTTCATTGCGGTTACCAAAGAATGAGCCTTTCAGGCTTCAGCCTCTTCATTCATTTCGCCTTTCATGGCAAAAGGCGAAATCATCCTTTTGTCTTTCCTCGAACTTCCTTGTGATCTTCAATGAACTTTTCTAAATCCCTTTCATCCAGTCTCATGATCCGTCCAACCCGCATGACAGGGAGCATTCCTTGATTGACGTATTTCTTTACGGTATTGACGTGCAGGCTCAGTCTTTCTGAGACCTGTTTCAAAGTCAGCATTCTGGACACTTGACGACTCCGCATCTATCCTCTTCCGATACTGCATCAATTATAGCACATTTAAATCTATTGTCAACCTTTAAGGGATAATTGCGAACATAGGGACCTTTTACCGGTGGTCTAAGAGAAGAATAAGAAAAAGCCGATTTGATCGGGACAAAAGACGATGCGTAGTTATTACAAGACGGTCTAAGCTAAAGAAACAAACACCCTTGTCTCAGGAAGGAGTTACACCTGGAAAAATGAAAAATCACTAGAAACCTTTTGCCTTTAGGGGTAGAGAGGCGCGATTTTTTTGAAAAAAACAGCAAATTTTTTGGCTGGTTTGTGGACAAGTAGCAGTATGTAAGCCATTTCCAGAGCCCAGAAAGAATCCCCTTGTATACCAGCTCTCTGTTCTAGATAGTCGTTTCTTTGCTGAATTAGAGACTATTTCGGAAGTTAACAAACAGATAAGGAGCCTAAATCTGACTGATTCTATCCCCACATTTCCGGAACTTAGTTTGTGGGAAAATACAGTTAGAATATGGGTTACAGCGCTTGAAGAATGGTTATTTGAAGGTGATTTTTGGCCGTTTAGGGGAAGTCTCTTTTCAATTGTTTTTCAATTATAAGGGTTGCGGCTGATGGATTTTCGAGCAATTCACATGATGAGAGATGTAAATATGAAGAAGAGATCTTCTGCTTCGTAGCTCTCTCGGGACATTTCGGCAAGTGTTTGAGGACATCCACATTCAAACTCGTTTGTCTGTTCTTTAGCTGTGAGAATTGCAATTCTTACAATTTCTTGGGAATCCTTTCGTCTACCAAGAAATTAGTGCCTCCAATTTTCACATTAGCCTGCCAGGCTAATATCCCCTTAGGGTCTTGCTTTCCTCGCATTTTTTTTATTCTACCCCCTTGACTGGCCCAATGCCATATACAAAGATGTAGTGTAGCTGAATATTGCAATTTACCATATGCCACTGAAAGGAAAGGAATAATGATTAAATATAGAAAACTTTATCGAAGCTATACAGCTAAAGGGAAAAAACCGACAAGTCGGGGAGATCCGGAGCATAATTGTGGTCGACTTCGCAATAATCGCCCGAAGAGAACATCCGGTATGCCGACTCGTCATTCGTGGTAACTACAACAGCAATAGAATCATGACAATCCAAGGCCTTAAAAGGCCAAAACTAGGCTCATAAGAGCCCACACCTAAACTCAGAGCCCCTTGAGGGCCAAACCAAACACAAAAATCAATCAACTAATGATTAAATCGGGAAGATCTTAAGCACATGAAAGGTCTTCTTTTAAGTACAACGTAATAATACGAGAGACAATTACCCAGATATTTTCTTAGAAAAGCGGGCGGGTTCTTGTTAATCCTCCCTGCCCGCCAAAAGGATTAACAATGAGTCAAAATGAACAGACAGGAATTTTTACAAACGATTACCAACCTTATTCCTTTAGTAAGAAAAACAAGACCAACGGAAAGAAAAAGAAACTCAGCGCGACTGAATATACAAAAATACAGCAGCAAATGGAGCAGAGAGCTCCAGAATATCATCAAGATCTACTCAAGAAGGATGAATTCCTCAAAGGTTATCTCAAGGAAGTAAGAGGTCTATCAGACTCCCTCATAGCGAAATACCAACTGGGTTTCACCGAACACCATCCTCAAGAAACCTATAGTTATTTTGAAGTGAAGGACTTCTTGACCATACCCATCAAAAAAGGCACGGAAATAGTAAATATCCGTTGTCATGCTACAAAAAGAATAAATCCTAAACATCCAAAGGATCTACCGTTTGCCTCCCGTTTACCGCATGCAACCTATGTCTTTCCTGAGGATAATTTCAAGGACGAAGTGATTTGGCTGACCGAGGGGGAGCCGGACTGCTTGTGCGCCATTAGCCATAGTTTAAATGCGGCGACGGTAACCTGCGGCGCAGGCACAATGCCCCCTGAACTTGTACCTCTATTCAAGGGCAAGGTGATCTATATTGTATACGATTGTGACACAAAAGGAAAGGAAGGAGCATTATCGGTAGCCCGAAAACTCTACAGTGTAGCTCGGGAGATCCGAATCATTGATCTGGGTCTGAAGGGAAGTAAAGAGGAAAACGATCTAACTCACTTTTTTGTGGATATGGGCAAAACGAAAGAGGATCTTGAGAAACTGGCTCGTGAGACGCCGGTATTTAAATATTGTCCGATTCCTGATAAGAAAAGAGGATCTCAGCCCGAGGAAAAACTAGAAGAGCTTCTTCTTCCGTACTGGAAGCAAAAGGAGGACACCGAACTCCTTTCGGCCGTGGCGGGGTATCTATTGGGATTGGACTGGCCGTGGGCTATGGTGTGTCAACTCTTCCAGAGAATCGGGAAAATAGCAGAGAGTGAAATAGCACCGGATTACTTGAAAGAACTAGAAACTCTCTTCCGTAAATGGAAAAGGGAAGGAAGGATTCCTGATTCTACAATTCTAAAGAACACACTTACCGGCGGTGATCTGGAAACTCTGGAAAGACTCGCCAAACAGAAAAGAATTCCCCCAGAAATGAGAAAAATCGATAATATCCGGATGCTTCCCAGCTCTGGAGACAATGCGGTTGCTTCTTTTATTAAAAAAAGGAGGATTGGAGAGGTAATTAAAGAAAGTCTGCACGAGACCGGTCTTTTTCTCCATGTGGGTGCAACCAGGCTTAAGTGGTTTTGCAGTGCATCCAAAACGGTGTTAGATCTTGATTCCGTGTCAATGGACACCATCCTCGATCTAAGATTTGGCATCAACCCGGCAGATCCTCTCAAGAAATATGTTCTCGGTTCTCTACGCACCGAGGTTATCGCTAATGGCGAGAAAGTAAAAGTCTACATATTCGTTCACTATGACCAGGTGAACTACATACTCTATCTTTATGCGGGTGGAGGGAGAGTTTACCGTTTGGATGGAGAAGTCATAAAAATCGAGGACAACGGAAGCGAGGGCGTCTTCTTCGAAGACATATCTGACGAAGCTTGTTGGGAAGCCGATCTTGATGGAGCCATCGACCCTCAAGAACTTCTTATTAACGACGTATCCTTTGGTACGGGAAAGGGTGTTGCTCTTTCCCCGGAATATCAAAAGACCGTCCTCTGGCTCTGGATGAGATCTCTTTTCTTTGAGGAGATCCAGTCGACCAAGCCGATCTTTGCCCTCACAGGAGATCCTGGGTCGGGAAAGACTACAGCGCTACGGAGAATCCTTAAGTTCCTCTTCGGCCGGAGTACTGATGTAAGTGAACTGAAGAACGAAGACGCGTGGGCACCAGCCATTACCAGCGAATATCTTTTAGTATTGGACAATTTGGACAAGAAAATTAGGTGGCTGCCCGACAAGTTGGATAGACTCGCCACTGGAGGTAGTATTCAAATCAGGAAACTGTACGAGACTAACGTTCGAGAGACCGTCATTCCCAGGTGCTTTATCGCTCTCACCTCAGTGAACATTCCCTTCAGCGAATCGACACTAGCTGACCGAATGCTGCTCCTTAGAATGGAACCTATCACCAACAGGACACCAGAAAACAAAATAGTTCAGAAGATCCTCACCCAACGTAATCAGTTGTGGGGGGGAATGCTTCAGCGATTAAATAAGGATATTCAACTTCTCAAGACCGCAGAAGAACCTCAAGTGACTTTCCGCATGGCTGACTGGGCATCGCTAGCGGCAAAACTCCTCGCGGGAGAAGCGAGCGGTGAAGAGATGTTCAGAGAGATCATAAAAGGACTGGAAATGGAACAGGTCACCCAAGTGCTCGAGAATTCAATTGTCCCGGAGATTATTCAGAAATGGGAGCCAGAGGAGAACCGCTGGTATACGTCTACAGAGCTATTCTACGAATGGAAAGAGCACTGCGATCGTGACCATATATTCTTTCCGTTTAAGGGTGTGAGCGGACTGGGCAAACACTTGGTGAATAGCCGGATTTCTCTGAAGATTTACTACGGACTGGAGTGGGGATCAGGAGCACACAATAAGCCGGTCTACCGGTTCCCCAAAAGATAAAATGAGCAAAACGAGGAACAGAAAAGGGTTTGCTGAGCTAGCAGAGCAAAAACCTACGTTTCGAAATCTTTCTAACTAGGCTCTTATATGGATCAATTCTAAAAGATTTCCAAAACGTGAGTTTTGATAACCTATGTCCGCATACTCTTTATTGACAGGTGAAGACGTGAGATGCAAACAAGTCACAAAAGACAATAAAAAGGGATATTGTGAGTAAGAGAAATCAGTTCTCGGCAGAAGAAGTGAATAAAATTTATAGGGACCTTAACCAGAATAATGAATAAAAGACTAATAAATATTAATGAGCTTTCGGAATATATTGGCTTAAGCACCAGCACTATCTACTCTTGGGTGAGCCAAAGGAGGATACCTTTTGTGAAATGTGGTAGGCTAACTAAGTTTGACCTTCAAAGAATAGATGAGTGGATCAAGGAAAGCAGTGTTGAGGAGAAGAAATTCTATTGAGCCAAAAGGCGTAAAACTTGACAAATCCTAACTTTCAGGTAGTATAGGAGCATAATAGGGAGTACAAGATGGCTGTATTTAAGAAAAATGATAACTGGTATATTGATTACTATGTCAACGGTAGACGTAAGAGAGAGAAGATAGGTCCCAACAAAAAACAGGCTCTTGTCGTCCTTCAGAAGAGGAAAGTACAAATAGCTGAGAATAAGTTTCTTGATGTTGAAGAACAAGGAACAATCAAACTTGAAGAAATGGGAGTGCTCTTTTTAGAGAACTATTCAAAACCCAATAAGAGATCCTGGAAAAGGGACGAAGAAATAGTAAATCACTTAACTGATTTCTTTAAGGGAAGAAAACTACAAGATATAGGGCCTCTGGACATTGAAAAATACAAAAGAAAAAGGGTAGAAGAAGTCTCTCCAGCCACGGTAAACAGAGAACTCTCTGGCCTGAGAAATATGTATAATCGAGCAATC
>SDBU01002770.1_pt1 | contig 22856 bp, 20 predicted proteins | sample 2277071 | NCBI WGS metagenome assembly SDBU01 (sample SAMN10397929, study PRJNA504765) | marine sediment metagenome | isolation source: marine sediment core GS08_GC12, 126 cmbsf | place: Arctic Ocean: Gakkel Ridge, Loki's castle | collected 2008 | reverse complement strand
TTTCAAGTTCTCCCAAGCGCTCTCTCTTTAAAGTTGAGCTTCATGAAGGGAGAAAACGGGAGATCCGAAGGATGTTCGAGGCGATCGGCTATCATGTACTCCTTCTGCGCCGGATAAAATTTGCAGGATTGACATTGGACGGCTTAAATCCAGGAGATTGGCGCTATTTGACGAAGACAGAAGTACAAAACCTCTACAAAAAGGTGGGGCTTAAGTGATGATGCGGATCAGGACTCCTTTCCTTTCTCTCCTTTGCCACTAAACGTCCTCCAGCTATCTGCCAGTCTCTGTAATTCCTCATCGACAATGGCATTGAGAGTGTCCTTTTCGAATGAGCCATCCTCCAATTTTTTGCCGGCTTTAACTCCTGTCAGGATTTCTATCCCCTTATCGATTGTATGAACGGGATAAATGTGAAATTTCCCCTCCCTGACAGCATCGACGACATCCTGCCGGAGCATGAGATTCTGAGTATTTTGATGGGGGATGATAACTCCCTGATCCCCGGAAAGTCCCTTAGCCTTGCAGACTTCAAAGAATCCCTCGATTTTTTCATTCACTCCGCCAATAGGTTGAATTTCACCCTTTTGGTTTAGCGAGCCTGTAACGGCGATATTTTGTTTCAGCGGAATTTTTGAAAGACTTGAGAGGATGGCGTAGACTTCTGTCGATGAAGCGCTGTCTCCGTCCACTCCTGAATAGGACTGTTCGAAGGCTATACTGGCTGAAAGTGAAAAAGGTTTGTTTTGGGCGTACTTTCCTCTTAAATAACCGCCGAGGATGAGGACGCCTTTGTTATGGGTTCTTCCACTCATATCGGCTTCTCTTTCGATGTTGATCACACCGGCTCGTCCTACGGAAGTGGAGGTTGTGATCCTCGTGGGTTTCCCAAAAGATGTCTCTCCCAGCATATAGACCGATAGACCGTTGACCTGTCCCACGACTTGGCCTTCTGTATCGATCATAATGGTCCCCTCTTCGATCATTTCTTGGATTTTATCTTCGATGAGGCTCACACGTTCAAACCGTTCCCGGATGGCTGTTTCCACGTGGATCTGTGTGATGGATTTTTCCTTGCTTTTTCTTGCCCAGTAACAGGCTTCCCTGATGACATCGGCGAGAATATGGAAACGTGTGGACAGTTTTTTTTGCCGGCCAGCCATGCGTATGCCGTACTCGATGACGGCGGCCATCCCCGATTGGTCAAAAGGATTGAGGTTATCTTCATCACATATTTTTTTGATAAAGGATGCGTATTCTTTGATTGTTTCCGGACTTCGTGTTGTTTCCGAGTCGAATTCGGCTTTTATCTTAAATATTTTCTTGAAATCATCGTCACGAAAATACAGAAGATTGTAAAGATGAGCATCCCCGATCATGACAACCTTGACATTGATTTCGATCGGTTCGGGCTTTAGGCGGCTGGTCGAAACAAAATAAAAGGACGTGGGATTTTGGATTTCAAGGGTCTGGTTTCTGAGCGTTCTTTTAAGTGTTGGCCAAATGCCGATTTCGGAAAGGGCATCCAGGGCATTGATAACCAAGTATCCTCCGTGGGCTTGCAGGAGAGATCCGGCCTTGATCTTCGTGAAATCGGTCTGCAATATGCCCACGCGGCTGATGGAGGATTCAATGGAACCGAAAAGATTGATATAGTTGGGATTGGTCTCCATGATGATGGGAGCTCCGGTCTGGCTCGAATTGTCAATCAGTAAATTTACCCTGTAAGGCAGAAAGGAATTTTCCGATTTTGGTTCTTTTTCTTTAGCGTCGGACTTTTGAGCTTTGAAGAGAGTGAGGTCTTTGATGAGCTGCTGTTCTACATCGCTCAGATAAATGGAAATTTTATCGACCTGAAATTCGGCCCTGATTTCGTCTATGGAATCTTTGATAATGGGCGTGATGGATTCTTCATCCCATTCTTTGAGCAGCTGGCGAGCTTTTTCATCCGATTCTTTTAGCTGGATAAAGATGGCTTCTAACTTTTCTGTAAGCTTCTCATATTTCTTTTTGAGTTCATCCAATTTATCTTTAGGAAATTTATCATCTCTGACAAGAGCCTCGACTTTATGGAAGGACGTAGGTTGTTTGTCGATGATGGGGATAAGGTCGGGCTTGACAAAAGGACCCATTTGGACCTGGATCACAGAAAAGCCTTCTTTGGCCACTTGGTCTTCGAAATTTTTGAGAATTTCTTTCTGATGTTTCTGCTGCGTTTCGATGATGTGGTCTCTTTGATCTGAATAGTATTTGCTTTTGAGCAGTTCCGGGATACTCGTTTTTAGCTTTTCTATCAAATGGTCCATAGATTCTTTGAAAAGTTTTCCTTTTCCTGGAGGACATATTACGAGTGTGGGTTCGTCCGGTTTTTTAAAATTGTTGACATAGCAGATATCATCGGGCGTTTTTTCATCTTTATCGAGTTTTTCAAGGAGTTTTTTTACGGTCGTGGTTCTTCCTGTTCCCACGATCCCTGTTATGAAGATATTGTAGCCCATATTCTTGATGTCCAGTCCGGTTTGGATGGCTTTGAGGGCTCTTTCTTGGCCTATGATTTCGTCGCAGGCAGCACAATTTTCAGATGACTTAAAAGGGATGTCTTTTGGTCTTATTTTCCAACGGAGTTTACCGTGGGACAATTCTTTAAAGAGAGATGCTTTTCTCATAACTGTTCTCCTCGCGTCTTAATTGAGATTGTTTAGGTATAGTCTTTTTGTAGCACAAAATATGGTTGAATTCAACAGTTGTGACCCTTTCACAAAAATTCATTATCTGGTAGAATAAGAGAAATTTAAATCTTATATACTGGAGGAAGTTTGGATTACGAGAACCTCATAGTGAATGTAGAACAAGGACTCGGCACTATCTGTGTCAATCGTCCGGACAAGTTGAATGCTCTCAATTCACAAACTGTTGAGGAACTGCACAGCGCATTTCTGACCTTTCGTGACAACCCGGATGTGAAGGTGATCATATTGACCGGCTCCGGTGATACGGCATTTATTGCAGGTGCGGATATCGGAGAACTTGCCAAACTCGATAACGAGACCGGAAGAGTTTATGTTCTCAAAGGTCAGGAGATGACCAAGCAAATCGAGAATTTTCCAAAACCGGTTATTGCGGCGGTTAACGGTTTTGCACTTGGAGGTGGAACAGAGATTGCATTAGCCTGTCATATCCGGATCGCTTCCGACAATGCTAAAATGGGACAGCCCGAAGTCAAGCTTGGACTTATCCCCGGTTTTGGTGGGACACAGAGATTGGCAAGGCTTGTCGGAAAAGGACAGGCAATGGAATTAATTTTGACCGGGAAAATGATCTCGGCTAAACATGCCTTGCAAATTGGTTTGGTCAATCAGGTTGTGGCACAAACCGACCTTCTTCCAACCTGTCAGCAATTGGCCAATGCCATTATTGTCAACGGTCCTCTGGCCGTTAAATATGCCATCCAGGCCATTAATCAAGGACTGGATGAGACGCTTGAGGAAGGGCTTTTATTGGAAGCCGACTTGTTTGGGAAAGCTTGCCTGACTAAGGACAGTAAAGAGGGAACTTCGGCTTTTTTGGAAAAACGCAAGGCGGATTTTAAAGGACATTAAAAGAGGGAGAAGACCATGGATATTTATCAAGGAACTTTACAGGCTAAAGGCTTAAAAATTGGTATCGTTTTGAGCCGGGTTAATCAATTTATTTCAGAAAGACTTCTTGAAGGAGCTCTTGACGCATTGTATAGACTGGGAGCTCAAGAAGACGATATCTCAATCTTTAAAGTTCCGGGATCGTTTGAGATTCCTTTGGTAGCAAAAAAAATAGCTCTGGGAAAAAAAGTCGATGGGATCATCGCTCTGGGAGCTATAATTAGAGGAGACACACCACATTTCGAATTTTTAAGTGCCGAAGTCACAAAGGGATTAGCTCAGATCTCCATGGAGGACGGGGTTCCGGTTTCCTTTGGAGTTCTGACCGTCGATACGATCGAGCAGGGGATTGAGCGTGCCGGCTCAAAAGCCGGAAACAAGGGGACTGATTCTGCTTTTGCTCTCGTTGAAACCCTCAATCTGATTAGAGAATCCGGGCTCGAATAGTCTGTCGTACGTCATATGGGAAAAAGAAGAAAGGCCCGAGAAGCGGCGCTCCAGATTCTCTTCCAAACCGAATTCAATGACAGTCCCGTTAAAAATATTCTGAGCCTCTTCTGGAAAAATAAAAAATCAGATAAAGAAATGAGGGAATTCAGCCGTTCTCTTGTTGAAAATGTTTTGGAACACAAAGATAAAATCGATTTGGTCATCCAATCTGTCTCTAAAAATTGGCGTGTATCCCGCATGACTGTAATTGACCGCTGTATTCTGCGCATGGCTGTGTGTGAGTTTGCCTTCGACGAGGAAACGGAACCGGTGGTCGTCATTAACGAAGCCATTGAAATTGCCAAAAAATACAGCAGCAAGGAAGCGGCAACTTTTATTAATGGGATCCTCGATGCCGTAAGAAAAAAGGTCCAAAAAGAAAAAAACTTGTCAAAAAGTAAAATAAATGACTGATCAAAAGGAAGAAAAAAAGGCCCTCCATAAAGCTCATCCCCAATCCGAACGAAGTGATCAGGAACTGGTAAGGGATGTCAAACTGGAAAAACTGGCTCAACAGGGAGTTGAACTCTATCCTCACAAAGTGGATGTCACTTATTCCGTAACAGAGATTGTTTCACAATATAATTCGATGAAGAAAGAAGATCTCGAGAAACAGCCCTTAGAAGTTTTTGTCCCGGGAAGAATTTTATCCATTCGGAGAATGGGACGGGCGACATTTTTCCACATCAGCGACGGTCGCAATAAACTCCAGGCGTATCTGCGTGAAGACAAGGTTGGCCGGGAATCCTATGAACAATTTTCTCTGTTTGATATCGGAGACATCCTTGCAATTAAAGGAGTACTTTTTAAAACAAGGACCGAGGAACTGACAGTCCTCACTGAATCTTCTGTTTTTTTGGCGAAATGCCGACATCCGCTGCCGGAGAAGTGGCATGGATTGCAGGATGTGGAGCTGCGTTACAGAAAGAGGTATCTCGATTTGATCGTGAATCCGGAAACTAGAGATATCTTCAGGCTGCGCAGTGCCTTGATTTCAGACATTCGCAAATATTTTGATGAGAGAGGATACATCGAGGTTGAAACACCGATGATGCATCCTGTTCCGGGCGGCGCTATAGCCAGACCTTTTAAGACATTCCATAATGCCCTTGGCATTGATCTTTATCTGAGGATTGCTCCAGAGCTCTACCTCAAAAGGTTGATGGTAGGAGGATTGGATAAAGTTTATGAGATTAACCGGAGTTTTCGGAATGAAGGTATTTCTTCCGAGCATAATCCGGAATTCACCATGCTGGAGTTTTATGAGGCCTACACGGATTATAACGATATGATGGATTTGACGGAAGAGCTCATCAACAGATTGAGTTTGGTCCTGAAAGGTACGGAAGAGATACCCTATGGAGAGCACACGATCTCATTCAAAAGACCTTGGAAGAGGATGAAATTTATGGAGGCGTTGTCCCATTACAGCGGACTCGCTCCAAGAAAGTTCGAAGACAAAGAGGGAATTATCGAGTTTGCCTCCACTTTTGTATCGGAAGGAACATTGTTGACTTTCGGAAAAGCACTGGATGTGATATTTGATAAATTCGTCAAACAAAATCTTATCCAACCGACATTTATTACCAATCCGCCAAAAGAAGTTTCTCCTTTAGCCAAGGCCTCGAGAGAAAACCCCGATGAGGCCGAAAGATTTGAACTGGTTGTTGCAGGCATGGAATTGGCCAATGCCTTTAGTGAACTGTCAGATCCGGAAGAACAGAGGAAAAGATTTGAGCAGCAGGCAGAAGAACGAAAAAAAGGAGATGATGAATCTCACAGGATTGATATTGACTATATCCAGGCTCTCGAGTACGGCCTTCCTCCTGCTGGGGGAGAAGGCATTGGCATCGACCGGCTGGTCATGTTGTTCACGGACAAAAAATCGATCCGGGAAGTCATACTTTTTCCCCTGCTTCGCCCTAAAGAATAAAAGAGAGAATGAGGTATAATTGTTAGTTGACCTGTTAAAAACGGTTTCTTATGAAGTATGAATTTTTTATCGCTAAACGTTATCTGACAGCGAAGAGAAAACAGGCCTTTATCTCTGTTATCACATTTATTTCTGTTCTGGGAATATCCATAGGTGTGATGGCCCTGATTATAGCGATCGCGCTAATTACCGGTTTCCATAACGATGTTCAGGACAAAATTCTTGGCTCTACCGCGCATCTGATGGTGTCGGATCTGACCGAGGAGGGGATTGAGAATTATCCGGATCTGATCAAAGAGATTGAAGCCATTCAGGGCGTCGTCATGGCGTCACCCGTTATTTACGATAAGGTCCTCATCACCGGTCTATATAAAACTGACGCTGCACTCCTGAGAGGTATCGATTTTGACTTAGAGAGGCAGTCATCCACATGGCTTGATGAGCTTGAACAGGGTCAGATCCCCGATTCCGATGCCCCCAGGCCCGGAATAGTTTTAGGGAGAGAGCTGGCTTACAATATTGGAGCAGGTGTTGGAGATGAAGTCAGGGTCTATACGTCTGCCACCCGATTATCTCCCATGGGATTGATGCCCAAGATGAGGAGATTCGAAATGACAGGAATCTTTCAAACCGGACTCTTTGAATTTGATTCAACGAGTGCGCTGATCAATCTCAAGACAGCACAAAAGATATTTTCTTTAGATGACAAAGTCAACATGATACAGGTCAGAATTGCCGAAATATTTAAAGCCCCTGCCATGAAAGAAGACATAGAAAACCTTCGTCCAGGCGAAGTCTATGTGACCACTTGGATGGAACTCAATGAATCATTGTTTTCAGCCCTAAAACTTGAAAAAAAATTGATGTTCCTGACCATCACTCTGATTGTTATTGTCGCCGCACTCAATATCATCGCCACTCTTATCCTTATGGTTATGGAGAAGACCAGAGATATAGGAGTCCTTAAAGCTATGGGAGCCAACGCCAAGAGCATCAAAAAAGTGTTTTTTCTGCAGGGGGCTTTCATCGGTATTATCGGGACGGCCGTCGGCACGTTTCTTGGTTTGGTATGGTGTTGGTTTGCCAATACTTTCGAATTAATTAAAGTGCCTTCGGACATCTATGAGATCGCTTTTGTGCCTTTTCGTATAAAGTTTTATGATCTGCTGTTCATCATTTTGGTCGCTCTCTTGATTAGCTTCCTCTCAACTATTTTCCCGGCCCATAGGGCCTCAAAGGTTGATCCGGTTAAGGCATTAAAATATGAGTAACATTCTTAAAGCAGAGTCTCTATGCAAGGAATACCCCATGCCCCAGGGTATTCTAAAGGTGTTTGAGAATCTCAATTTTGAACTGGACAAGGGAAAGTTGATTGCTATTATGGGTGTATCCGGTGTTGGTAAAACCACTCTCCTCAACTTATTTGGGGCCTTAGACCGTCCGACAAGAGGGACGATCTACCTGGATGGAGAAGATCTTTTTTCAAGGAACGATAGGGACATTGCAGAGATAAGAAACAAGGACATCGGATTTGTGTTTCAATTTTATCATCTGCTGCCGGAGTTCTCGGCATTGGAGAACATAAGCTTTCCCTTATTGATCCGCGGCCTGGATAAAAAGGAGGCTTTTAAGATATCGCTGGACATCCTCAAAGAAGTCGATCTGGAAGAGAAAGCTCAGGTCAAGCCGTTTCAACTCTCGGGAGGAGAACAGCAGAGGATTGCCATTGCCCGTGCCTTAATCAATGTCCCCAAAATCCTCCTGGCAGACGAACCCACCGGAAATTTAGATTGGAAGACAGGTCAACATGTTCTGGAAATCATCCGCGATCTCCACAACAAAAGAGGGCTGTCTTCAATTATTGTCACACATAACGAAAAAGTGGCCCGATTTTGTGATGAAACCTATGTTTTAGAAAATGGGAATTTGAAACTTTTTCCCCCTCCTTAGAGTTCTATATATGTTTATTACCTCTGGTTTGCCTTTGAAAAAAAGAGAGGAATATGGTATAAGGAGATTGTTATGAAAAAAATTGCTTTAGCTATAATTCTATTATGTATGCCTCTTTTTGTGTTCAGCCAGGAAATGGTGGAGCGCATCATCCTTGTTGGAAACGAAAGGGTCACTGACGATACTATATTTTATTATCTCTCTTCAAAGGAAGGAGAATTATTCAGCCCGGATTTGCTTAAGAAAGATTTTAGAGTTTTGTGGGCCACAGGATTTTTCTCAAACATTACCATCGAAGAAGAGCAGGGAACGAAAGGGAAAATCGTAAAGATCATATTGGAAGAGAATCCCGTCATAAAAGATATTGTCTACAAGACCGGAAAAAAACTGAAAGAGGATGATATCATCAAAAAATTGAAAGAAAAAGACGTATACATTTTTCCCTATTCTTATTACAGCTCTTATAAAATACAGAAGATCGAAGGAACAATCAAAGAACTTCTGTTAGAAAAGGGACTGACCACAGGAACGGTTAAAGTCGAGGAAAATAAAAAAGGCTCCAATGAAATGGAGATTGTTTTTGATATCAATGAGGGGCCTAAAATCAAGGTGGGTGAAATCTATTTCAAGGGCCAAACTATGCTGCGTAAAGGCATCCTTATGAAAGGAATTAAGGAAAACAAGAAGCACAACCTGTATTCCTGGCTAGCTGGCAAGGATATTTTCAAGGAAAACCTGCTTCCTGATGATTTGGAAAGTCTGAGGAAGAAGTATCAAGAATACGGATACATGGAAGCCGTCATCGGAGAACCGATAATCGAGGATATCGAAAAGAATAATATCTTTTTCAAAAAACGGAAAATGAAAAAGATTATTATCCCGGTCAATCCGGGCAGTCGGTACACGACAGGCGAGATAAAAATTGAGGGCAATAAGATTATCTCAACAGAAGGACTGCTGACGTTAATTAAGCTGACAGAAGGTAAGTTTTATACAACAAAAGCCAGAGAAGAGGCTGTTCAAAAAATAAGGGAAGTGTACATGGATGGAGGCTATATTTATTCCCAGCCTATGCCGGTGGAGAGCCTCGATCCTAAGAGAAAGATTGTCAATTTGACTTTTAATATCTACGAAGGCGATGTCGCCTATCTCAGAAGTATAGAGTTCACAGGCAACACTTACACCAAAGACAAGGTCATTCGGCGTGAAATGCTTCTCAGGGAAGGAGACCGTTTCCGTTTTTCTGCTTTCAAAAACAGCATGCTCCGCATGAAACAACTCGGGCTTGTTGAAATAGAAGGAGAGCCTGATGTTGTGCCGGATCCTCAGGATCCTACCCAGATCGATGTGAATTTGAGGCTGACGGAGCTGCAGAGAAATAATATTCAATTTTCGGCGGGATACAGTGGGTATGAGGGCACGTTTATAGCTATAAACTATTCCACCGTAAATTTCTTAGGAGCCGGAGAAAAACTGGATCTTACGTTCCAGCATGGGAAGAGAATCAAAAACTATTCGTTCGGTTTTTCAGAGCCCTATCTCTTTGATCTTCCCATTACAGTCGGATTTAACATTTTCAGTAGAGATATCATTTATCCCTATCTCTATGACCGGAAAGGCAAGGGTATTGATTTCACTTTGGGAGCCAGGATCAAAGGATTCTTAAGAGGAAACCTTTCTTATGGTTTTGAAGATGTTGACATCACCATACCCGGAAACGATCAAGAAGGCGAGGGAGTAGACCCGGTGGGTACCGATCCTGTCTGGGGTATGATGTTTGGGATGGGAAACTACAAAATCAGCAGTATCACTCCTACCATCTACCGCAACACCATCGACAGCCCTCTCACTCCTACCCGGGGAATGATGTTCTTGGCCTCCACCAAATTTGCCGGCGGCATTCTTGGAGGCGAAATCCATCTGGTCAAGCCAAAATTTGAATGGTCATATTATCAACCGCTGATCAAAAATACTCGGTTAGGTTTTCATGTTGAATATTCTTTTGTAAAGCCCAGTAAAAAAGCAGATCAAGAGGTTCCGTTTTGGGAGAGATTCTATCTTGGCGGTGAACGATCCATCCGAGGGTACACAATCTATTCTATTGGGCCGCGCAGCGAGCAGGGATCAAACATCGGAGGATCAAAGTCATTCTTTTTTAATGCAGAGTATATCATTCCTGTCGGCGGTCCAATCTACTCTATTCTGTTCTTTGATGCAGGGAATGCGTATGCCCAGGATGAGAAAATCAGTATAAAAAATATGTACTTTTCAACAGGATTGGAACTTCGAATTTTTATTCCTGCATTACGAGTTCCATTCAGACTCATTTTCGCTTATAATAATCGACTCATCTATGACGATGACAGTAACTTTAATTTTCGGTTCGCCATCGGAACCACATTTTAATTGATACAGTGAAATTTGGATAACTCATAAAGAGGAGGAAAACAGATGATAAGAAGAGCAAGAAAAGGAATTGTTCTCATCTTTTTTGTAGCCGTGTTGGTTTCTGCCGGAATTGCACAACAAACGCTTAAGATTGCCGTCGTCGATTCCAATGAAGTTCTGCAGAAATCTACTGAGGGAAAAAAAGTAATGGCTCAGCTCCAGAGTAAAGATTCCAAGGCTTCAGCTGATATCGCAAAGATGGATGAGGATATCCGGGTACTGGAGACAAGGCTCAACACTCAACGGTTGACCTTGACTCAAGAATCAATGATTCAAATGCAGGCCGATTTGGAAAGGAAGAGAACGGAAAGAGTCCGGTATGCTGAGGATATGAGCAGAGAGATACAAGAATTGCAGCAAAGGCTCTACGTTAGGATCCAATCCGAGCTTCTGCCAATTATTGAGGCGATTGGGAAGGAAAAGAATCTTGATCTCATATTCGATCTTACACAAAGTGGCGCCATTTATTTCAATCCGACGATCAATCTAACAGCGGAGATCATTCTGAGATACGATGCCTCAAAAGCCTCAAAATAATTCCGGATTTTTCGATATTGAAAAAATCCTGAAAACGCTGCCTCATAGGTATCCCTTTCTCCTTATTGATAGAGTGCTGGAAATGGAAAAGGGAAAATCGTTGGTGGCTATTAAAAATGTCACGTATAATGAGGAGTTTTTTCAAGGTCATTTCCCTGAATTAAGAGTCATGCCCGGCGTTCTTATCCTTGAAGCTTTGGCTCAAGCTGGAGGTATTCTGATCTGCAGTTCTATCCCAGATCCCGAAAAAAAAATATTTTTTTTGAGCAAGGTCGATAAAGCAAAATTCAGGAAACCTGTCGTTCCGGGGGATCAACTGCGGTTCGAAATAGAAATGCTCAGGCTAAAGAATCGATTCTGTCAATATAAAGGTAAAGCACTGGTGGATGGAGAAATCGTAGCTGAATGCGAAATGGTTGCCTCCCTGACGGATATCGAGAGATTGAATGAGTAAGAATGAGAGTCTCATTCATCCCTCTGCCATCGTCCATCCTCAGGCTCGGATTGAAAGCAATGTCCAGATCGGCCCCTTTTCTTTTATAGGGGCAAAAGTTTCGATCGGTAAAAACACCAGGATTGGTACCCATGTCCACATCGAAGGACAAACTCAAATTGGAGAAGATAACCATTTTTATCCTTTCTGTGCGATCGGGACATATCCCCAGGATTTAAGTTACAAAGGAGAAGAGACATCTGTTTGTATCGGAGACAGAAATATCTTTCGTGAATATGTCACGATCCATCGCGGGACAGTTAACGGTAAAAAAAAGACCGAAGTTGGGTGTGACAATTACTTCATGACCTACTCACATGTTGCACATGATTGTCGGGTTGGGAATGAGACAATTCTCATTAACGGTGCAACCCTGGGTGGACATGTCTTAGTAGATGACCATGCCCAAGTCGGGGCGCTTTCTGCGGTTCATCAATTCTGCCACGTAGGGATTCATGCGTTTATTGGAGGAGGATCGATGATCACACAAAATGTGCTTCCGTTTTGCAGAGTGGCGGGTTCCCGGCCGACCCTGTTTTACGGCCTGAATGCAGTTGGTCTGCGCAGAAATGGGTATTCCCGTGAGAGGATCAGTGCGCTCAAGGATATGTTTAAGCTGATATTTAACTCCAATTTGAACACGGATCAGGCTTTTGATCGAATCACGGATGAGTTTCCTCAAGCAGAAGACCGGGATGTGATTCTTCAATTTATCCAAGTCTCAACAAGAGGAATCGTAAAGAAGACGGAAGAACAATGAAAAAAAAAATTGGAATAATCGCAGGATCCGGCGATATCCCTCATTTTATTTTCAAGGAAGTTAAAAAAATGGGGTATTCCCCTCCGGTTGTCGGGATTACAGGAGATGCCGATCCCGCTCTTGCAGATTCAATTGAGAAGCTCCAGTGGTTCAAGCTCAACCAGGTTGAGGATATAATCAGTTATTTTAAGCAGAATAATATCGATGAAGTACTTTTTGCGGGAAAGATCGACCATCGGAGAATCTATAAAGAGCAAGGTTTTGATGCCGTTCTTTTCGATATCCTCTCACAAAGTAAGGACAAGGGGCCTACATCTCTGATCAAATTGGCCATAGACTTTCTTTCAAAAAGAGGAATCACGGTTTTAGATCCTACCAAGTTCCTGTCTTCCTTATTTATCGACGAAGGGATTTTGTCAAAAGTGAAACCTTCTCCTCAAGTAGAGAAGGACATAAATTTTGGCTGGGAGAAAGCCAGAGTTCTGGCTGATTTGGATATTGGACAGACACTCGTTTTAAAAGATCAAGCTGTTGTCGCTATTGAAGGCATGGAGGGAACGGATGCAGTCATCAGACGAGGAGGGCAGCTTGCCGGGCCGGGAACAGTCGTGATTAAGCTCAGCCGGTCGAGACAGGATCCTCGTATCGATCTACCGGCTGTTGGCGTCTCTACAGTCCGGGAACTTATTGATGCCGAGTGTGCGGCACTGTGTGTGGAAGCACACAATGTCGCTTTTTTTCAAAAAGAAGAGGCTGTATCTCTAGCTGATACTAGCGGAGTTGTGATCACGGTGCGCAAAGGTGAGTGATTGACCATGAAACAAGAATGGAGAAAGGACAATGGATAAGATTCGAGTTGGTATTATCGGAGTGGGGTACTTGGGTACACAGCATGCCCGTATCCTATCTTATCTGGAAGAAGCCGAATTAAAGGGAGTGGCCGATATCGATTTTAAACAGGCTATGCTGATAGGGAATCGCCACAATGTTAAATATTTTGAGAATTTTGAGGATATGCTGGATGAAATCGATGCAGGAATAGTCTCTACTCCAACTTCAGAACATTTTGCCATTTCTTTAAAGCTGCTGGAAGAGGGGAAATCCGTACTGGTCGAAAAGCCCATAACGGATTCTGTCAGTGACGCCGAACAGCTTGTAGCCAAAGCCAAGAAAAGCGGACTCATTCTTCAAGTCGGGCATTTGGAAAGATTTAACCCGGCCGTCGAAGCCATAGAGAAGGAAATCTCCGAACCAAAGTTTATTGAGGTCCAGAGATTGGGTTCCTTTTCGGCGAGGTCTTTAGATATTGATGTTGTCCTTGACCTTATGATTCATGACTTGGATATAATTACGGCCCTGGTTAAAGATGAGGTCAAGATGATCCGTTCTTCTGGAATTCATGTCCTATCAGACAAGATCGATATCGCCAATGCAAGACTGGAATTCAATTCCGGATGTGTGGCCAATCTGACGGCCAGCCGGGTTCACCAGGGAAAAGTGAGAAAACTGCGGATATTTGAACACAGTTCTTATTACTCTATCGATTATATAGATCAGGAGGTCAAAGTTTTTCCATTAGACGGACCTCAAACGGATATAAAAACCTTAAAGACAAAAAAGGAAGAACCTTTAAAAAAAGAACTCCAGAATTTTTTCAGATGTCTTCGTGATGGAAAGATCAGAAAAGTGACAGGTGAAGAAGGGATGAATGCTCTTAAGTTAGCCTATAGTGTCCTGGAAGAAGCGGAGATCTAACTCCTTTCCTTATCTTAGAATCAACTCCAAAAGAGTTGGCAGGATTACAAAGAAAGGGGTCGAGGGATCAAGGATTCAAGGGAGAAGAACCCTATTTTAGTTTGAACCACGAATCCTCCAATCCGGTGTTGAATTCCACGTTGGTTATTTCCATCTTCATGAATTTACTGCCATCTTGGTAGGTGATAAGTTTGTGGGCGATGACAATGCCTTCAATATTCTTATAATCAGAAAAAAATGTCTCAACCTCGGCTTCTTCACCGATCTCATTTTTTGATGTGGTCCTTGTTTTATACATGAGGAATGTTTCTGTATCTATGAGGAAACTAGCTTTAAATCCATCAGGAAAATTTTGAGAGAGAACGAAATATTCCCTGCCTTCTGAAATTTCTTTCCCGGTTAAGCTGTAGGTAATTCCGAATTTTTTTGGATCCAAAAGAGCATTGTTTCCAAGGGCACTCCTGCTGAAATCTTCAGCCATGACCGAAGGCATTTCTTCCATCAACCCTGTCATGGGATTTGTCATCCAGGCTGTTTCTCCATCAAATGATTGAATGATTACAGCGCCTTGAACAGTGGCATCCATTCGCAGTTTGTTGGGTTCCTTCTGGTATGTTGTGAGGGAACCTCCTAAACCCATCTGTATCATCTCCATATATCCAGTCAGTATCGTGTCTTTGATTTTTTCCAAGGCACTGCGTCCACCCTGAGCATCGATCATTTTTTCGAGAATATCTTCAGCTGATTGAGAAAATATCCAGGATTGGTGGAGTGAGAGCAGTCCTATTATTAGGACCAACAAGAATATGGCTTTTTTCATCGTTTTTTCCTTCCCACTCATTATAGTTAAAATTCGAGTTGATTGGCAAAAAAAAATATGAGATGGTTAAAAACAAAACAAGGAGACGTCATGGAATTTAAACCCATTAAATATATGGAATGGATGAAGACTAGGGGAAAAACCCAATACGATTTATGCCCCAGTGGCGTATCAAACTTGTCTCTCAAAGAGCTGGGTATAGACTTTGAGGATCTGGAGATTTTTGGAGAAAATTCTTATGGATATCCACCTCTCATTCAAGCGATTGCGAACAGGTATCAAGTCCACGAGGACAATGTAATGCTTGCCGTCGGAACGTCGCATGCTCTATTTCTGGTTTGTGCCTTACTTCTCAATGGGGTTGGGTGAGGTTCTTGTCGAAAAGCCTGCCTATGAACCTCTCTGGGCTGTTGCAAAGGCTTTTGGGGGGAGGATCATTCGTCTGGATCGAGTATATGAGCAAGGGTATGCATTCAATCTGGATGAACTTGAAAAACATCTGTCTGAAAATGTGAAGTTTATTTTATTAACAAATTTGCACAATCCAAGTGGAGTGTCTCTTTCCCCTTCAACGTTAAAAGATATGGCTGGGATTGCAAAAAAAAAGGGAGTTTTCTTGGTTGTCGATGAGGTTTATCTCGAATTCCTTGAGGGAAAAGTTGGACAGACTTCTTTTCATCTTGGGGACAATATTATCGTTATCTCCAGTTTAACTAAGGTTTTTGGCCTTGCGGGTTTGCGCTGCGGATGGATTCTCGCTCCTTCTGAGATAGTAGAAAAAATGAAGATATTTCTTGATTACAGCCTCGTGGAAGGCGTATTTATCGGAGAATTGATTTCATCTAAGATGTTTGATCGACTAGCGTCAATTAAACTAAGGAACAAGGAAAGGATCCACCAAAACACAAACCTCATTAAAGAATTCATCAAGGGAGAGAGTCGTTTATCTTGGATTGAGCCTTCAGGAGGAATCATCTGCTTTCCCAGGGTTGAATCAGGATTATCCGGAGATGAGCTGGCTCGGATTCTCCGGAAAGACTTCGATACAGCCCTTGTCCCAGGGAGCCTGTTCGAAAGTCCTCAGCACTTTCGTTTAGGAATGGATGTGGAGTCTATTGTTTTGGCCGAAGTGCTGGAGAATATTAAAGAAGTATTAGCAAGCTAACCTGGATAATTCACGAGTCCTATTGACGAAAAGGAATTTTGTATTTCTTCAGTTTATTATAGAGGGTAGTGCGGGAGATATTTAAGATGATGGACGTCTTTCTCAAGTTGTTTTCTGTCTTTTTCAAAAGAAACGAGATGTATTCCTTTTCCATTTCATCGAGAGTGGCGAAATCTTCTTTGGAAAAGAAAGGCATTTTAAGCTTTGATTTAGAGTAATCCAGGAGGTCTTTAGGTAAATCAACTAAGTCAATAAAGGTCTTTTTGGTCAAAATGGATGCTCTTTCCAGGACATTTTCCAGTTCCCTTATGTTTCCCGGCCAATCATACTTCAAGAGTATTTTTTGCACATCCCGGGAAACACCGGATACCTTTTTATCCATTTTAACACTTATTATATTGAGCAAGTGCCTAATCAATAAGGATATGTCTTCGCGTCTTTCTCTTAAAGGAGGAAGATGGATCTCTACTCTGTTGAGTCTGTGATACAAGTCCTGTCTGAATTTGCCGTTTTTGACATTTTCTTTCAGATCACGGTTTGTGGCGGCAATGACTCTGATATTTACTTTAATATAATGATTGGAGCCCAACGGTCTGAACTGACCATTTTCGAGGACCCGAAGAAGTTTGGATTGAGTGGTGAGCGTGATTTCTCCGATTTCATCCAGGAAGATAATTCCACCATGGGCTTCTTCAAATAATCCCCGTTTATCCCTGTCTGCTCCGGTGAAAGCTCCTCTCATATATCCAAAGAGTTCTGATTCAACGAGATTTTCCGGGATGGAAGCTGTGTCGCAGACAACGAGTTCTTTTTCATTAAAGGGGCTGAGATTGTGAATGGCATTAGCGACCAATTCTTTTCCAGTTCCTGTTTCTCCGGTGATTAGAATCCTTGAAAAATAGGGAGCAATGGTTTCCATTAGGGAGAAAATTTCATACATATGAGGGCTCTTTCCCACCATCCCTTCAAAGTAATATTTTTTCTCAAGTTTTTTTTCTAACTGGTAGGTTTCCTGTCTCAATTTATTTTTTTCGGTAATTTTTTCGAAAATCTTCTCGATTTCTTCGAGTTTGGCAGGTTTTTCTAAATAGTCCAACGCCCCATGATTGATAAACTCTATGACATCGTTCTCCATGAGCGGTTGTCCAGTGATGATGACATTCAATAACCGGTCAGATTTTTTCAAATCCTTAAGGAGGTTGAATCTTTCTGCTTTATTCCTGTCGATATCGATGATCACAACATTGATATTGTTGGCCTTTATAGAGGTGGAGGCGTCTCCTATTTTTTCTAAAAAGAAAATTTCACAGTTATCCGCAATTGAAGATTTCATAAGGAGATCATAGAGGGAAAAATCTTCGATCAATAGCAACATTTTTATTTGAATTTGCATCAGAATTGGCTCTGGTTTATGCTTTGTGTTTAAATTATATCAAATCATGTTCAATATTTGTACAGGTTTATTATTTTTAGTAGCTGTCCTGTGGCTTCCTGAATTATTTTGAGAGCTTCATCTTTTTCCCAGGCAAAGTCTTTTTGTTTTTCAAAGATGATCTTTTTGTCCTTGAGAGCAAAACTTTTTAACTGGAACTTCTCGGTGCGGAGTGTTTTTTCCATCCCTTCACTGTCTGCGCTGGTGATGACCAAGGCGCTGGACGATAGGAAAGGATGCCTCGGTTGTATCCAGGACGAGACGGGAAGCCAATTGGTCAATACCTGGATTTCTGAAGCATAATTGTATGTCGAATTATTCAATCTCGCAAGTTGTTTTGACATAAACAGGGGACTGTAGTAAAAGTTAAAGGTTCGATTAAGCGATGAAAACTGGAGGCAGGAATGACGATTTTTCTAGACGGCTCAAATTTGACTATTGAAAATATTGTCAAAATTGCACGAGACAATGAACGGGTGAATTTACACCCGAAGGCTTTGGAGAGAATAAAAAAATGTCGAGCGATGCTTGAAGAAAAAATTAAAGCCAAAGAAATCATGTATGGTGTAAACACAGGGATAGGGGAATTTTCTGAAATGGTATTGGATGATAATCAGATCAAGGATTTCCAGAAATATTTGATATATAACCATGCCGCAGGAATTGGTGATCCAGCTCCTATTGAATTTGTGCGAGCGGCCATGGCTGGCCGGATCAATGTCCATGCCCATGGAAATTCGGGCTGCCGGCCTGAAATTACGAAAACTTTAGTGGAGATGCTGAACAAAGGTGTAACGCCTTATGTCTGTCAAAAAGGTTCTGTTGGAGCTTGCGGCGATCTGGCTCCCATGTCTCAGATTGCGCTGCTTCTGCTTGGGGAAGGAAAGGCCTATTATAAAGGTGAGCTGTTGGAAGGAAAAGAGGCTATGAATAGATCCGGTATTCCAGTTCCCGATCTTCTTGCCCGAGATGGATTGGCAACTATTAATGGTTCCAATTTTCTTACCGCCATGAGCGCATTGCTCCTTTATGACACCAATAATTGGTTGAAGCAGACTGAAATTGCCGCTGCCATGTCCCTTGATGCGCTGAAAGCCAACATGAAACCCTATACCCTCAAGCTTCATGAAGTGCGTGGTTTTCCAGGGGCGGTGCGCAGTGCAAAAGCCCTACAAAAACTGATCGCAGGAGGAGATTTAAAAGAGGGTAGAATTAAATCCCGGGTCCAGGATGCCTATTCCATGCGATCAACTCCTCAAGTGATTGGTGCTGCCCATGATGCAGTAGCATGGGCCCGCACACAGGTGGAAATTGAGCTGAATGGGATCGGTGATAATCCGATTTTTTTCCCTGATGAAAACATCCATATTTCGGGAGCTAATTTTCAGGGGACTCCTATTTCACTCCCTATGGACATGATTGGGGCGGCGATCACGATGGTCAGTGTTCTATCTGAAAGACGGATGAATAGACTCAATAATCCGGCGTTAAGTGCGGGTCTTCCTGCCTTTCTGACCAAAAGGGGAGGGATGTTTTCCGGAATGATGCTGAGCCAGTATACAGCAGACACTCAAATTGTCGAACAGCGTATCTTGTCTATGCCGGCATCCATCCAGTCCATCCCTGCCGCTGCCGATCAGGAAGATTTTGTGTCCATGGGCATGAATACGGCCATAAAGAATATCCAGATTCTTGATAATGCGTACGGAATCCTGGGGATCGAATTTATGGCTGCGGCGCAGGCTTTGGATTTCAGGGAATATGTTTTTGGAAAGGGCGTGACAAAGGCCAAGGATGTCATCCGGAAATATGTTGAATTTCTTGATATCGACAGACCGTTGTATCCCGACCACACTCGGATGAAAGAGCTTGTCAAATCCTGTGAGATCCTAGAAGAAGTCGAAAAAACCGTCGGCAGCTTAGAATAAAAAAGTCACTCATTATGTTGACTTTCCTCATGATATCGGCTATCATTTGGCATCTTTTTAGATAAGAAAACAAACACTAGATATTGTATATGCCTTGAGGAAATGTAGAACATATTGATATTTTCCTTGACATTTAGATAGAAAAATCCTATAATTACCCACAAAGCAGTCAGCAAAATGAAAATCCTTCTTATTTTTTTCAGAAAGTACTTTATATTTTTTCTGCTCTGTCTATTGGTTTTTGCTGGAGATCCCGAAGAGTTCGCAGATGACAAAACTTTTTTCCATGGTTTTGCGATTCCAAAGCCCATCATAAGAATTGGTTTGGGTATCAACCTAAGTGAGCTCAAAATATCCTCCTCGTCCGGCGTCAAGGTCTATGAGGCCAAGGAGAATTACAAGCTTATTGCCGACAATGTGGATGAAGTTTGGATCAAAGGAAATAAAGAGAAGTTAGATGAAAAATTTTTAATTCAAGTCATCCAATCTGAAGAGAAGGAAGACGCTGAGATTTTTGCTCAAGATTTAAAGACAAAAGTTGACAATAAGGTTTCTGTGGTTCAAAGCACTGCAGAGGGAGCAGCTGATACTTACCAGGTCCTGGTGGGGGATTTTAGAACAAGACAGGAAGCCTTAAGCTATATTAAGAAGCTAAACAGTCTGGGGATCAAGGATACATGGATACTACGCGAAGACATCACGGAGGGAGAATCGAAACCGTTATGGATTCTTGTCGACGACGTACTCAAGAGTTTGAATGATGATACAATTCTTTATTTTATTCCCAGTCATGCTCGAAGCTTCCTTTCTTTTAATGGAAGAGATTACAGGGGAATTTTTGTCCTTCAGGCGACCCGGAAAGGCGTGGTGCTTATAAACATTCTTAACCTGGATGATTATTTGAAGGGTGTTGTACCTAGTGAGCTGTCGCCCTACCAATTTCGAGAATTGGAGGCGCAAAAGGCCCAATCCATAGCCGCGCGTACGTATGCCATTAAAAAGGCCGGTTTGAATGAGGATTTGGGTTTTGATCTCGATGATACTCCAAAATTTCAATTTTACAAAGGCATGAATGCGGAGCATCCTCTGAGCAGTTTTGCCGTAGATCAGACTCGCGGACAGGTTGTTCTGTACAAGGGGAAACTGATTGATGCTCTCTATACAAGCACATGTGGTGGAATGACGGAAGATGTGGAGAAAATATTTAATGGTCCGGCTCTGCCTTATCTGCGCAGCACGGAGTGTGTATACGAGAAACAGAGAGGATATTCTTTTGTGAGTGAACAGAGTATTCTGCCCGTCTATATCGAAGGACAAAACATCGGCCCCCAGATTGCCTATCTCAATAGTCTCGGGATTATTCCCCTGGAAACGGACCCAGTTTTCTATAATGTAGAGGCGTCTTACGAAGAAGCGAAAAACTGGATCGGAAATGCCGCACAAATATTTGGAAAAAATAATATAGTCATAGAAGAGGGTGAGAGGGAACTCAATGTCCAACGGCTTGCTCGATTGATAGTGAATTCTTTCGGTTGGCAGGAAAGAGTCGATAATTTGATGTTTCCGAGTGAGAAAGATTTTATTTTAAAGAGCATGAATGGAAGGAATGGTGATAAGGGTGATAATATGGCCTACCTCATTCAGGCGAGTGTTTTTCCACCGAAAGATGATCTGCAGGATCCGGAAAGAAATATCTCTCGAGGCGAGCTCATCATCTATCTCAACAAAGCGGTTCTGAGCCACGAGACTCCTTTTGAGGAAGGTTTTTTTAACAGAATAGAAAATGACCTTGTGTTTATAGATGTCGAAAAAGAAGAAAAACAGTTCGTCTTTTCGCCTGAAGCTTTCATTCTTATCAACAGCCATGGAGATTATCATTTTGCTTCGGAAGTTTATCTTATCGGAGGAGAAAGAATCAGGTGGGTAGAAAAAGACGGATTGGCCGGATATGTCGAAATTATTGATCTTCCGCAGACCAACACCCTGGATCGCAGCTCTTCTTATCATTCCTGGCAGGTGCGTAAGTCAAAAATTGAACTGGAAAATAGGATCAACCAGTTCTATCCCATCGGCGAACTGATCGATATTATTCCGCAAACGAGAAGTGCATCAAATAGAGTTGTAGAACTCCTCATTTCCGGAGTGGAATCACAAGCCGTGGTGGAAGGACTGCGGGTTCGAAGAGTTTTGGGCCTTAGAGAGACCCTGTTTGTCATCGATAGAGACTATGATGAATCCGGAAACATTATTCATTTCGAGTTTAATGGTAAAGGTTGGGGACATGGAGTTGGTCTCTGTCAGGTGGGAGCCTACGGTATGGCTCGGGCAGGCGCAGACTATGAGGAGATCTTGAAAAAATATTACTACGGTATTACAATAGGGAAAATTTATTAATTATTGGGAGTTTTCAATTGTTGAAAGAGAATCTGAAAGCACAACTCATTGACGTTGTTAAAGAAAAATCTTTTATCACCAACGTAGAGCGAGTCCTTACTTCCGGAAAAACAAGCCATTATTATATCGATGCAAAAATGACCACTCTCGATCCCAAGGGAGCTAGCCTTATCGGAAGGCTGATCCTCGAAATCCTCAAGCCCTACGAGTTTGATGCCATCGGTGGGTACACCCTAGGGGCCGATCCAATCGTTTCTGTTGTGTCGGCTTTTTCGGCAGAATCCGGCAGGCCTTTTCCCGCTTTCATCGTGCGGAAGGAATCCAAAAAACACGGCGAGAGAAAATTGATCGAAGGTCCATTTCAGAAGGGTTGGAATGTTATTATTGTCGATGATGTCGTGACTTCGGGTGGATCCACTCTCAAAGCCTGTCAGGCTGTTGAAGGGGAAGGCGGGAAGGTCGTCTTGACTTTGACAATCGTTGACCGGCTTGAAGGTGGCCGGGAGAATCTGGAGGCTGCCGGCTACGAATTTATTTCACTCCTTACTAGAGACGACCTCCTTACTTGAATTATTTATAAAAACTGCCGACACATACTACTCATCTTAAATGATATCGACTTTGTGGCATGATTCGTAGTCGTATCTCGAACACCACTTTATTTGTTAGCTAATTAATCTAAAATGTCGGCATTTTTTACCCCAAGGGGGCAAGCCGATCTTACCACATCTGCTTCGTTATGACCCAATCGCGGTGGAAAACCACAGCTTCATGGGCCAATGCCTCGCATCTGTAGCAACCTCGACTCGTAAATAATCCAAGTCCACTTGAATTATTTATAAAAACTGCCGACACATTTCATGCAAAGGATTCGAGGATTAAAGGGTTCAAGGATTCAAGTGCTTTTTTTCTGAAGATTTTTATTTATCAGTCTCAATATATCAAGGTCCCCATATAGTAATATTTGGATTTCCATCTCATAATTTAATTCGGATCATCTCTAAAAGAGTTGGCAGGATCATAAGGATTCAAGGATTCTAGGGTTCAAGGATTCGAGTAAAATGCTTAAGAATTATAAAGAATTGAAAGTTTGGCAAAGAGCTTATCAGCTATG
>SDBU01002769.1_pt1 | contig 22861 bp, 26 predicted proteins | sample 2277071 | NCBI WGS metagenome assembly SDBU01 (sample SAMN10397929, study PRJNA504765) | marine sediment metagenome | isolation source: marine sediment core GS08_GC12, 126 cmbsf | place: Arctic Ocean: Gakkel Ridge, Loki's castle | collected 2008 | reverse complement strand
AATCTTTATTAAATATGTCACCAGTTTTAGGTGGTGCAATAGATTTAACTAAAGGTTTATATCAAGCTTTATCTGCTTCAGTTCCTGAAGATAATGCAATAGAATTTTTAGCGGTAGCTGCAAAATCAGCAAAAGCTGGTGTAACAGATATTACTACATCTGTGGATGCTTTAACCACAGTTTTAAATGCTTATGGTATGGAAAGCACAGAAGTAACTAAAGTGTCTGATATCATGTTTAAGACAGTTAAACGTGGAAAATTAACTTACGAAACTTTATCTGGTGCTTTAGGAACAATAGTTCCAATTGCTGCTCAAGTTAATTTATCTTTTGAAGAATTATCTGCTGGTATTGCTACATTAACAAAACAAGGAATTGATGTTAACACAGCTACAGTTCAAATGAGACAAGTTTTAGTTTCTATTTTGAAACCTACAAAAGAGGCTACTGAAGCAGCAGAAAGATTAGGAATTGATTTTACTACAACTGCATTAAAAACAAAAGGATTTTCAAAATTTTTAGGTGAAATCATAACTGTAGCTGGAAATGATGTTGATGCTTTAACTGCATTATTTGGAAATGTTAGAGCTTTATCCGGAATTATGGCTTTATCAGGGAAATCTGCGGCAACTTACGCAGAAGATTTAAGAAAGATGCGGAGTGCTTCAGAAGGTGCTGGAGCTACTCAAGAAGCTTTATCAAAACAAATGGAAACAATGGATTTTTGGATCAAAGTAGTTGGAAATGTATTAGAGAAATTTAAAATTCAAATTTGGGAAGGTTTAGTTTCTCCATTTAAAGCAAGTATTGAAAACTCAGATAATATGGAAAAAGCACTTGAAGAAATTCAAGATAGATTAATTAAATTAGGCACAGATATTGGAACTGTAATAGGAACAGTTATTAAATTTTTTATAGATTTTCATAAAATTATAGGCATAGTTGCAGGTTCATTAATAACGTTTTGGGCTGTTAAAAAAATGACAGGTTGGGGAAGTAATCTTAAACTGACATTAGCTAGTGCCAAATTAGGAATGTCGAAATTAAAAATTGCTTCTTTGAAAGCTGGTGGAGCACTTAAATTAGTAGGAAAAGCTGCAAAATTTGTTATTGGGCCTTTGGGTCTGGTTACTGGTGGACTTATATTAATAGGAATTGAAGCTTCAAAAGCTAGAACTCGTTTTATAGATTTTTCTGATGCTTTAGAAAAACGAGCAAATGCTGGTGGTGAAAAAATAAGTTGGATCAAGAAAAATTGGGAAGCACTAAATTTAACTATAATGAAATATGGTATTGCTGGAGATGTTGCTGATAAAGTACAAAAAAAATTAATAGAAGATACAGAAGAACTTAACAAAAAGAATGTAGAATATGGTAAACAAATTGTTGCTGCTGTCAAGGAAACTAAAATTTATAATTCAGTATTAAAAACGCTTGGAATTGTTAGTGCTTCTTCTGCTGCAAAAATGGAAAAAGCTATGAAATCAAGTTTAGATTCTATTGTTAAATCCTATGAAGCAGGTACTTTAAAGGGAAATCAATTAACTTTTTCAGTAGCTAAATTAAGAAACGAATACTTAGAGGCTGGAAAAACTGTACCTCCGGCATTAGAAGGTATTTATGCAGAAATTTTAAAACAAGAATCTGCAAATAAACAAGCAAAAGCTTCTTGGGATGCTTTTAAACAAACTATTAGAAAAGCTTTACCGGATATGGTTAAAGTAATGAAAACTACCAAAGGAATTACTGAAGTTTTAGAAGAAATGAAAACTAAAGGTGGTGATACATCAAAGATGATTTTGACTTTTAAAGATACTATTAATAAATTATATAAAGAAGCAGAACTAGCAAAAGAGATGTTTGGAACAGAAATTCCAGAATCTTTAATAGAATTAAAAAATAAATTAGATGCAAGTGGTGGATCAACACAAGGATTAAAATCTAGTATAACTAATTTAGATGAAGTATTAAAAAAAGCTTCAAATGGAATTGATGATAATAGACAGAAAGTTGAAGTTTGGGGTTATGGTTTAGATAATTCGGTATTTTCTATTAAGGAACTTGCAGAAGCTGCTAAAGAGATGGGAGCAGTATTTGAAGTTGATGTGCGGAAATCTTTAACAAAAACAATATTAAATTTTGAAGTGCTTAGTAAATCAGGTAAATTAACAGCACAAAGTCAATTAACAATGGTAAAAAATATTTTAGATCATTTTGAACAACTACCTGAAGAAGCACCAAAGAAATTTAAAAAATTATATAATAAATTAGAAAAAGAAATTAAAGAAGGTGGTAAACAACTAAGTAAACAATTTGGAAAAAATTTACAGCATGTAGGAACATTATTTGGGTTACTTGGTGAAGATGTTGGAGGAAATTGGGGTAATGTTTTAACTTCAGTCGGAACTGGAATAGAACAACTTGGAATACAATTTGAAAATGGAGTTACAGATTGGAAGTCTATTTTAAATACTTTAGGGCCAGCAATAGCTGCAATCGGTGGAGCTTTCGGAGAAGCACTTGGTGGATTAAAAGAGGGTGAAAAATCTTTTGCTAAAATAGGTGCTGGTTTAGGTTCTGCAATTGGTAGTTTATTAGGTCCACTTGGTAAGGTTGCTGGTGGATTTTTAGGTGGAATTTTTGGAGGCTTAGTTAAGAAAAAAGAAAAGAAAACTTTTGAACAGCGAATGGCAGAACAATTAGTTCAATCTATGAATATTATAAAAAATGTTATGTCAAAATACGGAAAAATTTCTGACGAAACAGCAGAAAAAATAGCTAAAGCTGGGGAAAAAATGAAAGGTTTTGTAGCAGAGTCAATTCATTTTGCGGATGTTATAAGAGATGTTGGTGTTAATCAAGAAAACATCAATGCATTGTGGGAAAGATCCACAAGCATACTAGACAACTATAGTGAAGGACTTATTGATGCCAGCACAGCCTCAGACACTTTAAATGATGTATTTGAACTGATGATCGAAGGTGCGAAAGATCTTAATAGAGAAGGTTCAGCAGCAATGATTAAATTTATTCAGAAAGCCAGAGAACTTGGGCTAGAAATTGCTTCAATGTCAGAATATATTTTAGAAGAACTTGACAAGATTCCTGATGCATTGAAAACTTTAGTAGATATGTCAGGAAAGCATTTTGAAAAATTTGGATCAATTGCGATTCTTACCTTTAATGCAATGATAGCGGAAGGAAGAACTTATATGGAAACTTTAATAGCATTAAAAGGACCACTTGAAGCATTAAAGGATAAATTTGAAAAATTTGGAATTGAAGTTCCTGAATATTTAAAACCATTATTTGATTTACTAGATGTAATGGAATTAAACCCAAAAATTTTTGAAGGTTTAGATGCTTCGATAACAATTTTAAAAGCACTTTCTAACACAGCATATTTAACACAAGATTCTTTTGATGCTCTTGCGGCGAGCGCGGGTCGGTTTGCAAGAGCAATTCTTGGGATAGATGGAAATCTAAATAATGCTATGAAAACAATGAAACTAACAGCAGGACAAATTAATCAATTATTGCCAGTTGTATCTCAATTTGTTGGGGCAGCAGCATTATTTGGATTAGGTGTACCGAGATGGATGAAAACATTTGTTACAGAACAACTTGGAGTTGATTGGAAAGAGTTTAAAAATATATCACAAGCACAGGCAAATGCAGGAATTGCCACAGTAGACCATCTTAGTAAATTACGAAAAGAGTTTAAAACACAACAGGGAATGGGCAGAAATATTTTATCTGAATATAGAAGAGATTTTAAAAGACAACAGGATCATATGAATGATAATTTAAGACGTATTGCAGACAATACATCGGGTGGAAAAGATGAAAACGTTCAGCATGGTTTTAATGGTATAGTAACAGGGCCGAAAAATTTTCATATTGAAGCAGGAAGAACTGAGGAAGTAAGAATATCACCAACAAACCAAAGCCATAGAGAATTTGGTGGTGAAGTTGTAGTGCCTCCAATTATTATCAAACCTATAAAAATATCTCTTGCAGAAGAGGGTGATTTTTTAATAAATTTTATCCAAGAAGCAGCAGAAGATGAAAGAATTAGTTTTCCAGAAAAGGCGATACATTCAAATGACTAAGTTATTTAAAAGGAGAGTTCTATGACTAATGCTTCATTTTTATTTTCAAATATCTGGGATTCCGGAACATTAACAGCTAGTACAGAATTTACTGGTTTTGAAGGTTCAAATACTAGAAGAAAATTTCCAACAGAATCTTGGAGAAGTTCTTATGGAGTTTTTGAGCAAAACGGAAATTTTGTTATAACAACTTCAAATCAAAAAATTGATTTTGAAGAATCACCAGCTACTCCTTTAGTGGCAACTTTAACACCTGGAACCTATACAAAATTTACTTTAGGACAAGAAATTGTAACACAATTAGACGCTTCAGGAGCTTCAAGTTATACATTTTTTACAAACTATTTAACTGGAAAAATCAATATTACAAGTGATTTATCTGGAGCCGGAAATATTTTCACTTTATTGTGGAATTCTGGAGCTAACAAAGCAAATTCTGTAGCTGATACAATCGGGTTTGATGATTCAGCAAATGATTCCGGTGCTGGAAATTATACTGCCGATAATATAAGAATACATACAGAAGAATGGTTAAAAAATGATATGGGATCAGCAAAAAGTTTTCAAGCTTTTGCTATTAGGCATCATAATTTACAAGCTGGTGCAACTGCTCAAATTCAAGCACATTCTGCTGATAGTTGGGGATCTCCTGATATTGATGTTAATATTCCTATAATAGCTGATTTAATGATTTATTTTTGGAGTTCATCACAAAGCAAAAGGTGGACAAGATATATTATAAATGATGTTGATAATAGTAATTTGTTTACAGAAGCAGGTAGAATTTTCTTGGGGCCGTATGTTACAACCACAGTTAATTTCAGAAGGGATTATGGGCAATCACATCATGATCCTAGTTCTATAAATTACTCAGATGGTGGTCAATTATCGGCTGATAAAAAATCAAAATACATATCTTTAGGATTAGTTTTTGAGCATATAACAGCAGCAGAATTGGCAAATTTTAGGGCTATGTGGGATGCTTTAGGATATACAACAGAATTATTTTTTACAAGGGATAGAGATAAACAAGATACTACAACTCATTATATGAGAATTACAAACTATAATTGGAAACATGTAATAAGAGATGATGATTTTACAATTTCGTTAGGCTTGGAGGAATTGAGATAAATGGCTATTTCAGATTTAGCAAATATTGTAGACGGCAACAAAGTTATTTTAACTAAAATATATCCGTCAAACAATATAGCCGGTTCTGGATGGACACAGCATGGTGTTTATACTAATACTTGGTATACTAGTTTTACAGCAGGAATTCCTGATAGAATAAAACAACAAGTAGTTGATGATACAATAATCACAAATACAGAAAGATTTTCAATTGCAGAATGTGATGGTACTGCAAGTAGCTGGTATTATGATTTTACAAACAAAGTTTTATATGTTCATACAGCAGGAAGTGATGATCCTGGGGTAGATTTACCAGATCCGTTAGGGGGAGAACGCTATATATATGCTATAATAGTTAATTATTGGTATTATTTCACAAATAAACAATTTACTGATTTTCCAGTAATTTATCCTAGAACAACAGAAGCTTTTTTAAATCCTGATTTTGAAAATTGGACAAGTTCCACAGCTTTAGTAAATTGGAGTTTATCAGCAGGTGGTTCTTCCACTGTAAGTAGGGTGTATGTATCAGATAGGGCCAAAGGGGCTTATGTGATTGGAATGGTGATAGACGCTGGAAATACCCAAGGAAATGCCTATCAAGATATTACTTTGCCTTCAGGAGCAAAATGTAAGCTTTCAATAGATTATAAACATGCAGATCCTGCAAAAACTTCTAAAATAATTATTAGAGATTCTGGTTCTAACAAATATTTGAATTCAAGTGGTAATTGGCAAACTGCAAGCACAACTATTTTTTTGGCTAATTCAACAGATTGGCTCACTTATGAAATAACATTTAATGCTCATGAATCTTACACAAATTATAGAATCCAATTTGCTTCATTAAGTGCGGCTTCAACTACTTGTTGGTTTGATAATAGTTCTGTAAAAGTATATCGAGAAGATAATTATTATTTACCATTTTTGAGTAATTTTGATTTACCTGCAATTGAGCAATCAATTGACTTTTTCTTTAGTGGCGCATTTAAGCAAAATTATGGTAAATTAAGTATGGTAAATGCTGGGTTTTGGTATGAAGAATTGGTCAGTAGAAATTTTGAAAGCCATACAGTAGAATCATATTTAGGACAAAAGGAAGATGATATAGAAGATTTTGAATTAATTTATTCTGGAAGAATAAAAAACCCAACCACAACAAATTCAAGAGCAACTTTTACGATAATTGATGATAGGGTTTTGACTTCAAAAACAATTCCTACTGAAAAATTTTGGGTAGCGGATTATGCAAATTTAGAGGAAGGTGCTTCTGGTTTTGTTATTCCAGTTATTTATGGGCAAATTGCAAATATTGCCCCTATTTCTATTGATACGACAACTTTTACATATAAACTGGCTGGGCATGAATTAGAAGATATTACAGATGTTTATAAAGATGGAGATCAATTAACTATTACTACGGATTATACTTTGGATTTAGCAAATGGTGAATTTACATTAGTTGCAGATCCTGAAGATGGTTTTATAACTTGTGATGTAAAGGGTAAAAAATGTGATTTTGAAGATGGTACTTATTCAGAAAATGTAGCAGATATTTTATATGATATTTTAGTTAATTTAGTTGGAATTGAAGTAGCATTAATTGATTTAAAATCTTTAGTTAGTTTAAAAATTTCTAATACTGAAAATTGCATGTTATATTTAGATACCCCTCATTCTTCTACAGAAAAATTAAGAACTTTAATGGGTTCTTCAATGTTTGTTATAATAGAAACTATAGATAGAAAAATAAAATTTGTACCTGAAGCAATAGGATCTGGTCTTCCTGTTGTTTATGATTGGCAAATAAGCAATTATAGGGAATATTATAATTCTTCTACTATTTATTCTGATATAATAATAAGATATAATAGAAATCCGGCAGACAATAAATGGGATAGAAAAACTTCAGATAGTCTAACAAATTCTAGAGTAAACGTAACATATAATAAAGAAAAAACTTTTACTTTTTCTTCTGCTTTTCGTAATGCTGGAGCCGCCACCAATTTGACACAATGGTATTATAACCAATTATCTTCCCCAGTTAGAACAGTAGAAATGGATTTACCTATGGAATTTTTTGATTTAAATGCAAGCGACAAAATTTATATAAACAAGACAGAAAAAGATAGAGATGGAAATGATTATGCTGTGTTAACTAATGAACTGTTTAAAATACTTTCGATTAAGAAAAATTTTAGAACTGGTTTAGTTAGAATAAAAGCAGTTGTATATACAAGCTTCTCTGCGGACAGACCATAAGGATATTAATATGGATAATAAATCTGGATTTGTAAACCAAGAAAGAATGGAATTTGAGTTATTCCATGTTAAACGTAGAATCACAGCTGCAAGCCATTGGAAGAAAAATGGTACTGATATATACTATAAAGAGGGGAATGTTGGAATTGGGCTAATAAACCCGGCATATGATCTTGATGTAACTGGGAATATAAATTATACTGATACTATTTATTATGGTGGAAACGCTTTCATTCAACAACCTGCTGATAGAAATTTATTTATTGGAGTTGGTATACTAGGTGCTGGATTAAACGCTCTTTACTCGCTCACAATCGGAGACAAGAATGTTGGTATTGGGGTTCATGCCTTATACGCCCTCACGACCGACTCAAGAAATACCTGTGTTGGGTATTATGCTGGTGCACTTTTTGCCACATTTGGTGAAAACTCTTGTTTTGGAGCTTATGCCGGAGCAAGGGCTACAAAAGAAAGTGGCACATATCTAGGCTATCAGGCAGGATATACTTCTGGCAGAACTTTATCTGGAGTAGGGAATACATATGTTGGCCGTCAAGCTGGGGCCGGCACAACTACGGGATATAATAATTCTTGCTTCGGGTTCCTTGCAGGAAGCGGAATTACCGAGGGTCTTCAAAATGTTTGCATCGGAAGAACCAGTGGATCAAACCTTACTACCGGAGATGAAAACACGTTTCTTGGCCATGGTGCCGGTGCATTTCCAGGGCAAGGAAATATAAACTACTCCATAGCCCTTGGAACCAATGCTCAATGTACGGCAAGCAATCAGATGGTTATAGGTGCTACCGGGAGGGCAATTACAAACATTTACGTCAGTGAAGGTGTAACAAATGCATCTCCAGTAGCTTTTACACTTCAGACTACAGGAGCGACAGGCTCAAATGGTCCCGGTGCGAATTTTAATCTTGCCGGGGGAAAGGCCACTGGAAACGCTGCAAGCGGCGAGGTCGTATTTAAAACGTCTACAGTAGGGTCAAGTGGCTCTACGCTTCAGTCTCTTGCAGAGATAGCTAGAGTTGGTACAGATGGGATTTACATAAAGAATCAAAAGGAACTCAGGTTCTACGATAATGGGAATTATGTAGGTTTTAAAGCTCCGGGACTTGGTGCTGATAAGATTTGGGTTTTACCAGCAACGGATGGGAGTAACTTGCATTTCCTCCAAACTGACGGTAGCGGAAACCTCACCTTTGCATCTGGCATAAGCGGTATCGGGGCCAACGAAATAAATGACACCCATATAGATTGGGGATTAAGCGCTACTCAGGTTAATGCGGATGATATGCCGTACACGTCCGGAGAAACTGTACATAAAATGTTCGACGAATCGCTTAATTCTGGGCTAATGCACGACTGTATCATTGTTGACGCGGGAACGCTTGATATAACATGGCCTGCGACGCAGATTTTTGATGCTAGCGTTGACTCTGAGGTGGACATTAATTCCGGTAGTGGAACGTGTACGGACAATTTAACCAACTACTTAATTTGGACTTCCGGCTCGACCCTAACCCTTGGCACAACTCCACCGGATGATTCTGCCAATGAAATAGGTATAGCTCATATTGTTTGTATGGGTAACGATATTTGGGCTATCCACCAAGAAGATCGTATTTATGTAAGGGAGTACGAAATATCAGCCGCTATGGGACAAATGTTTCCAGCTATCGTAACGAATGGATTAATAGTAAGTGAAGATACCGACGGAACGAATGCTTTTGATTTAACTATCTCTACTGGAGTCTATTACGTTAATGGACATTTAAGAAAATCTGTAACGGGGTTTAATTCAAGGGCGACTAATTTGGTACGCTGGTATCACTCTTCGGGTGTCTGGACGTCTGACACTAATCATTCTATAAGTAACACTCAATGGGACGATCCGGCAAAAGTAGGCGGACAGGGGCTTGAAACGGTAAGTGCCTCAAAGTATTATGCTCATGTTATTTTTCTAGTGGAGTCAACTATACACGTTGTTTACCCTGACGCTGAGTATAATACAATAGCCCAGGCTGTTGAAGGGGGCGGGGGAAATAAGCCACCTGGATTTCTCGATGAGCCTTTATTAATGTGTATAGTTATGAAGGGTAATGATGCCGCCCTGCCAACGGCTGGAGGTGAAAGGTGGATAGATTTGCGACCATTGACTACCGGCTCGGTAAACGCTGGCATAGTAACCGACCACGGCAATTTATCTGGGCTGACCGACATTGCTGACCATCCTGGTTATGTTACACACTCTCTAGCGACTGCCGCGAATGACTTCCTGGTGGCTTCAGGCTCAGGCGTTATCATCAAGAAAACCCTAGCTGAAACTGGGGCGATACTTGAGGCTGATATTCAACACGATAACATTCAGGGAGTTACCGCAAATCAGCATATAGATTGGACAAGCACTGCTAGTAATTTTAATACTTCTGGTACTATAAACGGCGGTACGAATTTATACTTGGGTACTGATGATATACAGTTTGGCAGAATATATTTATATGGTCACGCCACTGGTAGTCCTATTGGCGGTGAGGTTCAGTTTTATACCGCTGCTGACCACGATAGTAGCGTGGAGAATTACTATATCTCCGTCTACACGGACGCTTTTTATATATCTCGCATGGGCCATAATGACATAATATTAGATTCAAGTGGTAATGTCACACTTTTTGGTACTATCTCGGCGGCTTCTGGCTCTACCATTACTGGTACATTGTCATCTGGCAATATAATAATGACCGCTGCTGCACCTGCGATATTCTCAAACACATCAGATGGCTCTGATAATAAACGCCTTTTGTTAGGTGGTGGCGGTGGAGCATTCCAGAACAGGGGGGCAAACATCGAATGTAGGGGCAATGAATATGCAACCGGAGCTGGTGAATTACGTTTTCAGGCTGGAAATGCCGCCAGCGGTACTATAGGTTTCTACACTGAAGCAGCTAACCTGAAGCTCCTAATAGCTAAAACTGGGGCTGCTACATTCTCGTCATCTGTTAGGGCTAATGGTGGATTTAGTGATGGGGCTAATGTTGGAATAGATGCTACGTTTATAAATGGTGACGGTGCTACCGTTACTGTATCAGGTGGAATTATAACGAGTATAGTATGATAACTTTTGATTTTAGTAAGGAGATATAATGACTATGTTAGGAATAGTTGGTTTTAAATTTAAATAGTTTACAAGATGAAGTTAATAATATATAAAAAATTTATTTTAGGAGTTTGAAAAATGGCGAATGACAAAAAACAGAAGGTTTTAAGATCCAAAGTAGTTAAGGATAAATACCCGGTTAGCATTGAATTTTCGAATGTTGCAAAACGTATGTTTAGAGAATTAGTTTCAAGACAACAAACGGAAATGAACCAAGCTTTAGAGGAGGTTTACAAAGATTTAGGATTATGGGATAGAATACAACTACAGAATAAAACTAACGAAATTTTTACGTTACAGAAAAATTTTCAAGGTGTAACTATAACTAAAAAACCCGGATTAAAATTGGAACCTGGAAATGAAAAGTAATGGTTCAAACGGAGATTGGAAAGGGAAAGTCAATGAATGGCGTGGTTATGTTGGGAGATTCATAGAAGATATTGATAAAAGTGTTATAGATTTTAGAGAATCTTTAGATACCATAGAAGCAAAAAATGAACATACAAACAATGAAACACAACGAGTAGTAGTAGCTGAGATGAACAAATTAACGTTATTAATCCGAGAAAATAAAGCTGAAATAGATGAAGAAATAACTTGTGTAAATTCAAGAGTTAATAAATTGTATATAAAGGTAGCAGGTATTGCAGCAGGAATGGGAATTTTAATAAGTGTAGCAGTTAAAATAATTGCTGAAAAGGTATTTTAAAATGGAGATTAAAAACGAAAAAAATATTATAACTCAGATTAGATTTATTGATTCTATAACAAATGAATTTGAAAGACGAAATAAATTGATTAAACCAGATTTAGAAATTTGTGAATCAATTGAAAAAGCAGAATCAATTATTTTAAATCATGTTAAATTTGTTGGTAGAATACTAGAAGTTTTAAGAAGGGAGAACAAAATCATGAAAGAAAATTTAGGTCAAAACTACGCAAAATTAATTGGATTAGCATCACCTTATGAGCAAGTAATACATAAATTAAGAGATACAAAAAATGAATTAGATATGTATTTAAAAATTATTCGTGAAAAAATAGTAACAAATATTAAAAAACAAAATAATAATTTTAAAAAAAATCGCAAAGTAAAACACTACGAATATTGACCCTTTATGTTAGTATTAATAAATTGAGTGTTTCTTGTAAGTTGTTTATTTTTAGTATGTTGGAAATTATGTATTTTCGTTAAAAGTCTCTTAGAATCGACTACAGAGCATATTTGCCATTTCTTACCGGAATGGCATTTTTTTTAGTTTAAATTATTTTAAAAAAGACTTGACAAGCGATAATTGATATTATATATTGTAATTGATAATTTTTATAACACAAAGGAGAACAAAATGAAAGCAATTTTAAAAATAATAGTAATAATTTTAATTTTGTTATTTGCCTCAACTTTGTATGCTGATGACTGGAAATTTAAAACACTACAATACTCTTATATTATGTTAGATTATGCTGATCTATTTACTACTTGGAAAGCACTAGAAAACCCGAGTTTAAGAGAGACTAATCCATTTGCTAGATGGTATTTTAAAAGACCACTTATAGGTGCAGCAATTACATTTGGTGCTAATCTGGCAATATATCAACTTGGTAAACTGTTATATAAGTCAAATAAAACTCTGGCATATATTACAGTAGGAATTCTAGTCACAGTTAAAACTTACGTGGTAATACATAATTATAAATTAATAAATTTATTTTAAAATAAATAAAAAAAAGACTTGACAAGTGATAATTGAAGCTATATGTTGAATAACATAGGTGTACAAAATGAAATCAAAAATAACAGTACAGAAGTTAAAAATAGTAATTCAAACAGCAATCCAAAAAAGTAATCCGGCATTATTTAAAGCTATAAAAATTGTTTATAGCTTTCAAACTTCAGAAGAACAATTTGCTGATAATACTTATTTTCATAACGGACAAGGATTTACTGCTTTTGATGCTGAGATATTATCAAGTTTTGCAAGACAGATAATAAATTGGGAAACTGGTTTGTCTAAATTTAGACAACCGCTTTCAAAAAAACAACTTGAAATTGCCAGGAAAAAAATGATAAAATATTGGAAACAATTAATGCCAATGGCAAGAATAAAATTAGAAGCATAAAATGAAAGACAAAACAATACGGAGAATATTAGTTATTATTGGAATGATTATAATAATTTGTTTTTAAACAAAACAAGTAGTTGTCATATATGTCAACTGCAAGAAAGGAGAAATAAAATGAGTAAAGTTTCAGACCAAGCTATTAATTTAAATTTTTGGAAATGTATAGAATCTAATTGTAATAGAATTAATATTGGATTAATTACAGATGATATTCATGATTTTTGTTGTTTATATTGTAAAAGTACTTTAATGGATATACCAGTTTATTTAGCTGATAGAAAATAAAATAAAAATAAAACTTGACAAGCGATATAACTAAACATATATTGTAATTATGAACAACACAAAGAACACACAACAAACCGGAAAAGTCAAATCCAGCACAACTCCTAAAATGGGTCATTACGGATTAGCTTTCGCATTAGAGAATTATAACAAAGATATGACTGAAGTTTTCAGCATATTACAAAAACAAAACAAAGGATTATAAAATGACAAAAAGATATGAGGTTAAGAGATATGATTCTTTATTTCCAATTTTTTATTTAGTTGCCCCTATATTATGGGTTTTGGGAGCATTTATTTTATGTGGACTTGGTGGAATATTTAAAATTATTGGTGTAATACTTATATCAATATTTATTTTTAAGGTAATTTTAATTTGTGAAACAGGATGAAAAAACTAAAAGCTGAAGACGGTCAACATTTATGGAAAAAAATTGTCAAATCAAATCTAGGAAAAGAATGGTGTGGAGTAGATATCTGTTCACTAACAGAAAAATTATTGAAAGTTAAGTTTACTTATAACGGAGAAATGAAAAAAACTTCTGCTGGTAGTTGTATTAAATTAAATAAACATTATCATTATGCTAAAAGACATTTTCCCGCATTAGTTGTAATTTTTGAAAATATGAGATATAATCTAGAACATGAAATAAAGGAAAGTTAGATGACAAAATGGAAACCTTGGGAAAAGTTGGAATTACTTAAAAGTGCTTATTATGAATATGAACCAGAAATTAAAAAGGAAAATAAATATGATTATTCAGTTGCAGCTATAGACGGAAATTCACAAAATGATCCTTCAATAAATTTTTTTAAAAATCTTAATTGGTACTAAAAGGAGAATAAAATGAAACATTACAGAGTTCAAGGAACAGTTGAAAAATCTTTGGAATTTAGAGAATTTGATGAAGATGTTATGATCACTAATGAAGAAGAAATGTCAGTATTAATTTTTGACAAAATAATAGCTAGATTAAAACAAAGGTTTGGACAAGATGCTAAAATAACTATTTTATGCTGGGAGACTTTACGTGGGCAAAAAGAATAGAATACCTATGTCAAAGTTCACATTCAGAAAAAAAATGTCTGTATGCTCATCTGAGTGCCCCAAATACTACAAAGGAACTGTAAAACAAGATGGAATAATAGAAAAAACAATATCTTGCAAAGATTCTTGTTCTTTAAGGAGAAATTAAAATGCAAAGAAGTCTACAAAATCATAAAGATATTCAATTTGAACGTTTTATTGACAGTTTAGATATGAGTATTGATGTTTCTATTAAATGCAGATTTGATCTATACGGGTTCCATGAACTTTGTAAAACCTGCAAATATAATTGTAAAGTTGCCGGAACATCAATTTCAACAAACACAAAATTTAATTGTGTAAAAAGGAGAAATTAAAATGGGTGTTTATAATGCTCACAGAGTATTTTTTGTATATTCTGATGATATTGCTTTATTAGTATTAAAATTACTAAATAGCAGCACTCCAAGTGAAGAAGATAGAGATGCTATTGATGATATAATAGAAACAGTACAATTATATAATGATAGTCACAGCAATCATTAAGCCAAAAAATCTTCTTTAATGTCGTTTACAGCTATCAAAAATTTATTTTAAATTATTTTAAAAAAAGACTTGACAAGCGATAACTAACGATATATATTATAATTATGAACAACACAAAGGAGAATAAAATGATTATTTATGAAAGAATTTACAAAGCACTTGACAAATTACTTCCTGATGGTATTGAAAGTTTTTGCTCTGATCCAGAAGGTTATGCCAAGCTTCAATCTAAAGGATATATGGATTTAAATATTGATGTACAGAATTGGAAAGAAAAAAACAAAAAGACTTTTAGAATTTCAATGGCTCATAACAGTATTCAAAATGGTGATGTAATGTGCAATCCTGACATGGAAATCAGAATCCATCGAGAAGCAAAAATGGCTGAAGCTTTAACTTTCCAGAATGACTATGTGGGAGTATTTAATAGAGTTTATAAAGAAGGTGATGAAAACATGGTAAATATGAAAATGAAAAAAGAATTAAACTCCTTTTTAAATCAATGGTTAAAAAATATAAAAATGCAAGGGCATAAATAAAAATTGACAAAGTAATGGAAATATAGTATAATGAAAATAATAACTCTTTTGTGTGTTTTGTTCAAGGAACGAGGGTGGGAGATATCCCACCCTTTTCCGACTTTAAATTTTAAAAATACTTGACAAATGAGATCAAAAATGATAATAGAAGTTAATAACGTAATGTCTAGAATCTATAATGCTACAGAATGGTTTAATGAACTTGATGAATTTTTATCTGTTTTTCATCCTCAGTACAAAAGAAGTACAAAATATAAACAAGGTCTTTGGGATGGGAAAACACATTTTTTTAAAGTTAAAACTGGAAAATTTCCAACTGGAATGCTTTTTAAAATTCGTGAATTTTGTAACAAAAACAACATAGAATTAGTTACAAAAGATTTAAGAATTAAACCAACTATTAATGATGGAATGTTAGAAAGAATAGGTTTAAATGGAATAACTTTAAGAGATTATCAATTAGAAGCTGTTTTAGAATCAATTAAAAAACAACGTGGTATTTTAAGACTTCCCACAGGATCAGGAAAAACTGAAGTAGCTATAGCAATAGTCAAAGCTTTAAATTTAAAAACTTTATATTTAGTTCATACAAAAGATCTGTTACATCAAACAGCAGAACGTTTTAAAAAACGTATTCCTGAAATTGATGTAGGAAAAATTGGTGATGGAATTTGCACTATCGGAAATGATATTACAATAGCAATGGTACAAAGTTTAAATAATATTAAAGAAAAAGATATAATATTTTTTAAAGATATAATGAAATATTCTCAAGTTTTAATCATAGACGAATGTCATCACACATCAGCAAAAATTTGGCACACAATTGCTATGTATGCTCATTATAGCTTTTTCAGATTTGGGTTATCCGGGACTCCCTTGCATAGAACAACAGTTGATAATTTAAAGTTAAATGGTGCTGTTGGTGATATTATTTATGAGCTACCTACAATTGAATTAATTAAAAGAGGTGATTTATGTCCAATTGATTTAAAAATTTTAGAAATTAATTATATGTCTTATGAGCAAAAATGGCAAAAAATTTATAAAGATGCAATTGTAAGATGTGAAGAACGAAACGACAAAATTATTGAAATAGCAAAAACACATTTTAATAAAGGTGAAAATGTGATGATTTTGGTAAGAGAAATTGAACATGGAAATATTTTAATTGAAAAACTAACTGAAAATAATATAGCAAATGTTTATTTACAAGGAACTACAAAAAGTGAAATAAGAGAAATTGAAAAACAAAAATTCAATTCGCCAAATAAAAATTTCGTTTTGGTTGCGACTACAATTTTTGATGAAGGAGTAGATCTTCCAGAAGTTAATGTTTTAATTTTAGCTGCTGGTGGTAAATCTCAAGTAAAAACTATACAAAGAATTGGTAGAGGACTTAGAAAAAAAACAGATGGGAGTTCATTATCAGCTTATGATTTTTATGATAATAGTAAATATTTATATGAACATAGCGACGAAAGAGTAGCAATTTATAAACATGAAGGATTATTAAAAGGAGATCAAACATGATTTATTTTGAAAATTGGGAAAACCAAAAAAAGCAAGGACTAATGGATGATTTTGAAATAACTGAAGAAGAATTACGAGGATGTAGAATATTATTTGCTTACTATTTATATGAATCATATGAGGGTGATGCTTATGTTTTATTTAAAAAAGACAACAAATTATATGAAGTTAATGGTAGTCATTGTTCTTGTAATGGATTGGAGGATCAGTGGGAGCCAGAAGAAATGGACATAAAAGAAATAGAATATATTCTAAAGGAAGGAAATAAATTTTATAAAGGTGGAATAACAAATGAAATGCGAAAAAGATTAACAGCTATTATTAAAAAGTACAATGTCTAATAAATTTTATACTGCTGATACTCATTTTAACCACAGAGGAATCTTGATTCATATGAAAAGACCATTTTCTGGTGTTTATGAAATGAATGAAAAACTTATTTCTAATTGGAATTCTAAAGTTAAAAAAGGTGATTTAGTTTATCATCTTGGTGATTGGGGTTTTCCTGGAGATGTTGATGGGCATAATTTTCATGAAATTTTTGATGCTTTAAATGGGCAAATAATTTTGATTATGGGGAACCATGATTGGAGAAATTTAAAACCAGATGAATTAAAAAGATTTTTAAAAGTAAGAGAAATCGATTATGTCAGAACGGAAATTGGAATAAAAGCTATGCTTTGTCATTATATGATGGCTTCTTGGAGATCTATTCAATTTGGCACATATCATTTACATGGACACCATCATGGAAGAGAAAAATTTTTAAAAACTAAAGCAGTAGATGTTGGTGTTGATTGTCATAATTTCTATCCTGTTTCAATTCAGGAAATACAAGAAATTGTGAATGAAAGAGAAAAGGAGAAATAAATGAATAAATATTTTTTATTTAGTAAACGAACATCAGAATTAAAAGAATTTGAAAATTTTACAGAATTGAAAGAATTTATTAACAGAAATTTAGAAGAAAATCAGTTTGAGGCAGAAGACTTTGAACAAGAAAATATAGTTATTATTGAAGGTAAAAAGCTTCTTACTAAAGTTACAGTACAATTTGAGGTTAGAATACAAGATAAAAATATTAGTTCTAGCTTACCAGAGCTTGCTGAAGGCAAAAAAGATTAGAATTAATAGAGTAGTATGTATAAAAACACACTTTTTGTCTTATATAGCATCTGATAACATTATATGCATAAATAATAGATTGACTTCAACTGCTAAATAGAGTATAATAAAATCATGGATAAAAATTTATCTAAAATAGATATTATAGAAAAACTTTGGGGAGGTCATTATAATAAACCAAAAAAAGAAAATATTGGCAAAAAAGAAATCAGGTTTATCGAGCTCTTTGCCGGAGTCGGAGGATTCAGGCTTGGGCTTGAAGGTGCGAATGATACAGGTCCCCAGAGGATTCAACAAGGGAAAGGACGGGGAGGTTTCAGAAACTCCGCCGTTGAGTATAAGCTCCTGGGAGCAAAACAATTTCATTGTGTCTGGGCCAACGAAATCGACAAATATGCATGTCAAGTCTACAGAAAACGATTTGGAAATAAAGAACTCCTCGAAGGTGACATCCGGGAAGTCCCAAGCCCAGAAATTCCCGATCATGACTTGCTCTGCGCTGGCTTCCCTTGTCAAAGTTTTTCCATTGCGGGAAAACGTGAAGGTTTTCAAGACCTCACAAGGGGAACTCTTTTCTTTGAAATCATCAGAATCTTACGAGATAAAAGACCAAAATACTTACTCCTTGAGAATGTTAAAGGACTTCTTTCGTCAGACTCAGGGAGGACCTTCGCAATTATACTGCTTTCGCTGGATGAACTTAGGTATGATGTCGAATGGTTTGTCGCAAATACTAAGTATTACTTACCGCAAAACAGGGAAAGGGTCTTTATCTTTGGTACTCGAAAAGGAAGTTGATGATAAGTATTATTTAAGTAAATGGGCATTAAAAAGAATAGATAAATTTGGAATGAGAATAGATAATAACGAGGCTGGAGCTATTAAGGCGAGGACAGGTGGTCCACAGAATGATGAAAGATATGTCAACCATGATAGCACAATTTTAATTTCTGATAGTGGATTGCATCAACAACCTCAATTAAGGAAAGAAGCTCCTCCATTACGAGCAAATACGGGAGCAGGCCATAATAATAAATTGCTTGGAAATTCAAGAATCCGCAGACTAACCCCAAAAGAATGTGAACGACTCCAGGGGTTTCCAGATGGATGGACAGAGGGTGTTTCAGATACGCAGCGATATAAAATGATGGGAAATGCAGTTTCTGTTCCTGTAATTGAAGCAATTGGTAAAAAAATATTAAAGGTAATAGAGGAAGAAGATGCCAACTTATGATTATATTTGTGTAAATGGGCACTCATTTTCTGAGTTAGTAAAAATTTCAGAAAGGAATAACCAATTTTGTTTTATTTGTGGTGGACGTACAAAACTTAAACCTGGTGCTCCAGGAATAAAGTTTGTTGGTCCTGGATTTTATAAAAATGATTACAAAAGACAGGAAAATTTAGATAAGGATTTTAAATCTGAAAAAGTACCTGATGCTAATTCTGAATTAAGGAAAAATAAAAATAATTAAATGATAAAAAAAGACTTGACAATGAAATTAAGTTCTGTTATAATAAGATTTATCCTGAGTATATATTGTACTTATATTACAACTAAGGAGAATTAATATTAAATATATAGAAATTAATATTGTTTTTAAAAGTATTTACAAAATCCAAAGAGATTTTGAAAACGCCAAGAGGCGATTTTGACTGAAGATAAAAATAATATTTTTTGTGATGAAATTTATAAGCAAGTAGCAATTTTGTTTAGAGAAATGCACAAACAATATTTAGGACGATCTATATTTTTTCAACATTTTAAAAATATTAAATTAATAAAACTTCTTTTAGAAATTAGTTTAGAATTAAATGTAACATTTGATATATTTTTAAAATCTCAATTTGTTATTTTAGCTCCATATTTAAAAAGAATTAACAAACAAGCTTATATCAAGTTTGATTCATTAGTAACAGAAAAAGCTATTGATAGATATTTTAGTTATCAGAAAAGAATAACAGCACAAAATACTTTACATGAAGATAGAAAAGCAGAATTAAATGCAACAAAAGAAGAAAAAATTTCAATGAAATATGTTGAATCACTTGAAAAATTTTTAAACAGATTAAAATTTTTAACAAATCAAGAAATTAAAATTACTAAAGAACTTGCAATTAAAGAACTTGAAATGCTTACACGTACTAGAATATTAAATCCAATTTATATTTATTTACATCCATTACAAAAAGAAACTATTTTTTTAACAAGTATTCATAATGAAGTTAAAACAAGGTTAAATAAATACCAAAAATGTGCCGTAGAAAAAATTAGAAAAATAATTGAAGAACTTATTATTGAGGATAATATTAAAAAATATGTCTGAAACTTATGGATTTACAGAATTAACACAATTAAAAATTGTTTCTTTGTTAATTTTTGATATTGAAACATTTTTAGTTTCAAGAGAAATGATCAAACCAGAATTTTTTGATAACATAATAGTTACTGCAATGGTAAAAACTATTTATAAATTTTTTGATAGTTATAATAGGCCGCCAAGTCCGGAAGAATTTTTAAATGAATTTATTTCTGTTGCAGAAAGTAAAAAATATGTTAAGAAAGAATGGACAGAATTATATTTAGAAATTTTAAATATAAAACCTGTAGTTGAAGATTTTAATTATATAAAAGATAAAATTAAAGATTTTGCTAGATATCAAGCGGTTAAAGCTGCTATTATTGATTCTGCTGATGTTCTACAAAAAAATAAAGATTATGAAAAGATAATGTCTTTAGTAGAAAAATCTATGCAGATTGGAGAATTAACAGAAAGTTTAGGAAGTTTTTATTATAGAGAAACAGAAGAAAGATTGAAAGCAAGAAGAGATGGTGATACAAGACGAGCCACAACTATTCCTACCGGAATAGATATTTTAGATAATTGTTTAGGTGGTGGAATTGGATTAGGTGAATTAGGAATTTTAATGTGTCCTATGAAACGAGGTAAAACACAAACAGCAGTTAATTTTGCAAAAGGTGCTTTATACGGTAAAAAGAATGTTTTATTTATTGGATTTGAAGGTTCAGAAACTAGAACACAAGTTTTATTTGATTCATGTATTTCTAGTATTGAAAAAGATCATTTAAAAGATTTTGAAAAAGAAGTAAGAGATGCTGTTGATATATTTTTTAACCAAGCTACAGGAATAGGAAAATTAGTAGTTAAGCATTTTCCTCCATTAGGTTGTTCTGCTGCAACTATACAAACATTGATGCAGAAATTAAAAATTATGGAACATTTTGAACCTGATTTATTGATTATTGATTATTTATCATTAATGCGAAGTTCGGATTCTTCTTTAAGAGTTGAAGCTTCAAGTGGTGGAAGATATCATTTATTAGGTGCTATCACAAAAGAATTATTAGCATTGACACAAAAAAATAAGTTATCAACATGGCTTTTGCATCAAACTACAAGAAGTTCAAAATCTAAAAAAACAGTTGATCTAGATGATTCCGGAGATTCTATAGAACCTATGCGAGATGCAGATTTAATTTTAACTTTGAATCAAACAGCAGAAGAAGCAGATCCAGAAATAAATCCTGGAGTTCAGGATATAAGGATTTTTATTGCTGGTGGTCGTGAAGTACGAGACAGAAAAACTATACACTTAAAAATTGATAAAGCTAAGGTTCAAATTTGGTCTGAAGAAATAACACCAAAATCTAATGGAGGAGATTATTTATGATGAATCAAAATTCTTTATTTCCTATAGAATTTCCTGTAGAAACTACAGCAAATGTGGAGGTAGAAGAAAAGAATCCTTGTTTAAAATGTCCGTTAATAGGAAGACCTATTTTGAACACAATCGGGGATTTGTCAATAGCAAAATTATTTGTAATAGGATTAGCTCCTTCTGCTTCAGATGAAAAATTAGGAAAGATATTTAGTTCAAATTCTGGTTTGTATGTAAAAAAACTTTTAGCAAAAATTGGCTTTAAAGATGAAGATTTAGCTTTTGGTTCATTGTGTAAATGTAGAACAACTTCAAATCGTATGCCATCTGAAAAAACAAAAAAACAATGCAACAAATATTTAGTTAAAGAATTAAAGCAATTTAATGGTTTAGTTTTGGCTTTAGGAAATACTCCTACAAAAGAATTAGCTGGTAGAATTTTAAAAAATATAAGAGGCTGTGGTTATACTATTGAAGAAGAAGATTATTATTATCAAGTATTGCCTACATGGGACCCAGATTGGGTGTTGCTGCAAAAATCAGTTGTAGAAGCACAATTTGAAGAAGATATTAGAAAAGCTTATATTTCAGTATATTTTCCTTTTAAACTTGGCTACAGGTTGGTAAATACTACAACAGATTTAGGTGATTTTTTAGATTGGTTAGAAGATGTTAAAGGTCATGAAATTGCTTTTGATATTGAAACTACAGGATTAGATGGTAATAAAGACAAAATTTTGACTATGGGATTTTCAGATGGATGTGAAAATTTTGTTCTTCCATATGCTCATAAAGATTCTGTTTGGAAAATTACAAATCAATTAGAGTTTATTGATGATTTATTAAGAATGATTTTTTCAGATATGAGTTATAAATTTATTATGCAGTATGCACAATTTGATATGGGATTTGTTTTTAAATCTTTAGGAATACAGGTTTTGAATTTATATTATGACACAATGGTAGCTGAATATTATACAAAGGGAAAATTTACACCTATGGGATTAAAACAAATGGTATGGAAATATACTGATTTTGGTGGTTATGAGATTCCGAATAAAAAGCTTGAAAATGAATCTTTAGAAGAAATAGCTAAATATAATGCATATGATGTAAACTTAACTAAATTAATAAAAGATAAGCAATGGAAAGATTTTGATAAACGTTTAAAAAATTGTTTAACGAAAGTAGTTGCTCCTGCAATAATGGCAATTTCTGAAATGGAAAATTTTGGCATGAATTTAGATTCTAAAGTTTTAAATGAATACACAGATAAATATATAAAAACAGTTACAGAATTAGAACATAAAATGTATACTCATCCAGC
>SDBU01002768.1_pt1 | contig 22861 bp, 11 predicted proteins | sample 2277071 | NCBI WGS metagenome assembly SDBU01 (sample SAMN10397929, study PRJNA504765) | marine sediment metagenome | isolation source: marine sediment core GS08_GC12, 126 cmbsf | place: Arctic Ocean: Gakkel Ridge, Loki's castle | collected 2008 | reverse complement strand
CGAAGACAGTCCTAAATGGGGATTTCCCATATGACTGCCAGCCCACGACCGTCGCGGGCCTTTTCAGCGATCCTATCACACTCCGAGAGATCAGCAAGCATTCTCTTGGCTCCTGGAAGAGGCATCTGCCCGCCAATGGGCCGTGGTGCTTCCCGAAACGGCCTTTTTCCGAGCGTTTGGAGTAGGTCGGGATCGTCCTCGATGTCCTTAAGCCGGGAAGACCGCAAGCTGGAACGGTTGCTGAATCAGTTGAGCCGGCAGGCTCTGCTGATCCTGGACGAACTGGGCTACGTGCCGTTCACGAAGACCGGCGCGGAGTTGCTGTTCGAGGTGGTCAGCCGGTCGTACGAGCGGCAGAGCCTGATCGTCACGACGAACCTGCCGTTCGAGCAGTGGGCGGAGGTATGCGGCTCGGAGCGACTGACCGGGGCGATGCTGGACCGTCTGACGCATCGTGTGCATATCGTGGAGGCCAACGGCCAGAGCTATCGGCTGCGGGACAGTCAACGGCGGATGAAGCGCAGACGGAAGGCAACGACGAAGAGTTGAACATTGACGCCCCGGGCCGTCCGGGGTAGACATACGATTGGGCGCTACGGTTTTGCTTCGCCCCGCGCCACGGTTTTACGCCGCCCTTTACAGGTCAGCCGGGCCCGGCCGGGTTGGCCTTGATCGCTTCGTTCGTGACCGGGACGTTGGTCATGCGGAATGGGACCGCGAAGTGCTCGACGTTTTCCCAGACCGTCGCGCTGAACGACGGCTTCGTCGGCAGGGCGCCGCGGAAGACGAACTCTCGGCCTTTGTAGCCTGCATATGCTTCCGGCAGAAGGGCCGGGCCCGCCATGGCCAGTCGGGCTTCTTCGGCGCCGTCGGGCCACACGGCGCGGATCGTGTCGATCGCCGCGTCTTTGGGCGTCTTGGCCGCAACGACGATCTTCATCTGCTCCTCGCCGTTCCTACCGGTGATTGTGGCGACCGAAACGATTCTGGCGTCCAACGCTGTCCCCTTGGCGCCGGGCTTGATGTCCGAGAAGCCCAGGTCCACGGTCTTGGTGTCCGCCGCGACAAGGAAAGCCGCGCCGAGGACCTCCCCGAGCGTCTGCGTTTTAGCCGGGAGCTTGGCGGGGATAGGGATCATCAGTGTGGCCAACGTGCCTTCTCGGCCGGCGGGAGGTCGGACGTGCGCCATCCGTTGCGACTGGCCGATACGCGGCAGTAGCAGCGTGCCGTCCGCGGCGGTCATCCGGAAGATGAACCCGCCCTCGATCTTGACGAACGGACGCGGCGCCTCGGCCTCGACGCGAATGCGGTTGTTTTCGATTCGAGTAGGCGCAATCGACTTGAATCGAAGGGGCATGTCCTTGGGGATGCTCGTCCAGCACAGTCCCAGTCTGGTCATTATTGGCAAGTGCTGTTTCTTCGCGGCGGCGACGGCGGCGGCGTAGTCGAACTGCGGCTTGCCGGTTAGCTTGACCGTGGCGGATATCTCGGCAGCCGAGCCGAACATCAGCCGGCGGATCCTGGCGTCGGTATTCGGCCCGCCTTTCTCTTCGCCGGCGAGGACCAGCTCGCGGAGCACGGCCTCGTCGGCCTTCATGGTCCTGGCGGCTTCGAGAAGCTTCGCGCCCGTTATGGTCAGCGACAGAGCGCCGGTCTTCCCGACCGTGAAGTTGCTACGCTCGACCACGTTGCCGGGCAGATTGAAGGTGTACTCCAATCGCATCCGGCTGTATTCCTTCTCGGTCATGAACGGGGGTACGACGGGTCTGTCCCGCAGGGCCTTCACTTTAGTGGCGATCTGCTCCTCGGTCAGGTCGGCGGGCGCCGTATCGGCCGGCCGGCGGCGCCTGGAGGTCTTGGTCAGGATCAGTATGGCCGTGCCGTCGTCCTTGACCGTCCACGTCGGACGGAGGGTGCCGCCGACATTGGTCTTGACCTCTCCCCTGTCGATGTCGGAGAAAAGGCCCGTCCCCTGGAAGTACGTCTGGCCGTCTCTCTGCACGAGTCGCGCATCGGCCCACGCATCCAGGTTCACGGCTGCCTGGCAGGCGACGTCGTGGAGCCATTTGAGCCTGTCGTGGGGCGTCGCGGCGCTTCTCTCGGTCATTCGAGTCTCGAAGACGACTTTTCCCGATCCGTCGGGATTAAGGGTGAAGGTGCGTTGCTCCTGACAGCCGAGGACGAATACGCACGCCAGAAGATGAAAGCCCATCTTGCCGTTCAATGTGTTTCTCCCAAAGGGGCCTAACTGACATTTCCCATATGACTTCCCGCTGACGACCACCCCTAGCTGGGATTTCCCATATGGCGTTGCGCCCGCGACCATCGCGGGGCTTTCACAGTGATTGTATCCGATGCGGCGGCTTGAGCAAGCTGAATATGGGGTCTGGGCATCGGACCATAGGCGTTGAACCGCGCCAGCGGTGAGGTCGGAGGTCGAAAACAGGCTCTTTTCTGTGGCCACGACGTACTTTCCCCGTCGGTATCGCTTGATCGCCATGCTTTCGACGTTCGTTCCACTCATCCGGGCGCCGGTTCTCGAAGGCGATGAATCCGCCGGAGAATCTCGCAGAACAGCTTACGTGGCACGGCCACTTCGGCCATCTGGAAGATGACGTATCTCGCGTGCGAAACAACCTTCGCGCCTATCTTAATCAGCTTCTCACGCAGCGTCGTCAGCGACCAGTGCTTCACGGACCGCGGCAGGGCCAGCCTCCGCAGGAAGTTGCCCAGGTTGTACGCGAGGGCGAACAGTTGCAGGCGGACTTGGTTGTCCACGAAGTCGTGGCAGCTCAGACGCGTCCACTTCCTGGTGCTGTGCTGCCCTGAGCTGCCGCTCGGCAAGCCGTCACGGGAGCGAACCCAGCCTCTATCTCGCCGACTGCGGCTTCCGTGTGGTGGTTTCTGTCGATGACGAGGACTAGTGTCGCTGCCATTCCCCCCCACCCCATCGCGACAGCCAATTCCCCCTCGGGCGGAATGGCCGACGGTCGACACCTCTTGCCGCTACAACAGTGGGCAGCATCTTTGCAGGAGGTGATGATGGTACGGGTCCGAGCAACGTCGTGGACATCTACGATGTCGACACTGGTACCCTTCCTTCTCTCCCAAGAGAGGAACCTGACCAACCATCAGCCTCGGCGCCCTTTGAGTCCTGGTCCGTCGCGTCCAGGTCCGTCAGCGTGATGGTGTCTAGTAATCGACGAGCAAAACGGGGCCACCTCGGGGGGATAATCGGCGCGTAATCTGGACCCACCCCAGCCGCCTCCAGGCTGGTCGGGGACTGTCATGGGCAAGAAGCCCCGGGCGGCCCGACGGCCAGGATGTAAGGATGCTGACGGTGGAAGATCACGGAGTCATTCGACGAGTTCATCGCGAAGGCAGCCGCAACGTCGCCTGCGCCCCAAGCACGCCGTGCAGATCGCGCAGGATATCATCCCACATGACCGGCGTGCGCCCGTGCCCGGCGATAGCGTCCAGGCAACGGTCGACGTGAAAGACATAGCTGTCGGCCTTGCTGTGTTTTTCGCACTCCGCACACTCGCCGAGGTTGCCGGTTTCGTCCGCGCCGATGTGAAAGGACTCATCGTGTTCGGCAAAACACTCCATCAGCTCGAGCGCCATCGCCTGCCAGAGTTCAAACACTTCCTCAGACCGAGGACAGTACTGAAACGGGTGTCCCGCCTCCCGCAGGCGCCTGTAGCGTTCGTGCTTGAGCAGATAGTCGACATGTCCAAGGCACTGCAATTTCGGCACGATGGCAATGCCCAGCGCCGCGGCGTGCCGGCTCAGCACTCGCATCTGCTCGAAGGTGTACGCGCCCGGCACGCCCACCTCCGGTGCGCTCCGGTAATCATACTTGTCCTCGAGCTCAAGTAGGACCAGGTTGATCTTGTACGCCGCAAGACGCCGGAATTCGTCGAGAAGCACGGAGAACTTCGGCTGGTAGCCCTTCAAGTCCCAGTGAATGCCACGGCGTGGGATCGCTGCATAATCGCGGATTTCGCAGACGGGTATTGTGCCGGCGTCCGCGGTCATCTGCCGGAGGGTCTGCAATCCGTACCACACACCCGCGGGACTGTTAGCGTCGATCGCGACCCCGTCGTCCGTCACCCGCAGCACGTAGGCGTCAGGCCCGGCGTGGACCCCGACAGGTTCAACGGTTTCCGGGGGGCTTCCCTTCAGAAAACGGGCCCTGAAGCCGCCGGCGTCCTTGCTAGACCACTCGCCGGGGAACTCCCGCTGTAGCAGGTCAAGCGTTTCTCCAGGCAATGCGGACACCTGCCGTGAACTGAACTCCGACAGCCGGACGCTCCCGGTCTCGATTCTGATCGATTTCGGGGTCGGAATGATGGTCATCTGCCTTTTCACCTGGCCCTTGCGGATTGCGGCTTCAACGTGAACGACTTGATGGCCATCCCGTACTGCGGCGGATTGCGGCGCAAGAACTGCAGAGTGTTCTCCCCCTTCTTGAGGGTGAGCGTGATCGGCTTGCTGTCCAGCCACTTCCCGAGCGTAAAGGGCATCGTCATCGTGGTCTCGGATTCGCCGCCATTGACAGAGACGCAGAGCTGCTGATCATAATTGGCCGTTACGACCCGCGCAGCCAGCGAGTACTTGCCCGCTTCCGGGGCGCTGATGTTGTACTCACAACAGGACTTGTCCGACTGCTGAAACCCTGTCGGGTCCTTTTTCGGGCTCTTCTTGTAGTAGTCCCGGGCATAGCGGTCGGAGACACGCTCGCAGACGTTGCCGCAGATGTCGTAGAGGCCCCAGGGGTTGGGCTTCTTCTGGCCGACCGGATGCGACTTGCCGCCATCGTTGGCCTTGTACCAAGCATACTCCCCGAGGCGAGCGGGATCGTCGCCGCAGAACCACTTCGTGTCACTTCCCGCGCGGCAGGCATATTCCCACTCGGCCTCGGTGGGAAGCCGTACTGCTGTCCCGGTCTTCTCAGCGACTGCCTCACAGAACCTCACCGCGTCCGCCTCGCCGATAGTGTCAACCGGGTAATTCGGCGCCTTGGTCGCATTGCTGGGGTTCGACCCCATGATGGCCTGGTACTGAGCCTGCGTAACTTCGTACTTGCCCAGGTAGAATCCCTTCGTGATTGTGACCTCATGCTTCGGCGCCTCGACGCAGTTGAACCTGCCGTCCTTGGTGCTTTCGCCGCCCATCGTGAACGTGCCGGGCTTGATGTAGACAAATTCAATCGTCACGCCGTCGCCCAGGTCGAGCTTCACTTCACGCGGGGCTTTCCCACCGGAATGCGTCATGGCTGCCCGGAGGCCCCAGTTGTTGTATCTGCCATGGCCACCGCTGAGCAGCCGGCTGCCGGACTTGCAGAGGTTGGCGTCACCTCTCCACGTGCCGCCACGCAGTATCGTCAGGCCCACAGGGGAGAAGCGCGGGAGGAATATCTGCAGACCACCGGCAAAGCTCTTCATCGCAAAGACCTCTGGTGTGTTGCCGGCCGGCTTGCTGTATGCGGCGGCCGGTATCGATATGATGCCGTTCTCGCCGTAGATGATCTTCCTGTCCTTGGGTGTAACCGGAGAGGCCATGACCTTCACTGCTATAGTGGGTTCGTTGGCCTCGCCGATGTCTTCGCCCAGGGCAGCGAGCGTCACGGCCTTTGCCTCCTTGATAATCTGCTGCTGTATTCGGAGCGCTATGCCGTTCCAGGTACCCGTTACGCCTGCCTTGAATCCCCACGCCCGCCTTTCACCGAGCACGTCGCCTATCGACCGTGCCCGCACGACTTGCATATAGGGTTTGCCTGTGGCTCGCCCCTGCGTGACCGCAAGGAAGTCGAGATCGGATGTCCGACCGTGTGCCGCGTAGTTGTAACCTATGGGCCCGGCGAAGCCGCCCCCCCAGCCTGCGCCCAGGCAGGGCACCCAGCCCTTGGGGGTCCAGTGCACCAGGGCGGCATGGCCGCGCTCAGAACGAGCAGTGGTCGGAATTCCGAAGGCGCGCAGAATGAAGCGCCCGAAGAACGCGCGCCGGCCGCAAATCCCGCCGTTCATCAGGATGTTCTGAAAGAACCGCAACTCAGGCCTGTCGTACTTAACATCCCCCGACCCATACCTGACGTCGGATCGTACGAGGCCCACGTAACGCCAGCCGTAGTCCGGGTTGTAGATGTGGTCGGGCCGATAGTTCCGAAGCATCTCGCGACCCCAGATAAGGACCTCGTCCCGTTCGTACCCGTTAACAACAAAACGAAGGTCCCAGGCAGTCAGGCGCTTGAACGCCGGATCCAGTTCGCCGCCCAGGTACGCCTTCTCGAATTGCAGGTAACGCTTCACCGGGTCCACTGTGGGGCCTCCGGCAGGCGTGTGGCGTCCCAGTCTAATCGGCGCCGCGTGTTCAAGACTGGTCCCAACTGCCAGCCGCTGCAGCACGCCGTCCTTCGCCCTCCTGCTCGCCTTCTGGATATCGGTGTAGATCTTCATCGCGGGTCCATACTTCCCGCCTTTCGCACCGTCCGCCACCAGCATCTGCTTCATCAGCTCGTCGTCCGCAAGCAACTGTTCGATCAGCGCCGCCGGCGCTTTTCCCTGCTGCGCGAACTCCGCAAGTCCTTTCGGCGTGGCATCGAGCAGGACGACGTATTTCGCGAGCTTTGCGTCCAGCGCGTCGCTGGCCAGGAACTTCTTCAGCCGCTGCTCTTCCGGGCTCCCGGGTGTCTTTGCTTTCTCCAGGTCTACCTTGGACGCCTTGGCGGTCAGTTCGGCGCGCAGTTGGTTGAGCATGCCGGTGTACCGCTTGAGGAACTCTTCGGTCGCCTCCGCGGCAGATGCCGTTGTCAAGTGACCCGCCATACAAAACACGAGCGCCGCCACCATCACAGTGAATATGCACTTTGTCTTCATTCTTCGTTTCTTCCTTTTCCGGTTGTCGATTGCGGACGACGATTACGGTTTACGATTCGCCTTTGCTCCGCGCAAAGCGGGACTACGGCGGAAGCGGGAGAATTCATTCACCCGCACATCCGCCAAGGTCGTTGAAGGATTCCGCCTCGATCAGAAGGGCATGTTCGTTCATAGGACCTTTCACTGCATTTCTGCCGCCGGCTTCAACCTAAAGTACTTGATACTAAGGCCTTTATTCGGGGGCTTATGGGTATATAGGATCTGGTTTCGCCCCTCTTTCAACTCGAGTTCAACGGGTTCGGTGTCCATCCAGTCGGCTTTGGTGTACGGAATGTCGACAGCCACGAGAGTTCTCCTGTTGACGCGAAGCAGGAATTGTCTGTCCACGGTAACGGAGCATACATGCGCAGTGAATTCGTACTTGCCGGCCTTGGGGAGATCTATCCTGTAATTGAGCAATTCCGGGCGGTGGCCATGCAAACTGTAGTGCACTTGCATTCCGCCGTCTATACTTTCCATGAATCTTATCCTCTCACCGTTTTTCGGTGATTTGCATGCCGCTACGGGAATGGTTATTGTGCCATCCTTGGCCACGGTGATCTTGCGGAACTTCTCAGGGATCTTTATCTCTTTGATCTCTTCCTTCTTGCTACTCACATTAGATTCTGCGAGTTCTTCGCCCGTGGTCCCTATGTCTTTTATTTTCTGATCTTCGACGATGGCATGTTTTTTGTAAAAACCAAGCAATCGCCAGAACCCACCGCTTGATCCGTAGTCACGCGGGGCATCTTCGCGCAGTACTTTCCCTAACCACTCACACATCAGCGCCTGTTTGAAACCATCGGGATCTTCTTGCGCCTGTGATACCAATAGAAACTCCATGGGGTTCATTCCATTGATGTGCTTGCAGAAATAAAAGTGTGGTCCCAGGACGGTGGTCCAACCGTCCGGGGTCCAGTGCGCCATGGCGCCATGACCCGGGGAGGGTGCACGACGAGCAGGCATCCCAAAAGCATATTCCGATATTTGCCCGACAAAAGCACGGGGGCCACAAACACCGCCTTCGAGGAAGAAATCCTGTATTCTCGACAGGTTCAAATCGGGTCGTACCGGCCTCATGACTGAGGCATAGGGAATGTCGGTTCTAACGATACGGCAGTAGCGCCATCTGTAAGGTAAGCGAGTATGGTCGGGACGGTAGTTGCGCAACACTTTTCTGATCCACTCGATATCTTCAAGCGTGTAGGAGTCTGGAAATACAAAGCGATAGTTCCACCCTGTACCGCCCAGTTTGGGAAAGGCGGGATCCAGTATGCCGTCGTCGTATGCCTTCAGGTAATTCAGGTAGTACTTGACCAGGGACTTAGCCGCGGGAACGCCGGGATAGACATAGCCATCGCCCGTATTCTGAAGGCATACACCCAGGGCCCAGACCTGAAAGAAACCCTTGTGAGAACGTTCCGTGGCTTTCTGGATGGCTGTGTAGCTTCGCATCGCCTGGCCGTAACGTCCGCCGCTGGCCCCTCCCATCGTCATGGCCTGCACGACGAGCTTGTCGTCATTGAGGAGCTTATCGATCAGTGCTTTTTCCTGGTCGCCCTTTTGCGCAAACCCGGCCAGGCGATTCGGGGTGGCATGAGTCAGTAATGCATATTTGGCCATGATGGCCTGCTCTTTCTCGCCGAGGAAAAACCCTTCAATGTCCTTCATGACCGCCCTGGCCGCCATAAGGACCTCTTTCTGTTTTTCAGCAAAGGCAGGGTTGCCCGGACCGTATTTCACGGTGACTTCCTTCACGACCTTGGTCAAAGGATCCCTGACGACCTTGGTAACAGGTGGGACACTTCTAAGTGCGCCGAGCTGCTTAGTGAATTCGGGCTTCTTCTTTTCGTCCAGCTTGGGTTCCAGGCGCTTGATCTCTTCCTTTAGATCAGCCAGCATCTTGCTGTAATGTGCCTCGAGTTTCTTCCCTTCGGGGGTCAGGCTGACCGGCGCTGGTCTCCTCGCGGAAACGACGGATGTCGATATAGCCAGGATCGTCATGATCCATACACTCTTGATGGTGTCGTGTTTCTTCATGATTCGATCTTCCTTTGTTGTAGATGTTCCATTATCGCTGTCGAAATCGGCAGCGAACAATCTCCTCATGGCTGCGAAGAGTCCTCCAGCTTCAGCCGTATGCTCTTTAACAGCTCGTCATACACCCCTACCGGGACGCCGTAGCGTGCATAGGAAGGCGGTTTCTCGACGTGACCCTCATCGCCAGACGGCTGGTTCTCCAGCCAGGTAAGATACTGCTCGGCAGTCGTTCGCTCCTTCGCGGCCTCCTCGTCTCGACCCAGCTTTTTCAGAATCGTCGATTTCGCGAAATGCATTTCGGCTTCCCCGATACTTATCGCCTTTTTGTGCCGACTGGCTGCCGCACGATGGGATAATGCCGCGTCAATGTCGGTTAGCGCGGCTTCCCAGTTGTTCAGACCCATATAGGCCAGCGCACGCCCCTGGAAACGGTCAGCGGTCCAATTCCCACCCTTCTTTGGCGGAAGGCTTCCGGTCAGAAGCAACACCCCTCGCTGGAAATCTCCCTGCACCAGGGGCTGGAACACACGATCTGTTCTCACCTTGTCGATGTTGATTCCTATAGCCGCGGAAACGGCCATCTCCATAGGGGTTCGCGCCACCGTATAGCTAAGGCCCGAGATCCACCACGCAATGGCGCCGTCACCGTGGAGCAGAAACGGGTTGGGAATCCGGTCGGACGACAGAATTCCCAGTCGCCGCACCAGCGGGTTCCCCAGACCACCAGGCACCATGGCCGCCCGAAACGACCCGCCACAGTCCTTGACCATAGATTTCACGGTATCTGTGTTCTCTGAAAGGAATGCCACGATGACCTGCACTCCCTGTCTCGAGAATTGACCGGCGAAATTCTTCACGTGCTTCACGCAAACGCCGCGATCTGACGCGTCCTCGGGAGGCTCGACAAAAACAATGCCCGCCATCTTTCCCGCCAGGTCCTGGGGAATCCGCAAATCTCGCCCGTCGAGGTCCTTGAGTGTCGCCACCAGCACACGGTTCGTTTTCTCGGGCGTGGCCACCCCGGATACAACGTACCTGCCCTTATATCGCTGTGTTTCGCTATACCCCCAGCGCCCCGGATTGCCCCAAAACATCCGATGGTTATGATGACGGTCACGGATCAACGAGAGCACCGGCCATAGCTCGGGATGATCCTCATCGCTGAGACACAGGAGTCGTTGCCGATAGTCCTGATACAGGGGTTCCGCGTTGGCTTCGATTGCGAGTACAGCAGCGGCCGCGAGCGCCCTTGCCGGGGCCTTGCCGCCACCCTCGGCGTCAATGAAATCTCTCAACAACGCTTCCGGCCTGGCGCCCTCCCCCCACAATGCATCCTTAACAAGACAGAAGCGCGCGACCACGTCGGCACCGGGCGGCAACTTCGCGGCAAGCATCGCCTTTGCCTCCTTGACGGCCTCTGCCAGATGCTTCGGCTCGCGGGCCAGGTTCCACATGCCGATCAGCGCGATGATCCTCCGGTTGCGCACCCTCCAGAGATCCGGAGCGGCGGGGTGCTGCAGGATGGCCGCGGCGCACAGCTTCTCCGCCCTGCGATAGCCATCCAACTCCGCCTTGCGGGTAAGCCGGTATCGCAGCGGCGGCAGTGTGAAACAGGACTGGATTGCCTCTATAGAGGATGCGAGATGCGGGATGCGGGATGCGGGACGCGGGTCTGCCACCAGGAAGTCTCCGATAAACAGCGATCTCAACTGCGCCACGTATCTTTCGTCGTCGAGCCACATCCCGAGTCCCGGACCCGGATTCGCGGCCCCTTTCCCTTGTGCCGGGCTCGGCATCGGCCATGGCACCATTTGCCCCGCATTCAACGACGCATGGCCCTGTGCATTGACAAAGATCGCTGCCGGATCCCTGCGAGCGTACGCCTGATACGCTGAATGGCGCCTTCCGCCCGGAAGGTGCAGCGCCGTGCCCTTTACGCCCGACTGGCTCAAGATGCTTTTGCCGGCATCCGGCATTTCGTCGAGATTGAAACTATATACTTCGAATCGGCCCGGAAACCGTTCCTGCTGCTCCCTGATACGCGCAAGAAATGTCTCGTGCCCTTCGGATCCTTTGGGTTTCGTCGACCAGAAGATCACCAGGTACTGGTGCCCCAGCCGATCTGACGGAAAACTCACAAGCGCTTTATCGGCGTTTTCGTATGTCCCGCTGAAAACCGCGTTAAGATTCGCTAGCGGCCTCAACGCTATCATTTCTTGATCCCCGGCAAAGCGACCTGCGGCCAGTATTTTCTTAATCTTTATTTCAAGGTCAGAAGCCCGATGCTTTGAAGCGAGCAGCAGCGCTAACGTCAGGCAGCGTCGCTCAGCCGACGTATTCCGGTACTTTTCGATGATCTCCTCGAGAGCCCTCACCCTCTCGGTGACGGTGGCTTCGGCTTCCGCCAGGTCTCTCTCGGAAAGCAGGAGGTCGGCTTCCAGTCGAAGCTCAGCGTATTCGTCAGGCGCTTTCGACAACCTGGCACACGTCGCGAAGAGGGCGTTGCGATTCTTTTCCGTCACCTCCAGCCCGAGCAGTCTTTTCTGACACCGAAACAGGACAGCGAGCGCGGCATACCGGTTGGGCGCTTCGGGAGATGCCTCGAGCAATGCCGACGCCTGGCGGGCAACACCCCTGCAGGCCATCCGGACCTTGACCGCCGACTTCCCGAGCGCGGCCTGCTCCAGTTCCTGCTCCAGCGCCGCAAGCTCGGCCGCAGGAATGGGGGCTTGTTCGGCAAGGCAGACCGGGGCTGCAAGAAGAAGGCACGCGATGAGGGCCCCCAACCCATTCCGCATTCCGCGATCCAAATTCCGCATTTCAATCACCTCTGGTAAATGGGTATATACCGGTGCGGCGTCGCGAGGATGATGATCGCCATGGGCGTCTCGTAACCCACGGCCTTCACCCCCTTGGCTGCCCCGGGCCAGGCGCCCTGCGCCTTCTGCTTGCGAATCAGTGCATCGCGAATCAGCGGATACCACTTCGCGTAGTGGTCGTCCCCCGCCTGCACCATGGCCTGAATGGCGTAGTAGTGCCCGTAGTAGTAGTGCCCGAAGTTGTTGTTGATGATGCCCGGCGACCGTTCCTTGAGATAACGCAGGGCCGAATTCACCATCTCGGAGTCGCGCTCCCCCGCCAGTTGCGCGGCGTAGGCTCCACCGCCGGTGCAGGCGATCGAGTCGTTCTTGGACGACCCGGTGGGGATGTAGTTGAATCCGCCGGTCTTCTGGCTTGTCGCCGATTTAAAGTAGTTGACGACCTTGGCAATCGTCACGTTCGGCACCACGACGCCCGCCTGGCGCGCGGAGGCCAGGGCGATGAACACCATCACCGTCACCGACGTGTCATGCCCGGCGTTCGGCGTCGGCTGGTAGCGCCAGCCGCCGCCGTCGCTCTGCGACCGGATGATCACCTCGACCCCGGCCTTGATGGCCTTTTGCATGGCGTCGTCGTCCTCCTTCAGGTCCCGCGTCATCCCCCACATCTCGGTGAGGGCCAGGATGGCCAGCCCATGCTCGTACATCGTGGAACCCAGGTATCCGGACGGCGCCTCTTTCGCCCGCGCGAGGAGCCAGTCCTTCGCGCGGTTCAGGGCGTCGCCGTTCGGCCCGTAGCCGGGGAACTCGGCCCTGGACATGAAGGCCATCAGGGCCAGGGACGTGATCGCGACGGCGCGATCCCCGGATTCGCTGCTTGCCCACGAGCCGTCGGCACGCTGGTTGGCCAGCAGGTACTTCAGCCCCTTGTCGATCGCCTGCGAAGCTTTTGCAGTCAACTCGGGGGCGCCGTCGGCCGAGGCCGATGGAGTGGCGGGTGGACCGTCGTCCCGCTGCGCCTCAGGCAAATCCCTCGACCCCTTGTCCGTCGACTCGGGGGCGCCGGGCGGCTGCGCTGCCAGCACAAGCGCGGCTGCCAAGAGGCAGGCCATGATCACGGCGACGGTCGGCAGGAATCGATTGTTGTCGATTGCTGTCGATCTTCCCCTCGACCCTCGACCCTCGAACCTTGACCCTTTCATTTCGCCAACCTTTCGTAATAGTCCTTCAGAACCGCACGGTATTCCAACGGCAGCTCGCGGGCAAAGTTCTCGTTAAGCGCCGCGCGGTCACGTTTGCCCAGCACCTCCCATTCGAGCTTGCCGTCCGGTGGCCGCTTCCCGGTTAGGACGCCCGGCACGAACAGCTGCATGATGTCTTCCTTCTCCTGGAATACATCCGAGGGAGTCTCATCTTCACCGAGCGGGGGTGCCACGACCGCGAATTTCAACGCATACTCGCAGATGAAGTGTCGCAGGCTCTCGGCCGCTTTCTTCTGGCTCGCGAGCGCTTTCGCTCGGTCCGACACCTTCGCGCTTGCCGCGGCTTTGCGAAGATGATCTTTCGCATCTACAAGTTTCAGATGCAGATTCGCCGGCGGTATTGGTTCCGGCGTTTCGACCTTGCGCTTGCTTTTCACCACGGGATTCTTGTGCTCCTTTGCGCGCTCGATGAACGGGCCGCAGGCTTTCTCGAACTCGCGCAGCTTCGCTTCATAGCCGGGGATCTTATTCGCTTCTGCGGCGTAGCTCTCGCGATACACGTGCTTCTGCTGCGCCGCCATCCCCAGCACCTCCCGCGCAAGCACCACTTCTTTCGGGGGGACGAAACCCGGCCACGGCGGATCGACGAGAAGAAGGTGCAGATGCTTCATCAGCTTCAACAACGTGCCCGTGTCGGCCTTGAGTGCCTTTTCCGCCTGTGTCATCGCCTGCACGGCCGCGCCCGAGTCGCCGCTCCTCAGCCGGTCTTCCGCTTCAGCCATGTGCGCCGCGGAACGGACAAAGATCCCCAGGCCCGTGATCTCGTTGATCAACTTGCCGTAGGCTTCCGCCCTCGCTTTCAGCGCGCCCTGCTCCTTGGCCAGGTCCGCCGCGCCTGCCGCCTTCGCGGAGGCCTTCTCGCGCAGCCTGCGCTGGGCCTCCCGAATGAGAACGCCTTCCTGGAAGGTCTCATACATCGCTTCAACGACCTCCAGCACGTGTCGGTACAGTGGAACCACGGTGCTGAGCCGGCCGCGCAGCTTCCCGAGTGTCTCAAGAAGGAACGTCTGGGCGTCCAGCGCTTCGTCGACGTCCTTCTCCTCGAGTGCCGTTGCCGCGGAGTCCATGTCCTGCTTGGCAAAGAGCATCACCAGATCGGACTTGACCAGGTGGGCGACCGGGTCGAGGGCGACGAGAGTCGCGTCCACGGCGTGGATCAGGTTCTTCTGGGGCAGCGCCAGGGCCGGCATGTCGTCCGGCTTGGCCTTGCGCGTTACGGCGAGCATATCGCGCTGTTCTTCTTCGATCTCGCGCACATAGGGGCTCGGAAGCTCGGCGCTCCTCGTCGCGGCCACCATGCCCGCATAGGCCTTGACATTCGGTCCGTGTTCCGCAAGCAATTCCTTGGCGCCGGTCAACGCCGCAATGGCCGCCTTCTGGTATCCGATGGCCTTGCCCGGCTTGTTGTCCTTCAGCAACGGCACGGCCTTCCGCATGGACTGCACCGCCTCCGCGATCCGCGCCGGCAGCGAAAACGAGTGTTCTGACGGCGCCACGGCGCTCCTGATACTGTCGGCAAGCTCAATCCGAAGGTCCTCGACGGCGTCGGCCAGCGACTCCTCCTGGTCGGCCAGGTACGCGGACGCGGCACCGTCGGCCGCCGCGCCATCCGTCTTTTCCAGGAGACTGAGCTGACGCTCGCCTAACCGGGCGAGCCGCTCGTCGGTCTGACGGGCGTTGTAGGTCTGCCGTTTGATCCTGACCGCTTGGGTCATGGCCACGATTCGTTTCTTCCCGATGTCCACCAGCGATGCGAAGGCGGCTTGCGCCTTCTGCTGCGCTTTCCCGGCCGCATCACGCTCGCCGGCCTCGATATGCGAAGCGGCCTTCGTCATGGCGTCATCGGCCGCGGCGAGCAGGTCAACGACCGCCGGGGCAGAGGGAAAGACATCATCAAACAGACGCGTACGACGCGCGGGAACCGCCGGCATCAGGAGCAGCTGCAGGTTCCTGTGCAGGGCGGCCTGCGCCCCGACCAGCTCGGCGCGCCGCTGCCGGAACGTCTCCGCGTCAAGCGCCGCGATCTCGAGTCGCAGCGCCTCCTGGGGGCCCTGCTGCGACACGAATAGGTCCATGGCCTCGGCCAGGGCCTCGCGCTCCGCGCCCACAAGCAGCCGGAACTCCGCCTCGAGCAGCGCCGCGATCACTCCCGACTGGAGCTTTGCGGCCTCAACCGATCCCCCCTCGCGAATCAGCCCGGCCGCCGTCTGCAGCCGCGTATCGACGCCGCCGTTGATCAGCCGCTTCACCAGGCGCGTCAGCGTGAACTCGATCAGCGCGTCATCGACGGTGCTTTCCTTGCCCTTCGGGCTGGCCGCAAACAGGCGGGAAAGCCATTTTCCGAGCCGCTCCTGGGCTCCCGCCAATCGAGCCGCATCGCCGCCGGGGACGATCGTCTGCAACCGCAGCGAGGCCTGCGTTTGGGCGGCCGCGTGCATTTCGCGGGCCATCACTTCGGCTGCGTCCTCGAAACCAAGGTGCAGGACCAGCAGGCCAAGCTCGCGCGCGGAGCTGTTCACCATGTGCGCCGCATGGTCCTTCGCGGCACCGTTACCCCCGCCCGGTTCGTTCGACTCACTCGCCAATGCCCTGAGCGCATTGGCGGCCTCGGCAACATGCTGCGCCGAGATCCTCAGCAGATCGGCCCGCAGTTGAACCAGGGACGCCGTCACCGATTGATTCGTCACGCCGTTCGCCGCCAGGTCTTGCGTCAGGTGCAACATCTCGCCCGCCAGATTGTTCAGACGATCCCGCATCATATCCTGTCGAACCGCCTCGAGCTGGCAGCTCTGCACGAAGACCGGATCGGAACGATCAAGCCGCAGCACGACCTCATGTAGTTTACGCTCTTCCCTGTAGGTCGTCCTGAGCTGTGACAGCACGCGCTGCCGCTGCTTTTCGACCTTCGCCAGGTAGTCCTCCATCGACAGGAACCGCATGCGCCGCGCTTCCGAGCGAACACGATGCGGCCCCTCTTCGCCAGGATAGCTGTCGGCCAATTCCACCACAAAGGTCACCGTCTGCTTGACCATTAGGTTCGGCAGGACGGTGCGGTAATCCCAGTCGATCACCTGCTCGGTTCCGTCAATGGGCTTCGCGGGCGTGAAACGGACCTTCTCTTCCTCGGTCTTGTCGACGCGGTAACACACAACGGACTCGGCGACACCGTGATCGTCGCGGCCACGGAAGGCGAGATCCAGTTTCCTACCCAGTGTCGCGTAGACATTGCGGTCGGGCGACGTCAGCTCGACACGCGGGGGGCGGTCCGGCGCCACCTGCAGGTAGTTATTCGGGCTGGTGAATACGAATCCATGCTCGCGTTCCACCCAGGAGAAGCCGTATGCCCGGGATTCGGTCGCCACCTGCTCAAACCGCACCGTACGCCCATCCTCGCTGATGTCCAGCGGCGCCGATTCCTGACCGGCAAAAGTGACGGTTGCCTCGCGCACCGCCCGGTCGAGCGAGAGCGTCCACTTGATCCGAGTCGTTTCGGGAACGGTGATCGTCAGTGACTCCACGGTTTCGGGCGGACGCTTCGTATACTCGGGAAACTCAAGTCGCACTTCGGCATGCGCGATATTCGGTATGCTGACGACTTCAACCGTGTGCCATGGACCGCGTGCGTCACCTGCCGTCAGGCGATACTCGAATCCCCGGTAAGCGGTTTCTATCAGGTACTCGCACCGGCCGTTCACGATGGGAACCTTGCGAACACGTGGCCGGCCCGTGCCGGTGCGCAGCTCAATCTTCGCCTCGCGCGGCACGACACCGAGAACGCGCGCAGCGATCCGGACCGGCTTGTCTTCCTGTACGACCAGATCGGTGTTCACCATTTCCAACCGGGTGCGAGTCGGATAGGTGATCGCAAGCCACGGCGCAAAGATCCGGCCCAGACCCGCGATCAGCAACGGGCCGTGGGTAACGGCGAGAACTCCGAACAACAGAGCCACGATCAGCGCGATCAGCGCGGGGCGGCGCAGCGACTGGAAACCGACGGCATCTTTCGGATCGATCTCGCCCGCAGACTCCTCTGCCTTCCGGCAGGTCAAGTCACACAGTGCGTCGGATGTGCCCGGCGCCAGAGACATCGTCACGGTAGCCGGTAAGCCTGACGAGGCACGTCGTTCCTGAAGCTGTATGGCTGTGACAAGCAGGCTCTCCATGCCACCTTTCTGCGCTTCAATCTGAAGTGCCGCATGCGTGGCATTGAACGGGCGGATAGATTTCCAGCCTGCGCGCCAGGCTCTGTAAAGCGGAACCCCCAGCACAACCAGGAGCAGGGCAAATCGACCGGCCGCCGGCACATCGATAAACCATCTGCTGAGCATCCAGTCCACAAAGCCACCGACAAGCAACAGCGCCAGCCCCCAGCGCGCGAACGCAAGCGTGCCTTCGGTAAAGCGCAGCTGCTGCTTACGGCGCCAAACGGCCTTTACGCACGCTTCCAGATGTGTCTTGTGTGGAACGCTCATGGATTCTCTTTTCGATCATTGACCATGATGGGTCGCCGGCGAGATCCTTGTCACGGCAGATCATACCTCCTTCTCACAATCCACTCGGTTCCCATCAGCGCGACCAGCAGGAACGCGATCCAGCCGTTGTCCCACAGCGGAATCTCTGTCGTGTAGGTTTCCTCGTGTCGCTCCAGATTGAGCAGGGACGGAAGATCCTTGATCTCGGACATGCCGAGGCACTTCCCGTCGGTGAGTTCCGCGATCCTGCGCAGACTGTCAATCTGCATGTTCGCGTCGGCCATCTCCGGCTCGACATCGGAAACCTGGAACTCGGTCGTGTTCGAAAGCGAACGGTCGCCGGCGTTTGCCTCAACCCGGTAGCGCCCCGCACGCGTCGGCGAGAAGAATCCCTCGTAGAGCCCCGGGCTCCCCGCGTCCGGCCGAAGCGTCACGCTCTGCGGTCGGGCATCCGGCACGTCCAGCGGAGTCACCGTGACTTCAAACCCGGACTGCATGACCGGTTCGAACCGGTCGTCGAGTACATGGGCGTAAAGCTGCGCCTGCCCGCCCACGGGGTAGATCGTACGGTCCGTTTCCAGCCGGATGCGCTTGTGTTCACCCATCAGCCGCGAAAGCGTCAGGAACTGGATGCACTGCGACCAGACCCGCCAGTGATACTTGTCGCCCGTCTTGAAGCGAAGCAGCCACAGGCGGTCTGTGCCCATGAGCATGCATTTGCCTGTTCCGTAGCGCTGCCACGCGACCAGCGGATACGGGTCCACACTGGAGCGAGCGTCGGAGAGCGTCATGAGCACAGTGGCTCCGGGACGCGCTTCGAGCAGGGGGGGGACGCGGACCAGGGGCGCCACACGGCTCCACACGTTGTCGTTCTCTTCCCGGTCGTGCTCCAGCGTCATCACGAGGCTGCTTCTTCCCTCGGGAGTCAGCGCCGGATAGACTGCGTCATCCACAAAGTCCCATTCGCCGTCAGGATCAAATGTGACGGGAAGCATCTTCTGCACGGGCGTCCCCGTGTAACTGGACGGCGCGAAACGCGCACCGCACAGCATCAGAAGCGATCCGCCGCGATCCCTGACGAGCTCTTCAAGCCTGAGGAACTCATCGCCACTGAAGAAGGCGGCATCCACGTCGCCAAGGATCACCAGGTCATACTTGAACGCCTCTTCACGCCGCTCCGGAAACCGGGCAATATACTCGGACGAATTGCGCGCGATCTCGGGCCCCGAGCGCGTCGCGATGAACGTTGCGCTGATCCGCGGGTCACGCTTGAGCATAGCGCGCAGATACCGATACTCCCAGCGGGTGCTGCCTTCGATGCAGAGCACATTGATCTTCTCGTTGACAACCCGTACGCTGCGTTGGACCCGGTTGTTTTCCGGGGTCGCTTCGTCAGCAAACGGCTCAATGGCGATCTCGACCTGCGCGGCGCCTTTCTCGTGAACGTCCACGTTAAAGAAGATATCCTCGAATTGCAGGCCGCCGGCAAGCCTGACGCTGTTCTGCGCCACACGGCGCCCGTTGAGGCGCACCGAGATGGAAGCTCGGCGCTTTTCATAGCCCTTCGACCGGATCTGCACGCGTATCGGGACCTTGTCCCCGGAAAACGCAACTTCCTGCATGACGATGTTGCGAATGCACACGTCGTCAGGGTCCTCAAGCCCCATCGGCACCGGGTAGACGGGTATTCCCCGGATACCCAGGTCACGAAGCACCGCTTCAGCGCGCCGGGAAGATGTGTCCAGCCCGTCCGAAAGCAGCACGATGCCCGCCAGCGGCACGCCGCGGTTGGAGCTTGCGACCGCCTCGAGCGAATCGGCAATGGACGTCCCTGTTTCCCCGGGCGAAAGCTCGGTCAGGGCGTTGGTAATCTGGGCTTCGGCCTCGCCGAGCAATCGAACCGTTTTGCCGAACGTGTAGTAGTCAACATCCAGATCCTTGCCCAGTTCCTCGAATACCGGGCGTGCCGACTTGAAGACCAGGTTCCGTGCGAGGTCGATCCGGGATGCCGCGGCTATGGCTTCGCGTCGCTTGGCGCCGAGCGATGCTGCGGCCCGCTGCACATCGCCGGCTTGAGACTGCGAAAGCATGCCGAGGGCCACTGCCGCCTCGACAACGTCAGCCGGGCGCTTGCGCTGGTCCTTGATCGACATGCTCTCGGACACATCGACAAGGACCGCCAGACGACGCTTCACCGCGTGTGAACGCTCCACGACCGCGGTCGGCTCAAACAGTAGGACCACGATCAGGCCCAGAAGAACCAGCCTGGCCGCCAGCAACCCGATCTGTATGCGTCTCGGAAGGCCCCGAGATCGCCGGTAGAGGAGAACAGCCGGGATCACGACAGCCGCCAATGCCGCCAGGATTACCCCGAGCGATGCGGGCCGCCCCCACATCAACTGTTCGATTGGGATATTATTCATGACCGGCCCTTCCCGGTCCTGCATGGACGCCCAGAGTTGTTCCGTCGCACCGCACGCCGGCGCTCCACAGGGCTTGAACCGGCCAGCCACTCATCTACACACCCTCCCTCGGACCCGGCGTACGCTTGAACAACCACCCCGCAAGAAGCCCCTCGACAACCAGAAACGCAAAACCTGCCAGCATCAAGGCAGGCCACAGGGATCGTGTTGCTCGGGTTTCTTCGATGCCTGCAAGCAGGTCCGACTCAGAACGAATTACCCGCACGCCTGTGCCGTCCAGGCTGCGGGCCGCATCGGGAATCGACAGGCATTTCACGGTCGATTCCCGCGTGTCGACATTGACCGCGATCGGCAGGCCCGCGGCCTGCAGGCTCACACGGGCCAGGTAGAATCCGGCTTCCCGGGCCGTCTCGAGCACCGCCACGTATTGGTTTCGGTACTCCCGGACGGGAGCCCTGAACGTGTCTCCCGACGGGGTGTCAAAGACGGCATCCGTGGCATCAGGCTGATCCACATAGGAAAGGGACAGCGAATCACCGACCAGCCGCGGCGTCTCAAACTCACGCGCGGTCAGATACGTCACCATCTGCTGCAGGAGCAGGGGAAAAACAGGCGTAACCGCCATGTTGTTCCAAGCGGGGCCGGCGGAGGTCGTGAACATGAACAGGTGGCCACGGCCCAGGGAGTGCTCGAGGAGCACCGGCGTATCGCTGCCCGCAAGGGACAGCACGTTAAGACTGGTCGCGGAGGGCTTTACCCGCAACAGCCTGTGAAAACGCGTCTCGCTGAGCAGGTCCTCCGCGAGAGAAAAGAGCGGACGGCAGACCGGGTGATCCGACATCGTTGGGTCCAGCGGGCGCCCCACCCCCATCGCGTCACTGGTAGCCATCGTCTCCCCGATCACGGCAGGAAGCAGCGGGGTCTTCTCCAGCGCCGACCGGTTGTTCCAGACATCTGCCTTCACGTAGTCGCCGGGGAACCAGATCAGCCCCTTGCCTGCCCGGACGTATTCCTCGAACGCGCGGGCCTGCTCAGCGGTAATGTCGGGAACATTAGCGACAATCACGACATCGAAGTTCTTCAAATCCTGCGAAGGGAGGTCGACCCAGGAGACCGTCAGGACTTCGAGATCATCCTGTCCCCTGGCGTTGCCGCGCGCGTGCAAAGCGGCGGCGATCAATCCCCCCGCGCTGTCACTGTCACCCGGGGAACCTTCAACGCAAAGGACGGACACCCGGTCGCGGATCACGGCTACGGCCCGACGCGAGTTGTCCACCAACAGCGCGTCTTCGCCAAGCTCTGCCGTAATGCGCACAGGTCCGGAATCGCGGAAAGGAATGGAAAGGGAGACCGTCGCCGAAGTTCCCGGAGCAATCGAGGGGATGGTTTTGACGTCCACGCTGATGTTATTGACCATGCCGCTGACCCTGACGTCCCGGGCCACCATTGATCCGGCGTTGCGTACGGTCGCGCGATAACGCGCCGTGGTGCCTTTGCGAAGTACGCCGTAAACCAGCTCGAGTTCGGTAATCGCCAAGTTCTCGGGGCCACCCTCGGTCGGAACAACAAAGACAGATGCGCTGCGGGCCAGATCCTCAAAGGAGTCACGAAGCCCTGGAGACGGCTGTCGCCAGTCCTGCTCCTGCAGGTCTGTGACGATGTGGACCTCTTTCTGCGGCGCCTCCATGCCGTCAGCCAGTTCCTTGAGCCGCTTGGGAACGCTTTCCAGGTCCAGGGATTCCGCCGTCGGCCGTTGCTGGGAAAGGAGCTCGCTGAAACGTTCGGGGTCAAACGCGGTGTTGCGGGCGACAACTCTGTGCTCACCTGCCAGTAGAACGAGGCAAACCGGATCGCCCCGCCGGATCGTCCCCGCGATCGCTTCAACTTTCTCGAGCGCTCGCTCGAACCGGGTGCGGGTGCCGTCGCTGTGCTGCATGCTGTAAGAGGCGTCCAGAGCAATAATGACGCCCGCGCGACGCTCTCCTAATCCCGAAGCCAACGCGCTTTCCGGTTTGCTGATCGAGGGCCTGGCAATGGCCAACACCACGAGGATGAGTGCAAGACACCTGAGCACAAGCAGCAGAATGTCCCGGAGGCGAATCTGCCTCGAGCGGACACGCACGGTCCGGTTCAAAAACTGCATCGCCGCCCAGTCCGTCCGCTTGACCTGGTAGCGGTTGAGCAGATGCGCGACGATGGGAAGGGCGACCCCAAGCGCGCCAAGCAAAAGCCATGGGTTCATGAATGTCATACACGTGCTCCGGCGGACGGTCCGTTAAGTGTGGATTGGCGCCTGTAAAAGAACTCACTCAGCACGGCGTCAAGCGGGCGGGACGTATCGACGGCCGTGTAGTCGACGTGACTGCCCACGCAGCCGTGGCGAAGCGACTCCAGGTACGCATTGAAGGAGGCCAGGTAGTCCTCGCGAATCCTCTCGGGCTGCGTGGTCAGCGGCAGTTCCTCTTCGAGCCCCTCGAAGCGCCATGTGCCCTTGAACGGAAACTCGATCTCGTATGGATCCAGCGTGTGGAAGACGACGACGTTGTGCCCGTCGAACCTGAGATGGTCGAGGCCGGCGAGGATATCGTCCACGTCGGCGAACAGATCGGAAATCAGGATCACGAACGAGCGACGCTTCATCAACAGCGCGATGTCGTGGAGCTGCTTTGCGATGCTGGTCCTCGGCGTCGGCTCGATGTCGCGCAGATGCCTGTCGATCTCAAGAATGATCCCCATCGCCGACCGAGGCGGCAGATACGCGCGCACCTCCGAATCGAAGACGGAAAGGCCCACGGAGTCACGTTGCTTGAGCACCATGTAGGCCAGGGACGCCGCGAGGAACTTGGCGTACTCCAGCTTGCTGACCTTGCCGGAGGCGTAGTTCATCGACGCGCTGGCATCGATCAGGATGTGGCAGTCGAAGTTGGT
>SDBU01002767.1_pt1 | contig 22863 bp, 44 predicted proteins | sample 2277071 | NCBI WGS metagenome assembly SDBU01 (sample SAMN10397929, study PRJNA504765) | marine sediment metagenome | isolation source: marine sediment core GS08_GC12, 126 cmbsf | place: Arctic Ocean: Gakkel Ridge, Loki's castle | collected 2008 | reverse complement strand
ACTTATGAAACCAGCATCACAACCACCATGACCAGCACCATAAAAAGCTCCATACAGATTGTAAGCCTTAATAGAAGTGCCTACTGTCGAATCTGACCGAAGTTGAAGTTGCTTGATTCTGGCATCTCCTGAAAGTGCCGTGAGATACACGGTACTAATGGCATTTAAGTTAAGTTGACGGTCAACTTTAACCCAACACACACCAGCCGTTGTGCGATCTATGCTCTCCTGTGCAAGACCAACTATTTTTGATCCATCATCATTAAGATAATACGAACCTGATTTCACATATAACGGAGTTCTTCCATTCACTGCAACAGCTTCGACATAACAAGGGAGCATTGCTCCATTCGGTACCCATATCTCGATCATGTCACCATCGGCACCAGCTTTAGGACCAAGAGTTTTTACGATACCAGCAATGTCTCCTTCATTATCACCACTTGGTTTCTCAACGATGAACAAACGACCAGTCTTGTCTTGTGCACCATCAGCATAAGTATCCTCTCTTAGACCGAGATGGGTTGGATCAACAGTACGTTCTTTATGATCAGTGTCACTATCACTGTTGTAACAAACAACGTAACCAATTTTTAACACATCAGTCGAATCTACCGGGCGAAAAAACACTCTTTTACTTTGAGCTATAGGGTCGATTGCACCCGAACTCATACTTATTATTTTAGCCATTTTCTTTCTCCTGTTTTGAATTAGAACTCATCAAGTTCTAACCAGGGTTAATATTAATTTATGCTACGATTGGTTTGTGTAAAACAAATCCAGCTTTCCTACGATTGACGCACAGGTTGTTATGAGAACCATCCAGGAAGACGGTGAAAGTCGTATGTTGGGTGACTCCACCACTGATCGGCTCAGTCTCTTCCATCCAGTAACCATCCTGGACATAGGGGATAAACTTCTCAAAATCAACACAGTAAATCGCATCTGCTGTCATTGTTGCGGCTGCGGCACCTGTAGGTGCAACCATCGTACCATCAAGTTCATTGATATAAACAACTGGCAAACGATTCAGGTACACAGTAGCACCATCATCGATACGAATATTGCCGAGTACATCTTTGCCACGATGGAAATCATCTCTGGCATCAGCCAGTACCTGTAACTTCACAACAGTTTCCAAGTTAGCATAAACTCTCTTAGCAGCATTACGTGTCTGTGCCGGGTCATTAAGAATCAGCGGGGCTTTGAACTTAGTTGCCATAAAAGCTGTTCGGAAAGACTCAAGCATAGCATTATTCACACTGGTGTATGTGGCTGCATAATTCGCCCACCTTGACTCAGTAGCAGTGCTAACACCTGCACAAATAGGAGTTATAGCTCGGTCTTGAAAAACAACATTAAGGCCCTGAAAACCACCACCTGTGGTACCGACATTACTCATATTAAGATAATACGGCACACCATACGGATGAAGATCATCAGTCGCACTATCCGGGGTCATCCAGAAACGCTCTTCGATCAGATCTGCGAGACTCCACAGACCATCAATTCGCCTGGTTTCGAGCAAGCGGATGAAACCTCTTGCACTTTGATTACGCTTGAGTTCGAGTATGTCCCACGAATAATGTGTACCTATCTGGGTCCAGGGCACATCGATCTCAGTCATCACGTCTGACACAGCGGGATCATCGGTATCGAAAAGTCTGCGATAACGAGCATTCCCTGTGTTGTTAAACATGACCTTACGCTTGATTGAAGTCCCGCCATCAACTTCCATCCGATCTCTCTGATAGATCCGACAGGCTTCATAATCATTATTCGTCCATGTTACCTCAAAATACTGCTCAGGTAACTGGGGCAGAGTAGTTGCGATCAGGTCAATAAGATCTGCATTAGCTATTCCAGCCATTATTTATCCCTTCTACTTTTTGAATACGCTATCCAGTTTTTGCTGAACAGCATTTTCCATTTCTCTACGGTTTCTTGGTTTAGATGAATCAGTAGTATCACTTGAACGCTTACTCTCAGACGGTCTGAGTGTCATGCTCTTCTTACGCTTCGTAGCAGTTGCTTTCAGACTATCACGCACAATTTGCGTTCTAATAGGTTCAGTGACAATGAGATGTGCTCTTTCCATAGCCTGTTCTACTTCGATCTTCTGACCCCTTACACCATGTCCGGCCATTATGAACTCAGCTTCCTGAAGAACATGTAATCTATTCTGCTGTTGTCCGTTAGAAAGATCTTCAGGGATCTGACCGAGTTCAAGTTTGCCATAGAACTTGTTATAAAGTTTCATATCATCAGCACCGAAGAAAGAATTAACTCTATGATCGATAGCAGCATTGGCTGCTACATTGGCTCGTGCTGTAGCAACTTCATAACCCTGTTGTTGTGAAACGGGTTGTGTCTTAACAGGTTTAATCTTACTCTTCAATCCCGCGACAACGACATCAATCAGTGGATCATCAGGATACTCTTTTTCTAACTTAGTGATCAATGCTGTCGTATTCGGATCTTCCCGTTCAACTGTTTCAGTTGCAGTCTGCACACCAACTTGTTGGCGATCCAACTCCATCTTTGCACGACCGATCTCTGAGAAATCCCTTGAAGCCTGAACAACACTGTTGTAACAATTCTCAAATGTTCGTTTGGCTAACTCTGGATTACTCTCTACTAAATCATCAACGTCTTTTTGACTCCATTTCTGGTGGATAGCAGCCCGGACATAAGCATCCGGTATCTCAACATCGCCATCCTTCTTCTCCGCTTCCGGGGTAGATCCATCTGGTTTCTCTTCGAGTTCTGCCTGACTGTTATCCTTTACAGCACTATCATCCTTAACTTCAGGGGTAGAATCATCTGGTTCTTCTTCTGGAACTGCCGTTTCGTTATCATACACAACATCTAATTTCTCTTGAACAGCATCTACGATAACCGGATCTTCGATTGCCGCTACGTCCAATTTCTTTAGACTCTCTGTATGATCACCTTCTTTTTCTGCAACTTGTTCTGTTTCACTAAACGTCTTCATTTTTTTCCTTTCATTAGTTGCCTCTTAATAGAGGGGTAAGTAATTTCAGGCTATCCTCACTCCCTTGGGTTTAATCTTCTTTCGTTCCTTCACTATATTACACTTATCAAGATATTTTTGGTGATCTTGAAAATTGTCGAACATCGGTCTATACTGACTATCCAATTTGATATTTGGAAACGTCTTCAAATGTTCTGCTCTCTGATCTGGACTGATTGCCAACGAATCAGAATGAACCGCACCTTGGTGATAATCACCCGAAGCAAATGGTATGTCTGTTTGGAAATCACGATTCATCCTGGCACCGCACGAGCACATACATCTCTTATTGGAATCTTTCATGGCACGCACGCGTTCAGTCTTAGTTTCGCACTTCGGACATTTGAAAGAATATCTCGACATATTATTTCTTCCTCTTGAATCTCTTAGGACTAATACCTGCTTCTCTTAATTGGGCTTCAGCAGTACCTTTTCTAACACCCTTAAAATATACAGGTTGTTCACCCTTCTTTGACCATTCTGCATAGGTCATAGCATGTTTTGGTCCAGCTTTTTTATAATGTTTAGCATAGCGTTTTTTCTTGGCAGTTTCCTTAGCCATTCTTTGTTCTGCTCTGAAATGACGTTTCACTTTACCCGCCATTCTGGAAACCCAGTTTTCTTTTTTCTTAGGCATAATCACACTCCTTGACATATTTTTATATCTTGGGGTTTAATACTACCCCAACATAATACTTCCCATTTTTTACAATCATCAAAAGCAGTTAATCTATTATTGCCAGTCTCAACTTCAAGAAGCATATCTCCAAAACCTAAATTATTGCAAGGGGATAAATAAACTACTCCCATACCATTAGGTATTAATCCATCTTTCATTATAGATTCAATATTTTCTGATTTTGTTTGATGAAATAATTTTATAATCATACTCCCGGTTCACTTGTCCTGGAACTCTGCGATTCGTTTGCACCTATCTGTTCTATTTGTTTTCTCTCCTGGAACGGAGATTGTGTCTTAGTTTGTTGCGGGATACCTTTGGTTCCACCCTGTGCTGGTTGAGCCTTACCTGCTGGTTGCGGATTCATTGCCATCACTAATTGCATACGTTGCATAAACCGTGGATCATCGAACCAATCCTGAACATCTTCAAGGATACCTTGTTCTTCTGCAATATCAGTGAGAGCTTCTTGAACATTAAATGGCAATCCCATATTCATCGCTATCATAGCAGAGTTCATAACACTCGGCATAACATTAGCCGCAAACTCAACAATCCGCTTAGTCCTAACAGCCGGATCAAGGCGTGACATCGATCTCGCCTTTAAGGTGAATGTATAATCGAGAAAGTCACCATCCCTTTGCTCAGGAGTCAACTGCAACTGTTCATATTCACCACCTGCTTTCCTTCGAGCAAGCATGATGTCCATAAACGGATCAGTGTGGATGTACCAAGCCCTCTTTCCGGCGGTATCTGCCCCGAAATCATAGATCATACCACGACAATCTTCGATAGTGATAGTTGCATTAGCTTGCAGAATATTAGCCTGTGTCGCTGATTCAGCATTAGATACCAAACCAGACATCTGATCGGGATTACCTGACATATAGTTATGCCATATCTGACACTGTTGAAGCATCTGTTCACTTTTTACATTGTTGCCACCAAACGTCAATACCTTAACAGTATCAGGATTACCAGCTACCATGTCACCATCTTTGGCAGTTCTTATGTCTTCAGCCTCATCCGCACCTGCGGGATCATACATACCAATACTCTTCTCACGATCAGCCGTTTCCATATTCTTGACCATCATCTTATTGGCCATTCTGTGCAGATCGTAATGGACACCTACCGGAGCTACTGGGAATGGATTGCCCGGCACTGGCTGTGTTAAAGCGAGTATAGAATATGGTCCCTCTTTCGGACCATAGTAATCGCGTGCAGCGAGATAGTTATCGAAGATCACCTGAGATGGATCAGGTATAGTGATAAGTGCACCGGCCCCAGGGACAAATACTTCCACCACATCTACAAAATCCTGAAGTTCATACATCTCACTATCGCTCATATTTCTTTTGCTGAGGGCCTCAACCTTGTTCCTGGCATTGGGATGACTTGATTTAGGTATCTTCAACACGAGATCGTGATCAAACTCGTTATCATCTAACAAGATTTGCCTGGGAATCCGATTTCTATCACCAAGAAACGCTGCTTTGCGATAGTCTTTGCATGATGGATCTGCGGTGAAATCATCGAAATCAACAAGATCAGTATATACTTGGCCCTCATCTATAAAGATGTCACCGAAATTCAATATCTGACCACCACCAGCCAAACCAGTTTTGTTAATGGCCATCATGAAGAAGGCATCTACGATACTGGCACGCAATGTATCTTTGTATTTTATGTTCTTGTCGAGTTTGTCTAATGCGAGTCCAAGCAAATAAGCATATTGCCTGTACTCAGTTATTTCAGTGCCTACTTTATTGATGCCACTCTTCATCACGAGATTCGGGACCGTTGCCCGGATGGTGTTGAATATCAGATTGATCGGTTCGTCACCAGTAAGACCGTACGTATCACTATAATATTTACCGACATATTCTCTGATAAACATCGCCCTGGCTCGGCGGTGTCGCTTGTTGCGTTCAAAGCCCTGCTTAACTGCAAGGGCAAATTTGTTTGGTGTGAAATACTCTGGCATTATTTTCCATTCTCCTGTGACTTTGGGGAATTATAAATCCATTGTCTTGCAATTTCACAGAGTGCAACAAATACAGCATCTTTATCTCGTTCTAACTGTCCGAGGTCGGCATAAGGTACAAGGTCGGGATGAATTTTCTTCTCTCTATTATATTTTTCCCCATAAACCCAACCCATAGAAAAATAACTTTGCATCCAACTACCATGAAGCTCTTCGGGAGATTTAGAACGATTTTCTCCACATTGCCGCTCGATAACTTTTAGGAATTGTTCTTTGAACGGTTCCTCGCGTTCTGCCCACGAAACAGGAATAATCGGAGCACCTGCGGCCTTGGCTGCAATTCGTGCTCCTTCGTATATAAACTCTGCTCTTCGTTCTGTTATACTCATATCATCCTCTAAAATCAAACTTATTTCGCCATCCTGTCGGCTTGACACGTCTCTGTTTCAACGCCGCCTTGCGTCCTGCTACTGTTCGCATATCACCGCGAGCCTCTGATGTTTCAATACGACTACGCATCTTATAATATTTGTCCTCTATCGTCAACGCATCAGCCATCGTTCTGTCACCATGTGTCTTCTTGGCAGCACTACTTTCTTCCACCAGGCACGCAGGACCAATGCTTCCATCATCGTTGTAGATGTAAGTCTTGGCCTCTTCGAGTGCCAATATCGAATGATTGATATAACCACCGTGAGCCAACGCTCTATCATACGCATTAAGTAACTCACCTTTGGACTTCGCATTATTATGCCAACCATACTTCTTAGTTTTCTTATCCCTAATATTACCGACCTTCACATCACGATAATAGTACGGATAATGAAACTGTTTGACAACTATTCTACCAAAGTCAAAACCAGGATCACCATTCATCTCCCATTTCAAGAACGGCAACTTCTTCCGACCACCAACCCACAAGGCCAACGCCATAGCGACACGAGCCATCTCATATGGCGGTGTATTAGCATCGGCCCATTCAGCTACTTTCTCACCAGTCTGCCGACACTTAATCGATCCGACTGAATTGGAAGCACCCTGTCCTTTACTCAAATCAAATCCAATAACATAATCAAGATTCTGGTCCAACCTACCGTTTACCAGATTAACCCAGATCTTGAGTTTGCCCTTAACTATTCTCTTACACACTACCTTCTTCAGATCCTTCTTCTTCAGGATCATCGGAATACTATCATTAGCTACTCCCTTTGCCAGATCAACGTCCCATTGTGTCTTAGGTGGGCGACCGAATATCGCTATATGTTTCTCAATGTTCGTGACAGTGAAGAATGTCGAACCAGCTTCAAGATCATTGGCATCAATTTCTCTTGCCATTTCCTGTGGTGATCTAACTTCTGATTCTGCATCGTACCAAGGTGATCGGATCTTGTAGGCGTTTGTCACTGAATCTTGAACTACGTGTCTACCCTTACCCTTATCAGGATGGTCCCACCACATCAGCGGAAACACTATAATTGTTCCATCATTCTTCCACTTGCTATACTCAGTTCCGGGACCGGCGACAGTGCTATTCACTATACGCATCAGGGCTGCATCTCGTGTTGCAGAACGCATCAGTCGTCCATGTTTCACTTTAGCAAACTCATCCAACAGAGCAATCAATCGTCTGTCACCTGATGCTGCATGTTCGGTTGTTGATTCACCATCGATACAAGCACCGTTCAATATATTGAACAAGTGCATCTTGGTACGATATTTCTGCCCCACAGCACACTGGGGTGGTAACATCCATTCAGGCAACCACGTATTTATGTAATCGTGCTTCTGAAATAATGCCTTCATGTTACCAGCCTGGTCCACATATGGTTCTGTACGAGATAGTTCAAGAAGTTGTGAATCAGGTCGGAACAACCACAACCAGTGCATGAAAATAGTACACATCCATGAGGCACCCATGTCACGCGATTTATTAATCAGAATGTCTTTTGCATTGGCGAGGTGCCAAATCAAACGCTCAAATAGAATATCCTGAATCTCCCACGAGATGAATGGACAATGCACCGCTTTTGCTTCGTATCGCTCACCGGTATCACCTTCTACATCGAACTGATGAAAGGTAAAACAAAATGAGTTGATCCAAAATAAGAGAGACTCTCTACTTGCCGTCATTAAATCGACTTGGAAACCTTTATCGTATTCAGCATCTCTTAAAATATTTTCTCGGTATTTAAGATTAGCTATTTCTCTTTTAGGAACAACCAAACCAGTCCTGGTGCACTTCCATGTTTCGGGTATATCCGGGAACGGTGTTCGCAGTTCCGGTTTGAGTTTTTCGGCTACATCGATCATACTATTTACTTGTAAGAGAGCGATATTTTACCTTTAGTTCCTTCTAATTCCTGTATAGTCTTTACGGCTTTACCACATCGCTGACATATCCAATTTTCACCTGTTGTTTTCCACCTTAGATAAATTGTTGGTTCATACCAATGTTGGTTAAGCAAATCACACATAATATATCTTGCTATTACTTTCATCTTGTACTTGATTTCACTATCTGACTCAGGCGTTTCTTACCCTGTTCAGAAACTTTCTCGGCCAACGATGCCTTGTCACTACCTGCCTTAGCATCTGCCTGGCCTACCCTGCCTTCCATTCGATCCCAGATCATGTTGATGGCCCATTTATCAGGTCTGTGACGAACTGGTTTAATGCCTATTTTCTTTCCGTCTTTATCGTGAATGTCTTCAGTTTCTTCCCAGCCCAAAGCTACTTTCCATATATACCTTGCAATGGCTTCGGCTTTAGTCACCATCGCGGCATCTTCACCCTTGGCCTTTATCACAGGATCGTCACATATTTCACTGGCGATCTCTTTGATAAACTTCGACAACAATTTACCGGCTGCTACTTTTTTACCGTGATTTTTTGTGTCGTTTGGCATAGCCACTCAAGTCCCCGTTATTTTGACCCTAAAAACCAGATTAAAACTGCAACCGGCAACCACATCGGCCAGAACATATAACCTAATATTAATATAGTAATAAGTTTGTCTTTCATTCTGCCTCTATCAATCCTATCTCAGCTAATGCTTTCTGCATGGCAAATTTTACCAACTTGGTCGGAGTTACAATACTGAAGTTGTCACATCCGTATGCACCGCCTATCAGTATCCCAACACATTCACCATCCATGTCAACCACAGGACTTCCAGAATTACCGGGCCATGTCGCTGTATCAGTGTGTAAAACCAATTTGGTACCGAAATATGATTCATCTCGGCCAAGTAATGATACCACACCTTGTGTAAGAGTAATTCCATTATTCATTCCCCAGGGGTATCCAAGAATAATAAGACTTTCCCCTATTTCAATTTCAGTATCCAAATGAAAATAAGGACGATCCTTCCTATGTTCACTTCGCAATCGAATAAACCCGACATCACAACGATCTAAACTCTCCATATGCACAAAATCAGCCTTGGCTCGTGAACCATCACTGAACATCACCTCAAAAGATTCAGTATTCTCAACTACATGTCCCGCAGTCGCTATCAGATTAGGAGTCACGAAAAAACCAGTGCCTTGCCATTTGGTTCCATAATAGTAAGGATCATATTCAGGATAGTCCTCGTCATACTCAGCACCGATCCACACAACGGCAGGTGACACCTGTTTGTAGAGTCTGGGTAAACTCGGTTCATAATGCACGTGCAACAGTGTCACGACAGAACACACCAACCACAGTGCCAACCCTGTTCTTAAAATCCATTTCTTCATCCTGCAAGTCGCCTTAAAATAAACCTGCGTGAAGCATCCGGTGTCTGATAATGCAACGCTGTATAATCAAACGGAATCCTAATCACAATAGTCTTGCCCGAACCACAAGCCCAAATACAGTTCGCAGCAGTACCAGTATCAGCGATGCCAAAGAAATGAGCACCTTTGATACAGGTAATCGCATATGTCGCACCAGCCACCACAGTGACATTACTGTAATTAGTATTCTGAGCAGCAGCAGATACGTTCTGCCCACTGCCGACTACTGGATCACTGATGTCGGGATGTGGTCCTGTACGGTTTCCGCTGTTGTCACATGAAAATATCTCACCTACCATTATCCATCTCCTAAAATCGATTCATTCATAAGTAAACGTATGTTCGTAGTTCGGCCTATATCAGTTATGTACACCCGTTCAACCCGCAGACCCCAACCTTCAGATGCTTTTCTGACACCTTTAAGCACTTCTTCTTCGATCTGTCGTGTGTCGAGGCATTCCAATGCGTGTTCACGTATGTACTGTTGGATGATTCCAAGAGCCACTGCTTGTATGTTTTGATCGTAATCATAAACTTCTAACAACGCTTTCCGTGCAGAATGAACACGATAACGAATCGCACCTGAGACTGTCATCTCCACACGATCTGAAGTCCACACCGACTGAGGCCGCAAATCCTTCACTTGCGTTTTGCACCTGATCGTCTCTATGTTCTGAATCAGGGGCCAATACAGCCACCAACCGGGAACCAACGAAGTTATATGTACACCCTTGACAAACCCTGGCGTATATCTCACGCCTATCTCGTCCGGGGCAACTATCACAAGACGGGGGAAGATCGATAACAACCGGTCTATCAGTCGGGTCAGCCATTCCATCACTTCCCACCTTCCACATCAACCGGCATCTGTCGTATTTCTTGATCGAGTATCAGCAAGTCGTTAGGGCAAAAACCCTGCGGCATCACGAAGAACCCATGCTCATTCGTATCGATGTCGTAATCGGCTGTGAACCCGCATACCGTACAGTGGGCGTGGACCTTGGTTGCTTTCATTTCATTGTTTGTAAACATTTCCCATATCTTCTGACCACAACCCTGTAACCTTTGGCATCACTCTACTCGCATTAGGTCTGACCTTGTCTATAAATTTCCTGGCACTCGCTTCATCATCGAATATGTACAAATCGTGATGGGATCTTGTACACTCTACTGACTGTCCACATGGCCCAGATGAGCCTTTATCTTCATAAGCTACGTAATACTTGCTCATCTCTTCCTCTCCCTCAGCACAGCATCGATCCTGGCCTGTTCCAGTCGGCCTCGAGTGGCCTGTCGCTTCCGTTGGACCATGTGATCAAGGATCTTCTCATTCGCTGCCGGGTCCATAGCGTCCATCGCTTGTCTGATGAATTGGTCGCGAGGCATGTTCTGCTCTTCCGGGGTCATACTGTCGTATATGGTTGCGAGTTGGGTTCGGTTCATAGTGCCCCTTTGATCAGATTGACAAAATCCTTGGCTGACTTCCTATTAGCCAGAATTTTAGATATGGGTGTGGATTTGTCACCAATAAGTATATTGTCACCATTATATTGAACACTATTCGCATCACCGTCCAAATCTTTTACTATTACAGTCACTAAATCTACTATATCCTGTGTACTTGGTTCTATCATCTCATCATCCTCTCTAACGTGGGGGGTTACAGTTTTAATATCTCCTCAGCCATCTTCTTCGCATCTGCGAGTGGAAGAGATAGTAAAGGACCAAACTCGCCAGTATCACGTTGAAACATCGGTCTGCGTATGAATGTCGCTGGCTTGGCTGACTGGCAAAACTTAATTCCTGGTTCTGTAGAGAACTCATCAGCGAATAACTGACACTCATCGCCTTCTCGCATCACGGTCATGGTTATATTCATCTCACCATCTCCTTTTCAACGTGGGGTTAATATCAAGACAGAAAAACACTGCCCTCTACCTTTCCGCAGGATTAGCCTTAATTATCGCTTTTCGGGGGAATATTCTCAGAATTATTATTTTTTTCTCCTTGAGAGGGGTCCCTTTAAGGGTTAAGTCTACATATATGTGGACTCCCGGTGAGATCTGACTACATATATGTGGACTGGGTGTTAAGTGATTATCTAACAGGGGAAATGGGGTGGGGGGGTCGTGTAGGAAGGGAAGGTGAGACTCCTTCATCCGATAACCAAAGGGTCGGGACGGGGGGTATCGACTTCTCGACCTGGTATCGTCCGATAAGACTATTTACATAAAATAAAAGAAAAGACTTGCATATCAAACAAACATAGGTTATACTATACATAGTGTTATTTGACAAGTTAATAGTGGCTAACAGAAAGATGAGGTGATTTATGATTACTTACAAAGCAACAGGTATAGTGTTAGGCAACAACTGGGGTGGCGGAGTTAGTGGGTATGCTGCCACAGAAATCGGAGCTAACAGTTTAAGAGAAATAAGAGAAGAAATAGAAAAGCAACTTGATAGTGGCTCACTTGATAGTGGGATGGGTTATGAATCACTTATCGGTGCTGTAATGGTTATTGATACAATCGATAAGAGAGAAATTGACGACAAAACGTTTATAGCTCACGATTACGAAAATGAGTTTTTCGGCGATATGACGCCGGAGCAAGAAGAAACACTAATTGAAATGCAACTTTATAGTTAGCCACTATGCCCAGCAGGTATCTTGCCGGTTCAACTCCGGCAACTGGGCTTATGAGACTATTCAATGACCTTGACGGACGGCTTATGCTATTACTCGTAGTACTGGCATACGCTTGTCTATGCTAACGTCCAGCACAGCTAACGTGGAGAGCCTTAACATGAAGACCATGAAACGCAATAGACTACGTCAATTAGTACAGTGGGGATATATCACGCAAGTTCAAGCTAATCAACAGTGGCGACAATATCTCTGTAATCCGTCAGCTATACCAGTAATCAGAGGGAAACAAGATGTTATACCAAAAAGCTAAAATCGAAAATGACCAGATAGTCATTACTGAAAGCAAAGTAATAGACCAAAGCAAATTAACCAGCGATTGTTGGCTAATACAGTTTGACGGCTTGGCGGCTTGTGAAAACTGCGAAGCCAAAGACACGGCTGAATGTGGCGGCCAAGCAATACGCAAACAGTTATTGGAGAAAAAATGAGAACAGCAGAATACGCAAAGTGTAATCAACAACGTTGCAAAAAATATGGCCGGATAGTCGGATGTGATTATCACGGTCGGAAACATAAATACGGATGTAATCAGGGGGACGGGAAATGAAATCAATCGGCAAATATCATTTTCGATGGGCTAAAACTTGGAAATTGAAAATCATCCGGTCGAGATATACTCATATTTGCATCGGTTGGTTGCGGATCACGATAAACTAACATCCCACCACACCTTCATTTCACCAGAGCCGGATGCACACCCACGTCCGGCTTTCATTTTTGTCTGCGAAGCGGTGGGATTGGGTTTCTTAGAATTAGTAGGCACTATTATCCAGTTATCGGACGATGTCTACCTCAATCCCAAATCCGTCCATATACCCGTCTACCTCAAACCCTCATTATCAGGCCAAAAACAACGATATGTCCCCCTGAAAATTCTACATAGACGGGGCTATAACTGCACCACAGTACAACTACAGACTCTATGGAAGCATTTGGCCTGTCTTTATGTCTATACACAACGACTAAACTACTTATATACACATTTATATATTACATACATCTACCTCTTTAATAGTACTCTATACCTCTCCTCTTATATTTCTCTTAGTATAGTTTTAGAGAGTGTATAGACATAGAGGTAAGGTAAAATAGCTATAACCACATCACAGCATCACCACAAGCTCTATACTGCTATGTCTATGTAGCAGTATTGACATAGACGTACATAGACCGATTGGCAATGCCAAACCAGTATCGTACATCAGCCGTCCATCTCAACCCGATTATCATAGACGCAGAGGGGGTATTGTCAAGCAGATTATACTTGACGCGGCTGGACGATTATGATATGATTGACATTATGATAGCAACACAAAAAGATATTGACGAACATTATTATGACTTGCTTATATTTTCTGCCCGCCATGAAAACTATCCTATAACAATTAAAAACATAATTGAATATCAAGACGACATAGTTGAATTATGCGAAGATATGATAATGCGTTTTACACACACGTTTCAGGAAACGAGTTAAACACTGTCCCCATTGTGGGAAAACTATTTAGGAGGATATAATATGGAAACAATTATTGACAGCAGGGGAATATACTACCAACAATATAATGGTACGTATTATCACCAAAACACAAGCAAGGATATGGTTCAACGGTTAGAACATTTGCGAATCTGCCAGACACGCTGCCATTTTCATTGGGGAAACGTAAAGACCGGTAAGGATTGGGGGGACGTTTATGACGTTATTGGCCGGATTGGACGGAGTACAGGTTCGATTAAAATACCGATACTGCTTTACAATAGCCGGTCTTTAGGTGGTGGTGCTATTCTCGACCATTGTATTGTTAAGATAACCAAATCACGTGGCGGTCGGGTTTTATATCAGCATCCGAAATATCATTATGAATAGAACACTAACAGAATCGGAGAACATAAAATGAAAACACTTGACAAATATGGCAGAGTTTGGGATAATCCTATATGGGATAAGTGCCCTGTTTGTGGCCAGCCAGATAATTGTGGCGAATGTAATCACCAACCATTAAGCGAATCAGATGTTATTGAATTGGACGGATACTGTCCCACTGATAAGCCGGAAACGCATTACGGTATTAGACTGATAGTTTAGCCCCAACCGCCCTATGTAGAGCAAACTGGGGAATCGTTTTTCGACCGATAACCTGATTTTCAATATATTCAAGTTTTTAGTTGACAAGCAGGACAGGATATGATATGATGGTGATATTATGAATATTGAAACGATAAAACAAGCCCATAAAGTGATGGTGAAAATATCAATTAAGCACATGGCAGAAATGTATAATCTGCTAAATGTGAAAGCTGATAATTATGACCCCGAAAGCTGGTATGGTGGCGTTCCACATCCTATCACAGGTGAAGTATTAGCAGATAGTAAGTGTATTGTGAATATGATAAGCGGATTATTCTTATCTATTGCACACAGTAAGCCGATATGTAAGCAGGAACACGGAAACAGTTTTATTGTCTGGCCAGAGGGTGACAACCAACCCACCTATACCCACCACAAAAACGGCATAGGGTTTTTGTCTAATAAAGAATATGATTGTCACCACTTAGACAAAAATGAGAAACACCATTACTGCGGAAAATCCAAAGGGAAATTATTGGATACTGGCGAATATGGACTCGGTGTTTTATACCACACGGCGTGTGTGTTGTGGGGTGAAAAAATAGTAGATAGTTTGCCATTAAAATCGGAGGATATGATATGAAAACTAACATTTTAGTACAATACAGTGGCGGGGGATATGACGGCTGTATTTGGGAGTGGAACTACTTTTACATAGACAAGCAGGGCGAGTTTCACGACATACAATCGTCCGGCTGTGCAGGGATTGACAATAAGCAGGACGCGATTGAGCTATTAGAGCAGGACAAGTCAACTACCTACGTCTATGACCTGGACAACGAGCAGGACATCGAGACATTTAGCAGGGAAACGCACGCGGCTCACGTGTCTGGCGTGTTACAGTGGTTTGAAGCCTACAACGATTTGGAGATTGAGTTTTTCGTCGTGTGTTCGGAGTGCAAAGGCCATATAACAAGCGATGAACTAACTGTAACTGAAAGTGAATTGCTTTGCGATGATTGTTATTTATCCGGCGAATGTCCCTGCTGTGAATCGTATGTGGGCGATACTGAGATTGTAGAAGTGAATCCAGACGAACACCATGACTTCAGTTATATCTGCTCTGATTGTAAAAAATATCACGATGATGAACATGAAACTGAATCACTTGAAGACCTACGCTGGCAGTCGTTTTGCACAGGCAAGCCGGATATGTTCAGTGATGTATTACGCGAGATATGGATTAGTTAAGGAGAATATGATATGGTGACACAAAAAGACTACGTAGCGATAGCGGAGATTCTTAGAGAAGAGTGGCGTGTTTATGGATACCCTGCACCGCACAAACGACTTACAAAGCAATTTGCCGACTACTTCACCACACAAAACCCACGTTTCGACCGCAGCCGATTTATGAAGGCATGTGGATTAACCGAATAAATATTAACCAGAAAGTGCCGAAAGGCGGAAAGTGAGGATGTGAATATGGAAAGTTTTATAATTTATGAAGTAGTGGAAGTTGCTAACGCCTATGACGTAGAAGCTGAAACAGAAGATGAAGCAGTACAGAAATTATCAGAGAGTCTTGAAAACGGCGACCGTATGCCAGGATATGATAAGGAAATCAGTAGAGTAATCGAAAGTTGAACTCCCCCGCTGACGGCTGTTCACGGACGGACAGCCAGACGCGAATGAGTTTAACCGAATGAATCAGCCGAGCGGGTTGTCGCTACGAGCATGGACGTAATACCCGCTCCGCTGTTCAGATTATTCGTCCTGATAAGCAGGGCGGGAAAGGTAGGCAGGAAGTGGCTGATGAGATGTTGGAACGGTTTTGTGAGACTTTTTTAAGGGAGGATTGATATGACCCAATATAAAGTAGAAGTCAAAGAAACATCGAGCCGGATTGTAACAGTAGAAACTAATTGTGAGGACGATGCAATTGTCGTGGTGCGAGCTATGTATACCAATGAAGTAATCGTCCTCGATGCCGAAGATTATGATGATGTTGAATTTGAGGTGGTAAAATGAAACAACTAACAGACACAGAACTAAAGGAATTTGCCGTGAGCCTTCTTGATAAGCAGGGACTTGAACAGTATGAGCAGTTTATCAAGGAACATGATGCGAAACTAAAACAAGACTGTGAATATAATGGCTTCCACAACACACCGGCAGAGTGTGAGGATTGGGAATGTAATGTGTGTATATTAAGTGATTCTACCAAACGCGGGATTGATTGTCCCTACATAGACTGAAAGGTAATCAGATGGAATATATAGCAGGATTCGCAGCGTGTGCAGCAATAGTGTTGTTAGCTATTGGCTGCTTGATAGTAATCGGAATATGGTTTTGGAAGGTGAGGTGAGATATGCAATTTTTATTTGGGTGTTTGGCAATAGTAATTGTAGTTCTTTCTTTGATTTTAGGTGCACTTCATGCAGGGAATAGTGATTACTGCATTGTTCATTGGGTACTTGGTTTTTTTGCGGCTTTACTCTTTATTCTTTTTGCGGTTTTAGGAATATGGTGGTAACATGACCAGAACAAAGAAAAACCCTAAATTGGACAGGCCACTACCAGAGATAGTCCAACTGTTTGCAGAACGGTTCATTGCTGGTTATGGTATTGCTGATGCCGAGCAGATAGCTAAGCTGGTCTATGAGAAGGTAGTGGCTTCGCGTAAGGGATTGGAACGTAAATATGGTAAGAGAAAGTAGAGGTAATTGAATGAATTGGATTGATAAAGAAGTAGCGTTTTACGATTTCATTTGGGCTTATGGTGTTGGTGCTCATACAAATTGTATAAACCAAGAATTGTACGAAGACTTTGCAGCGGGTGGCGATAAATTTGAAGAAATGAAAAAGCTGATTTTACAGAAATTTCCAACCAGAGAAAATGCTGTAAAAGAATTTGAAACAGAATCAGGCACACCCCCCGACCCCCAACACGGTCGTGAGCCGGAACCGAAGCCGCTGGCTCAGTATTTGGGTGAGTATGTCGACTATGAAGCTGAATTGTTAAATATTCAATCGGGTATTAGACTATATGAATATAACTCATGGCGTGAACTATTCAAACAAGCACTCGATGCGTATGAGAGCACAGAGCAGGTCAGGATAAGGATTGAGCGGGTATGACCAGACTAATCAGTGAACGCCAGGAACAGATATATAGATTGTGTAGTCCGGACTTCTACGGACTGACTTATGAGAACGCAGCCTTACTAATGCACTGTCACCTGAATACAATCTATTACCAGCTAAAGAAACTCAAAGCGATTGCTCCGCAGCTATTCTACGGTGGGTTCATTCGACCACGAACTCCACGAAACAATGCAGCGGATATGGTATATTATGAATCATGGATGGATGCAGAAATCGTAATGAAATTTTAAGTCCCTGTCAATCAGGGCAAACATGAGACGATAACAAATTTCTTTTAGTTTGGGATGATAAGCCCGAAGCCAACAAGCAATGGCCAGTGAAGTTATTTATGGCTGGCCAGAGCTTGTGTGTTTAGAAAACAGAAATTTTAATAGAAAGTGAGGTAACAGATGAGAGTAACTAAAAGAGTCGAAAAGGGTGAAGTGGATTTTGCAACATTGAAACCTGGGGATTGTTTTGAAAAATGGGGTCATCTATATGTAAAATCCCGAGCAAATGAAGGTGCAACCGGTTTGGCAGATGGTGAAGCTCGTGTTAATATGCGTGGAATCTACGTGATTCCTTGTAATGCAGAAGTACATATCATCGGCTAATCAAAACCACGAGCAACAACCGGCTGCAATATCCAGCTTAGGTCTGGCATTACCGGCTGGTTGTTGCTTATTTTTAAGGAGTGTGAATATGAAGTGTATAGCATGTAAGTTTTGGGAACAAGGAATATGTCGTAAGCATCCACCAATAGTTTTAAGGGTAGAAACTCCTGAATCTAAGAAAATAACTCCTTATCAAACGAATAGCCATATTGTAACTCATTGGCCGGAAACAAAATCTTGGGAAGGTTGTGGTGAAGGCGAAGAGGAATATACAAAATGAAGTCCTATAAGTATATTTTCAGAAAAATCTCAGGATTATCTTATGAAATCCGATAATTAGGGCTAATCTCGCGGAAGTATAGAGAGGTGAGTAAATGAAACGGCTGATAACAAAAAGACAAGAACAGATACTTCGAGCATGTCATCAGGACTTTAGCGGCCTGACTCAATCTGAAGCAGCACAGCGGTTAGGCGTATCACAATCAGTCATATCGAATACATTAAAACGCATCGAAGAAATTATGCCGCAATTCTTTCCGATACTAACCAGGCTTGAGGCTGAGCGTTATCATCTTTATGTGGTCGAAGGATGGAGTGTAGAAGATATCGCCGAGCATTTTGAAGTGACCTCTGATTCGGTATATAAAGCACTCCAACGAGCGAAGAATAAAGGCATGTATTTTACAGATGCCAAAGGCAGGGTTTTACAATATAGCCCTGATATGGATGCGAACATAAAAAAGCAATTTTAATCAATGTGGTCGACTCGACATCGCCGTTCAAACTCACTCTGACTCTATAAAGCAACGAGCCTAAGAGTCGGCCATACTATTATGTGGGAGATATTATGAATCACATAGATTTTGACAGCCTGGTAGAACGAGAAACCAAACGAATGAAGGATGTGATGTGTACCAAGTCGGCTGATTATTCTGCTGTTGATGATAAATTATTCAATTTCAAGCTCGCGGCTGAATTGGATGGCATATCACCTATTGAAGCATTGCGGGGTATGTGGTTGAAACACCGGACTTCCATTCGGCAAGGGCTTGATGAGCTTGTTAATGGTAAATGTCGCCCTGAAAAGTGGTGGATTGAGAAACTCACTGATGATCGTAATTACAGTATATTGCTTCAGGCATTGTTAATGGAAAAATATTTTAAGTTCGTCTGCCCCGCAGGATGGACAGTGGGGCTTAATACCGAATGTGGATGGTGGGTCAGAAAACCAAATGTGCTAAAGAGATTTCTACACAAAAACCTTACGTTTCATGGTACCACAGATTATCACACGGAAATATACGACTTCGGCGAAGCTCCCGGCTACTGGCCAACGGAACAGGAAGCAGAAGCGGCTCTGGCTGCGTATTTGGAGAAGGAGACTGATTGATGTGGCAAGACTGGATGAATGGAATATTTGAACTCTTGGGCGGTTTGTTCATTACGCTTAGTTGCATCAAACTCTACAAAGACAAGAAAATAAGAGGTTTGAGTTTCGTGCACATAGCTTATTTTACTGCATGGGGCTATTGGAACATTCATTATTATCCTCACCTTGGCCAATGGATAAGTTTTGCTGGTGGTTTGGGTGTAGTATTAGTGAATACAATATGGTTAGGGATGTTGATCTATTACATACGAAAGGAACGAAATGATAAACACAGTATTTCTTGACGTTGATGGTGTCCTTGCTAATTTTCGCAAAGGGATACATAATACCTTTGCCAAACCTTATGACTATCCTACATTATCCCCGAAATGGACGTTTTGGGATGATTGGCCTGATGTGACATTTGAAATGGTGAATACTGCTTGTATTATTCCTTTTTGGGTTGATCTTGAGTGGATGCACGATGGAGATGATATATTAACAGCGATTGAATATAAGTATGCACCGGCACAAATTTATTTACTTACTACACCCATGCCTAATGTTCAATCATCTACTGGCAGGTGGTTATGGATCAAAAACCATATATCAATGTATTATAAACGCACCATCATCACTCAGGCTCCCAAACATCTGTTAGCCCGGCCTGATACTCTACTCATTGATGATAAAGATGAGAACGTAGACGGATTCCGCGAGGCTGGTGGTAAAGCCTTGCTCGTACCGAGGCCATGGAACCGTGCTCATCTTCAAGCAGATCGAACAGTTGAAGTAGTTAAAGAATTTTTGGAGAGAATATGTCAAGAATCTTAGTGATACCAGATTTACATGAGCCATGTGCTCGTCCTGGTGCTTTACAATTCTGTAAAGATATAAAGAAAAAACATAAAACAAACACTACAGTATTCATAGGTGATGTCACTGACTGGCATTCAATCTCGTTTCACGCACACCATCCTGAAATGCCAGGACCAAAAGATGAATTTGAACTTGCTTTTAAGTGTCTTAAAAAATGGCATAAGGCTTTTCCAAAAGCTACGATATGTTTAGGTAATCACGACCGCAGAATTGAAAGATTGGCAGAATCAGTAAATATCCCCAAGAAATTCATACGCGGATACGGAGATGTTTGGAAAACTCCGGGGTGGCAGTGGGTACATGAAATCATCATCGATGATGTTTTATATTCGCATGGTGAAGGATCGGGCACAAGCATGTATCCAGCATATAATAAAATGAAAAAGATGGGCATGTCTTGTGTTCTTGGTCATTTTCACGCTGCTGGGGGGATTAAATGGCTTGTCAATCCGTTACGTAGAATGTTTGGCATGGATGTAGGATCACTGATAAATGATAAATCTATGGCTTTTGCCTATGGCAAGTTCGCTACTGTCCGTTCTGTTTTATCATGTGCTGTGGTTATTGATGGTGTGCCGCAACACATTATAATGCCCTGCGGCAAAGGCGAATCATACCACGACAGTAACTTCAAATGAGAATTGAACACGCAATCATATTGTTAGCACTTTGGATGCTGGTCCATACGATGTGGACTCACAGAAAGGGATGAGATATGAAAATTACGATCAAAGAAGAAAAAACAAGACCAAACCAACCTTTGAGACTTGAAGATATTGAACCTGGTAGTATTATTGAATTTGATATAGATCATAGTCCTATTGGTCTTGTCATTAGTAAAGTTGGTGGCGGTAGAGAAATAGTTCTTTTGTGTCATAAATTTGATAATGACGATGATAATGCTTGGTTTCAATTAGCTGCTGGTTGGAAAAAATACCCTATTAGAAAAGTTCTGGGCAAACTTACTGAAATTGTTGTGGAGCCTGTCTAATGGGTAAAGGGGATACCTACAGACCATACAGTACAACCAGAGCAGAACGTGACCTGCGGCGTAGGTATGCTACGACTAAGATGTCGTTTGTGCAGTATGAACGTGAATATCAGAAGTTAATGAAACGCGGATTGATTAAAAGAAATGGAAGGATACTGAAATGAAAAAAGGCGATATTGTAGTAATCAATGACAGTAGTTGGACAAAAACAATCAAAGACAATAAATTGGTTAATGGTCCCGGCTCTGATGCCCATAAACAATATATAGTTATCGAAACTGGATGCAGTTTTCCCTTATACGATGGAGTGTCCCACCAAAAAGATAAACATCGTAGCGATACAGTAATCCAGGCTGTCGATAGCGGTGAAATTGTGTTTATCTTTGAGAATTTCCTGGAACCGGTGCCACCGACACATAAGGTTATGGTTGATGTAAGACAAGACGGCGGTTGGATGTATGGTCAGATAGTCGAAATCTCCGACAAGCTCTATAAGGAAATCAAACGTGGCTCACAAAGTTGATCAAATCCTTAACAAAATAGACTGGCCAGCAGACACCCTGTTACTCGACTTCGAGACGTACTTCGATTCAGAATATCATCTGGGCAAAGACAAGAAAGCTCTGTCGATTATAGAGTATGTCACTGATCCTCGGTTCCGATTCACTGGTCTGGGTGTTCAGTTCAACGACAACGCACCGAGATTCATCCCTGGTCCTTATGTGCCTTATATGATCGGGCGACTACAAGAGCGTTTCGGCAAAGCATTACACAACTGTACGGTGGTTGCAAAAAACAACAAGTTCGATTGCCTGATCTTGGTAGAGAAATTCGGTATTTACCCGCCGTACACTATCGACATAGAAGATCTATCACGTTACTACGATAGTCGTATGAAACAGGGACTCAAAGATCTATGTAAATTGTTCAAACTTCCAGCAAAGGGTGACACGAAACAATTCAAAGGACTGTACTGGGAGACGATGACACCAGAACAACGCCTGGCTATGAAAGAATACTGTTTAGGAGACATCACAAATGAAAAATCATTATTGGAAATTCTGTTACCTATGCTTAATAATCCCGGTGTTGAGCTTGATCTGGCTCGGCATACTCTTAACTTATACCTCAAGCCGATTCTTAATTTGGATAGCGAACAAGCTAACAGGATCGCAGTGGATATGGATCATGCGTTATCCGAAGATCTCAGAAAAGTAGCTTGGGTCCTCAAATACAGAACTAAGGCCAAGCCAAACATCCCAAAAATTATGCGTGCCAAGAAAATCTTTCCACAGATCCTTCAGGATACTCTGGATGGTTGTCTTGAAGGTGAAGTCGTACCCATGAAACAGGGCAAGAACGAAATGATCCCGGCCACTGCCCAGAACGATGTGGCATTTCAATATCTCCTGGCACACAAGGATCAAAAAGTACGTAACTTGTGCCGGGCGAAAGCCGCCTGTTCAAGCTGGCCTCTGCACCAGAGCAAAGTAAGGCGTATGATTACTCAGGCTAAGTGCTCCGATGGTTTGATTCGGATGCCATTGAAATATTATGGTGCACATACGGGGCGATGGTCAGGAACAGGCGGCTGGAACCCGATGAA